>Ga0315322_10000776_pt1 | contig 24140 bp, 29 predicted proteins | sample M110021515metaG_FD_203461 | JGI IMG/M metagenome (GOLD analysis project Ga0315322, IMG submission 203461) | Ammonia-oxidizing marine archaeal communities from Monterey Bay, California, United States - M1 100m 21515 | ecosystem: Environmental > Aquatic > Marine > Intertidal zone | place: USA...
CTAAGCCGGCTCTTTTGTTATTGAGTATAACTTGTAGGGCTTCTGCTTGTATTGATTCTCTATTCATTTTAATCTCTTTTAATTGATAAGCCTAATTCTATTGCTTCTTTGGGATGTTCTTCAATCCACATATGGCACTGTCTACAGGTTGATAACCATGTAGTTACATCTAAATGATATTTACCTCTACCTTTTTTGTGGTGCACATCAGTTGAGGTAACCATACAGTCACTCACAACCTTAGCTTGACACATAGGGTAATCATTTAAATAGTTAACTCTCATCCTGCTGTAGACAGAATCAAGAGAAGACATCTTGGTAGATTTTTGCCTCATTGGTTTCTGAGGCTTAAATACTGTTGGTTTTTTTGTTTTGGCAACACCAGTCTTAAACCAGCAGTCCTTACAATATCTAAGTCTACCCTCCTTTTTCCAGATGTACTTCTCCTGATCACAGCCTGCACAGAGTTTCTTCTTTGCTTTCATATTTCTCTTAAAGAGAGTTTCTGTAATAAGCGTTAATTCCTACTGGACTGTAAGAATTTAATTGTTTAATTCTATTATATTTATGTAGCATAGGAAAAAGGTGTCTATATGTACTATGATGAAACCCACGTCGTATTCTGTGAGGTTCTACTTTATACTTAAATGCTATATCATTTACTGGAATACCTGATGCATATTTTGTTATCCAGTCTATAACCTCTGTAGCTGAGTAATGAGTCCCGTTAGGGTGATCTCCTCTGCGTCTATTAGCTTCTGCTACTTTAGATTCTATATCAGCTTTTTGTTTTTTAGTTAGCTTTATTATTTTCATTTTAATTCAAAGTAATTTTTCGGTAATAATCCTTCATAATAGAACTTAATTATAAGGTCTTCATACTGAATTCCCAAATCTTTTAGTGACATTCTATTTATAAGAGAGTCATCAGTTATATCTATCGGTATGATAGTGAGTTGCTTAATAACGCTCGTGTGTGCCCATACTGAGTCGTTGAGTAATTTATTAGCTCTCTTATTAGTAAGACGTTGTTTCATTCTATTGATGACGTTCTGTCCTCTTTTCCACACTTTCTTAATCCTTCTCTTCTTATCCCAATGCATCGTGCTTATTTCTTCTGCCTTGTAGGCATTCATACCATGCAATACTCTTTTAAAAAGCATTGCCTGAGTGGGTGTAAGGTTAGTATAAACTATTGTTTGAACTACATCCTTGCTAACAGCATGATAATCAGACATCATGCCTAAGTATTCATATCTATTTATTATTCTTTGTTGATCTATTTTTTTGAGTTGTTCTTGAGATATCACGGGATTAGTATTAAAAGTAAGAAAAAAGGGAGACACCGGTATGGCATCTCCCCTGTATAAGTATTAAGTCACTTACAGAACTATAGCTCGAAGGTTACATCTTCTTCATCAATGGTAACTTCTTCTTCTTCCTCCTCTTCACTGATTTCATCAATGAGTTCATCTTCAGTAATCTCAGAAGATTCCTCTTCCTCATCTTCACATTCAGTTATCATATCTGTTAACTCTACTTGGTTATCAGATGGTAAGAATTCAGTGTTAGCTTCAAAAGCTTTTTCTGTATTCTCTTGATTAGCTGTGCGTATATCCTCCCCATTAGTATGAGCAATAAACTCATCTACTTCAGTCATACTTGCATCATACAAAGCACGACGATAAATAGGCTCACCATCTTTACAGCAAACTATACCTGTTTTGCCTGCATATTTAAGATCCATATCAGGATTCTTTTCATTGAAAGGAGTAGTTGACTCTTTTACAATGATTTGTCCTGGCAATGTCTTCATTTTCTTAATGCCTATAGATTTTAGATCATCTACCTCTCCATGTAAGAGAGCATGTAAACGTGTTGTTTTTACCCAACCATTAGTACCAATGATGGTCTTCTCTTGCTTTAATAAAACGTGACCGTAATCTGAGTTGTTTTTAGATATACGGATTTTAGCGCCAGTTTCGTTTGGCACAATTGTTACTTGGTTTTTCATGTTACTGAAATTTAAAATTTAAAAATTATTAATCATCGTCTTCATGGAAGTACTTGTCTTTTCTTTTGATCTCTTCAGGCATGTTGAGAAGGTCATGATCATCATGTAACTCTTCTGATTTGAATTTTTTTCCTGTTGCGGAACCAAAAAAAGGATTAGTAATATCCATAGTTGAATTATTACCTAATGCTTCTAAAGCATTAAGCTCTTGTTCATTCATATTTAAAAACTGTTCAGTTGAAATCTCTATAGTTCTGCCGTTTTTTAATTGATATAGCATGATATTTATGGTGTTGTTTACCACAAATATAATAGAGTAGTAACCAACTGATAGTTACTATTTTATATACTTTTACTTAAACTTTATATTAAACTCATAACTATAGCTATGCTAGTAAGTTATTTTTAATATTGTTTAATGTCTTTATAGATTTCTTATTGAGTATCAACTCAAGTTGTGAAGTAGAAATATTTTTAACTTTTTGTTCTATCTCTCCTTCATCATTACAAACGAAAGTATTAACTTCCATTTGGTTATGATATGGATGAAACTCATCTCCATAATTACCAGAGTCTTTAATGTATCCTATAAACTTTTCACCTTCCATAAGGTTCATGTCTTGTAATACATTTTGATTACCCATTTCTTGAACTTGATAATTATTAAGTTTGCATACTACCCATGATCCTATAGTAAAAGGAATGTACTTTTTATCTGATAATAATATGTCTAATAAATTAGTTAGTATAGTCTCATCACAAGATGCAATTAACATATCTACTGCTTGAGGAACATTAGGATGTTTAGCAAACATATTTATGATCAGCTCTTTAGCTGTACTGTCTTTAATCTTTACTTCCATGTAGCTTGAAGAATTTATCAGGATTTAAGTCATACTGATATGAGTTTGTAGGAGAGAAAGGACCAACATCAGAAACTTCAGTGCCTGTAGCACAGTTAACAATGTCGTCATAACTATTGTTCTTGATTATATCTCTTGCCGTGTTTAACTGATGTCTATATACACGAAGAGCTGAGATATTATCAATGTTACCTTGTAAAGCTATACCTTTCTTAGTTACCGTACTTGTAAGCTCTCCACCATAACCGGTGAAACTAATTCTAATAGTACCATCATCTATAATGACGTGAGAAGGATTATTTGTAGCTATACCACCAAGTTTTTCTAATAACCATTTAGGACTATACATCATATAGAGTTGTGCCTGTATGGTAGTTGTGTCAGTGTCTTTAGAATAGCTTTGAAATATATTTCCTCCAAAGTAAGAGTTGTTCATACGTATATGTTCACCTGCTTCATCTTTAATGATTTTTAGTGACATAGTCATACCTTTACCAATACTCTGTTGTTTTATGAGAGTTTTATAACCTTCCATTATCTTTTCTTATAATATATAGTGTGAACTAAGTAAGGAAGATAGTAAGCCATGAAAGATAATACACCGAAGAATATCCAATCAATTAAATTAAAGTTTTTATAACCAGTTCCTGTAAAGCAGAGTAGTAATAGTGTAGTCCATAAACCTGGAACAATGTATCCATAAAGGACTAATGCAAATTTATTCATGATAAATATATTAAGAGTTATTAACTACATACCAAGTCACTAATAATGTGAATTGATATGTTATTTTTGTTTTTTGTGCTGCGTGTGCATGATAGTGATCCCACAGGGACTCGAACCCCGAACCCTCACCTTAGAAGGGTGATGCTCTATCCAGTTGAGCTATGAGACCATCAGGAGAGAAGCTATACAGAGTTTATTATATCTTAATAAATCTCTATATAACTTACATGAATTCTCTCCCTTTGTTTGTAATATATCCCGTGAAAAGTATATTACAAATATTATTTATTGACGTTTCTCTAGTGAAGTTATACTTGATCTAGTTTTGTCAATTATGTCTTCAAGTTTATACAATTCTTGTTCAAGATTATGTATTTCCTTTTTAACTTCTATAAGTCTGTTGATAGCTGCAGTATGAACTACTTCAGTGTTACCATATAACTTGTTATATTCTACTTGAATTGGTGTAAGAACTGTGTTCTTAGGTTTTGGTTTTAATAAAGACATGTTAATGTATTAAAAGGTGTAAATAATGTTTGCATACTAAGGACGTCTCCTTAATACGACTACTGGTTATCAAAAGTGATCAGCCACTTAGAACCTTAATTCTGAATAAGATACGTCTTCTTACTCGAGGTTGACACAAGATACTTAACTATCTTTATGATATATTGGTCGGCGCATAGCACCTGCAGATGCTCGAGTCTCTTAATTAAAGCTAGTTAAGTAGCCATCTCGTGTGCTCACCTATCGACCTCTGTATATTGCGATTACTGCCGTGTTTCCTCCTTCTTGGTTTGATGTACCACTTCCAAATTCAAAACCTTCAATGACTTTATTAGTCTCTGAATCAAATCTTATCCATGAGTGGTGATAACAACAACCACATCCTTCATCATAGTTTATCAAATGTTTTGATTTTCTATGTATAAAAGATTTAAGTTGTGATGGTGTTCTAAGTATTACCATAAGTATTTATATTGAGTAATAAAATATATTACGGTTATACATAGTTGTTGTTGCTTTACGGTGACTATACAATGATTCTTGTACAAAATTACAGTAAAGAGAGTCAAATTGAAACTGACCTATAGAGAGGTTATGCTCTATTAAGGCTGTCTCATTGCATTCTATTTGATATGCCTCTATTGATGTTAGTATCTCAGTATGTAATAAGCGCATGATTAATTATATTCGTTATATGTAGTCATCATATCTGATACTATCTCATTGTAGTATAATGCTGTGGTGTAAGGATCTTTTATCACGACGATTGGTTATTATTTTGATCATTAACAAAGGCACCGAAGAAAAAGAAAATGAATAAAACAACGATTGAGAACATAAATAAGTCTGACTGAAAACATTCTATAAATGTATATTCAGAAAGTAAACAACTAATTCCACTTATTATAGTATGTATAAGTGTGAAGGCGAGTGTAGTGATACAGGTATATATAACTGTGTCAACTAAGGTTGTAGTAAATTGGTTCATGTAGATTGATAAATAAAAGGTATAAGATATTAATAAAAAATAAGCAGTTTGTCTTCATGCTAAGGAATACGACGAGTATCACGTCTTTTCTAATTCTATCATACACTGCTGACAAGTGTGAACTTCATCACATTGACAAGTCAACTCTGGACTAATGCTATAAAGCATAGCCATAAATTCTGCTTCTTCAAACATCATAATTCATCAGGTTTTCTAAGTTTAATTAAAGCTTCGTCTAACCATTCCTTATGCTTCCTTTCTTCTTCCTCAGTCGCAGGTTTATAAGCTTGTCCTCTCACCCTATCTTTATTCTCCTCTTCTGCCTGAGCCTGAAGATACTCTTCATACTCTAGTTGCCTCCACTCACTTTCAGGTATATCTTCTGGAAGATTCTTAATGTCTTCCGCTACTCCTATAACCTCCTCCCAAGTTAAACCTGGTATGACATCACTAGTTATATGAGTGTCATAACATAGACTACCATCTTTCAAGACAGCAATCTCCCAAGCACCATTCATTCTGATGGCACTGATTCCATACCCATTTGCAAACTCTACAGCTTTCTTTTGGGCTCTTGATCTCTTCTCTGAGAAATCTTCAAATGTTTTATATAACATGATAATTGATTTTTATTGTCTTCCTTTATTAAGTAACCAAGACTTATTGTTATAGTAAGTCTTAATGTAATTTCTTTTTAGGCTGTTAATAACACTGCGGTTATACGCAATATTATCAATGTATACATATCTTGCACTTATTGCAGTAACTGTAGATATGTTATCATCAATTTCATATAGGTCAGCAATAGATGCTTTGTTCTTTGACCCAGCGTTTACGATAACTTTAAAGTTCTTCATGATTATTTAATCTATATGTTTAAGTTTTTTCCAAACTAACTCTACTAATTCCGCTGGTTGATAGTAATTATCAAAGGCACCAAGAGTAAAGTAACTATTCATACGAGTTGTATTGTATGAATTATATCCCTCATTTATGTGTGAAGAATGTATTGATAGTTTTTGGAGCTTACCACAAGGTGCTTTCCAATCACTGAATAGAGTATACCATCCATTTCTTAAAGGATGTTCTCCACTGCAGGTAATAGATTCTGCCATTCCTGTTAGATGACTATTGATATCTTTGCACATCTGTGCTGTAGTTATAGTTAATACCATGACTTAATTGAGATTTTTGAGATTGCGGATACTACTATACTCTTCAAAGGAAGAGAGACAGTAGAGAGAATGATAGTGATATAGACTACGTATGTGTAACACTTGTAGTTATAGCCATAACTTATATATTTAAGTCGTGGTCCTTAACAATCACTGTTGTAAGGATATAGAGTGTATGATTGAGACTCATTTACTGTGCACATAACGTACAATAAACATAAAATAAGTACAGATATAATAGGATATGTCGTCAGAACACCTATGATTGACCTGTTTCTTACTGAATGTTGTTTTTGTAACTATATGTTACACAATATATTAGTCTCATCTCACACACGGTGGAGACAATAGTCCAGATGTGTGGAATCGAACCACCTTCTTCTCACCATACTAAACATAAGATAAAGAAATATCCGTGTTAAGTAAGTTCTTATGTGAGATGCATAACCATTATGCTTCATCCAGATATAAAAGTAATACAACAACAGTCTAAATAACTGTAGATAAGAGTCTATTAGTCTAGTCCGTCTATGATCAACTTAGATCAGCCCTAGTAAATAGATTGTTCTTTCTACAATTATATTCTGTTGTCGTATTACCCAAATGTAATCATACCTTTAACAGAGTAGTAGAAACCCGAGCTGCACTTTGCAACCCAGGTTAGTACAGTTAGGCTTTCTTGGCCTTCTTAGCCTTCTTAGGCTCAGGAGCGTCAAGAATAGGATCTACCCAGTAGATCGTGCCCTTGTCAGGGTCACTGACACAGATGTCGTCAGAGAACTCGAAGCCCTTGAGCACCGCTCCAGGCTTCTTGGCCGTTTTAGGTTTACCTACAATTAGGCCGAGTCTCCCGTTGCCACCCTTACCACGTCCTGTCCAGACGTTCTTGAAACCGTGGATCTCTGTCCTTGACGCAGCTCCACCTGTTGAAGCATTGAACACCTTGTCAGAAACAAGTGTTCCATTCTTAGTTAATTTGATAAATACTACCATTTGACTATAAATTTTGAAAAATTAAACATAAATACAATAATGATCGGGAGTCACCCCCCGTCAAGATTTTGCGGGGGATCATTTAGCTAGGGCCTCACCACCACGCCATACATACAACTTTTATCTGTACGGACATGGGGATTATTATGTGCTCAGGTGTGACGGGGGATTTGTTAATAATTTCGTAACATGGTGTCCGGGAACAGCGTGTTATATTATGGTATGGAGAAAGAGACAGACTTAAGTGTTTTAGTGTATGTTGCCCTTATGGTATTCGTGTATTTGGTTGCCTTATAGATATATCCTTTAGAAGAGGGAGTATCGCTTGTTAATGTTTTCGTTTATTCGTATATTTATGGTATGGGAAGAAGTAATAAATGGAATAGCCTCGTAGACAATATGGGATTGGGGTTGGATAAATTCCAGGGCGACGAGGGAAGTAGTGAGACTCCTTCTATAACTTCAAGTTTACTTAGTGACTTTAATAGGTATGGATCTGTGGGTGGTCCTGAAAGTGAAAAGCAACTTATGTATGCTTTAGGACAATTACACAACAAACGTAATAAATATGAATCAGGTGATGTGGATGATGCCGAGGCTCTAGCTTTATATAATAGTGATCCATCTAGGCTTCGTACTTTTTATCCTGGGTTAAATACGAACACTAGGTCACCTGTAGAACAAGAATTAGTGGATGTATTCCCTTATTTAGCTGGTGGTACTGGTGCCGGCTTACATTATCCAGAAAGGATATTCCCGGGAGAAAAACCAAAATTTCAATTAGACGGTACTAGTAAGACGGGACAAAAACTAGTTGGTAAGTATGTAAGGGATGAGAAAGGTAATCTTAAAGTAGTTAACTTTTCGCCTGATGTTATAGACGTGATAAACAGCGTAAACTATCCAGAGGCACCCTTGCCTAATAAACAGAGCGGGGATGAAATCACATATGATAATCCAACTATGGATGGATTTGATTCAGTTGAAGAACGAGACAGGTGGAGAGAAGAAAAATTACGTATAGATCGCATTCGCCATCCACAGGTACGAGGTCCTCAAGATTTTGATGACCGTTATAGATATAATGACAACTTTGCATTTAGACCTCCACCCCAAGATGAAATAGATAATTGGGTTGCTCTCCCAACTGCCTTCCCAACATGGGAAAGGGTAAAGCACATAGTTCCTGAAGAACTTAAAATTAAAAATAGTTTAGTAAAACGAGATTCAACTGATAAAGAGCTTCAGACTAGTACCTCTATACCTACATCTGGTCGAAAGTCGACATATGGTTATAAGTTACAAGGAGGTAAATATGGACAAGTTCCCACTCACAGAAACGTTTGGAATGATGAGACCAAAAAGTGGATGAGGGTAGATCTAGAACCTGAAGAGATAGAATGGTTTGAGAAACAAAATCTACCTAAGGCTCAAAATGGATTGCCGGTTGCTCTTTCTGAGGCAGTTATATCAACACTTTCAGATGAGTCATATAACAAGCTATCAGACAATCAGAAGCAGGTATACGATTCATTTTCTGGTGATCAAACACAGCCCTATAGAGTAGAATCAAGTATACCCGGTAGAACTATTCTCCCAGTGGCAGAAAAAGATGACCTACATTGGGAAGATGCATTGAGGATGGTTCAGGATTCCGGTGTAAGAAATATCTACAATAGACCTAGGGAGCTTCCAGAAGGTTGGATAGATGATGATTTTTTTAGAGCTCATCGTAAAAAAGCGAATATTTACATACCTTCGGCAGAACTTTATACGGGAAATAAAAACGAGAGGTTGGAACACATTGCAGAAGCTAAAGATAATATAAAGAGGTATGAATCTGGAGAAAAAGATTTTGCGTTTACTGAGGAAGGGTATGCTGACGGTAACTTTGATGAAGGAATGTATGAGTTTTATAGGGACGTCAGATTGCCTCTACTTATAGCAGGTCAAGAACAAACACCGGAAGAAAGGGAACGAATGGGCTTTAAACCCGTGTATATGAGATCGCTGGACGAACTAACAAATTATAGAAAAAATAAGGAGTACATAAATACTTTAGCTGCTGAGTTAGCTCACGTGAATAGGAGCAAAGAATTGGGTTTACCTATGGACGTGTTAGAATCTTACGGAACTTTGGGAGGAAGAATGATGAGAGCTTTTAAGGAAGGTGAGTGGCCAGATGACTCTAATTATTCAACTACGGGTGATGTTGAATATAAAACTCATTTTGCTCCAAACAGCAACGAGAAAAAAATGTTTGATGAATACAATCTCTCAACTAGATTAAGCAGAGGAACCCCTGGGATGACTGTTAATAAATATGGTGGAGCATTACCTAAGGCTCAAGACGGTTTTGAAGTAGGACAAAGAGATGCAACAGATCTGGGAGCAGGTTTATGGGAAGCTCTAAAATTTGGAGCTGGTACAGTTGCAGATTATTATACAGGACTTAAAGAATTAGCAGATGACCATCCCGTAACAAAGGAAATATTTAAAACAATAGATCCCGTTACAAACCTGTCTCATGCCCTTGATGTATTAAGTGTACCAGGAAGTCTAGTCGCTGAGGCAGTAGAAGGTATGGTAGGTGAAGGCGATGGTGAATTTAATTTTATGGATGCTATGCCTAGTATGTCAGGTGACTTCTCATTTACTAATGTGAAAGGTGATCCTACTAAAACAGTAGCTAGTGTAGCTGGTGTAGAAAATCCATGGGCGACATTCGGTGTAAATTTAGTAACTGACCCAACAACGTATGTTGGTGCAGGAATAGCTAAAAACCTTATTAAAAAAGGTACTAAAGAACTTGCTGAAGTAGGTGCTAGAGAACTTACTGAAGCAAGTGTTAGAAGTATAGATGAAGTTGCTTCTAATGCAAGAAATATTAAGTCCTTAAATGAATCTTCTAAAGGGGCCCCCTCTATAGTAAATAAATCCAACTTTGATATAAGTAAATTTGATATATCCGCAAAAGATGTAATAAATCTTGGAAGAGATACAGAAAAAAGATTATTGACAGAGAAGTTTATTAAAAATAATATGAAAGCTACAGGACGTAGTAGAGAAGAAGTAATTAATTCCATAAAAGGATATTCAAAAGAATTTGATAATTCTACTATAACGTTTAAAGATTTAGGAAAAGATGGACCTGGTGCACAGTATGGTGGTAATGGTCAGATAGTAGTTAATAGCTCAAAGTTTAATGAGAACACAAGTAAGAAAATGATACTCGGAGATATAGAGCATGAAATAGATCACCTATTTAGTGATTTTAAAGGGACTTATATGAGTTCGGGTGATGATATAGTAGAGCATGCCGCAAAAGAGTTATATGAAAATTATCCTTTACTAAAAGTAAGTGATAATATGTCTGGTCAAGCGGGTGGTCTATCAATGAAGTCGTATATGGAACTTCCTTTTGAACAGCAAGTAAGATTTAGAAAAGCTATTAAATGGTTGGAACAAAATGCAGATTTAAAAATGGGTGATGATATTACTAATGAGCATATAGATAAACTTAGTATGGGTCTGCAAAATTGGGCAAGAGAATTAGGAGAAGACTTTGCAGGAAAAGGAGGAAAAACTGATGTTTTAAATCTTTTAACTGAATTAGATCCTCACCAGTTTCTAAAGAGTGGCCAATTTACTATTAGTAAAAATGCTAACGTAAGAACTAAAGCTTATAAGGATATCTTAAAAAATATCTTAAATGAAGCATATGCAGTTATACCAGCAGCAGGTGTAGGAACTGTATTAGCAAATGAAAAATATGGTGGAAGTTTAAATTACTTTCGATACAAACATTAAGAACAAATGAAAAAATTAAGAAGGGCACAAAAAGGAAAGGAGACACCCAAAGGAACATCTCTTAGTGAGACACCTGACTTCATGCTTAGTAAAGAAGGATTAAAAGCAAAGTATGGTGTAAAAGAGGAAGTTATACCTCCTGATACTCCACCTGAGGCTGTAGCAGATCCACAACTAGTTCGACGACTTATGGAGCAGGGGGCAATTACACAATCACCTTCTAGATATGATCATTTCTTACCTAAAGTTGGTTTAAATCCTAATTTCTTGGGTCAAGGTAAAAGTGGTACTTTAAGTCCAATTACTGTAGATCCAGCAGGAGGATGGACTGAAGCAATGGGTATGCATAACCCACAAACATTTAGTGTTCCTAGACTAGATCCTTCAACGGGTAGAAGCATAGAAGAGGAGTATAAAACCTCATTTATGAATGAGTTAAATAGAACAGGCTTAGAACCTACATTTACATTCACATCAGCAGGTGGACCCGGGGCTGGTTTTAGAGGGTATTTCCCATATTCTGATCCGCTAGGGATTGGTTTAGAATTAGACCTCGATCCCACAGGACCTGGCGGTGGTCTACTACTTAATACAGCTAATTTACGAAAATACGGTAATTCACTTGCAGACGCCACAGGAACAGATGTTACCCGTGACATGAATTTACCTCCAGGATTTCTATATACAGGAATAGAAATGGCTGGTAATATGAGAACTCCATTTGTTGGCGCCACAGTTTCTGCTCATGATACACAACAGTTACAAACATGGTTAGGTCGTGCAGATAATGAACAAATAGAAGAAGTAACACGAGGTGGAATGCATGCCATGGGCCCAGCTTTATATTCTTGGAACCATGGACCTAAATTTAGAGGGGGGATGTCAGTTCATAACCCTTTTGCCGTTATGGGAAAACCGTGGATTGAAACACCGAGTATGTTTGGTAAAACAGGAATACATAATCCTCTAAGTGGTACGGGTGTGGGAATAGGAGGGCGTTCTGGGATAAGAGGAGGAAACATTGTTCCGCATGTAGAGCTAGGACCGCTAGAACAAGGATTTAGAGGGGGGTTTGCTGATATGAAAGCAAATGTTCTTTCTAAAGTAGATGAATTAATAATGACGGGTCAAGTCATAGATGAAGGAGGAGACATTTTAGTTACGTACAATGATGCTAATAAAGCATTATCAAGAGAAGCTGCAGCTAAAAAAATATATGATGCTATTTCCGGATCTATCCCCACAGGAAAATGGCTAGATAAATTACGTATACCACAAGCACTCGATGCTGCAGGAGAGGCTCTTTATGGAACTAAGGGACCTGGAGGATATGATAAAGCAGGTAATACCTTAGCTAACACTCTGAAAAATAGTAAGATACCATATGGAAAAGTATTAAATCATCCCTGGCTGTGGAAAGGTTTATCAAGAGGTTTAATGGTACCTGATGCTATTGACATAGGTCTAGGAGCTCTTCATCAAAAAGGGCAACCCATATCAGATGCTTGGTCAGGTGTATTTGGGGAAAACCCAAATGCTGAATTTATGAAACAGTATGGCGCCTTCCCAAGAGCGCAATTATTTATGGATCAAGGTATAGATCCTATATTTAATCATAAATGGTTTGACAACGACCTTCAGAAAGATCAGAAATTAGAAAAAGCCATCGCTCCTATAATAAAGACATTGCAAAAAGAAGAGAGATATAAAGACGTAGATATTATGGAACTACGTCCTCTAGCAATTAAAATATTACAGGATAAAATAAAGCGAAATAAGGATAACACCAGATTGAAACGCGTCATTGAAAAAACTACGGGATTTCCTACAGGTCCTAAATTCCAAAGCGGAGGCCCACAGTATGGCATGCCTCCAACATCTACTATGCCCGTGGCTCCTAACAAGACATGGCTTAATCTAGTTGACCAGATTGGCAACGGAGAGACTATAAATAATGAGGAATACATGTCCGTTGCTAACATACTATAAAATATCAAAAATAAAATTAGGTTCATATATCGATCCTATTATAACTTTACAATTAAAAAAGTAATCTATGGAAGAGTATAATGATCCTCTAGATGGATACGATGAGATGGGTGAGTTTGAACAGCTTGAGGTAGAGAACCTTATACTGGCTACTGCTTTTAGAAACTCATATCAAATAGTTACAGGAAAGCAAAGCTTTGAAGACTTACTAGGAGAGGATGGAACGGTCTTAGTAGCGCATGACTTGGAAAATGGCCCTGATACACATGATCTTGATAGTATATTGTGTTTTTTTGAAGATGAAGAGGAGTTTGAAAAATGTGTTGAAATTAGAGATTTAATAACATTAATAAATGACAATGCCGACAGAGAACAAAAAGAAAACACCGCCAAAGGGATCTGTGAGATTCTCGATAATATTATCGCAAGAGCAGAAGAACGCCAAAAGTGACATCTTACTACATCCTTTTAATTTTGTTGTAGGAAGAGCAGGAAGCGGAAAGACGCTACTGGCTGTGCAAATAGCTCTAGACCAGTTCTTTAAGCGTCAATATAATAAAATAATTATTACACGACCTACTGTAGCTACTGAAGATAACGGGTTCTTACCTGGAAATGAGAAGGAAAAGATGGAACCATGGCTCGTACCTATCATATCTAATATGCGAAAGGTGTATGATAAAGCTGATAAAATACAAAAGATGGAGGAGGCTGAGGAAATAGAACTAGTAGCTTTATCCCATTTTAGGGGGAGAACCTTTGATAATAGTATTGTAATAATAGATGAGTTCCAAAACTTAACTAAGAGTCAGTTTAATATGGCCATAGGGAGATTAGGAAAAAACTCTAAAATGATATTTTGTGGGGATTACCAACAGATAGACCTAAAAGATCCTAATTACAGTGCAATTCATGAGGTGGCAAAAATCAAAGATTCAAAGCATGTTTGTAAAGTTGTGCTAATAGATAATCACAGGCATCCTGCTATAAACGAAGTCCTTGAAAAGTTAACGGGATACTAGGTGATAAATTAAAATGATAAGTAAACTTCATTTATTTAAACTTTTTTTGTATCTTTGTTATGTACTAATTATAAAACCATAATAAGATGGCCACAAAAACCAATGAGCAGGTAACTGCTAATCCAGAAAAAGCTTCTCAAGAAGAAATGAACAGAAAAAGAGCTGAAATTACAGCTTACTACAAAGAGTCACTAACTCATTTGAAAGTTCAGTTAGAATATGAAGTTGTCCTAAAAGACATTGAAGTTGCTCGCGCTGAACGTATTCAGTCACAAATGTTTGTAGCTCAGGCTATGGCAGAACCTGAGGAAGCACCGCAACCAAAAAGACAAGCAGCTCCTGTTGCAGCAAAGGCGCCGGCTCCTAAGCAAGTTACGCCACCGCCTACGTCTAAGAAGGTTACACCACCTCAACAAGCCAACACTGCAGGACCTATTATTGGTGATGCAGGAGCAGACTGGGATGTTGACAGTAAAACAGCACCGCCACGACGAAGAGCTTTAAAGACCGTAGAAGGATAATATTAAAGGGCCCTTTGTCTAATAGCATGGGGCCCATTAATTACTTAAACCATGACGGTTGTTAATAAAGTAGATAAGAAAGTTAAAGTAACTCTTGAAAAAGTTATTAAGTATCAGATCGTAACCTATTGTTTTATGAATAATATTCAGGTTAGTGCGTCAGATCTTAACTGCCTTACAGAGCTTGCAAAGTTAAAAAGTGCAAGTCTTACTGACTTTTGTACTGTTATTTCAGAGAAAGGTATCTTTAAAAGCTCCCAGTCTTGTAGAAATGCTTTACAGAAAGCAAAGAAAAAAAAGCTTGTTGTAAAAACTAATAAAAAGATTATGTTAAACCCTGATATGAAAATTCAATCAGAAGGTTACATTTACTTAGACTTTAAAATACTAGGTGGTGGAGAGTAAGAGAAAAATAAAGCTCAACCCTAAAAGTTATAAAAGCTTTTTTAATTCTGTAGCAGAAGACTGTGAAGTACACGTTGATCTAGTTGACGACCTTATTGGTTTTTTCTATGGTAAAATTAGAAACAATCTCGAGAGTTTAGACCACTCTAAAATACTTGTACCTAACTTGGGAACATTCAACTTGCGTAAAGCAAGGCTGGATCATGCTATTAAAAGGAATAAAGATATCCTGGGTAACATGGCAAAGACTACATATAAGGGTTATGATGCACATGTACCCGTAAAAGAAAAAATAAGTTTATTTGAAAAAGCAGCTGAAAGATTGGCTGCAGAACTAAAAGAAAAAAAAGATTGGCGTAATGAAAATAGGTAAATTACTAGGAGCCCTTTCTAACATGGGCCAGATATATGAAGGTGTTAAAAATAACGTCTTTAAAAAAGATTATATAGAGGATATAGCAAGTGTTAGATGGCAGGAATGTCAGAAGTGTCCTAACATGGACCCCGAGGGTAAGTCATGTGCTGCACCTGGTACACAACCCTGTTGCTCTGCCTGTGGTTGTAGTCTTGCATTTAAAACTCGTTCTTTATCAGCATCTTGTCCTCTAACAGGGGACGCAAAGAAATGGGACGCTGTTATGGATAGAGAAGACGAAAAAGAATTACATGAACAGTTGCGTGAGGGTAAAGGTACTGCTACCCTAACGGAAACCGTAGTAGAAGAAGACCCTGATAAGGAAAAGTAAATATGGCTGTAATATTCAAAGAAGAAGGACATAGTTATGAAAGTGTAGATGAAAACCTAGACAAGGATAATATTGAATGGACTAGCGTGACTAGTTTCATTAGTAAGTTCAAACCTAAGTTTGATGCTAAAGTTCAAGCTAAGAAGTCTTCTAAGAATAAAAGATCTAAGTGGTATGGCCTTAAACCAGACGAAATAATAAATATTTGGAACAATGAGACAGACCGGGCAATTAAGCTAGGAAACTGGTACCATAACCAAAGAGAAGAAAACATACTAGACTTTAACACTATTGAAAGGGAGGGTGTTATAGTTCCTATCATACGACCTATTGTAGATGGTACAGGGGTTAAGATAGCTCCTGTGCAGAAATTAGAAGATGGTGTTTATCCTGAACATTTTGCCTATCTGAAATCAGCGGCTATTTGCGGACAGGCAGATTTAGTAACTGTTGTAAATGGAAAGATCCACATTATAGATTATAAGACAAACAAAGAGATCAAAGAAAAAGGATTTACTAATTGGGAAGGGATAACCTCTAAAATGTATAAACCCTTATCTCATCTGGATGATTGTAACTTAAATCATTATAATATTCAGTTAAGTTTATACATGTACATCATGTTAAAACATAATCCTAAACTTAAGGCAGGTAAGCTAGTTATTCAACATGTAACATTTGAAAAGAAAGGTGTAGATGATTATGGATACCCTATTACTAAGTACGATGCACAGGGAGAGCCTATGTTAAAGGATCTTAAGATGTATGAGCTTCCCTATCTAAAAAAAGAAGTAAGGTCCTTATTAAGTTGGTTAAAAGAAAATAAATAATGCTTATAAAACTATTCGACGTTCAAAACAGTAAGGTAGTACCCTCAGAGCATTGTTATACATTAAAGTTTTTAAAAGCTATAATGGACACCTATCCTGATACGCACCTTGAAGTTTATATGTATATATTTTACATGACGTGTCCTGATCCTGACATCAATCCGTTCTTTAATGTCCCAGAAGAAGACAAAGAAGAAATAATTCTAGATGAAATAAATATGGATGAGGACTTAGAATGTCCTAAAATAAAATATGCGCTAGATAGATGCTCTACTTTATATGAAACGCCTACGTTAAGGGCATATAAAGGGATTAAAGCTATGATTGATAACCTTGCTCATTATATGGAAAATACTCAGATAGAGCATGGAAGGGACGGTAATATTAACTCTCTAGTCAGTGCGGCAAAGAACTTTGATGCAATACGACAATCATTTAAGGGAGCCTATAAAGACATGAAAGAAGAACAAAAGAGCACTGTTCGAGGAGGACTGGGTTTAGCATATGATCAACTATAATGGAAAAAATAATACCCACAGGAGAGAGGCTTCTAGTTAAACAAGTAGAAGCTAAAAGCACATACGGAGAATCTGCTATATTCATACCAGAGGCGCAACAAGTGAAAGAAAGAAAGGCACTTGTTATAGCAGTAGGAAAGAAAGTTACTGAAGTCATTGAAGGGGATGTTATCCGCTACAGTGATTTTGCTAGCCCTGTAGAAATGGAACATGAAGGTGCACCGCATCTTCTTTTGAGAAAAGAGGATATCCTTGCAGTCATCGTCACTATATAAGACAGTCCCTACATTAAATGAGGGGGTATGGGAAGAAACGGAATTCAAGACGATAGAAGATTTTCGTGTATTTATAGACTCTGTATTTAAAGAACCAGGACAGTATCAGTTTGATGAAACTTCTTTTGTCTTTAACTCAGAGGCAAGAACGTTTAATACTCAAGGATTTTACTGTGATAAACCTGTGCGCAGTAAGGACTTTATCTCGTATTGGGAAGGTGAAAAGATTAAATGTAGGGAAGGTGTTATATACAAAAACAAAGGAGTAACCTGGTATTTAACGCGTGACTACTATATGTGGTTAAACTTCCTGCCTATTTATGACAAAGAGGAGAAGAAGTACGGTTTTGCTAAGGTTAGGGACGCACAATATCATATGGCTCTATATGAGATAATGGCTGAAATAAACTACAAACATGTAGCCATCCTAAAGAAAAGACAGATAGCGTCATCTTATTTCCACATGGCCAAGCTACTTAATGCTTACTGGTTTGAAGAAGGTTCAGTGTGTAAGATAGGTGCTTCACTTAAGGATTACGTAAATGACAAGGGTTCTTGGAAATTCTTGGATGAGTACTCGGCCTTTCTTAATGAACATACAGCGTGGTATAGACCAAGTAATCCAGGGAAGGTTCTACTATGGGAACAAAAGGTTGAAGTAAGGATCAATAACCGTAAGACATTCAAAGGGTTACGATCTAAGATACAAGGTGCATCATTCGAGAAGAATGCTACAGCAGGTGTTGGTGGACCCTGTAGTTTCTTTTTCCATGAGGAGGCAGGCATTGCACCAAAGATGGATAAGACCTATGAGTACTTGCGTCCTGCAATGTCTTCAGGGATGGTAACTACTGGTCAATTTATTGCTGCGGGATCTGTAGGAGATTTAGATCACTGCAAACCTTTGAAGAAAATGATTCTTAATCCTGAAGCTAACGGTATTCTAGGTGTCGAGACAGACCTCATGGATGATAAAGGAACTTTGGGAATAGCGGGATTATTTATTCCAGAACAATGGTCTATGCCCCCTTTCTTAGATCAGTTTGGTAATTCTAAGATTGAAGAGGCTTTGATCTCTATTAAAAAAGAGCGTGATGCATGGAAAAAAGATCTAGAAGCTGAACAGTACCAACTTAGGGTCTCACAAAAACCTATTGATATAGCCGAGGCCTTTGCCTATAGAAAAGAGTCAATATTCCCGCAAGGTTTTCTGGCAAAACAGATGAAGCGTATAGAAGACAAGGAGTATTCCTTTGAACTATTAGATCTGGAAGAGACAGAAGGTAAAATAAAGGCTAATGTATCAAGAAGAATACCTATTACTGAATTTCCTGTTAATAAAAAACAGGAGGACAAAAGAGGCGTACTGAAGGTATGGGAGCGTCCTATTAAGAATCCTGATTTTGGTACTTACTATGCTTCTGTTGACCCTGTGTCAGAAGGGAAAACTACTACATCAGACTCTTTGTGTAGCATTTTTGTCTATAAAAATCCCGTAGAAGTTACTAAAGAAACCCCCTCGGGTTTAGAGACCTTCATAGAAGGTGACAAAATTGTGGCCTCCTGGTGTGGTAGATATGATGATATCAATCAAACACATGAACACTTAAGACTTATTATAGAATGGTATAATGCCTGGACTATCGTTGAGAACAATATTTCGCTGTTTATACAATATATGATAGGAGAAAGAAAACAGAAGTATTTAGTACCTAAGAGTCAAATAGTATTCCTAAAAGAGTTGGGATCAAACAGAAGCGTGTTCCAAGAGTATGGATGGAAGAACACGGGTACCTTATTTAAGAATCACTTAATTTCTTATGCTATTGAGTTTATCAGAGAAGTTACACATGAAGAAACTGGGGAAGATGGTGTAATATATAAAAAAACATATGGTGTAGAAAGGATACCTGACCCAATGTTGATTACTGAAATGTTACAATATTTTCCAGGACTTAACGTGGATAGGTTGGTAGCATTTGCTGCTTTAGCTTCATTTGCTAAAATGCAGCATGCCAATAGAGGATACGTTAAAAGGAGAGAAAGGGATAAATCATTGGAAGTTTTGGATAAACCGCAAAAAAGACGTAAATTAAATACGAGTCCTTTTAGGAATATTGGTAAGGGTAAATCTAAAAATACAAGCCGTAATAAAAAGAACCCATTTAAAAATATAGGATAATGATAGATTATGAGATGACGTGTTCGGACCCTAACATAACCGATATAGCGTATATTTATATAGAGTACTGAACATCAGACTAACATGAAACTATATAACGCACTTGACCTCAAGAAAGGGGCTAAAGTTGACAAGTCTCCCGTCAATGCATCTTTGACGCAACCCTTGCAATTTATTTCTTCAAAGAAGAAAGATAATGATTGGGCTGCTTGGAATTTAGATTGGCTTGAACTAAAAGGGATGGACCAACTTAAAAAAAACGCGCGTCGTTTACTTAAGAACTATAAACTGGCAAAGGGTATTATAGATAAGACGGACTACATCATAGAAGAGGATAATGAGTACGCTGATTTTATGGACGTGTTAACAAAAGAGGATGAGACGGCATTAGAGTTAAAGTTTTATCCTATTATACCTAACGTTATAAATGTCTTAGTTGGAGAGTTCTCTAAGAGATACAATAAAGTACAATTTAGGGCAGTTGATGATACTTCCTATAATGAAATGTTAGAGTCAAAGAGGTCGCTCATTGAAGAAAACCTGCTGACTGATGCACGTAATAAATTAACCATGGCGATGGTTAGTCAAGGCGCTGATCCTGAATCAGAAGAATTCAAACAAGAGATAGCACCTGAAAAACTAAAAACACTTCCTGAAATAGAAGACTTCTTCTCTAAAGACTATAGGAGTTTGGTGGAGGAATGGGCGTCACATCAATTGAATGTTGATGAAGAGCGTTTTAAAATGGCAGAGCTTGAAGAAAGAGCATTTAAGGATATGCTTATATGTGACAGAGAGTTCTGGCACTTTAAGATGAACGAGGATGATTATGATGTTGAGTTGTGGAACCCCGTATTAACCTTCTATCAAAAATCACCAGATTCAAGATACATTTCAGATTCTAACTTTGTAGGGAAATGTGATATGATGACTGTTGCTGATGTGATAGATAAGTATGGTTATCTAATGGATGAGTCTCAGTTAAGAAGCATGCAGAATTTACATCCTGCAACAAACTCTAAATACCTGCTCAATGGTATGCAGAATGACGGATCTTATTATGATGCTTCTAGATCACATGCTTGGAATACAGAAGCACCCGGATTAGATTACAGACGTCTTATGTCAAATCACGGAACTAATCCTAGTATGGAAGGTGACGTAGTCCAATGGATACTTAGCGAAGGCGGAGACATTTCTGATTGGGGAGATTCTGATATGATGCGAGTGACAACAACTTATTGGAAAACACAGCGTAAGGTAGGTCACCTTATTAGAATAACACCGGAAGGAGAAATTATTCAAGCAATAGTAGATGATGCGTATAAGGTTACAGAAAAGCCTACTTACAATACTCACTTATTTAAGCAGAAGACAAAAGATAACCTTATTGAGGGAGAGCATATAGATTGGTTGTGGATAAACGATGTATGGGGTGGAATTAAGATTGGTCCTAATGTTCCTACAGCGTGGAGAACTGAAGACCATGATATTGACCCAATTTATATAGGGATAAATAGAAGTAAACCAGGACGGGTGCAATACCAATTTAAAGGAGAAGGTTCTTTATATGGATGTAAACTACCTGTAGAAGGACGTATTTTTTCTGATCGTAATACACGCTCTACGTCATTAGTTGACTTAATGAAACCTTATCAAATAGGTTATAATATGGTTAATAACCAAATTGCAGATATACTTGTAGACGAGTTAGGTACTGTAATTATGTTTGATCAAAACGCTTTACCTAGACACTCTATGGGAGAAGACTGGGGAAAGAATAATTTAGAAAAAGCTTACGTAGCAATGAAAGACTTTGGTATGATGCCATTAGATACGTCTATCACTAATACAGAAAATGCTGTAAACTTTAACCATTACCAAACTCTTAATTTAGAACAAACGGGTAGATTAATGTCTAGAGTGCAATTAGCTACTCACTTTAAGCAACAAGCATTTGATGCTATAGGAGTCAACCCTCAAAGATTAGGAGCGCCTATTGCACAACAGACTGCAACAGGTGTAACACAGGCTATGAATCAGTCTTACGCTCAGACAGAAATGTACTTTACACAACACGCAGATCACTTAATGCCTAGAGTACACCAAATGAGAACGGACCTTGCTCAGCATTACCATAGTACAAATCCTTCAGTACGTCTTACTTATATGACTACTGAAGCAGAAAAAGTTAACTTTACTATTAATGGTAAGGAACTTCTACTAAGAGATTTTAATGTATTTGCTACAACTAAAACAAATCACAGAGCCACATTAGAGCAGTTAAAGCAGATGGCTCTTCAAAATAATACTACAGGGGCTTCTATATACGATTTAGGTAATGTACTTAAATCTGACTCTATAGCTGAAGTGTCTGATATACTTAAGGATGCTGAAACTAAGCAAACTGCACAGAAGCAACAAGAGATGCAACAACAGCAGGAAATGCAACAACAGCAACTTGAGGCACAAAGAGCAGAAAAAGAAGCACAACGTCAATTTGAAACAGCACAACAAGAAGCTGAAAGACAAAAAGATATCACGGTTGCTGAGATTAGATCTGCAGGCTATGGAGCACAGGTTGACATAAATGAAAATAAAGAAAGTGATTTTCAGGATGCTATGAAAGACATCCGTCAGAGGGATCAATATAGAGAGCAGATGGACTTCAAGCGTGAACAAGCAACGGTCAACAATGCTGATAATAAAACCAAGCTTTCACTTGAGAAAGAAAAGTTAGCTACACAGCGTGATATTGCTAACAAGAACTTGCAAATAGCTCGTGAGAATAAAAACAAATATGACGTTAAAGACACGAAAGAAAAGAAGAAGAAGAAGTCTTAGCTATATACTGTGAAAAAATTATAATAATACCTCAAATGTCTAAGGTTTATTCTAGATGTTAAAGTATATTGTATATGTAATAACCATTAATTAAAACCAAAACAAAATGGCTAACGAAGAAAGTATGGAAACAACCAGTGTAGAAAAAGTAGAAATTAACCTCGATGAGATCTTTTCAGGAGCTCCCGGGGCAAGCTCTATTACACTACCTGAGGAAGAAGTAAAAAAACCAAATGTCTTCTCTAGAGGAGAGGAAGTAGATCTATCATTTTTAGATGAAAAGGAAGCTGAAAGTCCAAAAGAAGAAGTATCTGAGGATGAAAGTAACAAAGTTGAACCTGAAGGGAATACAGATGACCCAGTACAACAAGTATCCGCACCTAAAGAACCTGCAGTTACAGCTAATGAAGTTGATGAGATCCTTAATGAAGGATTAGAGTTAGCTGAAAAGGAAGAGGATAAGTCAACAGCTAAAGGTAGACGCCGTATTGAAGGTATGGCAGATGTGTTTACACAAATGATTGATAAAGGAGAAATAGTCCCTTTTGATGATGATAAAGCGCTTGAGGATTATTCTGCCAAAGATTGGAAGGAACTTATTCAAGCTAATATGGATGAGCGAGCTAATAAGGTTAGACGTGAAACTCCTAAGCAATTCTTTGATAGCTTACCTCAGGAATTACAGGTTGCTGCAAAATATGTAGCGGATGGAGGACAAGACCTAAAAGGTTTGTTTTCTACGTTAGCGCAGGTTGAAGAAACTCGTAGTACTGATACTACTACTGTTGAAGGACAGTCACAGGTTGTGAGAGAGTACCTTGCATCAACAGGATATGGTACACCAGAAGATATTGAGGAAGAGATTGAAATTTGGAAAGACTTAGGTAAGCTAGAAAAGCAAGCTAACAAGTTTAAACCAAAGTTAGATAAGATGTCTGAAGCGGTTGTTGCACGTAAGCTCCAAGAACAGGAGATGAAAAGAGAACAACAACAAAAAGCATCTGAGAACTATATGGCTAGCGTTTACCACACACTAAAAGAAGGTAAACTTGGAGAGATAAAGGTTAATAAAAAGACGCAGTCTATGTTATATGATGGCCTAGTTAATCCTTCTTATCCATCTATTTCAGGACAGAACACAAATCTATTAGGTCATCTATTAGAAAAGTACCAGTTTGTAGAACCAAATTATACACTGGTATCAGAAGCATTATGGTTACTTGCAGACCCTCAGGGTTACAAGGACCAATTAAAGACACAGGGAACAAACGCGGCTGTAGAAGCTACAGTGCGCAAGTTAAAGACTGCTCAAGCCAACAAGCAGGCCTCTTCAGGTGGTGAACCTAAGACGCAAGCAGCAGCACGCTCGCCTAAGCGCACTCTACCAAGGAGTAATAACATATTCAAAAGATTTTAAAAACAATTATTAATAAAAAAGTGAAAAAATGGCAACACCAGTTTTAAACAATGGTCTCTTTCTAAGGGACACAAACTACAGCGCTAGTTCACATATTGATTCTTATCACTTAACAAACATGTTAGGTAATGCTGAACCAACCGATATGGGTCCTGTGGATCTATGGGCGATGACGCAGAAGGTAGAAATGCCTTTATACCAAATGGCATCTTTCGGAGGTAAGAACACAATTATGGTGGACAACGCTAGAGGAGAGTACAAGTGGCAAACACCTGTAGCTCAAGAATTACCTGTCTCTTTAGGGACTAATGCTAC
>Ga0315322_10000778_pt1 | contig 24133 bp, 19 predicted proteins | sample M110021515metaG_FD_203461 | JGI IMG/M metagenome (GOLD analysis project Ga0315322, IMG submission 203461) | Ammonia-oxidizing marine archaeal communities from Monterey Bay, California, United States - M1 100m 21515 | ecosystem: Environmental > Aquatic > Marine > Intertidal zone | place: USA...
GCATCCAGATGTGCAAGTACCCCTTACCCAGAAAGAGATTAATGAACAAGCAGATTCTGCGGAAGGTGCTAAAGTATATAAGCCAAATGATAGAGGCTTTAAGTCTAAAGCTAAACAAGTCGTAGCTCGGGCTAATAAAGCTCAGAAAATTAAAGAAGGACGTACAAGAGATTTTAATGAAGACGGCAAGGTTGTAGATAAGAAAGGTAAAGTAAAAGTTGCTAAGGGTCTACAAAACAAACCACCTAAGAATATAGGTGCTGTAGAATATGTTGCTAATCCCGGAGAGATGCCATCAGTAGAAGTCCAAACTATTAGAGACTTAGCTTCAGACAAAATAAAAAAAGCTAGAAAAGATTATGAAGACGATGCTGAAGGTAAAGAAAAGGCTATTGAGGAAATAGAAATAGACGCAGCTAAAGCTATTAAAGCTTTAGACATTGCCAGAGTATGGAAAGACTTTAGTAGTGGCAAGATTGACAAGGAGCGTAGAAACATTTCGCTTGACTACATAAGGAATAAGTATACTGAGGGCTTCAGACCAGAAACCCCTCGCGCTGAAAGTATTGATGATACCCTAGATGTAGAAAGCATACCGTCTTCTTTCACTGAAGCTTATGAAAGCATACAAAATACTTTGTCAGATATTACTAAGAACCTTAATATTAAGTCAGCAGTGGATGACTCATACGATGGTATCCTTCTTAATACTCAGCTTAAGAGTATTAAGGCTTCCATATCAGAGCTTAGTAGTAACTTAGCTTACAATGATAGACAGCAGGAAAGGCTTATTAATAAGCTTAACAAAGCCAATACCGCTGTAGAAGAAAGTATTAAGCTTCAATCAAAAGAAGCTACGCCATATGCCGTACTTGCTAGTAGTAACAAAGCTGCATCTGCAATGATTGAGGCTTTAGAGTTAGCTAACAACCCTAACCTATTTTCATCCGCACCTAAATCTACTAAGACTCAAAGGGACGCTAGCCTAGCCAGTGCAGTGGAGTCAAATAGTAACCAGCTAGAACGGCAGCGGAAAGATTCTAAGCCTGTAAAGCGCCGCAAACTTAAAGATTTAAAATATGCTGATGATAGAGGTGGAGGGTTCACCAACCCAAAACCGGAAGGTGAGGCGACACCAGCAAAAACGCCAGATACAGCCGAACCTACTGTAGTTGAGGAAATTCCTGTTCCTGTTCCTGTAGATGAACCTACTGTAGAACCTACTGTAGTTGAGGAAATTCCTGTTCCTGTAGATGAACCTACTGTAGAACCTACTGTAGAACCTACTGTAGAACCTACTGTAGAACCTACTGTAGAACCTACTGTAGAACCTACTGTAGAACCTACTGTAGACCCAGACCCTATAGTTGAATTAGCTGACCCTGTTGATATGGAAGATGCGGCTACTGCGTTTATGCTAGATGCTTTGGGTGGTGGTAAGTGGGTAAGAACTGACAAAGGATATACACTTAAGCTAAATGATGGTAGAGAGATACCAGTTATAAAGTCGAAAGCCAGAATAAGGGGGGAAGGGCAATTTGGGGACATGTTCGGTAGGCAGGTTACGGTGTGGAGAAACATACGTGACAACATGGGGTCTCGCACACTCAAGGAAGCTAAGTCAGCTACGATAAACGTGCTATGGAATGATGCTGGTCGTCCGAATGAATCGGCTTGGATAAAAGCTAATCAGGTAGAATCTACTGAGCCTAATCTAGATACAGAGGAGGGTAAAATAGCCGCAGCTACTGAGGTTAAAGAACCGGAAAACCCAGTATCGAATGAGCCATCAGTTACACCTGATAATTTTCCAGCACTATCCGAGGATGAGCTACAAACCCTTATCGAGGGTTGGGATATAGATACCGAGTATCTACCAAACGAACTTGTATCATCAAAGTTGGGTGTAGAATCAGTATTAAGTATTCCAGAGGCAACTGAAGACTTAATTAACCGTTGGACAGATTCAGCAATTAAAAAAACAAAAACTGGAAACCTTAAACCTACCAGTATGCCATTGAGTAAGTTACTAAAAGAGGTAATAGCCACACTGCCTGACGCACACCCACATAAGATGGTATTAAAAGCAGCATTAAAAAATGTTTTATCTTACAAAGGTGGTAGCAGGGCTAAGGTAGAACTTGCATATAACGAATTTATTACCACCATGGGGCGGTATCGTATAGAAGGAAGTGGTCGAGAAACTCTTACACTAAACCTAGCTAATAATCGAAAGCCGCTTATTACTGAGGGTGTTGATAGGGACCTAGAGAGTATTGAAGCTCCTATGTCAATCTTGCAAACTCTTGTGCATGAATCAATACATCAGATTACTCAGCTATCAGGCACATGGAAGCCAGAGGATAAGGCGGCTATAAGAAGTATCATGGACGCTGCCAAGAAAGCATATCCTGATATAGATAAAAACTATTCAACTAAGTACGCTTATACAAATGAATCTGAGTTTATGGCTGAATCTCTGAGCAATCCAGATTTAGCTCGCTTGCTCTTAAGTGTGTCAGTACCAGTAGAAGCCGCTGGCAAAGGTGGTATTACCGACCTACTAGCTATGGCTCTAGCTCTTGTTAAGAAGGTATTAAACGTACCTTTGGTAAATAACGATGCGTTAACTGCTATGTACTCTATAGCTAGCCGTTCAAGTACCGATGCTGGGACTACAGCTAGTAGAGTATCTGGAGGGGTCGCTAATGATAGGCTACAAAGTAGTGCTAATGAGGGGCAAGGGGCTGAATCAGCAGATAAAAGAAGTGTTGTTGATGCAGTCAAAAATGCTAAAGGTAGCGCCTCAGACAGTGAAGCTTGGCAGAAGGTAAAAACCGCCTTTCGCCGCGTAGGTACGCTAGACCATTTGATTCGTATGAAGTCAGATGTGTTTAAGACTATGACCGCTGACGGTATTGTAGACCCGGCGGCTAGATGGTTTGAACTACAACAGTTAAAGCTCTCTGCTGCTATGCGCCACATGAAGGGTGCTAACGCGCTTGTTAGGGAGCTTAAGTCATTGCCCGATGATGTACGCCTTGGGGTTATGACTCAAATGAAGAACATGACTATGTGGGGTATGTACCCCGGAGGTGAGCTTGGTAAGGGTAGGAACAAGCATATAGCAATAGGGCTTGACCCAGTAGAGCAAGCGCGCCTAGAAGCTATACATAAAAAGATTACTGAAGCGGATGAAAAGCTTTCCGGTCTGAGTAAAACTAATAAAGGTCGTACACCATCAGAACTAATTGAGTCCATGGCTGAATTTAGCAAGACCTCAAATGACCTAAAGACTTCTGCGCTGTTAAAGAGACTCACCAAGTCATTTAAGTTTAATGAGTATGGTGTTGATGAGGATATAACAGATGGCTGGTCTAAGCTACGAACGCCTGAACAAGTAGACCAGATGCTTTTCTCCATGCCTGAGGGTATGGATGGTATAGATGACCTTGTAGAAGCGACTAAGAAACTTGTTACTGTAGGAAGGATTGAGGGTCCTTACTTCCCACTGCGTAGGTATGGTGACTTTATAGTTAGTGGCACTAAGACTAAGGAAACAGAGTTTGAAACTTATCGGGAAGCTGAAGAATATGCTGAGAACCTTAAAGCCGAGGGTAGCACCAATGCCCAAATGGATTCGGTAGAGATTAATGGACTAACTGTAATAGAAAAATCTCCTATATTCGCTACCCGAACAACATTACAGAAAGCTAAGGAGCTGAAGTCAAAGCTGGAGAGTGACGGCTATGATGTTTCTCCTGTCGAGAAAAAATTATCACCTGAGACTATGCTCTCTAGTGACTTAACAAAACTAGCCCAAGTCTTCATGCGTGACCTAAGCAAAGAAGACAGTACAGGTGTAACTAATCCTGATGGTACGCCTAAGAACGATACCGCTATGATGGCACGTAGGCATATAGAAGTTCAGCTACTACAGATGCTAGCTGACAATCCTGCTATGGCTAGTCAACTAAGACGTAAGGGTTATTCCGGTGTTGAAGTTGGTGATATGGAGAAGGGCTTTTCCGAGTATGCACAAACTACTGCATGGCAATTGGCAGATGCGGAGTATGTAACTGAGACCGAGGACCAGTATCGCTTGATGAAGAATCTTAGTGGTACTAAGAACAGTCCAGATACGCAAGACAGAACGATACCAGAGCAGGAAGACATAATAATGGAGCGTGGCTTGCTCTTAGAGGAGCTACAGAAGCGTGAGCTTGGTAACATAAAAGTTCGTAACTCTGGCAAATGGTCTAAGACAGTAGGTAAGCTTGGCTTTGCTTGGTTCCTAGCTAGTCCTGCGTATGCAATGATTAACGCCACACAGCCTTGGATACTAGGCTACCCAATGCTTAAGACTAAGTATGGTAAGAACGGTGAGAAAGTGGCTTCTGCCCTCACTAATTCTTATAACGCAATAAACGGTGCTTGGGCATCTAGTATGGTTGATACTTGGGCGGGCATGAAGCCGGGGTCTAATGAAGAAGATGTATTCCAGAACATGCTAGCCGCGCTTGAGGATTACTCCAGCGACTTCAGCGCCGTGGAGCTAGTAGAAAAGCTAGCTGCATTAAACATTATTGATAGTACTTTTGTGCAAGAGCTAATGGATACTGCTGTCGGTAAAGAGAGCGACAGTAAAGGTGCTATCAAGTTACTAGATACAGTTGTAGAGAAGGCGCGAGTACTTCCTTCTTCAGTAGAAGCTGTTAACAGAATTGTTATGGCTTTAGCTACCGCTGAGTTATCGGGGTATAAAGATGGAGACTCCGTAGCTGAAGTGGCAGACATGGTTAGACTTACTCAGTTTGACTACTCAATGATTAATCGACCCGACCTGTTTAAAGCTAATGCCTTCTTGAAAGGGGCATCTATGTTTAAGATGCATCCGCTAGGTGTATACCAGATGTACGGATACACCTTAGGTAAGGCTCCTACTGATGAGAAGTGGAGAGGTCTTGGTTACTTAACAATGACGCACACACTTGCAGCGGGTGTTGCAGGTGGCATACTTATAGAGCCAATACGTGTAGCTATCAGGGCTGCTATGATAGCCGCTGATGGTCTTGACCTTTATGAAGATGACGAAGACTTGGAGCAAATAGCAAGAAGGTACTCCGCCAAGATGAACATACCAACTAGAGTCTTCAACTTGGTTATGTATGGACCTATAACAGCAGCTCCATGGGTCGGTGCTAATATAAGCCTACGTGTTGGTTTGCAGCAAGGGTTTCTTAACCAGTACATGAACTTGGCTGACGGTAGAGAAGCTGAGGGTTTGCTTTATGAACTCACGGGCGCTCCGGGGAGTATCGTTAAGTCAGGGTTTAAAGCTTACGACTTAGCTAAAGAGGGGCAGTTTGGTAAGGCAGCAGGAGAAGTAATCCCAGTATCCTTCTTGCGTAACTTAACCAAAGCTGTAAACAATCTTGAGGGTGGTCCAACTGATTATTCAGGGAGACCCTTGGAAAAAGATTCTGGTACTGACTTAGATAAGGCGCTTGACTTTACTATTAAAGCTCTAGGATTCCAGCCCTACAATGAGAAAGAAGTACAGGCTGCTAGGTATTCACAGAATAAATACCAAGCGTATTGGTATGACAGAAAGATTGGTATAATTGACGACATAGCAAGAAGCCAAGCGGGTAGTGCAGATAGAGCTAGAGCTGTATCTAAAATAAAGGAGCATAATAAAAAAGCTCCTACCTTCGCTAAGATTAAGAAATCGTCTGAAGTTAAGTCAAAAGTACGCAGAGAAGCAGAGCGCGCACAACTTACTCGCGGCGGTATAGTAGTTAACTCACGAGAAGCTAGGGAAAGAGCAAAGCTTTTCGATACCCGTGATAATAACTAGAGGGGTATGTCATAGCATAGGCTTCTTGATGATGTACCTGCTATACCACCTGAGTAGTTAGCCTTCTTAGCTTTAACGCCTCGCTCGTCAAGACCTGCCTGTATCATGCTGCTATTAATACCACGCTGCCTACACCAGTTGTCCAACTCTGCCCTACATACACGAAGCTCACTACTCTCTTTGTTTATTGAGCCTACTATTTTGCTACGCACATTTTCATCGTTAACCATACCCCAACTTGTGTTGCGCTTGGATATAGCGTCAACAACTACTAGCGCATCACGGTTCTCTCTAAGGAATCTTTCCATAGTACCCTCAAATGTCATAACTCCGAGGGTAATCTGCTTAGTTCGGGCTACTTGTACCGCGTAAGTGCTGATTAAAAAATCTCTCAGCTTAGGTAGGTCTATGCATGTGTAGCCAAGCTTATTAGTAAGCATCCCTGCCATCATAATAGTACTCATAGTGGCAAGCCAGAAGCGTTCTGGTCCTTCCCTATACTTTATAGCCTTAGCCATACCTGACTGAACCTTACTATAGGTCTTGGCTAATGAGTCTTTGTTAGCTACTAGATACTCAGCGTAGCTAATACCTATAACGCCGTAGTTAGTTCTAAGTACGCTGTCATCTATGGGTGGTACGTCACCTAATGGTGGTACGTCTACCTCAAACAAGCGGTAAGATGTCGCATTGGTGTTGTCATAGTTAGACATGCGGTCCGCCACACCTTGGTTAGATGATATAGTAATCATAGTACGCCACTCTGCGGATACTTTAAGGTTACCATCAGTAGTAGACCTACCTTTATCACGCCCTGCGGTGAAGCCATAAACCATATCGACCTGTGCTTTAGGGTCCTTGTCGAACCTTAAGTCATCTAAATACCCCGGTATAGAGCCTACAGCGGCTAGCCTAGAGGACATAGAAGTGGTCGTATCCTTAGTAGAACCCATACCCACAGTAGTTTTACCCCAAACAGCCTGACCCATACGCATTGATGTGGTCTTCCCACTACCACCTTCAGGTGAGTTGAGGGACATAACAGTAGCATCTACTTCTGTGAACTCAACTAAAGGCGCGGCGAAGCCTGATAGCATACCTATGTCAGCGGTAGGTAGCTTCTCTCTATTTATTTGTTTAGCTAGTTTAATCCAAGCATCGCCTGAACCTACGGCTTTGTAAGTATCTGCTGAGTTAGCATTACCTAGGGAGTATGGTTCGTTACCCTCAGGGGTTATCCGCATCTCAGGTAAGTGGAAGTTTTTACCAGCCCAACCCATAGCGGTTACAGCCTTAGTTTGAGTGGCACGTTTGCTGTTCATTTTAGTTAGGAAACTCATAAAGAACTCACACATAAATTTAGAGTTATAAGAATCTGCGTACTCAATACCCTTACCAATAAGCTGTTGAGCGTGGTCAGCACGTTTACCCATGGCTTTAAGTGGTATAGCAGTGCGCTTGGTAGTGCCGTTACTGTGCTTCCATATAACTACGCACTCCATTTCTTTTTCACCAGTGGCTAGTAACCTTTCTTCTACGTCCATCTTAAGTATGTGAAGCTTGGATACTAAGTCCCACTGATAAGAAACTGAACCGTCTTCTGTCTCAATACGAATCTTACGTGATACGCCATGCTCATTACTGCGCCAACCTTCCGCGTATTCATCATCAGCGGATACACGTATATGTATAGGTGAGTATTGCTTACCCCTGAACTTACAAGACTTGCAAGCCTCTGGCATTAGTGTGGAAAACATTTCGCAGCTAGCTGGACCTAAGCCTTTGTTGTTAGCTTTTGCTGTAAGTTTTTCTTGGAACTTAGCATTAGTTTCTTTTTCTCTATAGTCAGCGTGTCCTTCTGATATTTCGTGTATATAGTCAGCACCATCCTCGGCAAAGGAAAGCACTTGCAACTGCAAAGACCATAAGTCTTGGGGCTGTTCAGCTCCACCTGTTCGTAGTGATTCCTTAAACACCTCACAGTTTTTAAGTGGGGCTTCAGCTAAGTACTTTTGCTCAACTGTAGTAAGTGTGGGCTTACCAAGGTGTATGTCCTTAACAGTACCAGCTAGCATCTCTACTGCGCTGGTATCATTAAATATATTGAGAGCATCAGCCATATCCTCAACAGGTATGTCGCTGCTCTGCGAGCCTAGCACTCTTACATCTTTCGGTTTGCTAGGGTCTTTATAGTTAACTGAGTTAGGTACTCGTAGTATTCTTGCGCTGTCCGCTGTTACTGCTGGGTCTATTCTTAAACCACTGTCTAGGCATAAAGACTTTAGCGCATCAGCCATGGGTTGCCATTTTTCTATTGGTATGTCTTCATCAAGTACCCAGTAAGCGTGTATCCCATTACCACTATCTACGGTAATTGTCGGTGGTATAAACTTTGTGCTACTTAGAAAGTTCTTAAAGGCTCTAACTGCTGATTTCTTATTGGGGTATTCTTTTGATTCACCGCAGTCTATGTCTACATATAGGCTACACTTATACTGCGTGTGGTTCTTTTTTCTTTCTGTATCATAAGTACCAGTAGCAAAGTACACATTACTCTGTCCCTTGATAGCATGTGTCACGTACCCTAACAGTGCATCTATTGAGTCTAGTTGTTTGCTTTGCGCAAATCCTTTGCTGCTACCTACCGCACCGAAATAGCCAGTTCCTTTGGCGGGCAGTACCCGCTGGAGGAAATTCCTTGTCTCCATATTACTCTCCTTAAAAAGGTAGGTAAGAGGCTACCCTGAACGTATAGCCACCTACCTACAAACAACCAACTACCTAATCATCCATGCCGCCGAACAGTTCGTCAAGCTCACCATCCAGTTCGTCATCGGTAGTCTCTACGGCAATGGTCTCTGGCGCTTGCTCAACTTCTTCTGCGTCAGGTTGCGCTTTTATTTTGCGCGCCGCTTTCTTTTTAGCTGTCTTCTTTTTCTTCTTAAGAGCCTTGGATTCCTCAGTCTCAGCATCTTCCGAGGGTTCTTCCGCCGTTGTTTCGAAGTCAGTATCTACAGACTTCTTAACAGGTGGCTTAGGCTTAGGCTTATGCGCCATACCAGATACTTTGTCTGCTGTAGCTTTAGTTACTTCCCTCTCGTCAACTAACATGCTGTCTATGTTCCCAGCAGAAAAGTGTTCTACAAGTTCAGATGCTTCACTCTGGTTCAGTGGACGAACAGCTTTAAACATTAGCTTAGGGTAGGCTACATCAGGGTCAAACGACAGTCGGGTTACTACTGTGTTATATGGGAAGCCCTTAGCCTTCATAGCTTTACCATATGTACCTAGGTCACCAAGTGACATAACAGGTATACGTAGCAGCATTGGACCACCATACTGCTCATTAGTAATATCATTGGCTGGTACTACTACAACTCTGCGTGAGTCACTACATGCTTTAGTCTCACGACCATCAGCGGTCATCTTACTGCCAAACTTACCCTTAGGGCATATCCCACACAGTTCAGACTGCGGGCGCGGTGAACGACTAGAAGGTTTCTGACCATCAAGACTATAACAATCCGGCTCACCAGCAGTACCTTCAGTGTAGTCACCTTCATAGAATGTTTTTGCTACAAACTCACTGGCTTTAGCAATGACTACTTCAATACCCATCTTGGGTAGTCCTTCCTCGTCTACTACTACAGTCTCCTCGCCGCCGCACTTAATGCGAAACTTGCTCCCCTTGATGGACATAGTACTAAAGCCACCACTAAGACCAGAGCTAAGAGCATCATTGTCTTCTATACCAAATGCATCCTGTAATAGTGCAGGAACACTATCATTAAATTTTACTACATCACCCATTAGGATTTCCTCCGAAAGCGAACAACGTCCGCAGATTTAAACTCGACACCCGCTGGTATCTCACCTGAGTTCGTCATAAAGTCACGAACAACTACCTTACTTGCTTTGATTTCCATTAGCTCAAACTGATTAGTATCCTTACAAAAGCTAAGGAAAGCATCCTTATCAACTACCTTACACGTATCAGCGTTACTAAAGAAAACACTACCTACGCTGCTGCGGGATTCTTCTAACCCCATCTTGTTAAGTTCACGACTAGTCCACTTCTCAATAAGCTTCATACCCTCATTGATTGTGGCAAGTTCATCCTTGTGCTTCCTTTGTATCGCTTCTTTCTCATCACGTAACGATATGTACTTTTGTATGGCTTGCTCCAATGTAGCCATTATGTTGTCTCCTTAAACATGTCTAACAAAATTCCCTGACACTTCTGCTTGCTCTTAAGTCTCTTGTAAATCTTCTCCTCAACTTTAGAGCCTACGATGTGCAGGATGTGCGTGTGCTTATCCTGTCCTGCTCTAGTGATACGCCCACATGCTTGCTCATATATTTCCGTTGACCATATCGGCGCGAACCAAATGACAGTATCTGCCTTGGTCAACGTAATACCATGAGCCATACACCCCGGATGTGCTACTAGTACCCTAGGATGTTTGCTTTGTTGGAACGCTAAGAAAATCTTATCACGTTCCTTCTTCGGTGTGTCTCCGCTGATACTCTCAACAGAGAAATACTTATCTAAAATAGTACTAATCATTGTAACAGAAAACTTAAACGGAGTGAAGACAATAACTTTTTCTTCTGACTCTCTTATCAACTCTATAAGTAACTTGAATCTTGGGTTACTCTTAATGACCTTACGTACACCGTCAGTACCATATATAAAACCTGATGCTATCTGTAGTAGCTTAGATATTTTAACCCCCTCGTTAGCTGCGGTTATCTTTTTTTGTCGCACCTCAACAGAGTAGTTATTAAACATGTCCTTGTAAGCTTTTATCTGCTCAGTTGTCATAGCTATATCACGATAGCCGTATGTTGTGGGGGGCATATCGAAACTGTCATCACGGGTAAATCTAACGGCGGGCTGCATAGCTTCGTGTACTACCTCATTAGCCTCAGGTCTGGCTATCCACCTGAACGTACTAACTTGCCGCATTACTTTATTCTTAAAGGTACGTCCGCTATATGAAACCCTATCTGGTGTGAGCAACCTAACCTGTCCCCAAGCATCAGTAGGTTCGTTGGGTGTTGGCGCACCAGTCATACCCCAAGCGTACTTAGCAGCGGCTACCAGTGGTCTTAGTATCTTCCATCGCTTTGTGCTGGCATTGCGGTATACAGCAAGCTCGTCAATTATAATTACGTCAAAGTCCATAGCTAACAGCTCGTCTTTTATAACAGCTATACCATCATGGTTTATAACGTATATATCCGCTGGTACTTCTAACAACTTAGCTCTCTTAGCTTTAGTACCAAACAGGGCTATGCACTCTAGGTGTGGAAACCTTGCGAATACTTCACGTTCCCATACTGATGTAAGTGTACTGAGAGGTGCAACTACTAAGCACTTTTTTGCTACGCCCTGCTGCCTAAGAAAATCAAAAGCAAACAAGGCGGCGCATGTCTTACCAGTACCAATACTGTTAAGTACGTACCCTCGCTTACTGCTAACTAACATAGCCGCTGTACTTTTCTGCGTATCGAATGGTGTCACACCTGACCAGTCGTAGTAGCTTAGTATAGGTGAAGGTACTTCATAGCCTATATTATTTAGCAGCTTTGTCTCCTCTATCCTATGGGGTATTGATAACCATGGTGAGTCGCGCCATGTTATTTCTTTAGCCGTAGGTATAAGCGCGGCTACCTTATTAGAGGGTGGTACTATTAGCTGCTTATGCTTAACACTAATTAATAGATTCTTCTGCTCCAATTTCTATACTCCTTAACATCATAATCTTAATGAGGAATGTTTCTAGTTCCTCGTAGTTTCCATCACATAAAAAGCCGTGTCCTCCAGCAGCTTCTATGTTCTCCATTGTTAACTTCTGTCTTGCGGTCGCCTTTTTTCCCGGAGCTTTTGCTTCTATGCCTACAAAGATTCCTTTCACGCACACCAAGTAATCTAATGACGGTGCGCCCATACCATTACTTACTGGCATGTACCAGTAAGCTGAATACTTACTAAGTACCTTTTTTATATTCTTTTTTACTTCTCCTTCAGGTGTCATACCTCTTACATCCTTATCGGCTGTATACTTAAAGCTACGCATAAGTTTACTGTTAATACCATTACTATATTCCATTAAGCGGGCAGTCTTTTACTTCGCAGTTTCTTTTACACAAGAAGTTCTGCCTCTTAGGGAAGGTGTCTGTTCGGTGCGCTTTGTTGTACGCCTCTATCCTAGGCATGAGCATGTTCCATACCTCTACAGTATCTTCCCTAGTAATTACTTCGCTTGTTATTTTCTTATCCTTAATCCACCAGTACATCAGCTTGATGCGCTCTAGTTCTGGACGGAATAGAAACAGTATGCATGCGGACACTTGTAGCTGAGTGAAGTCATCTGACATACGCCCTGTCTTATAGTCTACTAGTACTGCGTCCTTACCCTTAATGGCTAAGTAATCTACGATAGCCCTAAACCATACATCATCATCAAACCAACCAGTCGGTCCCATGTCTGTTGTTATAGCTAGCTGTTGCTCGGTTAGTATCTCGTCCGGTTTAGTTTTAGGCTTCGCAAACTTTGCGGCGTACTGTTCTAGGTGGGTCATATGCATGGGTAGCTTAGTTCCTTTCTTAACCCTAAGCTCTAATGCTTTGTGTACTTCTTTACCGTAGTCAGCAGCACCACCAAAAACTGGCGTAACATCTTTGGCTACGCTGTTATGGTAAAACTTTTTTGGGCATAGCTCATACGCATTAAGGCGACTAAAGCTTACTGCTGGTGTCTTCATACTAACTCCGGTTATATAAATAAATGCCGACTGCTGATAAACCATGTCGGCGTATGGCTAAGGACTACCCCACCCTAAATAAAGTCATACCGTGGTGGGGGACGTAACCAGCTTACGCCTATGATACGATATGACAAGGAGAGACTATTTACATTCAGCGTAGTTTTTACCTACGTTAATTTCACAATCTAGTGGTACGTTTTTCATCCATGGTGGTCTGCGTTTAAACACAGCTTCAACACCTTTCTTTAATTTATCTACGTCAGCATCAGGTACTACGAACACGAGTTCATCATGTACACTAAGCGCGGCTAGCTGATTAAACTCAGCTAGCTTAAGCTCCGCCCTAGTCATTATAACTCTCGCTAACGCCTGTACTATATTCTCTACTAGCTTCGCGCCATAAAGTTTGTGCGGCACACTGCCAGTGTAGTAAGTGTAGTCGCCCGTAGCTGGGTCTTTGTTTAAGTTGTTATATACTATGGGCATACCATTAGGTAGCCACACAGTACCATTAGCGTCAGTAGTGCATGGACCAAACTTAACTGGAGTGCCTTCAGCCATCATCTTTACTACATGGTCAGCGGTAGACCATAGCTTTTTAATTTTCCAGTAAGACTTTCTGTACATCTGAACTGTATCATTACAAAATTCTTGGGTAACATCCTTACCCTTAGACTGTAGGTCTTCCCATAGTCTTGTGGGTCCCATACCAAACCCAAGTCCTAGTATACATGTCTTACCTATAAACCTTTCTTCTGGGTGGTCGTTCTTGTTGATGGCATAGCCGTAAAGCTTTTCAGCAAATATGGAATAAACATCTAGCCCATTCTCAAACTCACTCACAAGGTCTAGTTGTTCAGCCATAGCCGCAGTAATTCTAGCCTCAATCTGGGAATAGTCAGCGGCTAGAACGCTATGCCCTTCCGGTGCTGCTAGCCCTTCCCTGAGTACCGAACCCCGCTTAAGGTTCTGCAAGTTTGTTTTATCTGTACCACTGAAGCGCCCTGTGTGTGCGCCCCAGTACATAAGTGCTGCTGGGAAGTACCCACCAGTAAGGTTACTTATGTTCTGAAACCTCTCAAGTCTAGTACCTAGTTGCGTAGACTTAACAGCCAAACGTGCCTTGCATAAAGTCTTAACCGCAGCGCCGCTGGTGTTCATTATACGTTGAAACTCTAGGTCATCCTTGGCAAAGGCATACGTTTCCTTACCAGTCCGAGGGCTTATCTTTTTGGGTGGCTCTATACCTAGGTCACGAAGAACTTTAGCGAACTGTGGGGCTGAGGATAGCTTAGTCTTAGCTACACCAGATGCCTCTATTATTAACTCACGGTCAATAATATGCTGGTCGTATGCGTCTTTAAACTTATCCGAGTCGCCTATTAGTTGAGGCTCTGAGAACTTTCTTATAGTTAAGTGAAGCCCTTCGCGTTCATCTGTAGGCATACCGTATTCGGTAACGTACTTGTTGTATAGCTTATTAGTTAGGTCTACATCCTGCCTACAGTACACCATGTACTTGTCCATATGTTCTTCATCAAAGTCTGTGCGGCGCAAACCTATGGCGGCTTTTACCTCAGCACCTTTAACACCAATATCGAAATGCTTAGTAGTGTTATCCAATGACATGCTATTGGTATATGGTACTACATATGGGCGGGAAGCCATCATCGTACAGAACATACGGTGTGGGTGTATATCAAATACCCAAGCTAGGATAGCTGCTTCAAAGTGCGCATTGTGCGCTACCATTAAGCCATTATCCCAATCAAACTGTTCCAGCCATACCTTTGTCGCATCCCTTGAACCAGTAAATGACTCAGCAGGAGCATCATTAACGGCAACGGCAACGCCGATTACCTGAAACAGCGGGTTTAATATATACTCAGGGTATGAGAGTTTACGTAAACCATATTGGCTATCATAATATGTTTCAAAGTCTATTGTGTATCTATCCATGTCGTCCTCACTATGTGGATATTGGGAGTATACAGAGTGTATATAAATTTGCAATCTTTTTTAGGTGAATTATGTCTATAAGTAAGCCAGTAGCTAGTTCAGTAGCTAGTAAAGTATCCATTGGTGTTAAAGGTGATAGTTCCAGAACAGCCTACTATCCTGAACATGCGCTACCTTGGGGTGCAGAAAATGTATTTAGGAATGCTACTCCGTTCAGTGCAGGTTTAGAAACTACCTCCGAAGCAGGATTGTTTTCTGGTTACTTCCGTATAGACAACGGTAGTCGTGACACTACGAAGTATATATTCCGGCAGACTAACAGCGCGGACGGTAGTGGTAGCACAGGGTTCACATTCCAAACGAACGGTACTACTTCACTGCGTATGTATTTCCGTAACTACTCAGCACGTATCGACTACAACACACCTCTAGCTAACAATGATACTTGGTTTCACGTACTGTTCTTACATGACTCTGTTAACGATAGAGTTAAGCTATACGTAGATGGAGTTATGGTAGAGGATGAAACCGCTAGTGGTGCAGGGCAAGCTGTCAATGCATACGTAGTTAAGAACTACATGAACATTATGGGTGGTGGTACAAGCGAGGATGCCTTTGATAGTGAAGCCTTGGAGTTTAAGCAAGTAGCTCTGTTCGGCTGCACCGCCGTAGATATACAGGACTTTTGGGATGCGGACTCAGCTATTGAGACTGCTGCTGTTGACTACTTTTATAATGGAAACCCAGTAGCTAACCCTAATACTTTCCCTACTAACGGTGCATGGGGTGACGTAATACCTCAGCTATATATAGGTGAGGCTAGTACAACAATAGTTAACTACGGTATTGGCTTTGAAGGATTGTTCAAGGGTGAGCTTGAGGCATCTGGGGCATGGTCAGGTAGTGCTTTAGACCCTGCCCGAAGTCATCCATATGATATTGCCTATAAGCCCATGGCTTTAGTAGATTCCTGTTACTTCTCATCAGGTACATGGGATACGCATGAGCTTAACGCATCGGGAAGTACTGTGTTTGAACCTCCAGTAGGATGGGCGCGGCTACATGGTGCTAACTCTAGCATGGGTTTCTTTAACACAGCCTCAAGTACACAAGAAGGTATTAAGAACACAAGCATAGACATAGCTGGTGACATACCAATCCATATTAAGATACGTACCAATAACTACCATGCTAGTGACAACTTTGAGATAAGACTCTACAACGTGGACAACGTAGCAAACTACTGCAAGTTTCAGTTCAGTCAGGTTGATGGTGTAAATGCGGGCGTGCAAACCCTAGTAGTACTACCTTCGTTAGCTGCTGTTGCAACTACCAATGGTGGTACGCTTGCTGGTGGTAGTGGTATGGTTGACTCGTCTAGTGAGATAGCACAGGTAGGTACAGGATTTGACCCAGCTAGCAACATAACCCGCATAGACTTTTTAGTAGACGGGTTCACTGGCTATCAATCTTCTACAGGTACTCCTGCTGACCCTAAGGCACAGATACTAGAAGTAGCTCAGGGCTACAACCACACACCTGTTATGTTTATTACTCAGGATGATGGGCGTAGTAACCTAGTTACTGAAACTTACAACGGTGATAACTTTATAGATTACCTAACAGCCAATAACCTAATAGGCGGGGTTAACCTAATTGGTGATGAAGTAGAGCAACGATTCTCAGACGCACAGTACGGAGAAGTATTCCCAATACAAGAGATAGCCCGGCATACTGCGTACAGCCTAACTACCAAGTGCCAATTCTCTTATGATGTTTCTGTAGATACTACTGCTTGGAACTTTGGTGAGGATTTCCACAGCGCCGATGGGCTAAGACGTATGCAGCATGTAGGATTTACTACTGACTCTAATGGCGTAGTTACCCAGTGTCTGTTCTATTTAGATAGTGGCTACGCAGACTTTGTTGAGGGTGACGTAGTAACAGGTCAGACTACAGGGTGTGTTATTACTATTAACTCAGCAAAACAAACTACTACGCAAGCACAGTACGAGCAGGAGTTAGCGCGGCAGAAGACTCTAATAGAACAGCACTCGTCAGAAATAGGTGTTGCTATAGCAAGGGACTCTCTACAAGAATTTGTATATGCTGAGGGTGGTTACAGGAATAACGCACAGGTTGCCAATGCTATCCGCAATGCGCTGACCAGTGTAGGTGTTGTCTCCGGTCGTAGTACAGTAGGTATCGGTACACAGATTGTACCTGCCTCAGACGTAGCAGTGTACGACACAGGGTTAGGTGCTGAACACTACGCACTACCCGCAGTAGGCGTAGAAAGCCCAACGCGCTTCGATTCTTACACTGATATAGTTGATGGCTACTTAGAAGAAGTAGCGCGGCATGGTGGGATGCACTGGCTCTACTACCATAGTGTAGGTGCAGTGGGTACTACTCGTGGTAGCCCAAGTACTAACATACCTATAGATGAACTGTTTGCCATAGCTGATAAGATGGCAGACATGCAGCAGAAGTCTTGCGCAAAGTCTATGCGTATATCCCAGTACCACGAGCATATAAACACTAAGATTCCAGAGGCTAGTACGTTATTCAGAGAGGACTTTTAGGGATTAACTTTTTCTCTACTAGCTTCATCAAGTTTCTTGCGGTTAACAGACCCAATGGGAAGGTGGAAGTCCTTATCTTCTCTATCCTTAGCCGCATCGGAAGCCTTAAGCAACATCCCTGTACCTAGGTACTGGTTTAGTTTCTCTAGGGTGGCTGATGACTCCGTGCGGCTATCAAGGTATGGCTTAAGTTTTGCTGGCATTCTAGGCTTGCGCTTGTATTCCCTAGCCCTACCTACAACGCCAGCGGGTAGAATAGAGAACAGGTCGGGTATAAGTACTCGCATCTGTCCGACTGAGCTTATGTTGTCGCGAATAATACCAGTAAGGTGACCAAGTTCACGAACAAGACTCAGACAATCGCGCAGACTCTCGGCATACTGGAGTAACTCGGTATGCATTGGGTGGTAATCATATATAATAGTTAGTCCATCTCCAGTTCGACTAAAATCTGGTAGGCTATTGGTGCTAGTGTAACTTAGCTGAATAAAATTTCTTTTCTGTGACTCCCAATTATCCCTAGCTATGTATACATCATGCCAATGAGCGGTTTCTATAATACCCTTGTACCCTGTATGTTTAGCGGTAGCTAGTAAAAGCTTTTGCTTTTCGGTAAGTAACTCCGCCCACCAGCGATTGCCTTCAGCCTTCATAGTAGCTTTGTAGGGGTTTAAGTTATGCTTGATTGTGTCGTCCAGCAGTTGTTCAATCCTTCCGCGCTCATGCTCTTTTAATCTATATGCTGTACTCATTTCTTTTCTCCTTTATTAAAACCTTCATTTAAAAAACCCTTGCGCCAGCTTTCTATTCGTGCTTCAGACAGTCCCTCTCTTTTTAGTTGGCGCTTACGCTTAATCATAAACTCTTTAGTCTTCCGTTTTAATTTCATAACTATCCTCCTTTCATGCTTGCACTATTCAGTCTTGATACTGCTTCGTATATAGCTTCATATGGTAGTGACTCTGGGTCAAACCTTTCAGCTACTTTAACAAGTTCACTTACTAAGTCTCTGTCTGATAGCCTTTCTATTCTGTTACTTAGATTACTCATGGTCGTCTCCTATATTGTTGGTTCATCCGGTGTTACTCTACTTATGCTGCCTATCTCTCTACAAGTAGTCGGTGCTGTGGTATCACCCAATGGTTGAAGGTGCAGCACATACTTCTCATGTACAGGTGCGCGGTCTGCCTTTCTTTCTGTTACGTGCATCACCTTGTACCAGTCCGTTTGTTTCTGGTGGATAAGGTTTTGCTGCGCAGTTGTACCCGCCTTCCAGTTTGACTTACGCAAGGCGATAGACTCATCACTTAAACGGTCTACACCCACGCACTGCCCTACTATAGTCTTCGCTATCAGTCTCCTATTCATTACGTCCATAGTATTAAACGTCTTATAGTGGTGTACCATGCGGCATCTGTACCAATGATGTAGTGTTACGTCATCACTCTGAAACGCTACTTTATCTGCTTTAGTTAGCATCATCTTCCTCCCATGTTATTACTCTCTGTCACCCATTTAAGTTTGTCCCTTATGTACGCATCGAAAGATGTAACCGTTGTGTATTTACGTATCGCAGCCTCATCCTCTGGCGCTACTAACTGAATACCATAGATGCTGTAAAGGTTAGCCTCATCCATCCATTCTTCTGACTCATCGTACACATATAAATCAAGTGCTTTGCCAGTGATGGCAGGTGATGCGTCCGTTTTATTACTCAGCCAGTACACATACCCAACTGGGTCATGCGTCCGATACCCTATAGCATGTTCCTCGGCATGTTCATAGGTAGGTGCAGTTACAAACACATCTTCAACGTATTCATACCCATTTGTATTTACTTGCACAGAGACACAATACATATGCAGTGCATTCCTATCGTCACTCATCTTCCTTCTCCTTGTACTCAATCAACATATCAATGCAGTGCCTAGCCTTCTTCAAGTCAGCAAGTTCATCATGCTTATCACGCCCGATGTACTTATCTATCTTGCAATGAAGCGCGGCTTTGACACCCGCATACCCATACCGCATATAGGTAGCTTCAACAGGCTCAAGTCCCATATCCTCGTAGTGTGTACCACCTACCTGCTTTCTCCTCAGCCTAGTAGCTGCCTCTATGCTCTTCATCTCGTCATCTATATCCATGACACGTACTCCTTATCAGTAATTAAATATACGTACAGCTACGCACTACAACTATCAGCGTAATCGTAAGCACCATATAAAACATTAGCTTCATGTCTCCTCCGATTAATCCATAGTCATGTGGAAGGTCTGCCCATATGGGCATTCTTTTTTTGTCGTGCTTACTACTATGACAGGGTAGGCAGGGGGCTTATCCCATTGTGTGTACCCATCCGTTAAGATTATAAGTACATCAGGAGTTATGGCTTCCTCATCTAGTACGCGGTATATGTCGGGCAGATAAGTGCCGCCACCACCCTCTGGTTGATACTCCTCAATGTCACACACCTCCTCCATAGTGTGCGGCGGATAGGCTTTAGTATCACACGAACCTACTTGCAGCAGCTCAGGCGTTGCCTCCTGTAGTATGCCCGCTGTCTCAGATAGGAAGTGCTTAAGTTCATCCTCACCTATAGAACCTGACGTATCTATGTACACACATATATGCCCTGTCTGATACCCAGTAGTTCCGGGGAAGTATATGTGTGGGGGCATAGATATTCGTCTGCGGTTAGGGCGTTGCCATGTAGATGAATCCCGCCCTGCCTTAGCACTAATCTCCATCATTAGTTTCTCTGACCACTTAATCTGTGGCTCAAGTAACTCGTCCACCATGCGTTTCATACTAGCTGGCAGTTTACCAACAGCCTTAGCAGCAGTAGCCGCACCAGCGAGCGCACGCTTGACCTTAGCATCATCAGGTGTGGTCGATTCATCACCTTCCTTATGGTCATCGAAGCTATTCTGGTCATCGTTATCCTCGTCCTTTAACTGTACGTACACATCATCAGCTAACATATCACCAGTGAACTTAGGGTGATACAAACCACCTACAGGCAGTGAACCTATCTTGTCTGCATCTAGCGTGTGGTTAATGATGTAGTCAGTAGCACGATTCCACCGCATAGGTGAGAACACCTTCATGTCTGGACCGAAGCCACGCTCGTTGTACAGCCTTAGCCTAGGGCAGTGCTGGAACACAACGTGCAGTACCTCATGCGCCAGTACAAATATGCGCTCCTCTACATCCTTCAGCTCGTTCTTAAAGAACTTAGGGTTAATGAATAACTTCTTACCATCAGTCGCAGCAGTTGGTACTGCGTCCGTCTCCTCTATAGTAAGCAAGTCCATAAGTAACACAGCATAGAATGGCTGTGACGATATGAGGCGTGACATAGCCTCGGTTAACTCATAGCTTTTAGCCATGATAACTCTCCTTTAATTATCAATGGGATTAAAACTTCATGCTCATAACATGAAGTCATCAGGGTTAAAGTCTAACGATGATACTCCTCCGTGTGTCTCCTCTTTCTCTACTCTTTCAGGTACTGGTGCTACGTCCTCTATGTCTACTTGCAAGTGCGCATCACCATCAGGCATTGAACCACCCTCACTCGTGGGTATCTTGCGTTCAATCGCCTGTGACATATCCAGCTCCTGCTCAGTAGGTGTAACATCTAGCACGCTAAGTACATCAGCAGTGTCGTCAACCTCTGGTGAGGGTGTTGGCGCGGCTACAGTAGGTACTATCTCAGAAGGTAAAGCCTCACCCTTAAGCATAGCTATAGCTCGGCTGGCTTTCGTAGCTACCTCAGCACTAAGCGCGGCGTTGCCCTTGAACACAGACACATCAGTATACTTAGATGTTATCTTGTCAATGACATACATAGCGTGACCTTCCAGTGCCTTATCTGTACTAGAACCTATAGCACCTAACAGCCCAGCCTCACGCGCTACGTTACTAAGCATCGTATTAAACATACGAGTCTTACCACCTTCAGCTTCCTTGGTAAGCTGCACTACCATCACATTAAGCTTGGCTATAGTACGCTCTACTGCGTCATTCTTTGCGTTGTCTAGCTGCTTAGTCATACGTGCGGCGTACATACTCTGTAAACCCTCGACTATCTTGGCTGGCATAGCCATGCGTGAGAAGTCAGAGTCCGCTGGTACTGGTGACATACTCATGGTCACATCAAAGTATCGCTTGAACTCGTCAGGTGTAGGGTACTCTGCCAATGGCGGAGCCATGCTACCCATCCTAGAACGTGCGTCTGCGATAATCTGGGGTAACTCATTCGCTACCTCATCACGCAGTAACTTCGCTGCATCCTTACGCTTCTGAAACTCCCGAAGGAAGTTAAGGCTATCAGTTGTAGGTAACAGCCTGTCCCCTTGCGCACCACCAGCAGTATCACTTACCCATGGTAGGGTGTACATATACAGAAAGTTACGCATAGTATTGTAGGAAGATGCAACAGCCTTAATGCGCTTGTTATTATCTCCGAACATATTACGTACATACTTACCAGTAGATGCACCCGCACCCTTAGCCTGATGCACCTCGTCAGATATGGTGCGGTCAACCCGCTGTCCACCATAGGTACGCACGCTTACATTAGCCAGCATATAGTTGGCGGTTACTAGAGTGCTTACTTCACTTAAGTTTTCATTACTCATGTCGTTCTCCTTAGTTACCCCCTACCCGAAAAGGTAGGGGGGTGTTGCTTCCTAGCGTAGAGTCGCGGCTACTAACGCTCTGTTCTTAGCTATCCAATCCCCTAGGGCAGGGGCATTAAGTAGTGTGCCATTGGTCTTGTTGATAAACGCTACTGCTGCGGATGTTTGAATCTCCTTAGGCAGTCGCTCAACGTAGTCCCAGAGCTGACTAACATTATCGGCATCAACATGATGCACACAGTTCTGCATCACCATATACACAGCATCTAACCTACCATCAGAGGGTAACTTAGCTTGCTTAGGGCTAGCTATAATCTCCTCAATCGTAGGTAGCTCGTCCTTAACAGACAGGAACGAGAACATATTAGCTGCCGCACCCTCACCTATGTATCCAGCAATAGTTTCCTGCGGGATTACACCAGTCTGGATGTTGTTAATGTCACCACCACTGGCTGCTGTCAACCAGTTCCATGCAAAGGTGTAAGACCTAGGCGTGCAGAAAGGTCGTGCCTCTTTAGGTACTTCAACAGCAAACGCGCCAGCCTGTTGCTTGGCGAACGCCACACCATAGGGATGCATACCAGTACGTTCCCAGTATGAAGTGTAGTCCTCCATGTTGAAGTCCAATTCGACTATGCACTCACGGTTAATGCTGTGCATCATGGGCTTGCCCGCACCAGACTTATCAGCCTGTCTGTTAGACAATGCTACTACCCACCAACCCTCAGGTAACTTGTAGTCTCCGAACCTACGCTCAAGCGTCACCATGTTAGCTGCCTTATTGGTAAGGTTATCCGCTGCGTTCTTCTCCTCAAGAACGATGATGCCACGGGGATGCGCATCCAGATATTGCTTAGTAGGCATGAGTCCTGACCGTGTGAAGATAGATGTGGCGTTACCTTCTGCGTCCTTGGTAGGGATACAGAACCCACGGAAATCCACAGCATCAATGGACGGCATATCTATAATGACAACACCGAAGTCCTCACCGTAGTGCTTACTCAGTACCTCAGGAAACACATTACGTGCAACGTCAGACTTACCTCCCCCCGGCGGACCCATTATGTGCAGGGTTTGTCGGGTTTCATATGAAGGTATGATGAACTCCTTGTTTTCCAAGTGTGATATTTTCATAGTACTTTCCTTATGGTGCGTTGATAAAGGACAGTAAGCTGCACCACTGCTAACTGTCCTGCTTGTTAACTAAAGTAAGACGGTAGGTTATTCCTCTGCCGCCCAATCCAACTCGTACTTAAGGTATGAGATGTACTCACCCAGTATGCGCGCCTCATCCTTAGTGCATACACCCCTTTGAATCTTGGCTATCACTACCCTCTCGTCATACCCCTTGAACGTAGACCTTAGTGCTTCCTTCATGGTCAGGGGTCTGCTTGGTGTAGGTACTAGCTTGAATTCATCCGGCAGAGGGTAAGTCATGTTAGGCGCGGCGTTAGAAGATTCCTCTAATGCCCTAACCCGCTTAGACATTACAGCCATCTGTCTATACAGCAGGTTTATAGAGGCACTGTAATTTTCTTTATGATTACTCATCGGTCTTGCTCCTCTCTCAGTAGTTCATAGTTCTTAGATAGATACGTCCTCATGTTTGTAAGTGCGTTGGTAGCATGATGGACAGCCTTGTATAACATACGCACCTCATGGTTACTCTTTACCTGAGCTTCATTCGTTGCGCGGCTAAGTTTCGATAAGCGTTTGTTGATGCTTTGGTATTGCTTGATAGCGTGCCTTACATCTACGCATAGCGATTCAAACTCTGCCCTAGTCACAGGGGCAGAGCTATTCACAGATTTCTTTACCATGTTTTAGTCCTTGTTGCTGAATACATTATGAGTATAACGTATTGACGTTGTTAGTTAAACCAGTGTCCCGCCTAAGGGACAGTAACCCCACCGGGAAATGTTCATAAGGTACATAGTATGTACCCAATAACACTAGGTGGTAGGTATCTTACTTCTAAGTGCATCACAGTACGCCGCCATAGCATGAGCGTACCACTTGAAGTCAGGATGCCTAGCTACTGCGTTGATAGCGTGTGACGCAGCATCTCCCGCTTCCTTGTAGTAGCCACCATACTCAAGCTGAACGACATAGCGATTTATAATGTCAGCTTCTTCCTCGTAAACCTCTGAGAGTATGAGGTTGTTGTGCGCGGCTAAGTACTCAGTCTTTAAGTAAGCATCATCCTCACCAAGCTGGGCAACCATCTTGAGTATCTTATCCACTTCAGCTTCCTCCCCTGAGCCAGTGCCTAGTATCCGCACTGTGTCATCAGTTATGTGCGTAGTGTAGT
>Ga0315322_10000783_pt1 | contig 24062 bp, 10 predicted proteins | sample M110021515metaG_FD_203461 | JGI IMG/M metagenome (GOLD analysis project Ga0315322, IMG submission 203461) | Ammonia-oxidizing marine archaeal communities from Monterey Bay, California, United States - M1 100m 21515 | ecosystem: Environmental > Aquatic > Marine > Intertidal zone | place: USA...
TCTTTTTTGAACGTGCGGCGGGAAATGAGATCGAGACGGAGGAGTGCAGCGATGGCAGATTTTCGGTGAACCTCGAAAACCCCGTTACAGGAGAGATTTACTATCGGGAGTTTTCTCCCGCGAACGCTAAGAACTGACACGACTATGAATAATCCACTACACACTCAAAACGAAATCGAAAGCGACTGGAATGGGATGAAGCCTAGCAACGGAGAGGCGGCGAATAGTCGTTGTCCAGCTTCGGCTGGTTCGGTGCTTACGCTGCGATTCAATGATGGAACAGAGCGTGACTACACCGAAGAGGACTTCAATAAACTCAAATCCACAGGGATGCTATGGGAGTTCCACCATGATGCCCCGATGAAATTTACACCGAACGACTAACATCAGGCACGACGCGGAGCGGCGTTGCTCTGCATGTGCTTGTTCGCTTAACCAATTTGAAATAATGACAACATACGAACAAACCGAAAAAGTAGAAACAGGGCTTGATGTGGCAATCAAGGCAGAAGATGGGCGAGTGCTCGCTTGGACTTACAGCGAAGAAATGGCAGAGGTTATCTGCGACAGCTTGAACAATTTTTGGAGGAAATCTGGCGGCGAGCCTAGATGCGCGGGATGCGAGCCTATAGAAGCGAACAGCAAGCGATGTCACGGCAAAGCCGTTGATATTCGCAAGAGTTAAACAATGCTGTTTACCTTGATACATGTAATTTTTTAGTGTAAAAGCGAAATCATGCTAACAGCAAAACAGAAAAAAACGCTGGATCTTTACCTGAGCAATGACATGAACGCCTCGCAAACAGCGAGAGATCTAGGTTGTAACACATCAACCGTCCAGCAGTGTCTAAAAGTAATTGAGAAAAAGGGAGAAGCACCTTGGTTGTCAGGCGCACCAAAGCCAGACCACCTTGGCATGACGAAAACCACCGTGCAATATGATGCTGACGGTAAGGTTATTCAAGAATGGCGCAGGATGTCTCCAATGCTGGACAAGATGCAACATGTTGCTGATGGGCTATGTGAGCAAGTCAAAGGCAAGGGCAAGGCTAAGGCAAGACGCACACGCAAGACAGATACGGATGAGATACTGTTTGAGATTGACCTGTTTGATGCACACGTTGGCATGTATGCGGATGAGCGCGAGACACTAGATGAAGATTATGATTGTGACATTGCATCCCGCAGAATGATTGAGGCAGCCGAGGGGATAGCAAGCAGATCAAACAGACCGCACAAGGCTGTGCTAGTGTTCGGTGGTGACATGCTCCACTCTGACAACCGATCAAACAAGACAGAGCTAAGCGGCAACGTGCTTGACGTTGATACTAGGTATCACCGAGTAGTGAGCTATATTATCGCAGCTTGCCGTGATGCTGTACAGGTAGCTGCATCAATCGCAACGGAGGTTGAGGTTGTTGTTCTAGAAGGCAATCATTCGTGGCACTCTGAGGTGTGGCTAGCTAGAGTGCTTGATTCATATTATGCCAACTGCCCAAATGTCACGGTCAGGCTTGACGCATCACCTCGTAAAAAGTTGGTCTTTGGCGACAATCTTCTGGTGTGGTCACACGGTGACAAAGTGGCCGCAAACAAGTGGGCGCAGATAATCGCGGCAGAATTTCCAAAAGAATGGGGTTTAACTAAGTTTAGGCATATGAAGTGTGGACACATTCACCATCAAAAAAGTATAGCCCCTGTAGTAATTGATGAGCAAGCAGGATTGCTCGTAGAATACCTACCAGCATTGTGTGCCAGTGATGCTTGGCATAGTCACGCAGGTTTTATCGGGTCTCAAAAAGGAGCCTGTGGATTTGAGTATCACAAAACAGCAGGGTGCATCACTAGGTTTTTTAACGCCGTGTAATATGCCTGTCGGATATATTCAACAATAACCGACATCGATTAAAGCTTATCCAGTAAGCCATCTATATTTATCAGGGGTTCGCCTTTTTTCTTGCTCATATCCCACACAGGAACGTTATCCCGCTTTTGTATATCACGCTGTAGCCTGTAACGTTGTTCCCTGTTATACAGTATCTGGCTAGCAAGATACAGAACGTCACGATGATCGAACTCACGATCCTCCCAGTCATCCCCAGTTGCATAGGTCTGTATGTATTTGTAGGTATTTGTTGCCGCCACACCCGACGCTCCAAGTAACTGGAAGCTTGCCGTTTGCTGATCAGCTATGGTTCCTTTGTGGGTAAACTCTTTGCCAGTAGCTATTTCTAATCCAGCAGTAGAAACGCCTTCTAGAAGCCTGTTCACCAAAGAGAGAGATAAGCGAGGACTTACCACGCCAGTAGCCTGGACACCAGACCTCCAGAAGAAGCGGTGAAAGAACTTCTGTGAATCCATTGGTCTTCTTTCAACCTCTCCAAGAATTTGATTCATCCCCTCCACCTCACCTGCGTCCATGTTGAAAGCTGACGCCATAAGGCCATCTTTAGATATTGGCGATGAAAGTTTATCAAGGAGTTCTTTTTGTATCTTCTCTTCCTCTTCTTCACTTTCGCCAATAGCCTTCGCTATGAAGTAGATAGCATTACTCGTGGAGATCCCCGTAAAGATTAAGGTCTGAAAGATGAAGTCAGATGTCATAGACAAACCCTCACGCTTACCCTCGAGTGTAGTAGAGTTCCTCACAAGAGACAAACCAGCATGACCGGTTGATGCAGTAGCTAAGACGTGGTTTGAGAACGCGGACGCAGCCCTAGATATATAGCCGCTACTCTGTAAAAGCTGTGCTTTTTTTGATTTATCAGACTGTGCAAGCGTCCCTTCAACGATAGCCCTGGAGTAAGCAAAAGATGTTGGGTCAAAACTTGCGTTTTCGTCAGCTAAACTGTCACCTGTATAATGCTCATACTCAGTGGCTATCATTGCGTGCATAAGCCATTGATCGGGCTTACCCAGCAAAGTGTTCATTACCTTATCACCAAGTCTCCATGCTGCACTGAAAGGCAAAGCAACCAACCAGCCAGCTTTTTTGTGCAGCGGCATCTTACGGAAAGACTTAAGAACCGAGTTGTTAATGACGTCATTGCCATCAAGAGCACGGAAAGAAATAGACGGTGCATGTGCTAGCACTTGCTCTTTGATTGCATCTTTATATTCCTTATTGGACAAAAGCTTGTATGCCGAACCAAAGAACCTTGCCACCTTGCGTGGATTGAGCAACATGTTCCTAAGTGTGTAAGAGGTGACAACTGGAACTGTTTGGCGTATAGGTTGATATAATGAAAGCAATCCCTGCTTATATCCAAGCTCTGTTGCTTTCATTATTACGTCTTTAAGTATGCCGTCTTCTGGGTTTTGAGGGTTGTCGTTCTGATATATCTCTATGATCATCTTTTTCGCAAACACCGATGCGTCGTCTGCATATATATTATTTTGTCCATTAATCTCTAGAAACTTGTTAACCATTGGTTCTGGTCGTTCATCTTCGCTCTCGTATTTGATTTCACTGTCAGTGTCAACCCCGCCAAACAATGAACCCATTGCACTATATGTGGTTGTGGTATTAATGCTGTAGCTCATAGACGCTAGTGTTGCGTCAAATGTAGATGCCCCGTCCAAATTGATAGCCGTCTCCTCGTCACCCTCATATCGACTGCGACCATAAGACCCGTCAGGTGTGTATTGCATGTTAAGAATAAAATCATTCTTATCACTATCATCACGCCTGTATGAAGTTATCGGCAAGTAGTTGTGTATCCTACCAAGCTCTCGGCCTTGTATAGCCATTACAGCAGCAAGTGAATCATATCTGTCCTTGAACTCTTGGCGTGACACCTGTATGAAGTTGATCTGATCTTCATTAAGCATTTCAAAAAGCTTAACTTCAAGCTCATCAAAGAACTGTTCCTTTGTAAGAGAAGGGTCAATCTGCGAAGCAGCCTTCCTTATTTTAGGGGTGAGATCTTCAATCACCTTGATTTGCTTCTTAATAGTTCTCTTGTATCTAGACTTGCCTTTGATAACGCCTTTGGCGTTTAGCATCGTGTCTTTAGAAGACTCATAAATGCTAAGGTTTTTCTCTAGCATCTCTAAAGGAGAGAGGTTGTCGTCGTCAATATAGCCAAGAACTTGACCTACCATTGTTGCCTCGTAGGACTCGACTGCAGTGCCCAGATTACTTGCGGCAACCGTAATTGCTTTTTCGCTGATTTTGCTTTCTCTGATTGCAGCGTTGCGACCACTCTTCCCATCAATGCCATCGTCAAGTGTCTGCAGTATATGGAACATTACTTTCCTTGCTTCAATATCCCTTGAGAATTTGTGGAATATCTTTGCATCAATGTGTGCAAACCTATCTCCCTTTTCTCCAAATAAAGAAGCAGCAGCTTTGTTCGGATTAGAGCCTTTTCTTACAGCTTCCATAAAGGGAACTGAAAGAACGCAAGCCAACACCACATGATACTCTCTCTGAGCAGACCTTAGGTCACCTTCTGAGAAATTCTTTAGGGCAAAGTTAGCATGCTCCCTTACATCTTGTGATGCGTTCACGTCATCTGTGATGGCGATGAGGTCGTTGAGCATTACCTCCATCTGATTAATAACATTCTTGGCATGCGTATTACCATCTGCAGCGCTCTTAGCTAGATCTGAAAACACATCATTGTTGGCAATCATGGATTTCTTAACCCACCTAGAAAACTGTCTGGCTTCATGATCAAGAGGTTGTGATCCATAAAGAAAATAACTAAAGTCAGAAGTAATTTCGCCAACTAAAGTGTCGCCAACAAAAGTATCGACCTCCTCTAAATTATAAAGTCTACTCTCTTTTGGCAATTGTCCTGGAGAAAGAACGACAGGCTTTTTAATTCTGGAAGGAAGAACAACAGCGCGTGTCGGCTCGAGTCCACCCAAACCTTTAGACCTACTCTTAACAGAACCCAAGCCGCCATGTAATACAGCACGCTCGTAAGGTGATGGAAGCCCTTCATCAGATTCCTCGAGAATGTTTTGTATAAGTTCAGAAGCGTCTTTAAGGGCTTCTGTCTGCTCAGCGTAGCTTATCTTTCCTGCCTTTTTAGGCAGAAGATCCTTATACTGTATCCGCTCTATCCCTAAAGCATCGGTTCTGGATTCCGAGCGAGTCCGCGCTAGCCAGTGATTGATAATCATATCTAGCCCTTCACTCGGCAAGACATCAGTTTCAAACCTAACGTTGTCTCGCATAGTTTCCATCTTCTTCCTTTGAATCTCTAGTCCGCGAATCTCAGTCTCGTCTCTTTTGATTTCAGTAGAAATGTCACCCAAGAACCTAATTGAATCAGCAAACCTATCGAGAGACTCATTGCTGGTAGTTGCGCCAAGAGCACCTCTATACTTTCTAAAGAACTGACCTATATTACCTATAACATCGCCTTCAAAGGGTTGAGTTTTCCAATCTACTTTTTGCCCCAGATCAGGCATAGCCTCCATAACATCATCAACCGTGGTATCAAGGGTGCTTGTGTTCAGTTGCGTTTGCATGCTTGTAACCAAGCGTATTGATTCCTTAACCTTTACATCAGAACCGTCGATGTTGCCATTCTCGTCAATGAACATCTCGCTCAGCTTATCAAGCAATACCGTGGTGTATTGGATTTTTCTTTTTGTTTTACCTTCAGGCAATGTGTTGTGTGTCCCTTGTATAGCTTGCATCTGCTCAACAATATACTCTGCAGAATCAGCAAAGGCATCAGCATCGAAAACAGCCTGATCACTAAACTTCATCAACGCCTCAGTGAATGGGTCAACATTGTTGTTTAAAGCTAATAGGGTTTTCTTTATGTTGTTAATTTTATCGGCAACATAACGCGTCCTCTGGTGTATCCCAGCGGCGATTAAAATGTGAGGGGCTGTAACCACATCACTTTTCTCAGAAATGCTTTCAGCATGTAGGACGAGAGGCTTATCAGTTTGATACTGACTCGCCTGATCCATAGACCACATGTGATGCACAAGGGTCATGTCGGAGGCAACGTTATACTTGCTAAGTCTTTCAGCGTGTGTCCGTGTGTTCTCCCCTATCTTTTTCTCCAGCTGATCTATCCTGTAATCGAGCCACTCAGAACGAGTAACTGGCGAATCACCAATAGTGTATTTACCAAGGTTAACATAGTCTGATTTAACAGCGTCAATCTGTGCGTTTTTGTGAACAATGTATGGAGCTAAATCGGAAGTTTCAAGTTGCGCGAAAGGCTTGAGCTTGTCTCCACCCTTGTTGATCTCATCCAATAACAAAGCCTTGCCTAACCTTTCGGTATCGGGGTGCGTAATAAGACCCTTAATATAGTTAAGTCTTTTAGCCAACTCCTCATCATAAGTGGAGGTTCCCCATACGTTATCCCAAGCGCCATTGATTGCTTGTGCGGATTTTTTAATTGCGAGCCTGTCTTGTAGGGTTTGCGGTATAGCTATATAGGTTTTACCACCTGACGACCGTTGAAGGTATCGCATCAACGAGACACTTTCCATCCCAGCATATGTCTTCTGGTAAAGCTCGACTGCCTGTAACGCTTCTATTTCTTGTTCGAGTGCCGCATCGTAGTCACCTGCACCCCTAGCTCTCGACTTAACCTTCTCTTGTATAACTTCCCAACGCTCTGAGTTGGCATTGCTGACATCGGTAGCCGCATCAGGATTATTAAGAGAGTGGAATACAGCGGAAAGGAGTCCAGAAATAGCTTGGATTCTTTGGGTGTCTGTATAACCAGTTTCCTCAAGAACAACCATTGAGCCTCGGGCGTAAGTATTAGGCGTAGAGTCAACACTTCCCTTTTCTTCTTCTTCTCTGGCTTCGTTCTCAGCGTCAATCTCAGCCTGGACGGTATCAAATGTAACGTCAACTTTAGATGCGTTGGAAATAAGGGTCTGCTCCATCGCAGTAAACAAAGAGGTCATGTATTCAATGTGACTCTTAGTTCCTTTTTTGAACACATACGATCTACGGAAAGCACTCTCCATAAGCGCAATATCCTGCTCTGGCAAATCTGACAAGAGTTGTATCAACTCTGGCGAAGTGATCATGGCCTTGAGTAACTCATGGTTGCTCATACGCATAAAGCTAGAAGAGCCCAAACGCTTAAGGACGTTATCAATCTTTGTTATGTCGCGCTTTGTTTTAGATCCAGGAGTAACCCTATATGCAACTTCTTGCGTCACAGGTCTAATCATCTTTTCAGCTAATGGCATCAAGGCGTTCGACGTGTAGCTAACCAGCTTCCTTAACGAATCACCATCCAACTCTGTATCTTTGCCAACATTAACGGCTCTTGTGATACGAGCTTTAAGTTTGTCAACCATGCGCTCTGCCTCGTTCCTGCTAATGAGGCTCTTAGACATGTCGGGGGATGGGTTCTTTTTTGTAGGATTGTGTTGCTGTAAGATACTCGTAAGGATCTTGCCCATTTGTGTATGATGCTCAGTGATCCTGTTCTGATCAGAAAGCTTACTCTCAAGCTCCGAGGTGTCTTTGTTTTCTTTTTTAAGATTGGTGATCTTCTTGTCGAGTGAGTTAGCCTTTTCTTTCGAGGCTAGCATCTTTGCTCTATGTCCCTTTATCTCTTTGGTGTCTTTGACTTTTTTATCTCTGCGTTTGAATCCAACGTCATAGACTTTTACTATCTGCTCATAGCCTTCAAGCTGTTTGACCAATACCTCGATCTGGAGTGCATCGTTGACCTCGCTCATCTTCTTGGCTGTCTCAGCGGCGCGAGCCCTGTCCATGCTACTGTCTGCATTGGCACTTAGTGTTTCAGCCATCACTGCAATATCTGCGATCTGCGAGAACACACTCTTGCCGTTTTTGATCTTCTGAAAGATTTCTTTGATTGAAATCTGCCAGTCTGCCATCTTATAGCTGTGCTTATATTTGGATATACGCCTTGCCTTAGATGTGCTTCGTTGAGCTTTAAGATCATTAAGCTTGGCTTTAGCGTGCTTAGCCAGTCTAGTTTGCCCCACCATGCCGAGGTCGCCCTCGTATGAGGTTTCGGCAGCTAAAGAGAAAAGGTTTTCCTCATTAACTTCCGTATCTTCTGAGGCTAGCTCGGATTCCAGTCTAGCTATCTGCCTCTCAATTCCATCGAAATACTTGTCCAGGCTAAGGCTGCGCGCATTTTCCGCTTCTATGGTGTCTGCTCTTAGGGCTTCTACTTTTTTCGGATCAGCAAAACTGACACCTAGCATATTAGCTTTGCGTTCAGAGCTAAACTGAAAGTAAGGATTGTCGTTGGGTTTAATGTTTTGCTCCTTGAGGGCTGTGATCGACGCTTTGTTTAGGTCAACAAGAACACCCTGGATATCCTCTTCCAAAGAATCAATGTCCTCCTTGAGCTTGGCTTTTTGTTGGTCAAACTCCTTTTGTTTGAATGCCGTCTCCATATCTGAAGCTCTTTCCTCCATCAGTGCTTGGCGTGGGCCGATATCCCCTAACCTGTCGAAGTCAGCTTCTACAGTGTCTACGTTTTCGCCACGTAAAAGGATAGGGTTTCTTTGAAGGGAATACTTCTGTCTACGGAGGTCGAGCAACTCGTTCTCCAGCCCTTGAACATGGGTGGTGTAAGTCTCATTCATAGACTCCGCACGGTTGATCTCATCCGTAGTAAGCATCAGATCTTTATCTGTGCCTACGCTAAGGCGCGAGTCCCTAGTTACACGAGCATCACCAAGGGTTGCCATTTGGCTTCTGTGTAGAACACCCCTTACTGTATCCAATACTTCCCTAGCTTTGTCTGAAGATCCTAAGGAACGAGATAGAGTGTAATCTATTATTTGATTACCAAGCGATCTCCATGAGTAAGGGTTATCCATGTCATGCACGATAGCAGCCACCTCGCCATCAGCATCAATCACTAAACCTGAGCCTTTTGTCCCAACAACCTTGCGCCAATCTAAGCTAGAGTTGTATGTGATAATAGGTATGTTATCATACTTAGCAAAGAAGTCCGAAACAACAGGGTGTAAAGGGGCAGAGGTTATGGAGTCACCCCCTGACTCATACTCTGAAGTTCCAAACGAACTGAATAGAGAATCGTTGACGGAGTAAGCAGCCCACTCATTTGATGAGCTAAATACGTTTACACTGTCGTTATTAAGAATCAGTGTAACAAAGTCTCTGTATTGAGATTCATCCAAAGCGCCTAAGGTGACCCCAGAGTATTGAAGGGTAGGCAACATCTCCTTGAGCGTGTTGGCATTCCTCTCTATGCGGTCAAGAGCGCGGCGGTATAGTTCTGCTTGCGCTCGAACTCTAGCAATCTGATAAGAATCGGCGTCCTCAATAGAGGCCTCTGCTTGTTTCAACTGCTCGCGGTTCTTCCTGTAGTCTTCGCGCAATCCCGACAGCATGCCATCTACAGATTCGCCAACCTTTTCCCGGTTGATGTTACCGTTGTCATCTACAACATCGTCGATGAACTTGTGAATATACTCGAAAGGTAAATCATGACTACCTAAAACGGACATGACATCTTGTTTAGCCGCGTTTTCGTTTACGGGCATTGGCTTGTATTGTATGTCGGTAAGTATAGATGCAGCCAAATCCTGCATACCGTTCTTAACCTTAATCTCTGACATCACCATCTGAGTTAGCTTCTCGTAAATAGCAGCATCTAAATCTGAGTCCTTTTCGTTAATGGTTTCGGTTACAAACTTACGCATTGCTGTTGTGTCCGCGTCAAATATATGCGCCAAGAGAACAGTCCTCTTTGTAAGGGCTGTGTTATCTCTGTCAGCAAAACGATCAAAGCCAGAGGACAGAATACTATATGCTCGATCAACGACAGATTGACCTGTATCCGTGCGCTCATCAGAGGTGAGGCGACTCATGACAGAGCCGCTCACCTTCTCTATCTTTCCGTCGACTTTTGCTATGTCTTCAGATACCGAAGTGTCACCTTCTGAAAGCTGTAGCATTAGACCTTGTTTAACCCCTATAAGGCTCAAGGCATTCAAATCAGTAAGCATGTTGTCCCATTCAGTCTCCGAAACCAACCCGACATTCTTAATCAGGTCTGCGGTGCTTTTAGCCCTGACAACACGAAAACCTGATGGCTTGCCTGTAGCATTGTATGACTTATCGAAATGAGCCATGAGCCCAAGATCTATAAGCTGACCAACAACACCTCTCATTTTGTGAGAGCCAGATGCGTTCATCCACATTACGCTTGCCATCTGTCTAGCAAACTGTAGCGAGAATGAAGAAAGGTTGTTTGCAACAAACCGTGTATTGTCGATTGCTTTGACGCGATCAGTTCCGCTCATCCTGCTTTTGTCGATGTTTGCGAACTCTGATTTTAGTTGGCTAATCCACTTTTTGTATGGGTGGTTGTCTGGCAAGACTTCATCCATCGCCTCTGTGACAGCGCGTGTGTATTTCTCCGTAAACTCAGAGGGTAAAGCTCTTACCGCAGCAGAGGTATCAAGGAACGGGATCTTTGTATCGCTTGTAGGGAATATATCTTTGTGACCAATAGCCTTCTTAAGTTTGTCGAAAGTATTAATCTTGTCGGGTTTATCGAGACCCATCCGAGTGGCGATGTTGGTATAAAAACCATCCGATTCCAAGACGCTGCCATACAATGAATCTCGATCAAAGTTTCCTTCTTGATATTGATCGTGCCAAGAGACGGCCTCCTGATAAGCCAGGGTCTTTAGGATTGCTGAGTTTTCTAAACTGGCGGCTTTTCTGCCTGATTCATCGGTTCCGTGTATTTGCTGCAAGGAAGGAACTTTCAGATATAATCTACCGTCTTTCCCCGCAAACACCTTGTCTGCAATTAGCTCGATTGACCTATCTAGTTTTTGATCGGAGTATAAAGACTCCCAAGACTTGGTTGGGTTGTTGCTCTCGTAAATAGCTCTAGCCTTACCTATCTCTCGGCGTAAGCCACTCGTGTAGTTTACTGCCTGTCTAAGCAAGCCCACGGCTTTGCGGTTGAGCGGAATGTAAACATCGGTAGTAGGTTTGCCATTTACTGCAGAACCTCGCAAGATGTCTTTGCTCACTGCAGCCAAAGAGAATTGACCAGACTCATCGAAGTCTCCCCACATGTGCATCATTTGTGCTCCGACGTGGTTCTCACTATGCATTGTGACATTGTTTGCCACATCCCTGTATTTATCGTTGAAGTCTTTGCTAGAAGCCAACCACTCCCCCTGAGGCGTTGCATCGAAATCAAGCTTAGTCGATTGACCCAACAGCATACTGATCATTTCCTGTGCCTCTTTAATTGCGGCCACCTGATCTTGGAGTTCTTTACGGCTTTTTTCTTCCTCGGGTGTTGTAGGGTCACTGGAGCTTTCTAGTGCTGCTTGTGTAGCAGGTAGGGCAGCAGATAGGTATTGCCTGAAGTTAAGCCCAGTTCCGCCGACATCATTAAGAAAGTTTATAGCTTGATTGACTTCATTTAAAGTAGGGGGAACATCGCCATAGAAGCTCATCCTAGCCTGTTCTTCTGCGTCTAGTGGCAAAGCTTCTGGTGCTACAGACAATACAAACTCATCGTCCTGCAACCGTAGAATACCATCACCGTAACGTGTCACGCCGCCAATAGCCGCGTGTTTGTGTAGCGCAAAGAGAACGGCTTCAGCCTCACCTCTGCTCATCTCACCCTCTTCAAAAACAGGCGCTTGGGTAACCTTAGGCCTAACCTCTTTAATAGAAGGTGCTCGGGTGACCTCAAGCCTACTCTCATCAAACCTCTGACTAGGTGGGATAATTCTCCCAAAGACATCACGGGTAATTAAGTCATGAAGCTTAACTTGGGACGGCTTGAACGCCACGATCTCTGGGGATCGCTCCGTCCTGTCGCTTTTGTTGCTGTCGACCAATGCCCCTCCAACAGCGTCAAGATTCACCATACCGTCATGTCCTGAATTTTCAGCCGACTGCATAGTGTCTGGAGTTACGTGTCCCGTCTCACTTGAAAAGGCGGGGTTTTTAATGAAAAGATAAGCGTGGGTTATGGAGCGTAAATCACCTATAGCCAACTCCTCATCGAAGATTGTCATCATTCCGTAAAACTCTCCCCTCCCCGCTCTGCCATAAGCGTCCATTAGGTCGTTAGGAGACATCCCATACAGACTAAATTCTCTGTAAAACAATTTACCCTTTTCTGTGTCCTGTTGTGATATGATCTCTCGATACTTTCCCTCCTTGAGTAGTTTTATTTTTGCCTTGTAGTCCTTCTCGTTAATTTCGGGTTTACGAGACAACAATTGTTTAATCTTAGCTTCAGTAGATAGCTCGTCTGCATACTCAGTTAAATACTCCCGCAACTCCATATCATATGGAGTTGCGATTTGTTTGTTGTAGTTCTCAAACACCATCTTGTGTGCGATAAGATGCAGCAGGACATCAGGGGTGCTTGGGCGTAGGATGGCTTTCTTGTATATTTCATTCAGGACAGCCTTCCTCCCGTCAGTAATCGCTGAAATACCAAGGCTTGCGTCCTTGCTATACATTTCAGCCACATCTACAGCGGAATTGATTGTCCAGAAGGAGCTTCCCTTGTATTTAGTAAGCCCTTTCTCGAACCCTCCTCGGACAAACTCCATACTACCGTCAAGGATCAATGCTCCTTTGCTTTTGGCAGCCGTATCAAGTATCTCCCGCATCCTCGATTTATTTTCCTCTGGGTCTTTTGCAAGTTGCAAGTATTCTGAATCCTGCGCTTCGTTGACTAACCGCTCCTCATCTTTTTTGTTTTCGAGTAAGGGCGATTGAGTGGGAGGTAATTCTTCAGGAGGAGCTACATCATCTTCAACTATCTCATTAAAGATTATATCCTTCTTCTTGGGTTGTGTTCTAGTCCTACTGTCAGCGGTGGGTTCTGGTGGTGTTGGGGGGCTAACCTGATTAGCAGCCTCCTCTACATTAGCTACCATCTCCTTGAGAGAGTTGGACAGCTGAACCCTAGATTGTTGAACCCTTGAAGCTAAAGCTGATTGCTCCGCTTTGTAAGCCTCGGATGCGCGCAAGCTAAGCTCAATACGCTTTAGCATATCAGAGACTCCAGGAATATCTTTCATCCCAAACATTGCCTCAGCCATGCGCTTAGCGGCATTGAGCCAACGCTCGATTATAGTCATGTTCTCTCCATATAATAAGCCAGCTGTCCTGTATGCATCAGCCACTGAATCACCAGTAAGAACTCGCTCATGTAAGACAGCTAGGTATTCAAGCCCAGCATTTACGTCGCTCAACTCTGTGGTGGTTGGATAACCCTCTCGCAACATAGTGGAAGCATTATCATTAGCTTTGACCTGACGACCTAACTCAGCAATCTTTTCGATTGCAATTTTTGCGCCACCGTTCTCCCTGATATACTGCCTGATTGTGGCTACGTGATGTATTTCATGAAGTATGCCTTTAGCCACCAATGAGGGGTTAGCCATTCTAAGCTGATTCATCTGTTCCAGGTTGATCCTAATGACACCTGAAGTAGCTACGCCTTCTGGATACGCTAACTCAGCAGCGCTTGGGATAGTATTATCAACAACGACGGTAACAGGAAATGAACCATCGTCGCCTAGACCATCTAAAATTTCATACACCTTGGACGTGATGACACTTTCTAGGTTTAGACCAGCCCTCTTAACGGCATTAGTGAAATCAGAAACTTCACCGATTGCTTGCTGTTCATTGGGTATAGATACATAAACACCTTCACCCAAAAACATTGACTGGCTTCCATCTGGGTTTGTTACCAGATCGCCTATTATCGGTTCTGTGGTTTCCGAAGCTTGATCGGTTTGCTCTTCCGTTGTGGATTGGACTTGCTGTTCTGACCGCAGCCTTTCCCTCACATCCATTAAAATCCGTGGAAAAACATCTCCCCAAATACCACTCTTTTCTTGAGTGTGGGTAATTGTTGCATCACCTGTAGCGAGAAGAGCGTTGCGAGCACTCTCATTCTGCATCATCGAGGCTTCAATGAGATTTTCCATCAATGCTTCACTGATGGCCTTATTGACGGGTTTTTTGCCGATGATCTTTTTCCCTGCTCCCTCCTTGTTGTAAGCATCATAGGTCTCTTGATCAAATTCTCCAGACTTGAGAGTTTGATATGCGTGTTCAACGCTAAGGTAATCTCTGCCGTTATACTGAAAGGGTCGACTAGAAAGGTTGCTGAGTATGGTGTTTTCTCCAGTTCCAGCCCACACGTTTACCGTGTCGTTTTCGGTGGCTAAATCGGGGCTTTCGGGTTCTGGTTCTGTGCCTGACTCTGGCTCTGGCTGTGGTTCTGCATTGCTCTGTTCTTTTCTAGGCGGAGGAGTCGGCAAGGGTTTCTTTACAGGTATAGGTCTGGGTAAGGCTGCTTTATATGCCTTTTCGTCTACGTGACTGCTATTGAGTTTTCCTGCTTCGCGCGCCTCTATTGAAGCCATGGCGGTTCTTGCCAGAAGTGATTTAGCATCACCACCGTAGAATGGAAGCGGGTCTGATTCAAACTGATCTAGGCGCTCCCTTACGTCGTTAATAGACCTGACAAGTTGATTCTTTTCCTGTGGTGTGAGGCCTTCATAAGCCCCCTCATTCAAGCCTTCTTCAAGTGTGTCTAGTTGTGAGCGAGCATCGGAAACAGAAATAGGTTTCTCTGTCATGTATTTACCACTAAATGTAGATGGTATTGTCCTTCCGATGATAGACCTTAAAGCCCCGAGGAAAGCTCTGCCGCTATTACCTCGTGATACCTGAGCAACTGTAGCTCGTGACAAAGGAGTAAACTTAGACAGAACCGTGTATAGTCTACCTTCTTCAACAGCTTTGCTGTCTTGAGGTGTGGTGTGTAGCTCAGCTTGATTCTTCTGAGTCACGGTAGGTTTTACCTGTGGTGTGGTAGACATTAGCGCACCTATCTTGGATGATATAACCACGCCATCTTGATCAACAATTAGCTCAACTTGCCTGTCAGTAGGTTTATATTTAGCGCGCTTGCCTTCTGATGACTCACGATATGCCACCTGATAGGTGACGGTTGTCTCGCCCCTTTCGTTTGGTTCACTTACTTTTGGTTGCGCCGCTAGAGAAGCTTTATCCTTAGCCTGTGAGTAAACCACTCCTTTGCCGATAATGTTTTCAGAGCCAACACTCTTAACCTGAGAATACCTTCCTATACCATATACAGGGTGATCAACCTCCTCAAGAGTGTCCATCCTCTCGTCACCTTTTTTAATGTCAATGTTTACAGTCCCTGAAGATCCTTGCATGTTCCCAACACGTTCAGACTTTTTGGTTCCGCCACTTGTTCCCGGCATAGGCGGAGGTTGCTGTCTGCCTTGAGGCGCTGGCCGTGGTGGGCTAACCTTGCTTTCTTTTACAATAACCTCGAGGGCTTTTGCTGCTTCAAGCTCACCGTTCTTCTTAAGACCCGCCAACGCTTCGTATGCGGTGCTCTCATCCACACCTCCCTTTATTCCTTCCAACTTAGCAGCAAAAGCTTTGTTGCGAGCAAAGACCTTGCCTATAGCTGTGTTAATATTGTTCTTGTCTGAGAAGTAGGCCTTAGCCGCAGCCGTGTTACCCATAACAGAGTTCATTGGCACAGAGGCAGCTATACCCATGACAGCCTCTTCTGCAAAGGAGCTTGTGAAAGTATCAAACAGACCGTCGTTTTCAAAACCGAGCTTCTGTTCACCGATAGCGTCGAGCAAAGCTTGCGCTCCTCCAGCCAAACCCTCCTCGATTCCTTCTGACGCCTTGTCGAAAACCTGACGCTTACCCCAGTCTTTCATGCCTCCTATCAACTTCTTGTCGCTGTTTTTAATAGCATCCATGAAGAGACCTCTGACTTTTTTATCGCGCAGCAAACCCTTAGCTTGTCGAAGAACAGCCCCTCGTGAGCTTGAGCTTAGGAGCATAGTCATCAGGGTGGTATCATCTAAAGTTCCAGATCCTAATTTACCCGCCTTGCCCAGAACGGTGTCGCCTGACACGCCCATGCCTCTACCAATTGGACCTGCAAGGGCTGTCACAGCCATTGTTAAAGCCCCGTTAGCAGCGGCTCCTCCTACTGCCGATTGCCCAGCAGTTTGCCAAAGTTCCTTTTGTTTTGCTGGTGTTAGCTTAACGCCCTCATCGTATGCTTTATCTAAAAGCTTTTGATAAGTGCTGTAGGTGCTACTACTATAAGCTTGTGCTGCGGTGGTTAATCCCTGGGTTAAGCTTGTCATAGCTCTGGCGGAATACTTGCCAACCTTGGCAATGGTTGCCGTTCCTCCTGCCGCCGCCATTGGCGCGGCTACTCTAGATACAACTGCAGTAGCAACTACCGCAGGAACTGCGTAGCCCACAACGCTGGAAACCTCAGCAATAAAATTACCAGCCTTGCCGTAATCAAGCTTCCTGATCCGTTGCCTTGCATCATTGACGTATTGAACAGAATCCTTGGCTTCTATTAACGAACCCCTGAAGTCATCTTGCATTCCTTGAATTGCATCTGAACCCTCAACTCCGTATAGTTTTTTTTGCAATCCCTGCAGCCCCTCAAAGGCATCTAATACACCCAAGGTGAGGTCAACCCCACCAGAAACAACACCAGTGTCAACTGTTGCAAAAACATTGTCCTCTAGGCCAGCCCATAAACCTGCGTTCTCGTGCCTCTCTAAAGCAAATGCTATCGTTAAATCTGTGCGGTAGTCTTTTTGTGATTTGCGTGTGACAGATCCGTTTTTGTTTTCCCATTTAGGTTTGTAGTTTTCCTCAAATCTAGAGAAATCATCACTGTCCTCGGCAAGAAAAGAGTAAAGACCTGACGTAGCAATGTTTTTTAATATGGCCTCTGAAGCTGACCTGTTGTCACCGTATCCAGCAATGATCGTATCTGTCCATAACTGAAAGGCTAAGTTTTCTCGAACCGCGCCAAGAACCCGTAGTCCACGTAGTTTCTGGTTATCGGTAGCTGAAGACTTTAAGATGGCTTGTTTAGCTACAGATGAATCGTTTAACATTCCCAAAACTGCACCAGTCTCTTCTACACTCGTAGGAGATCCTATAACCACGGCACCACTATTGACATACAAACCACCGCCTATACTTACGCCGTTATCTGTAGAAAGGCGAGTATCACGACCCTCTTCGAACTCTTGCTTCATCACGAGCTCTGCAATTTGGTTAAGAACAGCATCAGGACTTATCCCTCGACTCTCTCCATATTTAGTAGCCTCTTTGCGCCAGCGTTCCATTCTCTCCCCGTCTGGATCACCTTCCTCACCCCAGCGATTGATACTCCATGCATCGAGTAAAGATTCACGTTTACCAGTTTCGGGATCTTCATAGTATAAAAGATCCTTGTAGCTTTCTAATACTTGTCCTGGTTTCTTCGCAGCAGCTTCTTCACCAACCTTGCTGCGTATGATTTCCCGCATCTCTGGAGCAAGCCCACCAAATAGTGTGCGTAACTCTAGGTTATCCAGACTGGGTGGCGTAAAGTTGCCGTTCTCCATCAAAGGCTCGTAATTATCAAGCCCTGCTTTTTTCATGTAGGTTTTCTCATATTCGAGAGCGTTCCATAATTTGCCGTCTATCTGTTCTATTGTAAGTTCACCTTCTGCACCACGATTAACCAAACGACGCTTTAAGCCCTGCTTAAAAGCATGATACATCCTATAAGTAGATTTGCTGTCCTTAGAATTGACAGCATCGTTAAAGGACTTGTCATTCTGTAGTTGACCCCAAGTATAGTTGCCGTAGTCCCCATCTAAGGGATTATCATCTATTCTCTCTGGAGGTGGCTTAGGTGACGAATCATAAGGAGTGCTATCAAACTGAAGTGTTTCGTTGTCTTGCATTAGTCGTTCGGGTCAAGTGTTGTATTGTTCGATGCAGTAGGTGCCTCAGATGTGCTATCCTTAGTCACTAATTGCACATTGCCGTCTTTTCGCGTAACCATTTTCAAATTGTCAAAATACTCTTTGGTCTGTGCAAGGGTATAGCTGTTTTGACTGCGGAGGTTTAGTCCTTGTCTTAGCTGTTCTGCTGCTTTAATTGAGCCTAAATACTTATTCCTTTGGCGTGTAGCGGAATCACTCTTATCGTCCTTGATTGCTTTCATCTCTGATTCCCAACGTGATATAGATGATTCGAGATCGTTTCTTTGTATTTTGATATACTCCTCTTTGTTTTTCTCGTCAGTGATATCGGCAGCCTTAATCGCTGTTGCGCTACCAGATATAAACTGCGCCATCTGCTCTCGGGTTTTGTATATATCGTAAGCGTTCATTTCAAAAGCATTTTTATGACCCGCTAACTGCATGAGGGCTCGATATGCCATACCAGCGTTTTTAAGCTGTCTTATACCAGCGTTTTGAAATGCCCTAGCAAGAAGAACCCTGCCCTCTGGTGTTGAGTTAAGAGTTTGATATGCGCTATCCGCATCCCTGTTGTTTGTTTTAGGCGCTACTACAGACTTGCTAAACTTCTCGTTAAGATCTTTGAGCTCGCCCGCCGTCCTTGCAACACCGCTATCTAGTAGTAGCTGTTGTGCTTCTTCAGTCTCACCTAGGTTAACTCCTAGATTGGCCAACTGTTTAGTGATTGGCAAGATTTGACTGCGCTCGTATTTGCGGCGGGTGTCACCTTCTTGTATGCGACCGCTATACATACCCATTATTTTAACTACATCCTTGTGGCCATAAAGTCTTGGGTCTAAATCTACAAATTGCTTGTTAAAGTCCTTTAAGGCATCTGGGTGATCGGGGTCAATCTTTGATACGTTCTCAACAAAGACACCAATACTTTCATCATATAAAGAATCAGCTTCCATTCTTTGCTGGAATTTATAATCGTTTTCACGTAGAGCTTGCTGCGATAGCCGTATAGCTAGGTTATCACGTCCTGCCTTAACGGTCTCATCGGTAATGGCAATAGCTTCGTTGAGCCGTCGAGCGTCCATAGCTAGCGTTGGCGAAACCAAACCCACCTGAGGAGCTTTGCTTGCACCACTCCAGCTTCCGTAGCGGGTGTCTCTAAATCTTTGATCTCTTGGCATTGTGTTAAGTTTAGATGTTAATAGCTTACCGCAGGGGGCTACTCTGACGCAGTCTTACTAGCCATAGTATAGGCATCCCACGCTTCTGGGTCTATCCCCAAATCATTTAAAAGTTTGTTTTGGATTTCTGGGTTGGAGATGGCCTCAATACTTTTTAGGGTGTCGTCATCTACGCCCAAGGCTGCCTTTGATTTTTTATACGCGCTTTCTGCTCGAGTTTTTTTATTTTTATCAGCTTTGTCGACGTAACGATCATAAACGTTTCGCCAGTTTGATTGTTGATCATAATCGTATTCACCGTCAATACCTCGTGCTGTATCGAGTATGATTGTTTCCGCCCTATCTCCACTCATAGGGCTTGTTCCGTATTTAAGCTCAGTTTCAGCTATTCGTGCAGCAACTTGAAATCTGTCAAAATCTTTAGGGGTGAACTTATCCAACGACACACCTGTTAAGTCTACAGACTCTGGAGCGGGGTTTCGAGAATCTCTGTAACTACGCCGATAATCTTCTGCGCCCCTTCTGATTTTATCTAATTCGCGGCTTAGTGCGTTACGCTGAACTGTATCAACGTATGGTTTCCTTGGGGAGTAAACACCTTTAGTCGTGCCGTCCTCGTTCAGCGTGTTGATATCATCGGCCTTATTGCTCGAGGCTGTTGCTGGCTTCCTAAGTGATGCATCGCCAAACGTTCCTCTGTTTGTTTGTTTTTCATCTGTATAAAAGCTTGGGTCGGGCTCAAAAACATCATCCCCTGGTTCAGCACCCCCAGCCATCAAATCGATGTTTTTTTGATTCTGCATCCTCTTTTGCTCTCTCAGTCTCTGCATGTCGCGGAAGTGATCCTCAGCCTTGTCGATCATACCAGACGCTGCTTCGCCGCTAAATAAGCCAGCTGTTGCTCGGTCACCCATTACTGGCTCATACTTACTCATTATCTCGAGAGTTCTGTCAGGTGCGCCTCTACGCGCAGCCCTGCGGTTATTACGCATATCTCTCTTCGCCGCTTGCCAGATTTTTCTGACGCGATTTACTTTGCGCGCTTCTTCGTCTCGTCTCTTTAATATACTCATGGCTAGTAAATAGATTTATTGGCTTCTGTTGCTATTGGATCATGGAAGGTGAACTTAGGGTAGGAGGCTCCACGGTATTCAGAGTTTTCGTTTTGTGTCTCCCTGACCGCCAACTGCCAGTAGGTAGCCGCTGTTGAAGGGTCGCCTTGATCTTCAAAGTGAACAGCGAGCATGGCATTCTTGGGAGCGCCAACTGAATCGTATGGAAAGATGTCGCCTGTGCTAGCAACTGGAGTGTAGCTCTTCTTAATGAGCCCACTGATAGTATCGCCTACTTCAAGACCGCTACACGCAGGGGGTGTAAAGTAACGGTAGATCGGATCGTTTTCCGTAAATGTTCCACGATCAATGAAACAATCAGATGACACTCCGCCACGCTGATAAACATCCGAAACGTGAGCAATGTTGTAAACGCGATTGTCTTTACGGAAAGCCAAGATATGTTCTGTGCTTGAAGGGATCATCCTCACGGACAAATCAAACTCAGAGTCGGTTTCCACTGTGTATTCCTTTTCACGGGTAAGCAAAGGGGCATTAGCTAAGGTAACTAAACGACTTACAGCCCTGTTTGCAAGCACAGCAAAGTCACTAAACGTAGCGACGCTTTCATCAGGCAATACAGATTGCACCTCATCGAGTAAGTTTTGTGCTGTAATTGGTTGTGCCATATACTTTGTTTATATTAATTTCTTATACAAGTCAAGGTTAAGGATAGGTATAGAACTCAAGTGTATCACCAGAACCGTCTTTGAAGGTCAGGGTCACAGGGTCACCCACACCGTTATCACTGGTAGCAGTCAAATTGGCTGCGTTCGTTGATACGTTGTTACCAAAACCTACAATGGCAGTGCTGAGTAGATGCAATCCATTCACGCTGGCATACGCTAAATCCACAGCGTCATAAGTAGCTAATGAGGGATCAGGGTCATCTGCATATGAACATAGATAAAGGCTTATAATAACCCCCCCCTCTTCGTCTATGTAGGCGCTCATTCCTGTTCCGTTTCCATAATTAACAACATCGTCTAGAGCTTCTGACGTTACCCCAAAACCTACAAAATTATCTTCATCTGTTGTCACCCCATCATACATTCTAACAAGGCAAGTGTTTGTCATTATGCTATAGGACAATACCTCATAAAATGCCTCGTTGTCATCGTATAACAAAGCATCCAGCATCCCTAGCCCGTATTCAGAACAAACTCTTTCTCTGGGAAATTCTTTGCCATAGATTTTATCGTTGGCGGCATCAATACTTCCTATGGAAGATGCAGGCGCACCACTGCCACTGACAACGGATTTCAGCGCATAAGCATTCCAATACAACCTCATCGCCGCTACGCGGGAGTCATGGATTTGGGCATCGGTAGGATTACCCCCTGAGTTTTTATTAAAACCACCAAGGGTTGTCCAGTAGTCGTATTCGCTACCACTACCATCACCCACATTGTCTAATACGTTTACCTTCTCAGGACAAAACGGAAACCCGTTACCAACACCCAATGTTTGAAATGGAGTTGCTTCTGGCATTATCCTACTTTATTAAATTGTTGCACAGGCTCCCCCTCTAGGCACGAGGTAACCTCTTGATACAAACCCCCAGATGAAACAATGTCACCGTCACGTATCAGGGCTATCCTGTAAAATGTTTGCTCTCCATTTACCCATGTCTGTCTGTCCGTATTCGTGCTGTAAGTGATCACTCCCGTAAATGAACCACTGGTCACGGCAAACTCAATACTCCAGTCTGTCTGTGTGTCGGGATCATAGTTAGCCAACATTGTGTCCAGTTCGATTGTCGGGTCTGTAATAGTTGAACCAACAAAGTAAAAAGTGTATGGAATCTCAAGCGGATCTTCCCGCTCTGGATTGCCCATGGATTCACCTGTGCTCCTGTCAGAAAAGGTTTCATTGGCTACATCATCACTTCTTTGCCCTTCTTGCGCTAAGCCCGTGTAATCTGCCTCGAGTGGTTGAGGTAGCGATGCTGGTTCATAATCCTTCAGCATTTTAGGGTGTGTAATATCATCTGCCATTACGGTGCGTCGGTTGTAGCTGTTTGCTCATTAGAAAGTCCTGTTGTGTTCTGCTCTACTTTATCACGAGCTTTTACTTTGTATCCATACGTTGTTGAGGCGGTCAACCCTGTATCAGTGTATTCTCGATTTGTTTGCCAGCCGCTGTCATTTCCTCCGCCAGAAGTAGATTCAAAGTAATACTCAACTCCATTTACATGACTGGCTGCAGTAGCTGTCATTGTGATCTCGGTATCGGATATGGCCTGGGGTGCTGATGAAAAGGTCATAGGATCGGGCGATGGAATGGCGTTCACGTCATAGTCAGGGTCAACATAAACACCTGATGCGTCTAGTTTAACCACGCTAAACTCATAAAGATTCAAGCCGATCTCTCTTACTTTATAGTCAATAATGAGATCGTATTGATCAATATGTTCCATGAAAGCATCATATCCAGATGTAGGATCTAGTGTCTGGTTTCTGTTTATGTATTGATTTCCAGCAACCCCGCCGTATGAGCCGTTACTAAAAAGCCTCACGTCTATTAAGTCGTGTATAGTAGATGGCACAGCTATCTCTTTTGCAGTAGCACTTGTAGCGTTACCGTGCTGAATAGAGGCGGTAAACCATGCGCCCACTACAGAAATACTCTCTTTGACTGGTTGAGGAATATGTGTAATTGGGTTGCTGGCTTTAAGCCCTGCTATTCCGCTCTCGTCAGTTATATACCTATCAATAGTAACGCTATACGGCCCAGCCTTGGGTATAGTGATTTTGTAATCATAGTAGAAGTCTTGGGAATAGGAGTCTCTATTACTTGTGCTGGATGCCCACGCCCATGCCCATTGAAGATCAACCCTTTCAAGTTTTGAAGGAAACCTAAAGTTTTGCGTGCCTTGGATCGAGTTGATTTGATAAGGAAGATCATCACCACCCATTTGTAACTCCTGTGTTATTTTGACAGAGTGAAATAAATTGCCGTCCTGTATTTCCGCTATAGTTCCAGGCGTTGTGTTTTCTATGCACTCGTCCGTGTGAGGAATAATCTCCCTAGTGGTCTTGATGTTCTTTTTAAAGGTGTCGTTATATTTGCAACTTTCTTCCTTAGGTCGAACAAACCTTCTTTGTATGGTAACATACTTTCCATCAAGTTCTGTATTACTCCTGGAGAGGGTGTCATCCATAAACGAATACATCGAAAACCTCGTGTCTGGTGATGTTTGCCCAGCGTCAGGATAAGTAAACTCTCCAGCAACTTGTGCGTCGTCTTCATGGCGCGAATAATAAAGATCTCTAGGTATTAAATAAGTTCTGCGTAAGTATTCCCCGTTGACGATTTCGAAGTTATAGTCGTCTTGGTTGTCACCTATGGCAGCATAATAAAAGTCAACCACCTTTCGCCCGTCCTTCTCAATGCGCTCAGCACCCACATATACAAGTGCGTGATCAGGATACCTCGATGTATCTTTGTGCGGATCTCCATAGCTTCGGCTTGGGTCTTGCATTACAGGAGAATCAGCAGAGTGAGTCTCTATAAACATATAATCAGGTAAGGATGGGTTTAGCCTCACCTTCCTGTGTCGTATGTTATGTGGATTCTTAAGTGCCATGAGTTTAGTTGGCTAAAATTTACCTTTAGCAGTTTGTGTTTTAGTTGTGTGTCTTTTTGTTATCAATAAAAATTCCCTCTATGATCGCATCCTTTTTATGTATAACCGCATCTTTCTGTTCAATGATCTTAATAAGAGCATCGTGGTGTAGCTTACGTTCTTCACGGTCTTCCTTTTCCCCCTTGCGGCGGTTCTTTTCCATCCAGACGGAGAATGCTCCCAGTGCCACGGTCATCATCCCCAAAGCTCCGTATTGCCCTGCTATGTGTGTGAAATCTGTAGTTCCTACTAAGTCTACGTTAGTGGCTATACTGGCAATCATTAAGGAGGTTACAGGAAATAAAGGTATGTTCATAGGAGCGGTCATTGTGT
>Ga0315322_10000785_pt1 | contig 24049 bp, 17 predicted proteins | sample M110021515metaG_FD_203461 | JGI IMG/M metagenome (GOLD analysis project Ga0315322, IMG submission 203461) | Ammonia-oxidizing marine archaeal communities from Monterey Bay, California, United States - M1 100m 21515 | ecosystem: Environmental > Aquatic > Marine > Intertidal zone | place: USA...
TGGGGCACGAATTGTTATGTGGTGTTGATCGCCCCGGAAGGTTTGGCGGTAGTTTCGAGAATCGAACACGTTTCCTTCGCAATATTGTCGAAGGGACTCATGCTGTTGCTCCTGGTTTGATGATTGGGGTGAGGCTCAGTATTTTTGATTTCCTTCCGTTTCAACCGGGACCAGATCGGATTGGTGTCGCTGACTTGCGTGGTGATCAGCGTTTTGCATTCGGTAGTGATGAATCAGGTTGCGAGGTTGATTTGAGTGAGCCTTCAAGATTTCTGGAGCTCTTAAAAGAGCTTGGCATCAGGCTTGTATGTACGACTGCCGGAAGTCCGTATTACAACCCACATATCCAGCGACCAGCGTATTTTCCACCCAGTGATGGATATAAACCTCCCGAAGATCCATTGGTGGGGGTTGCCCGCCAGTTGCGGGCAACAGCTGAATTGAAACGGGAGCACCCAGAGCTCATTTTTGTCGGGTCTGGCTATAGCTACCTCCAAGACTGGTTACCCCATGCTGCCCAAGCCCTTGTCCGCGAGAATTGGGTAGATTCGGTTGGTTTGGGTCGAATGGTGCTGTCCTACCCTGAGTTGCCTGCTCATGTACTATCGGGCAATCAGATGGTTCGAAAAAAAGTGTGCCGTACTTTTAGCGATTGTACGACGGCGCCACGCAATGGCATCGTCAGTGGTTGTTACCCACTCGACCCTTTTTACAAAGTCCGTGAGGAGCATGATGTGTTGAAAGAGGCCAAAAAAAACTGTTAATCCCAGTGGGGATTCACCCGCCCGTACCTGTGATTTCGTTCTCTTATGTTTGCGGTATCAGACTTAAGGGGTAAAGTGGGTTTGACTGTTTGTCATCATGCCGACTGACTATACCAATCCATTTAGCTGTGAGTGACCTTGTGATTCACCTGCGAAATTTACGTTGTGTTGCTGCGACCGTTTTTGTTTTCACTGTTTTCGTTTGCACTGTACATGGTGCTGACCGTGATGCTGTTGGTCAAGCAAAAGAGGAATCGTCTTCACGCGAGCGAGACCCAATAGTGGTCACTGCTGATGCGATCCGGATTCATCAAACCGCACCTGTGTTTGACGGCCACAATGATTTGCCATGGGCACTCAGGAAGAGTGGTAGTGCGGTCGGAAAAATTGATCTTCGCAAGAATCAGCCTGATCTTCACACGGATATTCCACGTTTACGTACAGGTGGTGTCGGTGCTCAGTTTTGGTCCGTCTATGTACCCGTTTCTACAGCAACACAAAATAACGCGCTTACAACGACACTTGAACAGATCGCCGTTGTCCGGGAATTGACGAAACAATACAGCGATGTGTTCGAGCTGGCGATGACTGCCGAGGATGTCAAAAGGATCAGTGGCAAAGGGAAGATTGCATCCTTGATTGGTGTTGAGGGAGGACACTCGATCGAGAACTCGATTAATGTGCTTCGCCAACTGTACCGTGAAGGGGCAAGGTACATGACATTGACCCACTCCATGTCTCTCGATTGGGCAGACTCCAGCACTGATGATCCAATTTCTGGTGGGCTATCCCCGTTTGGCGAAGAAATCATTCATGAAATGAATCGTTTAGGAATGATTGTTGATCTTTCCCATGTTTCTGCTGCCTGCATGAGAAAGGCTCTCGCGATCACTGAGGCACCGGTGATGTTCTCACATTCGTCGGCGCATGCTGTTGCGAACCACCCGCGAAATGTCCCCGATGATGTGTTGTTGCTGACAAAGCAGAACGGTGGGGTCGTGATGGTGAACTTCTTTTCTGATTATGTGCACCCGATCGACGCGGCCCGTTCGTTGAAACGAACTGCCCGTCGCGAAAAACTCAATGAGCTTTATCCAGATGATCAAGAGAAAGCTAGATCAGCGTTGAGGCAATGGGAGCTAAAGAATCCCCGTTCCCAGAGGTGCACAGTCCACGATTTACTAGACCACATTGACCATATCGTCAAAGTTGCCGGAGTTGACCATGTTGGATTGGGGTCAGATTTTGATGGTGTTCCTGCACTTCCGTCGCAGCTCGCAGATGTCAGTACCTATCCAGTTATCACTCAGGGTTTGCTGGATCGCGGCTATCACGAACGTGACATCCGAAAAGTTCTCGGTGGCAATGTGATGCGGGTTTTCGAGCAGGTAGAGCGAGTTTCCAGCAAGTTGTCACAGCAAAAGTAAGCTGGCAGCCCCAAATCAACTGAATTGACGTACCGTGAGCTCCACCCAAGTGGCAATATTTCGGCTATGATTGGTGGCGGTTTCACTGCAGTTTCCACGCTCTTCCTGGTGTTGGTTCTGCAGCTTTTCAACGGTCGCAGGTTTGCGGTCACAACGCCACGTCGCACGGCACGGTCACCAACCCATTGATGAATGCAGATGAGTAATACAGTAGAGTCGATGCAGGCGGAAGCAGAAGAGTTCGGGCAGCGGTATAACGCAGTTCGTGAAATGATTGGGCGGGTAATCGTCGGCCATGATGATATTGTTCATGGTGTTCTGACTGCCATTTTCTGCGGTGGTCACTGTTTGTTGGAGGGTGTTCCCGGGCTTGGGAAAACCATGCTGGTCAGAACATTGTCTGATGTCATGGATTTGAATTACAGTCGCATTCAATTCACACCCGACTTGATGCCTGCGGACATCCTCGGTACCAACATGATTGTTGAGGATCAAAATGGTCGCCGTGGATTCGAATTTCAACGTGGACCGGTTTTCACGCAGATCTTGTTGGCCGATGAGATTAATCGTGCAACACCAAAGACACAGTCTGCCATGTTGGAAACCATGCAAGAAGGTACGGTGACGGCGGGCGGAAAACGCTTTGTATTGGACAAGCCATTCTTCGTACTCGCGACGCAGAACCCTATCGAGCAGGAGGGAACTTATCCGCTGCCCGAAGCACAGTTAGACCGTTTTCTTTTCAAGCTGGTTGTTGGATATAGTAGTCGTGAAGATCTGAATTTGGTGGTCGAACGCACAACTCAGGGTCACCAACCTGATCTTGAAAAAGTGATGGATGGTGTAGAGATTCAGAAATGGCAGCAGATGGTCCGAAAAGTCATTCTTGCGCCGCATGTTCGAGATTATCTGGTTCGTTTGAATCTTGGGACACACCCCGATGGGCCACATTCAGTTGCCGCAACAAACAATTACGTGCGTTGGGGAGCCAGTCCTCGCGGGGCTCAAACGCTTGCTTTGGCTTCCAAGGTGCGAGCTCTGCTTGAGGGCCGATATAACGTGAGTTTTGAAGATGTGAGGCGAGTATTTCTTCCGGCAATGCGACACAGAGTACTGTTGAACTTTGAAGCTCAAGCCGAAGGCGTTGAAGCAGATCAGATCTTGCTGGACATTCTTGAGAACGTTCCCGAAAAGGGCGATTGAGCCCAGACTCAACGAGCGTCACTTCGGCATTGTCATGAGCAACCCGCAATAGTTCTGTTCGGGTAACTCTGTTCGGTTCCGCTTTTCAGCGACCGTTCTGTTGGCCGCTGGTAAACCGGTTAAGGTCGATGTTGCTCTACCGCCGATTCTTGGGATCAAGATTGGCGTTGAGCTGTTCGTTTGAAACCTTTGATTTCACACCGCCCTCTGGAACATTGACTTTGGCGACCCAAAGGATGGCATTGAGAACAACGCGGCGATAGTTTTCGTTTGCCCAGTTGTCATGAAAGTGCCCACCAGTAAAACCAAAGCCGCGACCTCCGTCAGGTCGTTCCACAGTCCACATCATCGCTTCAGCGCGTCCCTTGGATGCCTGAATGTGTGGGTAGGGTCCTTTGGGATAGACATAGGGTCCATCGCGGACTTCATTGGACGGGACAGCAGTCAGGATGGGGACAAACTTGAGACCTTCAATCTCCGTCGTTTTTTCTCCTGACATGTCGCCAACAAATCGCATGTTGAAGTACCATTCGTCTTTGGCTTGAAATGGCTTCACTCCTCGACTGATCGGATGATTGGGGAAAACCGTGAAATTTGGTTCCCAAATCGGATTGCAGGAGTGCATGTGTTCATAGTGGCCACCAATCCATCGCTTGAATTCCTTTCCTGCTTGGTCCGCGATCACCTCGACACCAAAGTGCATGAACCCAAGCCCGGTACCTTTTGATGCCCATTCATCAACCAGTTTTAATCGCCTTCCGTCTTCTGCAACCACTTCATGCCTTTTACCACCGTCCATGAAAAAAATAACAGCGCTCGCACCGTCGAAGATGGACTCATCTTTAGGCCAACCACTAAGAACAAACTGAACATCAAGGTTGGGTGTGTCCTTCAGGCACTCGGTCATCAATTGAACACCCGCATTGAACTCGTGCATCCTTGGTGGATGTGAGGGCTTTCCGGCAATTAGGACAATCTTTGTTTCTTTTGCCTCCAGTGCTTTTTCGTGAAACCCAATGCAGAGCGAGGTGGTGATGAATAGCAGTGTTGTAAATCGCAAGGTGTGTCTCTTGGTCAGTGGTGTATACAGCAAATCGAAAGTGACAGTCGTGGATGGCTAGGACACTTGCCTGTTGGGTCTTGATCGATCACCCGTCTGCCAGATACCAGCATAAGTTGTCGATTGCGATGAAGCTATTCGTCCAATAGCGATTTGTTTTGATTTGCTGTGAGACTTCATCGAAGCAGTGGGCATTGGGCCACTGATACTCTCTTGATAGTTTTTCCTAAGGCATTGCGAGTCGTGAATGCATGCTAGCCAATTGTACTGTTGTTCCGTGAATCGCTACGATGTCGTTCACGTCAGGTGCGTATCCACCCGCCATCGCAATTGCCAGAGGCAAGTTGCGAGCGAGGCACCATTGCATGACAGTTCGATCACGTTCTGCTAATCCGTTTTTGGTTAAGCTCAACCTACCGAGACGATCATGTTCAAATGGATCGGCACCTGCTAAATAGATAGCGAGGTCAAAGGGTCCGCTCTTATCAATTTGCTGTAGTGCTTCACACAGGACAGTGATGTATTCTTCATCCGTAGTGCCGGCATCGAGGTTCACATCAAGGTCGCTCGGTGATTTGCGAATGGGAAAATTTTTGGCCCCATGAAGTGACAGGGTGAAAGCGGTGCGATCATCTGCGAGTATCTCAGCGGTACCATTTCCCTGGTGGACATCTAGGTCAATCACGCAAGCACTTTGTATCAACCTCTCTCGTTGCAAGGTGCGAATCGTTACTGCAGCATCATTGAATACACAGTAGCCTTCACCTGCATCACGCATAGCATGGTGTGTGCCCCCAGCTAGATTCACCGAAATGCCATCGGCAATTGCCGCCCGACTCGCAGCAAGTGTTGCTCCGGTGCTGCGGCGCGATCGTTCGACCATCTGTGTTGACCATGGAAACCCAATTCGCCGTATCTCGTTGTGGCTGAGCGTGCCTTCGCAAACTGCATTCACATACCGTTCCGTATGACATGACAGCAACTGTTGATCTGTAACTGCTGGTGGCACGATGAGCGTATCCTGCAGGTGATGTTCACTGCGCACAATGTGTTGTCGAAGTCGCCGATATTTGTCCATCGGAAAGCGATGCCCATCCGGCAGTGGCAGGTCAAAATGATCGGTGTAATAGATTTTCATGGACAACGATCACGTCGTAGCATGGGAACGAATGCCTTCGCGTAAAGTGTAGAAGGCCAGCAACGAGTAGCAGAAGGTTACTTGGTGCAGTGGAGAAGAAGTGGATTCCACTTATGCAATCGCAGAGTGCGGCAGGAATCGGGAAATAGTCCAGTGGAGGACACCGTGAAGTCTGCCGAAAAAGGTAGGCCAATGATCGGGCGGCCAACCGTTGTTGTGAAGCGGGAAGTTCAGGGGATCGGCGCAGTAAAGCTAATCTCTATCACGTTTTCGTCCCGCGTGATCTGTCCCAGAACCATTACTTTCTCAGCCAGCGGCAGATTCAATTTGCCAGTCATGGTAAGAACACGACCAGAATCGAGAGTAAGGATTTGACTCTTTGCCGTGGTGCCCGGTTTGCCGATTAATACGATTCCCTGTGTCGACCGCTGCGGGTAATCCAGCCACGTCCCTGCCGCTTCTTCGATTTGATTCAATGCCTTGGATTGACTGATGGATTTTGCCAATGTGGTGAGTGCTGTTGGATATTTCTGTGCCGTTTCACACGCTTCCGCGATGCCTTCGTAGGCTTCCGCCAAGCGATCAGTATCAGATGATTGATTGGCCGTATCAAGTATCTCGATCGCTTGAATCGCCGCGGTCACTTCCACCATGACCTGTGCAGGTATTGATTCGTCGGGTTTCGATACCGTATCGGCTTCACTTGATTGTGCAGATGGTTTTGTCTGGCTTGCAGCGATGACGGTGGTGGGTGTTCCAGCACTTTTGTCCGTTGTTTTTGAAGTTGCTGATTTGGGCAGTTCTACGGGAGCGGAATCTAAGTTCTCATTAGCAACAGAACTCGGTAGTTCAGGCGGCATCGCATCTTGTTCTGACTGCAACGGATCAGATCTTACCTCTGCTGCTCGGGTCGAAGCGATTTTTTCGGGATTCGCCGATGTGTTTACATCGAGATTGCTCTGATCATCAGAGTCCGGGGATACGTCCGGAGCAAAGATTTGATCGAGCGCTGACTTTGCGGGATCCTCGGTGTCCTTCACCGCTTCATCAAAACTGGTAGTGTCGAGTTGCTGTCCCCCATATTTTGGAAACGCTGTGTTATCTTGGGTTGGCGTATTGTCGAGGAATTGAAAGAGTTCCCGTGGTGATCTTGCTTGGCCATCGAATGGCCAGAATCCGAGGTCAAGTGCACGCCCAAACGCTAACAAAATTAAAAGTGCAATTGGAACTGCAAGCAGACCACCAACAACCACTTGAATCATGGTTCGAATTCCCGAACCACCTTTCTTTCTACGGTTCGGGCGTGGTGAAACGCTCATTGGTGCAGCTTGAGGTGAGGCAGCAGCATCCCACGCACCATCGGTTTGCCCGCTGTCTGCACCAAAGTTGAGTGCTGTGGGATCCCATTGTTGGCCACTGGCTAGACCATCATTGGCTTGCAGGCCATCCAATGCACCTGCGGCAGTACCCGTGAGCGATTGAATCCCAGCTGCAGCATGATTGGCAACAGGTTCCATGACAGCAATGGGTTCGCCATCCGCTGTCAGTATTTGTAATGGTGGCGGAAGGTGATTAAGCACTTCCGCAAGAGGAAAGGTCTCATGACACCAAGGACACATCGCATAAGCGTCGTCAGGCATTGTCCCCAGAGGAACACGAAACCCTTCCTGGCACCTTGGGCAATTCGAGATAATCATGGCGGCCTTTAAGAAGCAGTGAAGGAATACGAAGTGTAACGGAACGACCGACAAAAATCAGGGTGATGATGGCTTAGCATCCTCGCTTGTCAACTTTCAACGATTCCATAGAGGGGTTCCAGTTTTGACTTCAGGTATTTGACCAAATGAGTGGCGCTGAGTGGGGCTCCGGTTGCCCGTTCGATCAATTCGGAACCACTGTAACAGCGGCCATCAAAGTGGACGCGTTCTCGCAACCAATCCAGTAGGGGGCGGAATTCTCCTCTCGCAAACAATTCGTTGAGGTCGCCAATGTCATCACTGGCCGTGTCGAAAAGTTGGGCAGCCGCTGCATTTCCAAGTGTGTAGGTTGGAAAGTAACCGATCAAACCCGCGCTCCAGTGAACATCCTGCAAGACTCCGTCAGCATCCGATGGAGGACAAATACCCAGATCACTCTGATATCGGGCATTCCATGCCTCGGGCAAGTCCTTGACCTTCAACGAACCATCGATCAATTGACGTTCGAGATCAAAGCGGATGATAATATGCAAATTGTAAGTTGCTTCATCTGCTTCAACTCGAATCAAACTGGGGCGTACTGTATTGATGGCAAAATAAAAGGCATCAAGTGAGACACCATCCAGTTGTGATTGGAAGGCCTCATTTGTCTGTGGATAAAGCCATTCCCAAAATGGGCGACTGCGGCCTACCTGATTTTCCCACAACCTTGATTGGGATTCATGGATCCCGAGCGAGACGTAAGATCCGGGAGGCAGTCCAAACCAATCTGGCCGCAAGCCTTGTTCATACATACCGTGACCAGCCTCATGCATCGTTCCAAACAGGCCCGCGGGCAGCCAGTGTGGATCGTATCGAGTCAGGATGCGGCAGTCGTGTGGACCGAGAGTGGTGCAGAATGGATGTGATGTTTCATCCAATCGACCTCGATCAAAGTCAAATCCAATCTGTTCAGCCACATAATGGCTGAAATCACGTTGGTCATCGATGCAGTAGGTTCGTTCAAGAATACTGGTGTCGGGTTGTTGGGGCGAATCCTTGATCGCTGCTATCAGTTCGACTAAAGGCTTTCGAAGATCATCAAATACTTGCTGGATATCTTCGACTCGCGCATTGGGTTCATACTCGTCCAGTAATGCTTCATAGATGCTTCGATCTGTGCCTTCACTGAGCCGTTGGCCAGCTTCACGTTTCAGGTCAATGACATTCCCAAGTGTCTCTTCGAACATTGAAAAATTATCAGCTTGGCGAGCAGCATCCCATGTTTGTTGGCCGCGCACGGTTGCTTTGGATATTCGTTCGACCAATGTGGTTGGTAGTTTGCAATCTCGCTGCCAGTCCCGAAACAATTGCTGTACGGTGGCTGCAACAGCGCCATGTGGCTCCTCCTCTTCACATTCCTGAAGCAACAATTGCAGGTCTTCGCCATAAGCAGGATCTGTACGTCGTTCGTGTACCAGTGCTCGTAAAGTAGAGATCTGTTGAGCACGATACTCTCCAGCAGCGACCGGCATGCCGGTTCGCTCATCCCATTCAAGGGTGTCAGCTGTAGAGTGCAGGAGCATGGCCTCCCGGGCTCTCGCACATACCGATTCGAAACGTTCCTGAGTGACTGACATTTTGTTATGTATCCTCTTTGCACCACTAACCAATGAAGTGCTGCAGGGTAACGTTTGCGAGCGTGCGCGCCATCACCGCAGAATATTGTGTAGAGCTAGTGCGGTTGGTAAAGGTGGGAGAGAAGCATTGCTTCCTACAGTAGTTGCGGACTAAGTGATGGCTTCCGATGGTCAGAATTCGCTTAAAAATTCGCGTCCCAGCAATTTCGATTCAGCTCGTTTCGGGATTAGTGCGTGTGCGCAATATCTTGCCCCACAATTCCTCACGAAAGCAAAAGTGGGCCACCGTCAGACGGCCCACGTTCCCACTCACGTCGTACTTCTCGCAAGCCATAAGCGCACATTTCAAACTCGTTACTGAGTTGATGCAAAAGATCGCTGGAGGGTCGGTTCTCATCTCCTTCGATTTCGGCGGCGATTGCGTAGGCTCTTTTGCCTTGCTTGCAGTAGTCCAAGAACCCGTCACGGGAACGCTCTGGCTTGAGTCGCCTTAGTCTTTCGGGGTACATGCCTGACCAGAAAAGCGTGACATCGCCGATATGTCGGTGAACATCACGTTTGGCCAGTCCAATTCGCTTTTCAGCTTCATCCAACATTTGAAAGAGTTCGGTCGCAGGTCGTCCGTTGGATCGCCGGACCCTGTTGATTGAGTCAAGTCTCACGAAGCGGAGCATCATGTCGCTGATGTAGTCGACCAGCTGGACATCTACCACGCCCAGTTTTGACTGGAAGATGTATTCACTTAGACCGCTAAAGAACCGTTCGATGGTCGAACGGTTGGGCGAATCGTCTGAGGTATTCTCAGGCTTCATGTTCAGCCTCCTAAGGTAAGCCTCCATGCCGGCGTCGGTTCATCACTCGCCGTGCCTCTTATTCCACAATTAATACGGCACAGGGGGCAGGTCAAGGCTGTTTTGAGGCGATCTGCACAATCAACCCGTTTCCGCAGTGAATAGAGGAGCTGCGAAAAGCAGCAAAATGGTTGTTCAGATCACCAGAATCAAGAATTCACCATGATTTGTGCGGATGTGGGATAAGGCTCAGAAAAACGCGGTGTACCGGCTGGAATAATGGCGGGTCAAGCAGCAGAAAACGAAAGCTTGAATTATGCTGTGAGCTGGTTCTTGTTAGGTCCTTTTTTAAAAGTTGAACGTCCATGCGGCACACGCTATTTCTGGCAATCTTGTGCTCAGTCCTACTGCCAACCGTCCTGCGGGCCCAAACGGATGTCGCCGCGAAACCCATTGTTGGTCTTCGCGAAAATCCGATTGCTGGTTTTGCTTTTGTGAATGCGGACGTGGTGGTTTCGCCAAGCCAAACCCTCACCGACGCCACTGTCCTTGTCGAGGGTGCCTCTATCACTGCGGTGGGACAACAGCAAGCCATTCCCGCAGGTTATCAAATCATCGATTGTCAAGGAAAACGGATCTACTCCGGCTTGATTGATGCGTGGAGTGAAACGGATGCCACTATCAATCAATCACTGCCAGGGTATTGGAATGCCAATGTTACTCCACAAGTGAAAGCGTCTGCTTTCATTGAGGGAACCGTAGCCGATGCATCGAAGTTGAGGTCGCAGGGTATTGCAGTTCGAGTGATTGCGCCCAACGGGGGTATTGTGAAAGGTAGCAGTTGTGTGATGCTGACTGGCGAAGGATCGAAGGGGCGTAGTTTGTTATTGGACAATGCATGGCAGCATTTGCTGTTGACGGTGCCACGCAGTGGGTCACGTGCGAGGTACCCGAATTCACCCATGGGGGCCGTTGCACTGTTGCGACAGGCATTTCATGACGCGGCTTGGTACACACAGGCGTGGAATGCGTACAAGGCGACTCCACAGCTCGATCGTCCCGATCAAAATGTTGCGTTGCAAACCTTGGCGGATGCAATTGATTCAAAGACCTTTCTTATCGATGCTCCCAATGAACGAATGGCAATCAGGGCAGATAGTTTCGCGCGAGAATTCTCATTGGATGCAATCATTCGCGGTTCGGGCCAGGAGTATCGGCAGTTAGATGAAATCACCGCGACGAACCGACCCTTTCTTTTACCAGTTGATTTTCCGGACACTCCTGATGTGAAAACCGCTGATGCAGCGCGTGATGTTACTCTTCAGGAACTGATGCATTGGGAATTGGCTCCTGAAAATCCCGCACGACTGGCGGATGCAGGTGTGAAAATCTGCTTGACTACTGATGGGCTTGGTGATGTAGGCAGTTTTCTGAAACAGGTTCGAGTAGCGGTAGCACATGGGCTTGAAGAGCAACAGGCTCTGGCAGCTTTGACTATCGTCCCAGCCGAATTGCTCGGCATCGAAGATGAGGTTGGGCGTGTTGAATCTGGCATGATTGCAAATCTGGTGATCACTGATGGCAATCTCTTTTCAGAGGAAACAAAAATTATTGAATGTTGGGTAGCCGGAGAAAGGTTTTTGATCGGCAAGGGCGCCAAGACCGAGCTGCCCACGCTCGCTGGTAAATGGGAGCTTTCTTTCCATCACCCAGATGCCAGAGGTGTAAAGCTTGGATTGGAGCTGGAGGGCAAGCCTGGAAATATCGGGGGATCAGCTTTTGCAATCGAGAGTGTCACCAAGCCTGCCAAAAAACGAAAGCAGAAGAGCAAACAAAATAAAGAGAAAGCCAAGGTTGTCTCAACCAAGCTGCAAGATCCGGTTCAGCAACGAGATCGGTTCACCGCTAACATGAATCTTGGTGAGATTGATGAGAGGCTTCCAGCCGGCATTTCCCAAATGACGATAATCATGCTGCAAAGCGAAAACGATGCACCGGACCTCGTTGCTGCATTGAAGCTTCCTAATGGTGATTCGCAAACTGTGATCCTAAAGCGTTTTGATGATGACTTGAAAGCAGTGGACGACGCTGAGTCGTCAACAGAAGACCAAGTGAACAATGAATCTGATACTGTTGCAGACACAGAGGATAAAAAGAGTGTGGATGCTGAGTCCGATGCACGGATAGCAGCTTATTCCACGGTGCGATTCCCCTTTGGTGCCTTTGGTGCGGACGAGAGAATCGCTGGACAGTCGGCTGTTTTGTTTCGCAATGCAACGGTTTGGACTTGTGACGAAGCAGGCAGGCTGGAGAACGCGGATGTTCTGATTCGTGATGGTGTGATTGTTGAAGTTGGGTCTGATATCAAGCCACCGACTGTGTGTCGAGTGATCGATGCCAGCGGAAAACACATTACGCCGGGCCTCATCGATTGCCATTCCCACATGGGTACAGATGGAGGTGTCAACGAGTCTGGGCAGGCTGTCACCTCTGAGGTTCGTATCGGTGATTTCATTGACAACAGTGATATTCAGATCTACCGGCAATTGGCTGGCGGACTGACAACCTCAAATATCTTGCATGGCTCAGCAAACCCAATCGGTGGACAGAACCAAGTCATCAAGCTGCGTTGGGGTCAAACCATGGACGGGCTGAGAATGAAGGAAGCCCCAAAGGGCATTAAGTTTGCACTCGGTGAGAACGTTAAACGTAATCAAAGTCGTTACCCCAACACGCGGATGGGGGTTGAGCAGATTATCCGTGATCAATTGTTGGCAGCACGAGAGTATCAAGCGAAGTGGAGACGCTGGAGAAGTGGACAACATGATACGTTGCCACCTCGTATCGACTTGCAGTTAGAAGCTTTAAGTGAAGTGCAGAACGGAGAACGATGGATACACTGCCATAGTTATCGGCAAGATGAGATTGTCGCCACCTTGGATGTATTGGAAGAGTTCGGTGTTCAGATTGGAACGTTACAGCACATTCTCGAAGGTTATAAAGTAGCTGATCGCATGGCTCGCCACGGAGCCATGGGCTCGTCATTCTCTGATTGGTGGGCGTACAAATTCGAGGTCTTGGATGCGATTCCTTACAACGGAGCTTTGATGCACGACCGTGGTGTGGTGGTTTCCTTTAACAGCGATGATCGGGAACTCGCACGGCATCTCAATACAGAGGCGGCGAAAGCAACGAAATATGGCGGTGTGCCTGAAATTGAAGCGTTGAAGTTTGTAACGCTGAATCCGGCTAAGCAACTGCGGATCGATCAATACGTCGGTTCACTCACGCAAGGAAAACACGCAGACCTCGTGGTGTGGAGTGGCCGTCCCTTGTCGACCCTAACCAGATGTGAGCAAACATGGGTCGATGGACGCTGTTGTTTTGATCTTCAGAAAGATCGGGTACTGCAGGATCGTGATAGTGAGTTGCGTGCTCGCTTGATACAGAAAGCACTTGATGATGGCCGAAGCGTCGCGAAGTCGAAGCCCAAAGAACTTGCCGAAGAAGATCGCTGGGTCAAGCATGATGTTCATTGTGCTGCCCATGGCAGTCATGAGTACGATTACACCGGAAACCTTAAGAAGAATTGAACAGATTATGAAACGGTGTATGCAAACAAATCAATCGATCGTAAGTGGATCAAGAATGATGAGTGGAATAAAACTGACAACGACTGCGTGTATAGCCTTGGTGATGTTTTCGAATAGCCAAGCTCACGACCAAGTGCCAGGTGCTCCACAAAGTAGACCCATCGTGATCCGGAATACGACGGTCCACGTAGTTGACGGAGCCGATATCAAAAATGGCGACGTGTTGTTCGAGGCCGGAAAAATTACATCCGTTGGGAAAGATTTGGAAGCGCCGAAACAAGCTGTTGAAATTGACGGGGATGGAAAGCACCTCTACCCCGGATTGATTGAGTCGATGACGGACCTTGGGCTGCGTGAGATCAGTGCAGTCGAAGAAACTGATGATCGGACGGAGTACGGGGCACTGAATCCCAATGTGAGGGCATGGGTTGCTGTCAACCCAGATAGTGAATTGATTCCTGTGGCACGGGCTGGTGGAGTCCTGACTGTAATGACCGCACCTCGTGGAAGGTACATTCGCGGGCAGACTGCTGTGATCAATCTTGATGGTTGGACGGTGTCGGAAATGAAGCTCAAAGCACCGGCAGGGATGTACATTGATTGGGGTGCTATGCAGCCCCGTGGTAGTGATGCGACTGACCGTCACAAGAAGCGAGAACAGAAACTCGCGGAGTTGGATGAGTTGTTGGATTCCGTGCGCCGATACCAAAAGGCTCGTGAGACTGAACCAGATACCACGGCGACGGACGTCAGACTTGAGAGTCTCGTGCCGGTGGTTCATGGTCAATTGCCCGTGTTCGTTGAAGCAGATCGTCAGCTGGAAATTGAATCCGCAGTTGCTTATGGACAGACGCAGGGTTTGTCGATTGTGATTTATGGCGGTTACGACGCGGAGCAATGCGCCAAACTTCTGAAGCAATACGATGTGCCAGTAATCATTGCATCAACCTATCGTCTGCCGCTGCGTCGTGATGAACCCTATGACACGGCATACACCCTGCCAGAGCGACTGCGGGCGGCTGGTGTCAAGTTTGCTATTTGTGGAGAGGGAGCAGGGTCTCCCGGAGGTGCAGCGAATGCGAGGAACCTGCCCTATCATGCTGGTGTTGCAGTGGCGTACGGTTTACCACATGCAGATGGCTTACGGTCAATCACGCTATCTGCAGCAGAAATTCTTGGAGTTGCAGATCGTGTAGGATCCATTAGCACCGGTAAGGACGCAACGTTGATCCTAGCTGATGGCGATATTTTGGAAACGGAAACGAATGTTGAGGCCGCTTTCATTCAAGGACGTGCCGTGGATCTTGGTAGCCGACACAAAATGCTTTATGAAAAGTACAAGCTGAAGTACTTGAGAAGTCGCCCATCACGTTAGTCGCGAGAATTGAAGCGTTGTGCGTTCAAGGTAAGGCAGTGGTGGAGACGTTCGTGTCATCCATGACGTTTTGACTGGAGCCTCCCGCTTGGCTTGTGTGGGGTAACAAAAGCCATGTCAGAATTAGCAGCGCGACGGTGAATAGAAAAGCTGTAATTCTGACCGTCCACCGGTCTTGGATGGTGAGGGTTCGGTCCGTCCGCATGCCGCGTGCCCAGAGTACAAAAGCGGAACCCCCCATAATCATCAGAACATTGACCAGCACCAGAAGTATGGGGCCGAGAATCGGTACGCCTACCGGATTGGTGTCCCAAGTCCAAACGTGAAATGCAAGCTGCAGACCAGCTGTCGATATAGGTGGCACGAGTGCTGCGGCGATAGCTGCGCCAGCTAATGCAGCGGACAGATGCCTGCGAGTTCTGGCGTAGGTTGCTGCAAAGCCACCCACCAAGCCGACGCAGAAATCAATCGGAGACGGGCTGCATCTGGCTCGCATTTCGGAAGTCATGACGGGTTCCTGAAAAATCAGTACCAGCCAGCCAAACAGCATGCTGGCGATCAAAGCGCACAAGAATCCAAGAATGATTGTGGTGGCCGCGGAGCGAAAAAGAGGTCGATTACCTTGTGCCAAGGCTAAGCCCGCTCCGATGATCGGTGTCATCAGTGGAGCGATCAGCATGGCCCCGATGATGACAGCAGCAGAATCCTGAATAAGTCCAAAGGCAGCAAGCATTGCCGCCGCTGAGATCAATCCAAAGAACTCAAGATTGGGGGCAGAGCCTGATTGCAGGTCCTGTGAAAGATCGATTCGTTCCTGACGGTCCATTGGGGGTGCGACATCAGCTGCCCATTGATACACCTGACTTGCAATTTTCTCGGGTAAGGTATACCCATCGTGCAACAGGCCGATCGACGTTGTCGTCTTCGAATCGATCAGCTGCAGTGCCGCTTTGTAAACACGGTCCGAAGAATCGGGGTCATCGATGCCGAACAACAGGAGTTCATCGTCGGTGGTGTTTTCTTCACTGAGAGCGGTCTTGATTGCTTCGGAAAGATTGTCGCGCTGCAGATCAACATGACTGCACAGTGTCTTACCGGGTGCGAAACCAAGCAGTTTCTCTGTGACAACCGATGTGACATGGCTGGGCTTCTGGAATGCCGAGACAATTTGCGATTCTGAGCTCGGGGGTTTCCCAATGATGCGGAGCCATAAAGTCGGGTGCTTGGTGGTTTGGAAGACCTCTTTGTGCAAATCGGACAGGTTCCCGCTGTGAAGTAGGATCAAGCTTCTGCAATGTTGCTTTTCGGCATGCGTGAGAATCGCATTGGCATCGGCTTCGATCGTGGCCACATTGAGGTCGGCGGGTTCGCAATTCAGCTCGGTAGCCAGTGTTTTGCGTCCATATTCGGCTAATGCCTTCCGGTCAGCGCCCAAAATGGCAATTTCGAGATTTTCAGCAGTGACTCCATCAATCGAAGCGCACCATGCAGCTCCTGTGTTGATTTGCTCTTCAGATCCCACCGCAACCAGAATACGCATTCGATTTCATTCCCAAAACAGGTACGCCCACTCGATATATGCTCAAGTCATTGAGCCGGGAGTTGGATAAACTATAACGGGGACCGCGTTCGCTATTTGATGCGGCTGTTATTTCTCCTCGAAGTCTTACGGAAGCTGATGGGTCAATTCAAGCAGCAAATTCAGTATGCATGCCGGCGTGCATTGCAGCCCGTGGCACGAGGGGTCAGGTCGCTGTTGACGCCACCCACACCACCTATTGAATTTGGTTGGCATCAGATTGAAGCTGGGCCTGCTGCGGGTGCCCATGTGATGTTGCCTCGCAATACCCCTATTGCTGAAGCAATTACGGCGGGAGATTACGATCAGAAAATCCTGCAGGTGGTGGAATCTTTAGTGGGCAAAGACGATGTTTGCTTCGATATCGGTGGCCATTATGGTTGCTATACACTTTCGCTTGCCAAGTTGGTTGTCGACGGACAGGTTCACACTTTCGAACCCGTGCCGGCTCATGCCGAGAGAATTCGCGCCGCAGCAAAAAAGTCTGAACTCAAACATGTTCAGGTACATCCAGTAGCGATGGCTGGCGAGATCGGTGAGATGACGCTGCAGTTCGCAGAGGCAGAAGGTAGCGATGACTCCATGGCCTTTCTTGACGCCTATGGCGGTGTCGATACACAGGCTGCTCATGAACACTATCGAAACTTCTCGCGTACCACCGTGCAGGCACGAACTTTAGATTCGCTGGTCGATGAACTGCCTGCTGTGCAGTTCATGAAGATCGATGCCGAAGGGGCTGAGGCCGCGATCCTGGGTGCAGGGCTGAAACTGATCGCCAACAGTATGCCTCGATTGCTGGTCGAGTTGCACGGGATCTATGAGGCAATGGCCTGTGCTGAGATTCTCTGCAAATTGAACTATCAGGCGATTCTGTTGACCGATCAAAAGACAACACTTCCGATTCTTTGGGCGTCTCGTGCTGACGTTGCCGCTGTAAATGCAGTGAGAGAGGTGCTTGGGCATGAACCTGTAGTGATGTTTGACTCACTCTCGGAACCTGACAGCTTTGCTGATTCCGGACCGGATGTGTGACCATGGCTGATGCAAGTTGTGTCGATTCAGTGACCGTTGTGATTCCGGCGTACAACCTTGATGCGTATCTACAGGATGCGATCGAAAGTGTGCTCAAGCAGCAGTACGACGGACCATTTTCTATCATCGTTCTGGATGATGGATCTACTGATGCATCGTTGGAAGTTGCAAATCGAATGGCAACAAAAGTCAGTAACATGACGGTCGTCACACAGTCGAATCAAGGTCGAGCCAAAACACGCAATCGCATGCTTGAGCTTGCCGAAACCGATTTGATTGCCTGGTTAGATGGTGATGATCTTGCCGCGCCTTGTTGGCTTGCTGATCAAACTGGTTACCTTCGAAATCATCCCAATTGTGTGGCGGTTGGTGGTCAGGGTTATTCAATGACGGCCAGTGGTAATGCTATCGGTCCAATTACACATCCACTTGGTGGTGCGGAAATTGATCAGCGGCATTTATCCGGGCAAGCAAACGCGTTCTTTCAGTCATGCGTTCTGGTCAGGAAGAAGGCAGTATTAGCAGCTGGTGGGTATGACGAACGATACCCTTGCGCGGAAGACTACTCGTTATGGTTACGTCTGGCGGAGATCGGCCAGCTTGCCAATCTTTCAGCTTGCCACCTGTGTTATCGAGTGCATGCCACTTCCGCAAATTGGACTTTGAATATAGATCAGCGAACGCAAGGTCACGCTATTCAGCAGGAAGCTTTGCGGCGACGTGGTTTGCCGCCTGTTGCGGAGGTCATGGATGAAATTCCACCTGTGAAAAAAGATGACTGGAATCGACGTTTGTTCTGGATCAATATCGCTCTGAGATCAGGCAATCCGATGTCTGCTCTGCAAATGTTGGGGCCGGCGTTGAAAAGACATCCCGGTTCGTTGATCATGTGGTTGGCGGCTTTTGTTTCGATCGCTGATATGCTTATTTTTGTTGGTAATCGCACTGCTAAATTCAGGCCCGGTGAAAGCTTGGAAATCCGTTCGTTGCCGCGCTTTTCGTTTTATCGCGCAGGACGTGGATTGGTGCGGGCTCGACGGCGTTGGCGGGGAGGTGCAGATGCAAGTCAATAACAGGCAAAGCTTGGTGGCTGATTTGTGTTTAGAGTTCTCTTGCCCATTTTTGGCCCATGAAACTGTGCTTGGATTCCGCGTGAAGCAAAGCGGTCGACATGCTTAAAGATCTACGCGCACGTTTGCAACTTGATCGCCCTCTTGCCTATGCACTTCTGACCCGGGCGTGGCAGGCGGCGTCAGGTCCCATCACCATCGTATTGCTGATTCGGTCGCTCGACTTGTCCGAACAAGGCGTCTACTACGGTATCGTCGGTATCGTTGGTATTCAGGCTTATTTTGAACTCGGTTTGTTGAATGTGCTGGTAAGCCAGTCCGGGCATGAGACCGCGGCGATGAAGGACGTCCCTCTTTCGTCGGGCGACGAAACCATGCGGGAGTCGAATCCCGAGTGGCTTGCGGCTGCAGCACGGATGCGGGATCTCATCCGTGACTCTTTTCGTTGGTTCAGTGGCGCAAGTATTTTCTATGTTGCGTCGGCCTTGATATTCGGTTGGTATTCGCTCGCTGATTCCACCGTTGCTTGGCAGGGACCGTTATTGGCGCTCGTGCCAATAGCGGCGATTTCGGTCTGTCTTTCGCCGGGACTGTCCATTCTTGAGGGTGCGGGGTTTCGCGATGTGATCTTTCGGTTTCGATTTCTGCAGATGACGATTGGCAGTATCGTGATGTGGGTCTCATTGGAATGTGGGCTGAAGCTGTGGGCGCTCGTGTTCACCTCGGCAGTACAGGCATTGATGTTCATGTACATCACATTTGTGGGTCAGGCAGATTTCTTCCGGAAGTTTCGGAACATCAAGGATCAGAAGTCGAGTTTTGACTGGGTCCATCAGGTATTGCCCGTTCAATGGCGTGTAGCCTTGATTGGTGCGTCTTTTCATTTTGCAACACAGTTTCTCACTGTAATCGTGTTGATGTTTCACAATGATGCCGATGCAGCACCATTGGGGATGACGCTTAGCGTCACAACAGCAATCCAGATGTTGGCGTTGGCGTGGGTACAGACGCAGTACCCCATTGTTTCCATGCACCATGGTTCTGGAGAACGTGAAAAAGCTGGAACGATTTGGCGTCGCACTGCTATTCTCTCTACATTGCTTCTTGTGGCCGGCTTTGTGGTATTGACTGCGGCGGTCGCGACCTTGCCCATGCTGGGAAAAAATATCGAGGATCGTTTCATTGAACCTTGGCAGGTCGCTGTTCTAGGCTTTGGATGCCTTGCAAGTCATGTTGCGACAGTTCAGGGTTACTATGTGCTGTCTCGGCGAGCAAATCCACTCCTATTGGCTTCGTTGATTGGGTCCCTCGCAACAGCCGCAGCGGTTTGGCTGGGTGGGTATTTTTATTCCACCAACGGTGTCGTTCTTGGCTACGCGCTGGCCATGTGTCTGGTCCTCGCACCCGTTCATACGCTCGCTTACGCCCGGTTCAGGAGGCAGAGCATTGCTGAGTAGTAGAAGGTTAGAGCACAGTTTGATCGCATGTCTGTGATGCGCACGCGGCGGACGAATTTGGGTGAGCGTAGATCTCGATCAGCCTAGATGTGGGCTCAGAAGCGCAAAGATCAATAGACTGGCGGCCACAAAGTCTGCGACTTGCAAGTGATCACTGGTTGCTGTCCGTTTCAGATAGTCCAACAGCCGTCCGGTGGGACACCCAAACCGACAATATCCCATGGGCAGTACAGCCGAGATCGCAATGGTGGCAAAAGCGAATGCCAGTGAACTCCAGCCTGCGATTCGAAACAGATAGGCATGGAATGGTTCCCAAGATGCAAGGTCGAGCGTCGGTAGCAACACGAGCGCTGCGTAGGCGGCGCATAGGGTAATACCAGGCAGTCGACGCATCAGTCGACTCAACCGAGGTCTCAGGTTTCGATAACGCATCGATTTCTTGGTGGGGCGAACCAGTTGTTGAAGCGCGCCGTGCGGGCACAAGTGGTTGCAATAGGGATTGCCTTTGGTCAAAGGTGGTCCGAGCATGGCGACGCATGTGATCGCTGCCAAACCCGGAGCCAGACGCCAAGCGATACCTTCGGCCGACCAGCCGGCAATCAGTGCCAGCGAAACTAGATTTCCAGACCAAAACCCAACGACAACGACAACCCAAATCAGCCATATGCGTCGGAATGCTCGCCTTCTGTAGGCACCTGAGTACTTCAGGATCGCGGCACAGATCAATGTGGCAATCGTGATAATATCTGTGAGTGTCCAACGGATAGAGCCCAGCCACGTCGCTTCTGCATTTTTGGGTGAAGCTACTTGTCGTTGGGCCTGCTTCGTAGCTGCGACGATCGTGTCGGCTATGATCAGACTTGTCATGGTGGCCCCAGAAACACCTTCGACTCCAGCTTCCTGTGGATCAAAATCAGACAGTTCAGCGATTGTTTTGTCTTCGAAAACAGCCCAGAACCCAGCCTCTGTCCGGACGTAATCAACATAGGGTTCATTGTCGAAAGAAGCGCGGATTCGAATTGATTCAACTTTGCCAGCGGACCCTATTTTCATGATCATTTCTGTCGGTCCTTGGTATCCAATCAGGTCATCCGACAGCGGACCGGTTCGCAGCACAGTGCCAATGAGCGTGCCACTCGCATCCTGGACTGCACCGCTGCTGCTGTCAAATCCAATGCCTTGCGGGAACCAATCCTGAATCTCTTGCAGCGTGATTGGTCGATTGAAAACAAGAGATGGTCGGTCTCCCCCGATTCGTTTGAGCACACCTTCAGCGAGTGCCAATGAGGTGAGTGTGGCCCCCGATACAGCATCGATCTGAATGTCCGCTGGAGGGCCACCCCAGATCCATGTTTCAAACTGCTTAAAGAAATTACGATCAGCACTGACAGCCGCTACATGCTCTTGTGTGTCAGCACTCTCTAGCAGCGCTACGGAGATCAGGTTCAGTTCAGGATCAAAAAGCAGTAGCGATTCGGTTGGTCCACGATAGCCAATCACGTTTTTAGCAGTTGGCAATGTGCGCGCAACGAGCCCAACGACCGTTTGGCTTTCATCCATTAGACGCCACATACCGCTGGCGTCTGGTTGCGGATCTAAGTGAAGTTTTTTATCGGCCAAGTCAACAGGAAATTCAATGGCTTCGATGCTGGGTGTTTCTGATGCTTGGTCCTGAATTCGTGCAGCCGGTTTGGGAATGGCGAGTAGCAACGAAATGACCAGGCATGTGCGAATGACATGAGTCGCTTGGGCCCGCAAAGGACGCCTGTGTTTTGGCTTCGTCACCATCGGAGACGTATTACTCGACTTCCAAAAGGCGAACCGCGTCAATGTGGACAGTGCCGTCCGCACCCTTTGTGCCAATGGTTACGATGACTTCGTCCTGTTCTGAGAGGGTGACATTCGTGATGTTCACCACATCATCTTTACTTTTCAGGCGTTGGTTGATGGTGTGTTGGCTTGTCGAATCGTTGTGACGCACAGTCACGGGAGTTTTTGTGGAACGGTTGGGATGAGCTTGGCTGAAAGCTTGGACTGAATACCGTCCTGCTTTTGGAGCTTTGATTTTGAAGGTTGCTGTGGCATTGGTGTTCGGTCCGGTGTACTTGTAGCCGTAGCGGACATAGTTTGGCAGTCCTGCGCCGTTGGTCCAATTTCCTTTGAGACTTGCGGTTTCATCGTCGACGATCGTGCCCGCCAGTTTCGTGATGTCCATTCCATTGGCAGGTCCTCGTGGCCCTGCCAATGGCAGGGCATCGGCAGGAAGAATGATTTCAGCGGAGGGTGTGCTGCGGTGAGCTTTTCCGGGAAGTTCCAGTAAGGTTAGTAGTTCATCCAAGTGTGATTCGTAAACATCGCGTGGTTGGCAATCATTCAATGCACATATTGAGGCAGCCTTTCCTACAACTTCCCCCATCATTCCGCAGGTTTTCATCACTCGAACTGTTCCAAGTGCTTCGTGAGTGACGCTTATGCAGCGACCAGCCATGAACAGATTGTCGATGTTGCGGCTGTAGAAACAGCGGTACGGAACTGGGTATCCGTAAGAGCGATCGACTCCTTTGCCGTGTACTGCTTTGGAAATGAACGGGTTATTGGCGTATTTTTTTGCGTACTGTTCCTTCGGATAATGAAGGTCGATTGACCAGGTACTCGGCACACAGCCATCGGGGAAATCTTTCTTGGCGACGACATCGTCTTCGGTGAGAACAACATCGCCCATCAGTCGGCGACTCTCTCGAGGACCACCAACGTATGCCACCCAAGTCAGGATCGCGTTTTGGTGTTTGTCGGCTCCGTCACGATTCTTCATTGCATTGAATGCACCATAAACCGCTCGCAGGTTCCAGTCACGGATCCCTTCAGCGTCGCCAATCGCATCCTTGTCAAAACCGCTTTCCCAAAACCATTGACCGTGATGGTCCCGTGGATAGGGGAAATCGGCCATCTCAAGATCGAGAGCCCAAGGGGTCTCGGGGAACGTTGCGGTAGTGTCTTGCTCGCCCCATGCCCACATGTTGCTCATTCCCATTCGCCCGTCAGGCGACATGTCGAGATCAGCCTTCGCCCAAGTACCAATCCAACCATGGCCGGTGCAGTCGGCAAAGTAGTCACCAATGATTTTGACTTCACCTCCTGTGCGCGTATCCAAAGCATGAACTGCAGCGATACGGTTCCCATCCATGTCGACTCGGTGAGCGTGATGGTTCAGTAACAGGTCAATGTTGGGTTCATTGCGAATTACTTTTTCCTTCAGCTCATCGCCGAATTCTTCGTAAGTTCCGGGAGATTTTTTTGCTTTGTCAGCGATCTCCTCAATGATCTCACCAATTCGTGGAAACTTACCACGGCGTATGTTGCCTTTAGCCCAAACTCGCACTTCACTGGATCCATTGCCGCCCAGAACAGGTCGGTCCTGAACCAGAGCAACGCGGCATCCCATGCGGGCAGCAGACAGGGCGCTACCCATGCCAGCGTATCCTCCGCCGATCACTACCAAGTCGTAGGGGCCACGATTTTCAGGAGTTGCCGCAAGCCCAAGTTGTTCACGTCGCCATTTTGAAAGGACTGTGTCTGCTGGGGGAGGCGGTTGGTCAGTGTTGGTGGATAGATAAATGCAGTCGCAACGTCCATCAAATCCAGTCAGGTCTTTCAGTCTTAGTTTGGCCATTCCTTTTTTCAGTGAAACGATGCCTCCGTCGTGCCAAGTCCAATCAACACCTTTCGTCCCGAAAGTGGCGTTGGCAGGTTTTTCGTCGATGATGACTTGAAACTTGCCGGGTGATGATTTTGTGTTCCACCGTGCGACCCAGTCCTTGGTGCGAACCCAAAGACGGTAATTCCCGGCTTCAGACACTTCGATTGTCGTGATGGCATCGTCAACTGGTCGTCCCAGTCCGTGAGCCAGCAAGTAAGGAGACCCCATCTGCTGGATAAACTGAGTGTCAAGTTTCCAGCCTCCACGTTGCTGAAAACTCTCTGCCTCGACGAAAATCTCGGCTGAGAAACTCAGCAAGGGTATGAGACAAAGATAGATTGGCAGCAGTGCCCGAAATGAAAAATTTAGCATCGAAAAAATCAAGGAAGACCTCGTTTGGATTGAGTGGCTCTTTCTCAGCCAGAAGTAGTTTCGTTCAGGTGGGAAATCTTCGAGTGGGCGACAGGCGATTACCTTGTCAAGTTTCCACAATCGTGGTTTCATCACTGAGTTCCCAGTTTAGCTGAAATCTCGGTCGGATTCTCTA
>Ga0315322_10000788_pt1 | contig 24032 bp, 23 predicted proteins | sample M110021515metaG_FD_203461 | JGI IMG/M metagenome (GOLD analysis project Ga0315322, IMG submission 203461) | Ammonia-oxidizing marine archaeal communities from Monterey Bay, California, United States - M1 100m 21515 | ecosystem: Environmental > Aquatic > Marine > Intertidal zone | place: USA...
GGCTGATGCGTGGCGGAATAGAGCTGTATACAGCAGATGATAACGGCAACATCCTGCAGCAATATTCTTTAGGGAGACAATCCAATCCCCGAGAGTTAAAAACTTTTAATCGGGGCTTCGCTCTTATTGTAGATTCTGAATTCGGCAGCAACTTCTACTTAAAGATCACCGCTCTGGAAGACGACAAAGACTTTTCCATAATTATTGGAGAGGTTGGCGCTGGCAAGACCATGCTGTGCCGTAAAGTACTTAACGCCCTCGAAGTCCATAAAAACAAATACGTCACTGCTTATATCCCTCATCCAATTCTCAATGAAGAAGGCATCATGCATGCGCTCGCAGGGGAATTGAGTATTGAGCTCGACCCCAACTGCAGTTACAAGAATCTTTTGCGACTCGTTAGTGAAGAACTCGTCTCTATCTCCGATGAGGGAAAGAGCGTTATCCTTTTTATTGACGAAGCCCAAGCCATGCCAGAAGAAACTCTTAGGGCAGTTTACTTTCTAACTAAAATCGATAGCGAACACGGAGCATCATTGCAGGTCGTTCTCTTCGGACAGCCGGAGTTAAACAATCTGCTCAAGCAACCATCGCTGTCTCATTTAGGAGAAGAATTGAATTTTTCATTCACCCTGCCAGCAATGGACAGGGATGGTGTAGAGTCCTATGTCACTCACCGGTTAAGTAAAGCCGGTTACAGTGGCTCTTCCATCTTTACCACAGGTGCCATCAATAATTTATACAAGGCTTCGCAAGGCATCCCAAGGCTGGTAAACATTCTTGCACACAAGGCCATGATGACAACATTCGGCAAAGGTGACTCTGTAGTCAACGAAGCCCATGTGAAAGCAGCCATCAAAGACACCGAATACACGAATCAAAATAAACCCCTAACGGGTCGGCTTTTCGCTAGCTAGCTTCAAACAAATCAATAAACGCTGACTCCACTGCAGCGCTATCTGCCCAAATGCTCACTTGAATATAGAAACTCTCAGCCCTTATAATCGGGCTTCGACTCTTACCAGGGGCCTCCCATGCCTGAAGATATCTGGATACAACTCAGAAGCGAAGCCGAGCAGGTAATCAAACAGGAACCATTGCTCGCCAGCTATGTTTATGCCTGCATTCTAAACCACGACAGTTTTCCGTCTGCTCTGAGCTTTATTTTAGCTACCAAAATGTCTGACGATGTTATGCCGGTTGTAACCGTACGAGAATTATTTGATAAAGCATTTCAACAATCTCCTGACATGATTGAAAACGCCAGATGCGATATTTTGGCAGTGTATGAAAGAGATGCAGCTATAGATTCATATTTACCTGTTGTACTAAATCTCAAAGGCTTTCAATCAATACAGGTACATCGGCTTGCCAATTTCCTTTGGACTAATGGTAGAAAAGACCTCGCGCTGTTTATGCAAAGCAGGAACTCAGAAGTATTCGCCGTGGATATTCATCCTGCCTGCAGCATGGGCAGAGGAATTCTTTTCGATCATGCGACTGGAATAGTCGTAGGGGAAACATCAGTAATAGAGGACAATGTTTCTATTCTGCAAGAGGTAACTCTAGGTGGTACCGGTAATGAGCACGGTGACCGTCATCCAAAAATCAGGTCAGGTGTATTGATAGCAGCCGGCGCAAAGGTGTTAGGTAATATTGAAGTTGGAACAGGCGCCAAGGTTGGAGCTGGCAGTGTGGTTTTGCATGATGTGCCAGCCCATACTACTGTAGTGGGGGTACCTGCACGAGGTGTCGGAAAACCCTGCAATGATAATCCAGCAGAGACAATGGACCAGAGTGTGGACGAAACTTTTTCACCTTAGGCTATCACTCTTTCGGCGAAGGATTAATGCCCTGAAATCCCGCAGACTTACGTTGCGAACTGCAATAGCACACCCGCGGCGACGGCAGATCCAATCACTCCAGCCACATTCGGCCCCATGGCATGCATGAGCAAAAAGTTATTGGGATTAGCTTCCATTCCTACCTTATTGGCAACTCTAGCTGCCATCGGTACAGCTGAAACTCCGGCTGCACCTATTAATGGATTAATCTTTTGATCGGAGAAGACGTTCATCAGCTTGGCCATCAATACTCCGGTGGCGGTTCCTATGGAGAAGGCAACCATACCCAGAGAGAGAATTCCGAGAGTGCTTGCTACCAGAAACTGATCTGCACCTAACTTAGAACCCACTGACAATCCAAGTAGGATTGTAACAATATTGATCAGTGCATTCTGCGCGGTATCCGAAAGCCTCGAAACAACCCCGCACTCTTTCATCAGGTTTCCAAAACAGAACATTCCTAATAACGGAGCTGCACTGGGTACAACCATAGCAACGAGGATAAGTAACAGCAGCGGGAAAAGAATTTTCTCTGTTTGCGAAACTTCGCGCAATTGAGTCATGGTTATTTGTCGCTCGCTCTCTGAAGTAAGGGCCCGCATAATCGGTGGCTGAATCAGAGGGACAAGAGCCATATAGGAGTATGCAGCAACCGCGATTGCTCCAAGGATTTCAGGCGCAAGTATGCCTGCAACATAAATCGCCGTCGGGCCATCTGCACCGCCAATTATTCCGATTGCTGCTGCTTGCTGGATACTAAAATCAAATACACCGATATCGGTTAGAAAAAGTGCACCTAATAAAGTCGAGAATATGCCGAACTGCGCTGCTGCACCTAACAACAAGGTCTTGGGGTTTGCGAGTAGTGGACCGAAATCAGTCATCGCACCCACGCCCATGAAAATCAGCAGAGGAAATATTCCTGTCTCTAGGCCCATAACATAGAACTGATGGAGAATACCGTCACCAACTGCAATATCTACTCCAGGGATATTGGACAATATTCCGCCAAACCCGATAGGTATGAGCAATAAGGGCTCAAAACCCTTCTTGATCGCAAGATAAAGCAGTAATAGACCGATAACGATCATTGCAAATTGAGGAAAGGCAATTTGATATATGCCAGTGGTTTGCCACAGCTCTATTAGTTGGTCCATTTTCTACTCTAGGTAATTAGTATCGCTATCTTTAATTTCTTTTTGTTAGGCTAGAGCTAATAAACTATCGCCAACTTTCACTGCATCACCAGCTTTAACGTTAATCTCTGTAACCGTACCAGACGACGGGGAACGTATTTCGGTTTCCATCTTCATCGCTTCCAATACCAGAATCACATCGCCTTCTGCCACAGCATCACCAATGTTCACCACAACCTTGAATACATTACCCGCCAATGGCGCCGGGACTGAGGCTCCGGGGCCGCTTGCCGCCAGTGCCGGACTAACTGCGGCCACTGGCGCAGCTGATGATACTTCAGCCAGCTGCGATACATCTCCACCTTCGGAAACTTTCACAACATAGGACTGTCCCTGCACCTCAACCGTATACACTCCTTCACCAGCGCTAGTTGCCGCAGCTTGCGCTGGCACAGCGACCTCTCCTGTAGGTGCCGGCTCAAAGGAATCCGGGTTGTTTCGGTTTTTCAGAAATTTGAGACCAGCCTGAGGGAACAGCGCATAAGTCAAAGTGTCATCTATCTCATTGGCAAGAGCTATGCCTTCCTCTTTTGCTATCTTTAACAACTCCGTCTTCTGAGATTCAAATTCATCCTCAATCAAGTCAGCGGGACGACAGGTAATCGCTTCGCCTCCGTCCAGAACTTTTGCCTGCAATTCCGCGTTCACAGGTGCGGGTGTGGCACCATATTCACCTTTCAACACGCCTTCTGTTTCTTTGGTGATAGTCTTGTATCGCTCTCCAACTAATACGTTTAATACTGCCTGGGTACCGACTATCTGCGAGGTAGGTGTCACCAGAGGGATAAAACCTAGGTCCTCACGAACCTTTGGTATTTCCTCCAGCACTTCATCAATCTTGTCTGTGGCATTCTGCTCACGTAACTGGTTTTCCAGATTGGTAAGCATGCCACCGGGCACCTGCGCTACCAGAATCCTGGAATCAATTCCTCTTAGCGAGCCTTCAAATTTCGCATACTTCTTCCTCACTTCCCTGAAATAGCTGGCTATTTCCTCGAGTAATGTAATATCCAGCCCGGTGCTTCGCTCTGTCGAATCGAGAATGGAAACCAAGGACTCGGTCGGCGAGTGTCCATAAGTCATACTCATGGAAGAAATAGCGGTGTCTACATTGTCAATTCCAGCTTCGACAGCTTTTACATAGGTAGCCGTAGATAAACCAGTAGTGGCATGACACTGCATATGAATTGGAATATTTACGGTTTTCTTTAGCTTGCTAATCAGCTCATAGGCTACATAGGGTTTTAGCAAACCAGCCATGTCCTTGATACATAGCGAGTCGGCACCCATGTCTTCGATCTGCCGTGCTATATCAAGCCAGCTATCTATGTTGTAAACAGGGCTGATCGTGTAAGACATAGTGCCCTGAGCGTGTTTGCCCTGCTTGCCAACCGCCTTGATGGCGGTCCCAAGATTGCGCATATCATTCATGGCATCAAATACGCGAAATACATCAACTCCATTCGCCGCAGCACGCTCTACAAATTTATCGACCACATCATCAGCATAGTGGCGATAACCGAGGATATTTTGACCCCGGAACAACATTTGCTGAGGCGTATTAGGCATTGCCTCTTTGAATAATCGAATTCGTGCCCACGGATCTTCCCCTACGAATCGAATACAGGCATCGAAGGTCGCACCACCCCAAGACTCCAGCGACCAAAAACCTACTTTATCCAGCTTTTCAGCAATCGGTAACATGTCATCGATTCGCATTCTCGTTGCTAGAAGTGACTGGTGGGCATCTCTTAGTACAACATCTGTAATTCCCAGAGGGCTTTTATTCTCGCTCATAATATTCTCGTCGTTTTTTCGTTTTTATCTATTTAATAGTTAATCGCAGGGTCAAATTGCCCCTTGTAAGACTCGTTTAGAAAATCAGAGCTTGCTATTTCGGTGTTCACTAATAGCTGCGGTGATAATGGCCAACAGGCGACCCTGATCGGTGACCGGGCTGGAATGTGAAGCTGAAGATGCAGTGACCAGATCCTCAGCTGGTTCAAACTTAAGAACCAGGCTAGACATCATGCGGGTAATCAGGATCAAAACGGTTAGAAATATGAACACTGTCCCCATGCCTATTACTGCTAATTCTACCCCCTGACTTATTAATCCTGCTGCTTCCATCTCTAAATCTCAGAAAATTATCGAGGGGGAATCATACTAAATGAGGAGGGTAGAATCTAATTCTGAAGGTAATAGATTGTAGCTGAGTGCCTAGGGATTCGAAGCGGGGTAATACTTAAGCATTGCACTTGATTGCTGGAGCATCCCGCCACTCAATTTGGGTCTGAAATGTATGCGACCCAGCTTTTCCAGCAATTCTTGCTGCCCAAGCTCATTACCACCGAGGCCTTGCACCACTGCCCCATCAAACGCGGAACTTATAGCCTGGGTAATTTTCCCCTTAATCCAGCGGGAATATTCATTCTCACCCCTGAGTTGAAAACTCAATAAGGCAAAAACCCCGGCACTATCTTCAGCCAGGGCGCGCTGCTTACGGGGCACGCTCGAGAATCCAGAAGACCACTCCGTAAACACTAGAGTAGCTAGGTTCTTCCCTGCTGATGCTGACAAGCTCTCTGCCTCCGCTGACCCAGCCCCGGCGGCGGCCAACTCGACACTTGGATAAAAGTGCTGAAGCGGTATTATTCTGGGTTCGGAGAAATAGGATGCCACTTGTTGTTCCGCAAGCCCCGCCCGCATAAGAGCAGAGTACACAGTAGAATATAAATCTGTAGCTCGCAGTGGATGATCAAACAATAAGTGCCAGTCTGCCGCATACAGTTCCGCCATGGCCTGACCTTCGATATCTGGGACTGGGAGGCTTAGATAGACATTTCTGATTTGATCTAACAAGCTTAAACCGACGAAAAAATAAGAGTTTACGACCTCCCCAGACTCCCGCAGACGCCCAGAACCCTGCACGATGCGACGCAGCTCGGCAGCAGGCCTACCCCGGCCCTCTACCGCCTGCTTAAGCAGATACAGGTGCTGCAATTGACGATAGAGCAGCGGAACCCGCCGGGGATGATCCTTGCCATAAACCGTATTGGCGGTTGAAATAATTGCCCAATTTAGCTGTTTTGCCTGCAGCAAATGGTAGCCTTGCCACGACTCAAGGTCCTCTGCTGCACCACGCAGATGTTGATCTGACAAGCTAATCAGGTCGTCGATCAAGCGGCTATCCACCGTAACTTTCTGACTATCATAGAACCAAAACAGGTAATCCATTTGCTCTCGCGCACTACTCCAATCACGCCCTTCTGAAAAGTTGTCGATTTTTTGACGAATCAGGGGGATTTGATCTTCCGTGTAGAGCCCATCCTCAAGACGGGCAATTTGCATAGCCTGTTCCAGAGTTCGGTGTGCCTCAGTGAAGCGATTCAAGATTGTCAGACTATTAGCGAGTTGCGCCATCGGCTCAATCAAGCGGGGAGAATTCCGGCCAAATTCAGAAGAAATGGCTTCTACGAGATCTCGCGATTGAGCTAGGCGGGCTTCAGCCTCCTGTTGATCGGGAGATTGGGCCAGAGTATAGGCCGAGATACTGAGCAAAAATACCTGACAAATCACCCTAAGCGATATCTTACGCATCATTAAAATTACTCCCGGCCCCGGATTAATGCCTGAATCGGGCATTGTCGCTATTTCCAAGTCCCTTGATTATACTCAAGATCGATTAAGACAATACAAACTGTATTTTGGAGAAAAAACGTGAAGAAAATTAATAAAACAATCAGCTTTTCCCTGCTTTCCATGATTATCGGCCTGGGAGCAGGTATTTTTGTAAGCTCTTCGGCGCAAGACAACGGCAAGATTTTCGAACTCAGAATCTATACTGCCACACCGGGAAATCTGAACAATCTGCACGCTCGCTTCAGAGATCATACAACTCGTATATTCAGAAAACATGGCATGGGTGTTGTAGGCTATTGGTCTCCTACTAGCGAAGAAGAAGCAGACGATACTCTGGTCTATCTTCTCGAGCATGACAGTCAAGAAGCCGCTAACTCCTCCTGGAGGGCATTCGGACAGGACCCGGAGTGGGCTGAAGTTGCAGAGGCGTCAAATGCTAACGGACAAATTTTAGGTGGAATTGAAAGACGCTATATGACCGCCACGGACTATTCACCTATGAAGTAGTCCCACAAGCTATAAATAACAGACATTAAAAAAGGCCGACTGATAACAGTTGGCCTTTTTAGTCTAAACAGTTTATTCCGTGAGAACCCGGGCTCAGTAAAGATCAGCTAGCCATAAGCCATTTCTAGAAGCTCCCGCACACTCTGAATCTGTATAATCCAGTAAACCACGAAGAAGACGATTATCGATGCAGAAACAGCTACCGCGGCTAATTGCACATCGTCTAATTTTCTCTCTGTCTTATTCTCTTCACTCATTTTGATCTCCCGTCAACTTTGGGCGAAAACCCAGCTAGATCCTTAGTTGAATTGATTAACTTCCGGCAAAACCTATCCAGCGACCCGTTGCAGCAACCGTCACCCACACCAGCATTGAAGATATCGCCATCAGCTTAATCACTCTGGGATCAAGCTCGTCCAGAGATCTTTTAAGCATTGGTCTTCTGATAAAAAATACAAAGAAGACACCTGTCGCCAGAGCTAACATCTTGTACCAAAATACTGGCAACCAATAGATTTTTCCCGCTACTCCGCAGGCCATGAAAACACCTGTAAACAGCACTACAGCCAAACCAACCTTGAATACTTTATGGGCCTTATCCTGAATCTCATTGGCGGGAACATCGTTAAAGCACCACCCCAGAAGCCGAGCATCACTGATGATTACCGCTCCCCCCAGCAATGCCATGGCCAGCAAATGAACAGCTTCAACAACAGCAAACACAGCACCCCATGTTTTGCCGATTACGCCGAAGGGTGTTGTTTCAAGCCAAAGGAAAAACTCATAAAGCCTCAGCCAGGTTTCGTGTCTCAGACTGGTAAATGAAAAGATCAGCAATAGCGCTAATAGCACCATAACCGTGATCGTCTTGGAATATGAACCTGATTGTGAAGTTGTCGCTGTAGACATTGCACACTTCCTCGTCTCTATTTTTTGATGGGTTATTCAGAACCCTAAAAATTTAAAATCCTAAAACTGGGCTTGTCCATTAACACAACCTGACAGAAGCTGTGAAAAGCTACCCACATCCGTGTATTCACAGTCGAACCAGTCGTAGGCTATGAATCGACCGCAAATAACTACTATTGACCAAAACCCAAGCGACAGTATCGCGCCAGTGCGAATCTGGCTGGGCGCTTTGGCATCATTACCCCAGGAAGAAACCGACTCGTTCATACGTTTGTGAAAGATATAGGCATTTACAGCACAGGCGACTAGAAGAATCATTTTGAACCTGAACCAGACGCTTTGCGTAGTTCTTACCGGCACCGCATACAACAATAGAACCCCGGTAATAAACATAATAGTGAAACCGATTAGCATCGGCATATTGAGACGATTGGCAATGCTACTGGCAGATACGTTCGGGAACGCATAGCCGAGCATTCGCAGATCGATAAGGAATAACATCCCCAAGCTAAGTATAAGAGTGAGCACATGGGTCGATTCTATCCAGTTGTACATATAGTAGGATTCATGAAGCAATGTGCTCCATGCCGTACCGTCAATCAATACTGCCATGTCATAAATGAATTGGTTCATTTCTTTACTCGACCTCCACCGACCTTGCTTCAATCGTTAAATTTTTATCTTGAATATGGCGGATGTGCAGAACAGTTACCTGACATCGGCACACACCTCTAGAGGTAAAACAGAACCCCGCCTGAGGACTTAATATAGAGAGTCTGCTGTTCTAAATATTGAGATCGATCAATTATTGGCAAATCTGCCTGATGAAAACGAATATCGGGGGATTGCGGAAGTTCAACCTGACGGTTCATTCGGTATTCGTCAGGTGAAAGGATAGAAATAGGACTAACTACACCCTGATAAGCTGCAATAAATCTAGTATAAATTATTGAAAGCTATCATTAGTACCAGGCGAGTCAAATCAGATTAGAAAACCAAGGGATTATTAAAAAGCTTCACAGTACCATAGGCCATTTCCAGAAGTTCTGTAGTAGCGCCATATTGACCGAACCAGTAAACAATCAGCGAACCGAGAACAACAACGCTACTGACTAAAGCCGCCACTTCCTTGTCTTTAAATTTCTTTTCTTTTTCCATCTTCATTCTCCATGGGGAAAAGTATTTTGTAGTTTAATTATTCAGATTACGGGCTTAACTAAATCCAATCCAGCGACCTGTTGCCGCCACTGTAAACCAGATCAGCAATGAGGTAATTGCCAGCAAGCGAACTGTCCAAGGATTAATTTCACTATGAGGCACACTATTTAGCAATGGCTGTTTCACAAAAAACATATAAAGTGAGCCAGCTACCAGAGTCAGCATTTTTATCCAGAACACTTCCATGTAATACACTTTGTCTCCCACACCGGCTGCGCAGAAAACTCCGGTGGCGATAGCTGCAGCCAAAGCAATACTGAATACTCGGTGAGTACCTTTAGTAAGGGATTCAGAGGGCACATCCTTAAATATCAAACCCAACAATCTTAAATCCGCCGTTAACACTGTTCCACCAATTACCGCCATAGATATTAGATGTATCGCCTCAATGGTTGCATAGATAGACCCATAGGTGGTGCCTATTATTCCAAGCCAGGTTGAGTTCTTCAGCCATTCAAAGAACGGCAGCAAATCCGGATAGATTGCCGCCCTGAAATCAAACATTTCGAGAACGAGCACCAATAGCAAAATTACTGCAAGAATTAATGTTCTGCTATATTGACTCAACAATAAATTGAGCATGTGAAACTCCTGTTAATTTTTGGCGAACCTTCGCCTCTTACAAATTGAAATATCCTAATAGACTTAAACATTGGCGCGTACGTCAAAGTGCATTTAGCTGATCGACACAGCCTGCAGCCCAGAGAATCGTAGTATTAGTGGTATTGGTGCAATCGACCCAGTCGTATGGAATATAGCGACCAAGAGTTACCACCGAACACCATAAGACAAGAGATATAATTGCGCCTGTACGAAGCTGCTTGGGAGCGACCCGGTCGGAATCCCAGGAACCTTGCGAAGCCTTCATTCTGGCATTGAATACCCAGGCATTTATAAAGGCCAACAGCAGAAAGATCATTTTTATGCGAAACCAGAGGCTCTGAATAGTCTCCACCGGCTTGGCATATACCAGCAGCGAGCCTGTGATAAACATGATCACAAAGCCGATGATCATTGGCTTATGTAATCGCTCGGCAAGCTTCGATGCAGGAATGTCGGTCAACATAAGGCCGAGCATACGGAAGTCGATGATAAAAAGACTGCCAATACTAACCATCAAAGTAAGAACATGGGTAGCCTCCAGCCAACTATAGCTGTAGTAGCCGGACACCAGCATTTGACTATATTGCTGTGCCTCCATCCAGTGAGCAAAATTCAGTAATAATTCGTTGATCACGCCCGAAATCCTCCAATCATCCTGTAAAGGACAATAACTAAATCTGAAATGTCTAATTCTCTAAAGTCGGAAAGAATAAACATCCTTGGCACAGGAGTCTAGGGATAAGTGGCGATGTATTGATATGCAGACAAGTTTATGCAGAAAGCACTAATCCTGCATAGACTGCTTGCGGTATTCAGAAGGAGTCACTCCCATGATTTGACGAAATGCATTGTTAAACGGAGTGATGGATTGGTAGCCAACAGACAAAGCTATAGTCAGAACCGGAAGGCTCTGGCTTTCCTTATCTTGTAAAGCTCTGCTGGCATCTTCAATTCTGTACTTATGTAGCATGGCATTAAAATTTCTAAAGCCAAGCTGCTTGTGGATGAAAGCTCGAAGCTTGTACTCGGGCATGCTTAATTTCTTCGCTAGGCCCGCAATAGTCAAACCGGCTTCCCTGTATAGGTGAGCATCCCTGAAAGCCTTATTGAAACTGTCTATATCAAATGGCTTGGTTTCCCCTGTTTCAGGCTCCTCGTTTAGCTCAGTTACTCTTCGGATCACTGCATTCAGCGAGACAAGATCAAAACGCATTGCGACCAAAACCATACCGAGTGCGAGAAACGCAATAGAAGACACGAGCAGGAATTGGGCGCTGGCATAGCTTCCAGAATCAGACTGAATGAGGAAGTTTTCAACAAAGATCACTATAAAGATCAGCGCGCCCTGCACACCGATAATAAACCAGCGAAAAACCCTCCGATCATCTACCAAATCTGCCCGCCAGCCCTTTATCGTCCAATAAATTGCAAAGCCCACAAAAGCGAGCATCATAATATCCATTGCAGTGGACATAACTTGAACGGTAGATGAATCACTCGCTCCTTCACCATATAGCGACAGTGCAGAAAGAATTAAATCGACGATGACCTGAATCACGAAAACAAGACCCAATGAAGTAGGAAAGCGCTGCTGCTCCTGAAACACTAAGAAGCAGTAAATCATAAACAGCCCTGACACCGCGTTGCTGCCCACTGCAAATGTTAGCTCCCAATTGGCTAAATCCAAACGGAATTGCGGGTCGATGTTAGTACCGGTCATACCGCCAAGCAAATAGAACACAATGAAAACTGCCATCAGGGCAAACACTCGGGCACTGGCAGCTTTTGGTTCTGTCTTTATTCCGCCGACTGCAAGAAGCAGAACAGAGATAATCGCGATAATCTGAGCGCTAAACAGCAATAAGGGATTTGGCACAAATACTTCCTGATTTTTGAGAGAGGCTCCCCCTGACGGGAGGCAGCTCAACAATAACCGATCAAAAATTAAAATTCAAAACCCGATCAACCAATTCACATGCTTTTTAACTGTCTGAGAAGCACTACCGGCCTTGTATTGCAGAAACTTCTACTCCGAAAGCAAAAAAGTGCGAATCAGTTCGATGGCGGTTCTTGGGGCGCCGTATCCTCACTATTTCCGTTTAAATCCGATTCCTCATCAGACGGGGATTCATCCTGATCTTGCCCTGAATCGCGCTCAGCTTCCTCGTTCCGTCGAGGCTCTTTTCTTGCTGCCTCTGCCCTTTCCTTGCTCCGCTCAGCCTGCTCCCTGACTCTCTCCTCTACTTCCTGAAGAATACTGTCTACAGTAGTTCCACTCTGCTCATCACGGGCATATTGGTTGAATAGATTAATAGTTACCTCGGTTTTACGACCGAAACGCAATACTTTCTCAAAATAGCAATCCGGACCACTATTTTGCTGCACCAGATCAATAATAAATGCGCCCAGTGACAACGCCGATAAAAATAAGTCCCTGAAAGCATCTATATAAAGCTTGATCTGGAAAACCAATAGTCTGCGCAACTGTGGCCAAATATTTTCCATGGATTCACTCCCACCTTGTTCCAATGTATTCGCTTCATGATTATCCATAGTCGGACCTCATCTACCAGTTTTTAAAAAATCAGCTGCGCTGCCAGAGGAGTGGCTCCGCAGCCGAGTTACAGAGAGAAACTTCACCAAGCATGCACAAGGCGAGGCCTTCTTTCCCCTGATATTATTTATTCATTTTCTATGCCAATTTTTTATCCTGTTGTTTTTTATAAACTTATCAAGCGATAAACAATCAAAATTAGTGGTTTTCACCAGCCTGTAATCAAATTCACCACCGCAATCAGTATCAACAAGCCTGATTTTCTCCTGGTAAAACTACTTTTTAGCATAGTGACAGCCCTATAAATTGCACAGTGCTATATCGCTCAGGCTTAAGTACCATAGGGCGGAATTTTCTAGAGGCTAAACTGTGAATTTAAAACGACAAATCTATAGAACTGGCCATACAGCAACTACATGGTGTTGTGGCCTATTTTTGATAAATTTACTTATAGCAGGCACTGCAAATGCTGCGGAAACTCCTTGGCGCTTAAACGATGCACTCGGCTTCGACAATGGCTTTAGCCTGAGCGGCAGTCATCGCAGCAGATTTGAAAACCTCGAAAACAATATCCGCGTAGGTAAAAGCGAGAATGACCAGGTTCTTACTATGAGAACCATTCTGAACGGACAATACCAATCAGATGGTTTTAGCGCACAATTGGAAGTAATGGATTCGCGACAGGAGTTTGCCGACTTCGATTCTATAATCGGCACCGGAACTGTAAACAGCCTTGATATCCTTCAGGCTAACGTAGGTTTCAACATCGGCGCCAAACAACAAAGTTCTGTCAAGTTAGGCAGATTCACCGCTGACGGTGGCAGCAGAAGATTGCTTGCCCGCAATCGCTACCGGAATACTCTCAATTCTTTTGAAGGTGTGGAATTTCGACATGGCATAGCGAATGGTAGTTCCCTGAGGGTTCTTGTTGCCCAGCCTGTAAAACGATTCCCTTCCGACATAACCAGCCTTTTGGACAACGAAAGAGAAAGTGATGAATCAAGCAATGCCGAAAAATTCTACGCACTGGAGACCTCTTTTCCCAATCTGATTGAGGGCATAAGTTCTGAGTTTTATTTTTATTCAATTCGAGAAAAAGACACTTCCAAGATTCAAACCACTAATAGGGAAATTGACTCTCTAGGAATTCGATTTCGTAAAGCACCGGCCGTCGGTCAGTATGATTTTGAAATAGAGTCCGTCTATCAATTCGGCGAAAGAAGAGCATCGAAAGCAAGTGGCGACACCAACGACCTTGATCATCAGGCATTCATGCAGAATTTTATTCTCGGATATTCTTTCGACAGACCGACGCGCCCAAGGGTTTTATTCGAGTTCGATTATGCAGGTGGGGATTCAGACCCCCTCGATCAGGATAGTGGTCGATTTGATTCGGTCTATGGTGTGACTACTTTTGCTTTTGGGCCAGTCGGGCTCTATGGGGTATTTAGCCGCAGCAATATCATTTCACCCGGTGTGCGGGCCTCATTTAACCCACAGCAAAACCTGAACATTATGGTTTCCTATCGCCATTTCTGGATGGCGAAAAAAAAAGACAGTCTTGGCAGAACGGGGTTAAGAGATAACAGCGGCGACACCGACGCTTATCTCGGGCAGCATCTGGAACTAAGAGCTCGCTGGGATGTTATTCCCGGCAGTCTTCGAGTGGAAACAGGCGCAGTATTTCTAAATAATAAAAACTTAAGTAACGCCAATACCAACTTCATCTATGGCGGCATAAATCTAAGTTTTTGACCTAACTCTGCAATCAAGTCTGAAGATTGATTGCGGGTTATACTTCCTCAGTATCGACCAATACCTGAAAACTCATACCGGCGTAATTTTCTAGGCGCTCAATCAACTTTTCGCTGAACACTGTAGCAGGTGTCCAGAAGCCACCTCCCACTTCGGACTTATCCACATCGCGGCACAGGCTTATTCCGGCCTGAGCCAACATCTTGGCGGTAGACCCATAACCCGGATCCCTGTCACCCTTCACCGTTGCCGTTATACGATCGCCTTTATCAGTTCGGCCTACGAAGGATAGTTCATAAAAGCCGTCCAACTGCTGTTCCGGGCTCGGCCCTTCTCCTGGCTTGGGGAGAAAGAATTTACTAACAAACCAACGGACAGGAGGTATAGTCATGGCGACCATTCCCCAGCCAGTGCCGCGGGCCAGTCGCTTCGCTACCTTTTCGCCTTTCTTGCCATCACCAGTCAACATCGCTTCATCATAGCGGAAAGACGCGGAATAAAACCCGTCTACCAGACTATTGCTACGCAAGACTATGCGGGTATTAATGGAAGCCATAATAAAAGGCCCGGCCCATGAATCGAAGTCAGCTTCATATTCGACTCTTACGTTCTTTTGCTTTTCATTGAAGCCATGATCTTGTGGGCACAAAGAATACCAATCTTTTAGCTCTTCTCTCAGAGCCGGATCGCGGGCAGCTTCCTTATAAACATTGAGGCCGCTGGCGATAGTTCCACCGGATGCACCTCCTTTCATCTTGACCACTCGCATTTTGACTTCGCTGCAATAGCTGCCAAAATTTTTCAGGGCTGCGCGCTGTAAAACCTGCACTCCCAGATCAGAAGGAATCGAATCAAATCCGCAGCTATTTACTATTCGCGCCCCACTTTCTTGTGCCGCCGCTTCGTATTTCGTGATCATGCGTCGGATCCATTGAGGCTCACCGGTTAAATCACAATAATCTGTTCCGCTATGCGCACATATTTTTACCAGGAGGTCTCCATAAAGCGCATAGGGTCCGACAGTCGATATAATTACTTCGGCGCTTGAACACATAGACTGCAAACTAGCCTCGTCATGTGAGTCTGCTATCAGGCAAGGTATGGATTCAGCGTTTTGTCCCAATGATTTTTTCAAATCATCGAGCTTTGACTGTGACCTACCTGCCATTGCCCAGCTAAGATTTGCCTCCCTATGCTCGTTAGCCAAATACTCGCAGAGGATTTTTCCCACAAAGCTCGCCGCGCCAAAAACGACAATATCAAATTCTCTGTTAACCATAGGTTCCACTCTCTTAAAACTAAACAGTTAGCTGACTATCTCTTGAATGCCTGTAACTCATCCAGATTAGAAATTGCAATCCGAACAGCAGCGATGCGGCTAACAGGTGCCCTGGCTGAGCAAAAGCTGGCATTCCCAAATGCCCTAAAGTTGCACCGGAACTTACCGCGAGCACAATAACTGCAATCATGGCGGCGGTAAGCCTGGTGAGTGTATGCTGCCAGCCCAGACTCCTCACCAACATAATCCCGAGCCAGAGGTTTGCGAATAGCACTACCGCTGAAAAACTTCGATGTACATAAAAAAACCAAGGCATAGCTTCGATCCATGAAGATCGCAATTCCTCACCCTGAGCCTTACTAATAAAATCAGTCATTTCCCGTACCTGGGTGCCCATGGCAACTTGAATAACCGTCAAACCGATTACTATATATAGCCATTGCTGAAAACGTGGATCTACCGCATTAACCGGCTGTGACGCCATAATGCCTCTTCTAGCCTGGGCCACCGCATAAAGTAGTGCCCCGACTATTGCCAGCGCCACCAGCATGTGAAGAGTAATCATTCCCGGTTGCAGATTAGAGCCTACGACTTTAGATCCTAACCAACCCTGAAAGCCCACCATGATAAAAGCTGCCGCCGAAGCGTTAAAAATGGATTTGTCGTGTTCCCGGCAAGACCAGGAGAAAAATGCAGTGAGAAAAATGAGAAAACCGATGGTAACCCCAACTAGGCGATTGCTATATTCTGTCCAGGTTTTGACCACATTGAAGCGGGTCTCGGCATAGCCCAGCTCAGCATAGATTTCCTGATAGTTATCCGGCAACTGCGCCTCACTGGTAGGTGGTATCCATTGCCCGAAACAAGTTGGCCAGTCCGGACAACCCATCCCCGCGCCGGAAGCCCTGACGCTGGCTCCCACCAGGATAAGAAAATAAACGGCGGCGATGGTAATCCACGCGAGCCTACGAAAGCGTTGCAATGCAATATTGTGGGAATCGGTAGTCATATGTAACTGCTTGAAACCTGGGAAAGATCAGTAAATTTGGTGGCGCAGAATAAACCAGTGACCGGCTCAGTTCAATGGTATTTGACTGGTGTTCTGCACCAAGGCTGGTAAACAGAGCTAATTACGCAGGGAATCCAACAGCTGGCGAGAAGCGTAACCGTCCATAGGTAGGTCTGCCTCGGCCTGATAGGCCCTGATAGCGGCCCGGGTCATACGCCCCACCCTGCCATCAGGCTCTCCGGAATCAAAACCTCTGGAATTCAATAAAACCTGCAACACCTCAACATCAGCAACACTCATCGCCTGCTCATTCTCCGGCATATTTACAATGGCAGACCCTCCAGAGAATCTATCAGCCAGATGGCCTACTGTTAATGCATAGAATGTTGAAGGGTTGTATAACATGGTCGAACGAAAATTCTGATAGGCCAGAAAAGCAGGGCCATTAGCGCCAGCAGGAAGTATTACAGAAGCCTCCATGTCGGCTACAGGCAGAGTCCCACCGGATACATGACGAATCCCGAGATCACGCCAATCCTGCAAGGATTTACGAGTGGCTGTGCCACTCAGGCTGTAATCGAAACCATCCGGCAACAATACTTCCCTGCCCCATCTCTCATCGCCCCGCCATCCTGATTTATTAAGAAAGTTCGCTGCGGAATGAAAAATATCGGGAAGACTATTCCAGATATCAATACGGCCATCACCGTCACCATCAACACCGTGAAGAAAAAATATAGAAGGCATAAATTGAAGCTGCCCCATGGCACCTGCCCAGGACCCACTCATGGCATCTGCAGCTATATGGCCATCATCTATAATTTGTAATGCGGTAAGTAACTCTCTTCGAAAAAAGTCAGCTCTTCGCGGATCGTAAGCCAAAGTAGCCAGCGCCTGCAGAACGGAAAAGCCGCCAGTTGCGCTGCCAAAATTGCTCTCTACCGCCCAGAATGCAGCCAGGTAATGAGGCTGGACTCCATAACGTTGTCTGACCTCTTCCAGAACCACCGCATGTTGCTGCAGAAGGCTTTGGCCCCGCCTGATTTGAGCATTAGTTACTCGAAGACCTAAATAGCGAGTAAAGGTTTGTACAAATTCAGGCTGACTGTTATCAAGCTCCAGAACTCTTTCCAGCGGAGCTTCCAGATCATCCAGTGCGCGCAGAGTTTGCTCTGAAATCCCTAGTGCCGCTGCTTCAGCCCGCAACTCATTAACCCATTGATCAAAGGATTGTTGAGAAGAACCATTCTGTTGTGCGACAGCACCACTGTGGACCAGTAGGCTGAAAATAAAAAAGAGAAAAAGGTGAAAGCGATTGGCGTGTTTCATGAATCTATCATAATAGAATTTCTAACAGAATAGAAATCCTACAAGATGAAAATCGTCTGATGATCCAATAGAAAATGGCCCGTCAGAACTGAAGGGCCGTTATTAGGTATATCTAATTTTGACATTACGCAGCAACAGGTTGATGAAGATATTCTTCAAGCTGCTTTTCGTCTTGCGCCTCCAGCGAAACAAAACTCAAACCAAGGTGGTAGCTATCCTGTCGTTGCCTCCTGCAATAGGAAACATTGCACAACAACTTGATTGTTTTTTTCTTGCGATTCGAAACCGGAAGATCAAACTCCAACTCAAAATCCGGAAACAGGCCTGCTGATGTTTTTTGTTTACATAGTTGCTCTACAAGCTGGAGTCTGCATTCAACCTGTATCCCCGAAGGAGTCAGGCTCATAACAGAGCTGTTACGAATAACACCATCGAGAAACACACAGACATCTCCCTGTAAGTCTACGCGCGGATAATTTCTTCTTTCACTAATATTATTCATTCTGCCCTCTCTAGTAATCTGTCAGTCAAAGAGATGGCTCAAGATTAACTACTTGCCGGCAAAATGATATTGAACTGTTCCACACTTTGACCCTTTACGGGCCAAACTGTGAACCAGTTCAGCAAGAAGATTCCTACAAATCACCCAAAAATCTTCAGGAATTCCCAAAAGATCCAAAAATCCGGATTACTTCTGCTCTCTGGCGCTGTCCGGGGCTAATTCCCATTCAAACTCGGTGACGTCTGGCACTACCTTCACGCCAGAGCTGAACTTAAATGGCTTCTCAAGTCCGCTAGGATATGTCATCTCAATATAATAAGCCGTATATCCTGACTCAGGAGCATCGAGCTTCACCTTGTAGACGCCGGGCTCTGACTCTTCCAATACCGTGCTGGTATAGGCGCGACCAATTCTTGCCTGCATGAAATTCCGTGCATCAGGGTTATGTGCCTGCCACAACAATACCTGTTCCGGTTGATCGAGAGATAAAACTGTAATCATACCGTCATCATCAACTTCCCATGAATATCTGGGCATGGAAACATTGTGTACGATTGCGTGGTACCAGGAATCAACGCTATCCATTACATCGGTGCCATCCATACTATGATCTGAATTCGGGACATACCGCACATGTTTCTCCCCAACCAGATCATCCCAGTAAAATTGCCAGGAATCGGGGAGAAAGAATTCATCACCGGTCGAATTTAGCAACAATTTTGGAAGCTCTAGCCTGTTGCGAAACTCGTACGGCTCTACCAGGTCCATAAGGCTTGCAAACTCCGGCATTCCGAGCCATGCAATATTGCCCATAACCACATAGTCAGCAACAGCAAGTGAATAGGCTCCGTAAACCGAATAATGATGCTTGAATGATTCCTCTACGTTCAACATATCGATAACGATTGGAATAATGGCTATCACTCGTTCATCCACTATGGCTGTAGTCCAGGTAGTCCAACCGCGCTTGGATCCCCCAGCAATCACAAACTGATCCACTTCATGTGAACCAGCCCGCTCGCTTGCCAAAAGATCAGTTATGGTATCCATGGCTCGCACTGCGCTCTTGGTCATCGGATATCTTAGAGGCCAGCTGTCATCTCCGGAATGCAAAAACTTGTCCCATGTATAGGCAATGATTGCGTCTTCAGTTCTAGAGTTGCCCGGGTCATCCACAAAAACCAACGGTTGATTCGGCACCATATACAAAGTACTAACTACCGTGTTAGTTTCCAAAGCCCTAACCACATCACTTTCCTGCGCAGCTTCCGGTGCATTATTACGCTTGCTTCCCCCGGCGATAGTCAGGAAGCCAACATCGCTCACCACTTCGTCCGGCACAGTAATGGTCATGAAATGCTCCCAGATAGGTAGATTCACTTCAGCTTCCGTTAACCATTTCTGAGAAGTCATATCCACAATATAGGTGGTATAACCTGCTCCGCTCACTTCTTCCAACACACCGTAACGGTAGTGAGGATCTTCAGCTCTTACATATCGATCAAGAGTCGTAAGCCCCAGAGAATTAACTTCAGCAGCTACTGAAGAAGATGAGAAAAGCACAGCGCTTATCGCCAGCCAATACCCAAGGAAGTTTTTTAATTTCATATTAATATCCTAAGCAATCGTATTTAGTTAGACCTTCATGAACTTTTAGTTTGGAGCCTGCAAACAGCCATTAACTTCATTAACACAACTTACATCTCTGACTGCATTACCATTAACCAGATCAGATACCCAATCCACAAAACGAACTCCTTCCACTTCATACTGGTAGAATTCCTGTAAAACAAGAATCATGTGAAGTGGACCGCCTGCAGTATAGGTATAGAATTCGTCCACACCACTTTCAATTTCTTGATAGTTATTGAAAACCCTTTGGGGCAGGCTAAAACTCCCTGGGGCATCTCCAATGAGCTGGGTAAACATTTTTTGAGTTTCATCTTCTGCGGCATTGTATTGAGCGATGGTCAGATTGGAATTGTTGTTCGCACTGGCTATATAAAACTCTTCAAAGCTTATTGTTGAATTCGTTTCATTCAAGTACTCAGGCCAGCCTGGGAGATTCGCTGTGGAATTCCAAGCCTCATGGGTAATCGACATCAAGGGAGATCCGTAACCACCGGCAGCATCTGCAACCAATACGACCGGGGTGTCACCATAATGCCCAGCAACTATACCGGAATAAAAAGAAGAACCAATCGCGCCAGCACTACTTCCTGCCAATACAATTTTGTCAGGAGACTCGAAATTATCATACACCCAACTCAATACTGCTGAGCTATTTTCATAACCGTTGTGATAGGCGGTGTAGTTGACTTCTTCGCCTCCAGCATTTTGATAAGTATAGTTACGCTCTCCCCCACCTATGTGAACATCACCGGTACAGTAAGGCAGAAAAACAACATTGTAATCTGCAAAAGGGTTTTCGCTATTTTCAAAATCGAACACCCCACCCGCCAGAGCCGGATTATTCTGATCCATGTCGGCAAAAGGAGAGTGGATATTCGGCTGGGCACTAAGATCGCATGCTTGTCCAAACCAGCAACCGCCACCACCATTAAAAAAGACCAGCAGGTCATCACCCTGGACTGCAGGCTTTACATAAAACTGATGCGGAGAGCCAGCGGAGCACACGCCGTCGGTGGCTATGCTGTTCCAGCCAGTATCGAGACTTTCAATTGAGGGCATGGAATTCTGCGCAGCAGAAACGGTAGCAAAAAGAAAAACGACGAAAACAGCTAGATACTTCATGTAAAACCTCCTTAAGGCAGTGATGCTAACCGCTCTCTCAATATAAGTCGATGATTTGATGATATAAATTCGCAAGTCTTGAACAGAGTTGCATTGATCGCAACACTCTTTTTCTCAGCCGGGATGACTGATACTATTTTCGAATTCAGCAAAACTCTATACAGGGCATTCTAATGAAATCAAAAACCTCTGTGCCGGTCACATTCATTCCACTGCTTGGCATTTTGATTAGCGCCATGATCCATTCCGCCTCGCTTGCGCAGCAAAGTGTGGGAGATACCCCTAGCCGTGCACGCACCACAGCCGGTGAATACATAAGCTGGAAGGAACATATTATCGACGACCCCGAGATTGCCGGCTTCGAGCTGAGCGGTAGTGACGGCTTGGTCATGGCTGATCTTGATAATGATGGCTACGAAGACATTGTTTCGGTACATGAATCCGACAGCGAATATGACTCCGCCCAATATGATGAAAACTATGTACCAGACGGTGCAGGTCACGTGAGAATAGCCTTTGCATCCATCGACCCAGACAACTGGCTAAATATCACCCTCGCCGAAGGTTCTGACGCTCCTGCACCGGAAGACGCCGCTATCGCCGATCTTAATAATGATGGTTTTGACGATGTCATAGTTGCAGCTGAACTTTCACATTTAATCTATCTTCAAAACCCGGGTGCAAATAAAAGTAGAACAAGCTTCTGGCAGCGGCTAATTATCCCCATGACACGTGAGACTGGCTCCTATATCAGGGTATTCGCTGCGGATCTCGATGGCGATGGCGTTCCCGAAATTACAGCAGCCAATAAAGGTGCTCAAGTACCGGGTCCTGAAGATTATGCCCGCTCTACTCCGGTTTCTATTTTTAAATTTGACGGCGACCCCCTCGACCCAGATAGCTGGAGCGAAATCGTATTGGGCAGATACAGCATCCCGCAAAACTCTGAACCTGTTGACCTCGATAGAGATGGTGACATGGATATTTTAGTGGGCACCAGAGGCGAGAATCGCATTCTCTGGTTTGAAAATATAAGCCACGGCGGCTCACTGGAGTTTAGAGAGCATGCTATCGGTATAAATGGCGATAGCGCAGCTGGCTTCAATATGGAATACACCGATCTTAATGCTGATGGTCGATTGGATATTATTGTCCGCAGCGGCGGCGGACTATCATGGCTGGAACAGCCCGCTGCCAAGGACGATGTTTGGAACCCTCATTTCGTAGGTAGCTTCGGTTCCGACTCGGTTACCGGTTTGGAAATCGCAGATATTAACAACGACGGATACACGGACATTATCTCAGGCAGCTATAGCCGTGGTGATCGGGAAAACGATGGCAACGTAAGAGTTGAAGACCCTCTGGGAAGAATCGGATGGTTCGAGAATCCGGGGGACGCAACTTCCAACTGGACACGCCATGATATATCCCGTCGAAAGCGAGGCATGTTCGACAAGTTTATCGCTAGGGATCTGGACAATGACGGCGATATGGACTTTCTGGCAACTCGCGGAAATAGTGCGCCGTATGATGGGGTATTCTGGTTGGAGCAGGTCAGAACCAGTAGCCCTCAGGCTGCTTTTGAGGCGGCCCGAAGTCAGGAAAGTGACGAAATGCCACTTCCTTGACTCTTTGTAACACACGCTACTCACTGTAGAGAATTGATGCTAGATTCGTTCTCCGGTTTAATGATTTTTAATAGATTGAGAAAGCCAAGGAAAATAAAAGCTTATGAGACACAGCAAATTACTCACCGCAATGGCATTGGGCAGCATTATTAGCGGCACTGCCCTGGCACAGGACAGCGGCATCATCGGTCCAAGCCCCTATGACTTCAACACCGAGACCTGGCTACAGCCTTGGGCTGAAGAGGGCCAAACATTCGGTGGAACCTCTGGAGTTCATGTCGAGTCTCAAGACCGAATATACGTGCTTCAGCGCGGTGAAACCGAACTACCTAATCCAGTTCCTCCTGAATACACCAACCACGCAGGCTCCATGGGCTGGAATGTTCTTAGAGGACGTGGCCGGGTCTGGGAAAACTGCATCTATGTAATCGACAGCGACGGCAACGTTTTGGAGGTATGGGACCAGTGGGATCATCTATTTGTTGGCACCGACGGTCCGGGGCCCCATAGAATTCGCCAGAATCCCTATGATGAAGAAAAGCGCGTCTGGGTAATCGACGAGACCGGCAACATCATTTACATTTTCTCCAATGATGGTTCTACATTATTACAAACAATCGGCGAGAAGAATGTCGCAGCTAAAGACGAGTATCACTTTAACAAGCCTCAGGATGTAGCGTTCCTTCCAGACGGTAAGTTTCTGGTGGCAGACGGGCTTGGTGGCAATAATCGTATTGTTGTGAGAAATGCTGACGGCTCATACCATTCCGAGTTTGGCGAGACCGGCGAAGGTGAAGGGCAATTCGCAAGTGTTCACGCCCTCTCCATGGGTCCGGATAATCACCTGTATGTGCTTGACCGCGATCTTCTAAGAATTCAGGACTTCGAACAGACAGCCGATCCAGGTGACAGCAACTACCCCAATTACGAATATCGCAACACTTGGTCCGACCTTGGCATGCCGTTGGATATTCTGGTAACCGAAGATAGTGCCTGGGTTACGGATTTGAACCCACCCAAGATTGTTCAGTTCAATCTGGACGGTACTCGGGAATACACCTGGAATCTTCCCGTGGAAGGACCTCATCGATGGATCGAAATGCACAGCCTGTCTGTGGACAAGGACGGGAACCTTTACGGCACTGACAATCAGGCAGGACGACCGCAGAAGCTGACTCCACAATTCGGCGCAAACCCCGCTCATATATTGAACAGGCAGTACGTTCCCTGAGTTTAGTTTCAGTCTGGAAAAATAGTCTTAGACATTAGTTTCAGTATGCAGTGATGGCATTTTTTATTGACT
>Ga0315322_10000789_pt1 | contig 24028 bp, 22 predicted proteins | sample M110021515metaG_FD_203461 | JGI IMG/M metagenome (GOLD analysis project Ga0315322, IMG submission 203461) | Ammonia-oxidizing marine archaeal communities from Monterey Bay, California, United States - M1 100m 21515 | ecosystem: Environmental > Aquatic > Marine > Intertidal zone | place: USA...
TTACAGACAATGACGTAACAGACTTGCCTGAACCAGACTCGCCAACAATACCAATTGTTTCCCCTCTGTTTAGCGTAAAGCTAATTTTGTTAACTGCCTTTACAACCTCGTCTTCCGTTTGAAATTAAGTAACAAGGTTCTTAACCTCTAATAAAATATTTTGATCTTTCAACTTTCCTGGAGTCTAGTAGAAAGTAAAAATATATCATATCTCTTTACAAAACAACTATTAACTGACATTTAGATTATTACCCTTTTTTGAGCGATGAAATCTCGAGCAAAATTGAGAATAAAACTCAAGAAACGGTTACATTCTCTGGTTTTATCAATGGTAAGTTTTTATACCGCAATAAAAGTTGTGCTACTGTTAACACGTCTTTTTCGCAATAGGTTGCGATACGTCTTAAGTCTTTGTCTTGCCAATACACTCGCCAAACATCACTGCCATCAATATCATCTTTTGGGGTTGGGATATCAAAAATGGCACAAAGTAAATTTAATGCCGTATAGTGTTTATAGTCTCCAAATTTCCATAACTCCATCGTGTCAAGATGAGCAATTTCCCATGGCTTTTTGCCAGCTATGTCTAGTGTTTTAGGGAGTTTAACTCCGTTAACTAACATTCTACGGCAGATATAAGGAAAGTCAAATTCTTTAGAGTTGTGCCCGCAAAGAATGTCACCTACTTTGCTGTAATATGTATTTAAAAGTGTTGCGAACTCTTCGAGAAGCTTCTTTTCATCGTCTCCATAAAATGACTTTAACCTAAACTCAAGGTTATTGTCTTCACCATGGATCATCCCCACAGAGATGCAAACTATTTTGCCAAATTCTGAATAGATTCCAGCGCGATTATAAATTCCTTCGGCTGATTGCGTCTCTTCGTCTTTTCGAACTATTTGCTTTGCTTTTTTATCCCATAAACTAGACATCCTTTCAGATAGGTCTTCATAGCTAGATTCTTGTGGAACAGTTTCTATATCCAAAAAAAGGACTTTATCTAATTTAAGATTATTTAGCATATTACTTAATCATTACCCCTGGTTTATTAATAACTGGTACATTAATTAAATGGTTATTTTGAACACTTTCTGCAAGAAAAACATACTTCTTGTCGTACAGCACAGAGTTGTGATAAAAACTTAACCAATATTCATTACTCAATCCAAAGAGTTCTTCTTGAATTGGCTCAATTTTTTTGAAGGAATTAGCCCCTATTTTGTCTAAAAAATGGCGAAGAATCGAAGTTTTTACCTTCTCTCCCTCTTTCTTTCCGTAACCTTTTGACGTAACCAAAACACCTTCAATTTCTTGATTTTTCAAGTTAATTACATAAACGCTCCATTCGGACTCTTTAAGGTTGTTTTCTTCTTTTACAATGGCGAGCGCAATGTTTTCAACTTTTGGTATTATAATGTCTTCTTTCATTCTTTAATCATATCCAATGCTGCATCAATATAAAAGTAAACATCGGAAGGATGTTTAGCTCCTTTTTCTTTAATTCTATTATGCCCCAAACGAACAATTACCAGCTCTTCGGAGGGGATAATTATGGTGTATTGGCCGTTAATGCCTCTTGCGTAAAATATCTCGTTTCCCTTATGATTCATCAGCCACCAAGCATAGCCATATTGATCTGTATTCATGCCAAAACGATCTGGGATATTTATTGATTTAGCCGCGTCAATCACGTAGTTAGAATCCAAAATTTGTCGGCCATTCCAACTGCCTTTTTGAAGCATCAATTGTCCCACTTTTGCAAAATCTTTTGCGTTAGAAAAAACACAGCAATAGGCCTTTTCATATCCATCATGTTTATCTAAGCTCCATAATGCATCTTTCTCTGCGCCGGTTGGTTTCCAAATCTTTTCTGAAAAATATTCTGATGGTGTTTTTCCTGTTGCTTCTTTTAAAATCAAGCCTAATAATAGATTGTTTCCTCCCTGATAATGCCATTTTGTTCCTGGTTCGTATTCTACATGATGAGCCAATGCAATATCTTTTACATCGTTTCCGTAAAGCGCCTTTGCCATAAACCCAAAAGGATTCATATAATGTTCTCCGAAATCGATTCCTGAGCTCATGGTAAGCAGGTGTTTTATTGTTAGGTTTTTGTCCATCCCTTCATTATAGGTCTCAAGGTACTTGCCGACCTTGTCGTTAATACTTGTAATAAATCCTTCTTTGATTGCAATACCTGTTAAAATGCTAATATAAGATTTCGCCATCGACCAAGAATTACTCAACGTTGCGTCCGAAAATTCATCCCAATATTCCTCATACATTAATTTATTCTTGTAAACAACTACAAATGAAACGGGGTTAGTTGCCTCAATTTGCTTTCTTAATACTGGTTCGATTTCTGATTTATTGTAGTTCTTCGCGTGTTTCCATGGCTGACCAACTCCGGCCTCAACTATTCTGTGGGGGTAGTTTTCATGATTTACTATAGAAGGGCCAAGCCTTCCTTTAAAAACAGTGTCAGACAAGGTATTATAAAAATGTAAATTCCCTGTTGTCAACAAGAAAATGTGCTGTGTAGCAAGGAAGATTAACACACCTATCCCTATGTTTATAAGTTTACGCATCTACTAATTCCGCCTCAAACAATTCACAAAAATGCTTTTTGAGTCTCTTTTTTACCTTGTTTAAATCAACTTTTTGTCCAAGTTCCTTTTCCATTGAAGTAACCTGCTTATCATCTATTCCGCAAGGAATAATGTTTTTGAAATAGGATAAGTCTGTGTTCGCGTTAAGCGCAAATCCATGCATTGTAATCCAACGGCTACAGCGAACACCCATAGCACAAATTTTTCTGGCTTTTAATGGATTTTCAACGTCTAACCAAACACCTGTATAGCCACTATACCTTCCTGACTCAATTTCAAATTCGGCCAAAGTACGAATAACCATTTCTTCCAAAAATCGGAGATATTTATGAATGTCCGTGAAAAATTTATCTAAATCTAAAATTGGATATCCAACAAGTTGGCCTGGTCCATGATAAGTAATGTCCCCTCCGCGATTGATTTTATAAAAAGTAGCGTCAACTGTTTTAAGGCCTTCTTCGTCTAGCAAAAGATTATCAACCGAACCGCTTTTTCCTAAGGTAAATACATTTGGATGTTCACAAAACAACAGCCTACTTGTTGTTTCTTTTTGCGATGCTTCTGGGCTTTTCCGATTGCCTATTTTTATCTGAACCGATTCATTACTGAACCGTTCTTGAAGCTCCCAAGCCTTTTTATAATCTATTAAACCAAGATTTTTGTAGAGTACTTTTTGCACCGAACAAGTTAAATTTTAGATAATTCGTCTTTTAATCCGGTAATTACATCAACTTCTGTTGCGTCGATTTGCTTTAAATGGGCTAGTTCGACCGAAATATAGTCTCCGAAGTGAATTAAGTACAATGTCCTTTCAATTGCAGATAAGCCTTTAGAAAAAACCTCAATGATGTTTGTGGTATACTTTCTAATAATGCTTTTATTGATGTCCATCCTTTTTTGCGAACGGTAAAAATCTGTTTCGTTTCTAAAAAAAATAACTGCAAGATTATCGTTTCCGCCCGCCCAACCAACAAGTTCATTGTGGTTCATTTCTGGAATAGCATGGTGCCAACACAACATTTTTGAATTCTCATTAATCTGCTGTCTAAATCGAACTCCTACGCCTTCATAACAAGCGTCTGTGTATATTACTGGAATCGTATCTTTTAAGCACCCTGCTACATACTTGGCTTGTTGACGAATCTCACTCTCGTTAGAATTAATTAATTTAATCGTGTGTTCAATTTCTTCTTCGAATACATTAGAAATTAAATTATATTGGTGCAATACATAAAGTAATTGTGGGAATGCTAACCCAAATGCTGCTCGAGGAGGCAGCCCTCCGGGGATAATTATACAATTGTATTCTTTCTCTTTCGCTATTTTTTCTATCTCTCCGCCAGAAGTTACACAAGCTATTTCTGCCCCATTTTTCTCTGCTGCTTCCAGCGCGTATAGCGTTTCTTCTGTGTTTCCGGAGTATGAACTTACTATAAAAAGAGTGCTCTCATCCACAAACTGGGGAATTGAATAGTCCTTATTAACTATAATTGGAATCTTAATTTCCTGAGCCAGCAATTGCCCAACTATTGTCCCGCCAATACCAGACCCGCCAAGCCCAGAAATCACAACATTAGATATTTTTTTATCCGTAGAAGAAAACTTTGCTTGTCTTCCTATTTCAAGTGATTTTGTTAAGTGTTTGGTAAAATCTTCTACTAAATCTCTCATTGCCTAATGTGTTATTAATTAACAAATATAAAAAAGGTTTTAAAGGCAAAGTCATCATTTAGTTGTGTTAATTATCTTCGTACAAAATTTCACGGAAATGAGTCAGCAATTAAGCGAGCAAGAATTAGTTAGAAGAGAATCGCTAACTAAATTAAGAGGTTTAGGAATTAACCCATATCCCCAAGCTTTGTATCCTGTAACCGCTCATTCTTCAGAGATTAAAAGAAATTTCGAAGAAGGCAAAAAAGTGGTGATAGCTGGTAGGCTAATGTCTCGAAGAAATCAAGGTAAAGCTTCTTTCGCAGAACTGCAAGATAGCGAAGGGAGAATACAAGTCTATTTTAATAGAGATGAAATATGCATAGGAGATGACAAAATGATGTATAATGATGTCTACAAAAAACTATTAGACATTGGTGATTTTATTGGTGTTGAAGGGGAGTTGTTTAAGACACAAGTTGGTCAGATTAGTGTGCGGGTGAAAGAATTTTCTTTATTGAGCAAATCTCTTAAGCCGCTTCCGCTTCCTAAAACAGATGTGGACGGAAATATACATGATGCATTTACCGACCCCGAAATGAGATACAGGCAGCGTTATGCTGATTTGGTTGTTAATCCTCATGTTAAAGAAGTGTTCATAAAACGTGCGAAATTGATGCACGCGATGCGCTCTTTCTTTATTGAGAGGGGTTATTACGAAGTTGAGACCCCTATCTTACAACCTATTCCTGGTGGTGCTTCGGCTCGGCCATTTATTACTCATCATAACTCACTAGGTGTTCCAATGTATCTCAGAATTGCTTGCGAATTATACCTAAAAAAAGTATTGATTGGTGGTTTTGATGGCGTGTTTGAATTTGCTAAAACATTCAGAAATGAAGGGATGGACAGAACCCACAACCCAGAGTTCTCAATGATGGAAATTTACGTTGCGTACAAAGACTATAATTGGATGATGGAGTTTACCGAAAGCTTATTAGAACATTGCTCTATAGCGGTAAACGGAACAACTGAAGCCAGTTTTGGTGGTCATAATATCAATTTCAAGGCTCCTTACAAAAGGGTTACAATGCGCCAGGCAATTATTGATTTTACTTCTTTTGATATAAAAGACAAAACAGAAGCGGAACTTACTTCATGGTGCACAGCGAATGGCATTGAGGTGAACAGCACTATGGGTAAAGGGAAATTAATTGATGAGATTTTTGGAGAAAAATGCGAAGGCAATTATATCGACCCTACATTTATCATCGACTACCCAAAAGAAATGTCACCGCTTTGCAAGGAACACAGGGATGATCACAGCTTAACGGAGCGCTTTGAGTTAATGATTTGCGGCAAAGAATTGGCTAACGCCTATACAGAGCTAAATGACCCAATAGACCAAAAAGAGCGTTTCGAAGAGCAGCTTAAACTTGCTGCCAAAGGAGATGACGAAGCTGGGGAGTTTATTGATTATGACTTTTTAAGAGCTTTGGAATATGGCATGCCGCCAACATCTGGCATGGGAGTTGGAATAGATCGATTAATAATGTTTTTAACTGGTAATGAAAGCATACAAGAAGTTGTTCTTTTCCCTCAAATGAAGCCAGAGGCAAAAGCGCAAAAAACAGTTGAGTTAAACGATAACGAAAAAGCTATTTTTGATATTCTAAGTAAAACGGGGGCAATGGAACTCAATACTCTTAAAGAGCAAGCAGGTCTTAGCAACAAAAGGTGGGATAAAGGAATGAAAAGTTTGAGTAAACATGGTTTGACTTCTGTAATTAAAGGTGATGATGGCAGCTTGACCGTTATGGTTGTGGGGTAGGTCTTCTCTTGCCGGGTTTAATTAGTTAAGTGTTCCTTTTTTCCATTTTTGGCGTTATGTAGTTAGTAATCAATAAAATCGTTTAACTAAATTCAAGAGACTATGAAACGCATATACACAACACTTTTAATCTTAATAACATCAGTTTGCTCTGGGCAAGCAATGTTTCTTTCCATTAATATTTCTGGACAAGACACGTGCAAAGATGTGCCACAAAATTGTGATTCTCTTTTTGCCACTTTTGCTTCTAAAAAAGGTGGGGTCATAACTACAAAGGAATTGAGTCTTGGAAAAGGATTAGCTATTAAATCTGTAGCGGCGATTTGCAAAGCTAGGGTTCTTTCGTACAATATTTACCTCAATGACATAGAAGTCATTAACTATGGTCCTTATCTTACTGAGCAAGCCAAAAAACTACTTAGTTCTGCTAAGCCAGGGGACGACATATATTTTGAGTTTATCAAACTTAAAGAGCCTTACGGCTATGTCAGAACTCTAAGAGCAATATCATTTACTGTGAAATAAACACTAAAGGCTTAGGCTGGGTCAGTAGGCCTCAGCAACCTTAAAGAGCAAGCAGAAAAAGTTGCAAGGCTTGGCCAGGTGGAAAAAGGGGAGGATGGACTAACTGTTAGTGTCATTTAATCACTCATTTTGCTTAGCCTTTCTTTTTTGCCTTTTATTATGCCAATCATTAAAATTAATTTGGTTTATTGCAATGATTGGTATCAGAACAATCCAAACGAAAAACACAAGCCCTATACCTAACCCGCAATAAAGGAAAATTATCACGGCAATAAACATAATAACAATTGCTACAAGCACTAGTCCGAAACAGGCCAACATCTTTGGAAACAAAAACCCCGCATACGTGTCGAAATACTCATGTTCCCTCTTATAATAAGGTTTTTTACTGGCCTCTTTAGCTTTTTTTCTTGCGGCGGTCCTATATGACGTGTCTTCGTATCGCTCTCTCCCCGTGGCCTTTTTTGGATTAGGACTAGCGGAAGTTAAATCATAACGCCTTCTGATTTCAGGGTCTCTTAAGATTTCGTATGCTTCTGTTATGACAATAAATTTTTCTTCGGCATTCGCCATTTTACTAATATCAGGATGATATCTTTTAGCAAGCGCTCGATACGACTCCTTGATCTCTTGTTGAGTCGCTGTATGAGTTAATCCTAATATTTCGTATAAATTGTACATCTGAAAAGCGAAATACAATACTATGAAACGTTTAGCACTTCTCTGCCTCGGTTGTCCTCTTCTGACCAGTCTTAAAACAACTTATTTTGATAAAAAATATTTAATGCCCGAAAATCTAATGTGGAGATTAGCCTTTTAAGGTTGAAATTGCACAAGGCTGCTTAATTTAGTTTGACAAACTATTTCTCAGCTAACAACTGTTCAATAAAAGTAGTCGTTTGTTCTACGTACATTTCATAATAAGGCCCCGTTCCAGGCCCATAGAAGCCCGTATGAATTTTTCGAACCTTCCCCTTTCTGTCAAGAAACAACGTTGTCGGAAAAGACATAACGTGATTAAGTTGTGGCAGTTTCTTCGCCGCACAATTTTTACTTGCGCATCCTGCAATAAGATACTCGTGTTTTGTTCCGAAATGCCTTTTCAATTTTTCAACCCCAGTTTTGTTTTTTCCGAAATCATTAGAAGACTCAAAGCAAATTGAGATAATCTCTAGCCCTTCTGAATTATATTTCGGGTAAAGCTCTGCCAATAACTTAGTTTCGTCCATACAATTTGGGCACCAAGAAGCCATAATTTGAACCAAAACGACTTTGTCAACATACCGATCATCTATATTGGAAATCTGCACACTATCTAAATTTGGAAATGAGAAGACAAACTCTTTAGTTGAGTCAATTTGGTGGGTTAATTTGTGTGGATCAGCGAGTGCTGCGTTTTCGTTTCGCTTTGCTACCCATGGCTCCTCCCAGTGTTTTCCAGAAAAGAATGTTCCTGCTATTACTCCGCTATCATCAATCATGGCTTTGAAAAGAAACGCATGGGCACCGTCGAAACAAGAGAGCAACATTTTATTTCCATCAATATTTCCCTCTAAAAAACGATAATCTCCCGTTTCTGTCATGAAAGTTCCCGTAACCTTCTTTCCGTTTTGTTCAAAAACTCCAATTGCAGGATGTTCTTCTTCTGTTTCTGGACTAAAAGTAACCTCCCATTTTCCAGAAAAATTTTGTGGCTCATCATCAGAAATTTCAAATCTAGTCATAGGAAATTTTCTCCCTTCAAACGGAATTGAATAATTTCCTTTTGCCAAATTATGCCAAAGTCCGGTAATTTGTTCTCCTCTTCTAGCAAACCTTAACTCAGAGTTAAAAACTGGCATTTCCAAAATTGTAGTGTCTCCGTCTATTTTAACTAATTCTATCTGTATTTTCTCTTCGCCATTTAAGATAAAGTAATTAGTACTATCTATAAGAATTGAAATTGGCAAAACTTCTCCATTAAACAATAAATCAAAACACCACCTTTCCTTCAGTTGATCAACAAGCTCACCTACCACTTTGTATTCAAACTGGTCTATCTCTCTAACTTTTTGTGTTCCATTTATTTCGTACCTCAATCCAGGTTGATAATATAATTCTTGATAATTATTGTTAATTCTATCTTGCATTAACCGCCGCATATAAACCATCTCGCATATATCTCCGCTGAAAATATATTGTATTTGCTTCGTTGTTACCTTTTCCGAATGACTAATACAGTTGATAATTGTTTTGTCTCCGCTAATTGTCTTTTCAATAGAATATTCAGATTGAAATTTCGGCATATTTATCTCTGCTTCGAGAAAATAGGCGAGTTCTTTTTTCCAGTCAACTTTAACTTTAGATTTCTTAGAAATCCCATCTTTTGAAATCGTTTTTGCAACAAAAAAATTCCGTTTCGATAACAACTTTATTTCGTTCTCAAAAGAAAATATAGGTGTAAACGAAGAATTTTCTGGCCTTAAGTTACAAGATACAGCAATACATATCGAAATAATAAATAATAAATTTCGCATCCCGGTTTAATTGTTTGCTTAGTAAAAGTATAATATTTAACCGGATGGCTTGTGCTATTTTAATGAGATTATTTATCGCTCATTGCTTATAGGATTTCAAGAATGTTTAAGATTCAATAGCAGGTTGCTAGTGCTTCTTTTTCAAACGGATAGAAGCCGGTCGTATTTACTCGCCCTACAAATCGTACAAGAAATTATTGTAAGGAAATCGTTCGATATGGACCTTCTTTACCTCTTCGTAAAGCAAGCTTCTAAACTCGTCGATGTTCTCTTTATTGATTGCAGAAACGAATATACAGAGGTCGTCATTCTTTGTTATCCACATCTTTTTCAAAGCTTCTAAGCTATAATTCAACGCTTTGTTTCCTGTAAAGTCAAACTCTGTTTCTTGCTCTTCTTCAGTTGTGAATGTATAATTGTCAATTTTATTGAAGACCAATAGCGTAGGTTTATCGCCAGAGTCAAGTTCTGCTAAGGTTGATTTTACTACAGCAATCTGTTCCTGAAAGTTAGGGTGTGAAATATCAACTACATGAATTAATATGTCTGCTTCCCGCACCTCATCAAGTGTAGATTTAAATGATTCTACCAACTGGTGCGGCAGCTTGCGGATAAACCCAACCGTATCAGACATCAAAAAAGGTAAATTTTGAAGCACCACCTTTCTCACGGTTGTGTCAAGCGTTGCAAACAATTTATCCTCAGCAAAAACTTCCGATTTACTGAGCATGTTCATTATAGTTGATTTTCCAACATTGGTATATCCAACCAATGCCGCGCGAACAAGAGCCCCTCGGTTACCTCTCTGAATAGCTTTTTGTTTGTCAATTTTCGCAAGTTTTTCTTTCAGTAAGGCAATCTTTTGTTGAACAATTCTCCTGTCTGTTTCAATTTGGGTTTCTCCTGGTCCCCTTAGGCCGATGCCTCCTCCTTTTTGTCTGTCAAGGTGCGTCCACATCCGCGTTAATCGAGGCAACAAATACTGATATTGAGCCAATTCTACTTGTAGCTTAGCATCATGCGTTTGCGCTCTTGCAGCAAAAATGTCAAGAATTAGATTATTTCGATCTAAAATTTTACGTTCAAAAAGGCGTTCAATGTTCCGAAGTTGAGATGGCGACAGTTCATCATCAAATATAACACAATCGATGTCATTTTGCCTAACATATTCTTCAACCTCTTTGATTTTGCCGCTTCCTAAAAATGTTTTTGGGTGCGGATGTTCTAAATTTTGTGTGAAGTACTTCTTCGTTACAGCGCCTGCCGTCATCGCTAAAAACTCTAACTCATCTAAATACTCTTTAGTTTGAAGCTCTGATTGCCCTTTGGTTACAACGCCTACTAATACGGCTGTTTCAGAAACAAATGCTGTGTCTATCATTTCTACTTCCGCAATGTAGTAATATATTCCGCCACTTGACTAATTTCTTCTTCCGACAATATCGCCCCGTATCCCGCCATACTGCCTTTTCCTGTTGTAATGATGTCTTTAATTTCTTTATCGGTCAGTGTTGAGGTTAATAAATCTTTTGCTCCTCCTAACCCTTTTGTTCCATCGTTTCCGTGACAAACATCACATTTACCTAGGTAAATTGTTCTTCCGTTTGAGGCACTTGCTATGTTAGTTTTTGGTGAAACTTTTCCTCCGCAAGAAATAAGCCCAAGAATTAAAGAAAAGAATAGGGTTCTTGTTAACACGGCATCATTACAAAAACTGTTAGCACTAATATCGCTAATGAGCTCAGATAAAACAATGCAACAGTTTTGTGTTTCTCTGAGCCCTCTTCTTGTTTCTTTGACTTGCTTCTACCTATCGTAATTAGTGCCCCGACTATTATCATTAAAAAAGCATGTTCAATAGTAAAATAACGAGTAGTGCCGTCTGCAATATTTGCAAAATCTACCCTTGGACTAATAAAATACAACCCAAACCCAATCAAAATTTGTGTGTGAGTTGCTATAAGCGTAAACAACGAAAGCTTATCGTCAACTTTTTCGTATGAGGACTTGTTTAACCAGCCTATTAATGATTTTATTCCTGCAAAAATCATTAGTGACAAAATAATCCACCTAAGAGATGAATGCGCATGAAGTAATCCTGTTAGCATATCTATTTGTTTTCAACAAATGTATAGAATATTGCCGTTGATGTATTCTCTAATACACCGATTCTCAAAAACATTACATTTGTCTTCATTAAAGCATTAAATAGATGGCACAAAGACTATTTCTTTCCATTTTTATAACAATTGTTTCTCTGCCTGTTTCGGCACAAGAAACTTTTCCTGTAAATGGAACACATAACGAGAGCCATGTTTATTATTATTTCACTAATGCAACTGTTCATGTTGATTATAAAACCACTATAAAAAATGCTTCTCTCCTAATTCAAGACGGATATGTCATTGCGGCTGGCGATGGTATTAAAGATCCGAAAGGAAGCGTAAAAATTGATCTTGGGGGAAAACACATTTACCCTTCTTTTATTGACCCTTTTTCCAATTATGGAATGCCTAAACTTGGGAAAAGCAAAAAACAACAAGGCGATGGTCCACAAATTGAAAGTAAAAAATCCGGAGCGTATGCTTGGAATCAAGCTCTCAATCCAGAAGTTGATGCGGCCAAAATCTTTAAAACAGATGTAAACACTGCAAAAGAATTACGTGCGAATGGTTTTGGCGCAGTATTAACTCACCAACAAGATGGAATAATTAGAGGGACCTCAACTAGCGTTTTAACAGGTGATGAAAACGAAAACAAAATGATGATTGCTGGATATTCTGCTGCAATGTATTCATTCAAAAAAGGAAGTTCAGCGCAAGATTATCCAAGTTCATTAATGGGAGCTATTGCTCTTCTTCGTCAAACTTATTACGACTCAGAATGGTACATGAGTGTGCAAAATGAAGATGAGTACAACCTCGGGCTAGATGCATTCTTAGCGAACCAAACACTGCCGCAAATTTTTGCTGTAACAGATTACTTATCTGCTATTCGGGCTGATAAAATAGGGGATGAATTTGGTGTTCAGTACATCATTAAAGGGTCTGGTGATGAATACAAAAACATAGAGTACATTCAATCTACCGATGCGGCATTTATTCTTCCTTTAAATTTCCCAAAGGCCTATGATATTGCCGACCCTTTTGACGCCTTGGTCGTAACAACCGAAGATATGAAGCACTGGGAATCTGCACCGGCCAACCCGGCTATATTTGAACAAAATTCTATTCCATTCGCATTTACTGCTGATGGATTGAAGAAAAAAGAAGGCTATTTAGCTAATATCCGTAAAGCCATAAAAAATGGACTAAGCGAAGAATATGCGCTTAAAGCGATAACATATAACCCTGCTTCGTTAATTGGTTTAGACGATCAATTAGGAACACTTGAGCCGGGAAGAATTGCTAACTTTTTGATTACTTCAGATAACATTTTTAAAGATGATTCTAAAATCTACGAAAACTGGGTGAAAGGAAAGCAATACATTGTAAAGGACATGAACGTACTTGATGTGTCGGGGTCTTATAGTGTAAATGTTGATGGTAAAAAATATATGCTGACCGTTACTGAAACGGCTGGTAAGATTAGGGGCTCTATCAAACAAGATACGGCTAAAATTAAAGCTACAGTTTTACTCGATGGTCAATTAGTCTCTATCCGTTTTGTTGCTAACGATGAGAAATACCAAGGCCTTGTTTCACTTTCTGGCAAAGTAAATTTTAAAAGCGGGATTTGGGATGGTCGAGGCCAAAATCCCAATGGAGAATGGGTAAAGTGGGGGGCAATTAAACAGAAAGAAGTTAAAGATAAAATCTCAAAGGATGAAGGGAAAAGTGATAAGGTAAAAAATGAAGAATCAGATTCTCTTTCTGCTTTCAAATCGAAACTTTCTGCTTCGATTTGGTCTCCAAATATGGCTTTTGGGTTTGATTCTATCCCTAAGCAAGAAGCGGTGCTTATCGAAAACGCTACCGTTTGGACTTGTGACACTAGTGGGATACTAAAAAATGCTTATGTATATATTCAAGATGGGAAAATTATAGCTGTTGGAGCTGGCAAACTTAATCTTTCATTTATTCCTATTGATTTGATAAGAATAGATGCCGAGGGAAAACATGTTACGCCCGGAATTATTGACGAACACTCACATATTGCAATTAGCCGTGGTGTTAACGAATGTACCCAGGCTGTTACTGCTGAAGTTAGCATTGCGGATGTAGTTAATTCAGATGACATTAACATTTACCGTCAATTGGCTGGGGGCGTTACTGCTTCTCAATTACTGCATGGCTCGTGTAATCCAGTGGGTGGTCAGTCGGCACTTATAAAATTGCGTTGGGGTTCTTCTCCTGAAGAAATGAAAATTAAAAATACTGACGGCTTTATCAAGTTCGCCTTAGGCGAAAACGTAAAACAAAGTAACCATGGCGATGCCAGTCGTATTAGGTTTCCTCAAACAAGAATGGGAGTTGAACAAGTCTATTACAATGCTTTTACTCGGGCGCAAGAATACGAACTAGAATGGTCAGAGTTCTTTCAATATTATGATGCATTGAAGAAAAAAGACAAAGACTTAGCCGTTCCTCCCCGGAAAGATTTAGAGCTTGATGCTTTAGTTCAAATCATGAATGAAAGCCGGTTTATTTCGTGCCATTCCTATCAGCAATCAGAAATCAATATGCTAATGCACGTTGGCGACTCAATGGGTTTTAGAGTTAACACATTCACTCATATTCTTGAAGGGTATAAAGTAGCTGACAAGATGAAAGCGCATGGCGCTGGTGGATCGACTTTCTCTGATTGGTGGGCTTACAAATACGAAGTAAACGATGCGATTCCATACAATGGTGCTCTTATGCATCAACAAGGAATAGTAACCGCTTACAACTCAGATGATGCCGAAATGGGAAGGAGATTAAATCAAGAGGCGGCAAAAGCTGTTAAATACGGTGGGGTTAATGAAGAAGATGCACTAAAATTTATTACTCTTAATCCTGCAATTCTTCTTCATTTAGACGACAGAATGGGAAGTATTTCTGTTGGTAAAGACGCTGATGTTGTTCTTTGGACAGGTCATCCATTATCTGTTTACGCAAAGGCGGAGAAAACATTTATTGATGGAATCTGTTATTACGATGCTAAAAAGGACTTAGAACTAAGGGCTCGAGAACAGGCCGAAAGAGCTCGGTTGATTGCAAAAATGTTAGAAGATAAAAAAGATGGCGCTCCAACACAGAAAGCTGTAAAAAAAGAACAAAAACTATATCATTGTGATACGGTTGATTCAGAATATTAAAAATATGAACACATTTATAACACCTGGAAAGATGACCAAGCAGTTCATGGTATTCGCAATTATTTTCATATCCTCTTGTTCGGTTTTCGGCCAAGTGCCAACACCTGGGTTAAAGCAAACCAAGAAAATACTGATTATGAATGCCACTACACATGTTGGTAATGGCGAATTAATCGAAAATAGTGTAATAGCTTTTGAAAACGGGAAAATAACTACCGTGGCTGATGCTCGAACAATAAAATTAGACATGGCCTACTTCGACACCATTATTCATGCCGATGGAAAGCACATTTACCCAGGAATAATTGCACCAAATTCCACGCTTGGAATTACCGAAATTGATGCTGTTAGGGCTTCAAGAGATTACGATGATGTGGGAAAGTACAATCAACATGTCCGTTCAATAATTGCTTATAATGCCGAGTCTAATGTTACATCTACGGTAAGAACCAATGGCGTTCTTATTGGGCAAATTACTCCTCGTGGCGGTAGAATTTCAGGCACATCTTCTATCGTTCAGTTTGATGCATGGAACTGGGAAGATGCGTTAATAAAAGAAGATGACGGCATCCATTTAAATTGGCCAAAAACGTTTCAGCGGTCTGGTTGGTGGGCGGAGCCGGGGGGAACAAAAAAAAATAAAAAATATCAAACAGAAATTGCAGAACTAATAACAGTATTTAACGAAGCTAGGGCTTATGATAATGCCAATAATGCTGAGCAGAATATTCGTCATGAAGCACTGGGTGGATTATGGAGTGGAACAAAAACGTTATTCATTCACGCCAACTATGTAAAAGACATCGAAAATGCGATTCTTTTTGCGAGACAGATGGAGGTAAAAAAAATCGTACTTATTGGGGGATATGACTCTTGGATGCTGACCGATATGCTTAAAGAAAATAATGTTGCGGTAATGTTACGTAGGGTTCACGACCTCCCTCAGCGGCCCGAAGATGATATCGATTTACCCTATAAATTACCTTATTTACTGCAAAAAGAAGGGGTGCTTTTCTGCCTACAAAATGCTGGAGACATGGAAGCAATGAATGCACGAAATATTCCTTTCTTAGCGGGTACAGCAGTAGCGTACGGTCTAACAAAAGAAGAAGCTTTACAGGCTATTACCGGTAATTCTGCTAAAATTTTAGGAATAGATTCATTTTGCGGAACTCTTGAGGTTGGTAAAGATGCAACGCTATTTATTTCTACTGGTGATGCGCTAGACATGATGACCAACAACCTTGAGCTTGCCTACATACAAGGAAGAAACATGTCTTTAGATAACTCTCAAAAACGCTTATACGAAAAGTATAAAGCGAAGTACGCTCCTGCTAATTAATACCCCGTCTTACTCTTCACCTTCGCCACCACACCGCTAATTACGGCCTTCGCTTTTTCTGCTCCGATTGCCAGTTGTCGATCAAGTTCGTCTGTGTTTTCCATCAACTCATTGAATCGTGCTCGTTCTGTCTTAAATTTCTCGCAAATTAACTCAAACAATGCTTGTTTTGCATGACCATAACCATACCCTGGTGTAGCATAATTAGTTTTCATTTTAGCAATCTGAACTTCATCAGCTAAAAGTGCATATAATGCAAATGCGTTACATGATTCACAATTCTTTGGTTCTTCAATAGGAGTGCTATCCGTTTCTATCTTCATTATCTGCTTACGTAAATCTTTATCGGAAAGAAATATGTCAATAAAATTATTGTACGACTTACTCATTTTTTGGCCATCAGTGCCTGGCACAATCATCACCCTTTTATCATAAAGTCCTTCTGGCAAAACAAACGTTTCGCCATGGATATGATTAAAAGAAGAAGCTATATCCTTTGTCATTTCCAAGTGTTGCTGCTGGTCCTTCCCCACGGGAACATAATCGGCATCATAGCCAATAATATCCGCAGCCATCAAAACAGGATATGTAAAAAGGCCTGCATTTACATCCGATAATTTTTGCGATTTATCTTTAAATGAATGTGCGTTCGACAACATAGGAAATGGCGTATAGCAATTTAAAAACCAAGCTAATTGACAAACTTCGGCCGCCACATCAGATTGGCGATAAAACACATTAGTAGAAGTATCGAAACCAAATGCTAACCATGTTGCAGCTGTTGCGTAGGTGTTTTTTCTTAGTTGGTTTCCGTCCTTAATCTGAGTTAACGAATGGAGATCCGCAATGAAGAAAAATGCTTCATTATCCTTCTGCTTAGAAAGCTCTATTCCCGGCATAATTGCGCCTAGAATGTTTCCTAAATGGGGTGTGCCGGTACTTTGTATTCCTGTTAAAATTCTTGCCATTTTTAGAATTATATAAGGTATCAAAGGTATAGATTTTCTTTATCAGCATTCTCCTTGATTAAGCAATCACCATCTTTTTATATTTTTGCCTTCCAAATTCAAGAAATGAGCGCACTGCTATGGCTTCCTCGAATAGTCTACAAACTGTATTTTTTAATACTATTTACTGCTTATTTAATCTTGGGATATCCTTTTTTTCACTGGGCAACAGCAAAAGAAACTCGTTTCCCAATTGCTTTTAGAAGACTTAATAACTGGTCTAGATTTGTGACTTTTTTTTCGGGGATTTACGTGCAAAAAAAGGGGGTGGAAAATTTACCAAAAAAGCAACCCTTTGTGCTATGCGCTAACCACTCTTCATATCTAGATATTATCCTAATTTACCGAGTGCTAGATGATTATTTTGTTATGATGGGGAAAGGTGAGATTAGAACCTGGCCTTTGTTTAACCGATTCTTTACTACAGGCATGAACATCCTTGTTGATCGTGAAAGTAGAATTGGCTCCCATAAAGCCCTTGAAGAGGCAAAAGTTGCACTCGACAAAGGGCACAATGTTGTTGTTTTCCCGGAAGGAGGAATTCCTGATTTTATTACTCCAAAAATGAGAGGATTTAAGAATGGTGCATTTAAAATGGCAATCGAAAAACAAGTGCCAATTGTGCCAATGACCTATCAAACTAATTGGAAATTACTTGAAGGAGATAAAGTATTTACGGGGCGTGCGAGACCAGGAGTTTGCCGTGTAATAATTCACGAACCTATTAAGACAAAAGGGTTAACACAAGATGACGTGCATGAATTGCGAGAAAAAACTAGAGCGATTATCGCGAGTCCTATAGAGCAGTATTACGTTTAATTGACGAACATCTTTTCTTTTTTGACAAATACTAACCCTCAATGCCGCTGAAATTTTCTTCGGGCGGAATGGAAGTAAGCATGCTTTTAGAGCCACACCTGTACAAGTTGTCTTGGGATGAGTATTTCTTTGGGGAAAAAGCTTAAAGAGCTTGGGTTCTCTTGCTTTATTCTGCCTAAGAACAGTTCAGTTATCGCTTTAGTTGATGCTATTCAGAGGATTTAAATTAATTTTGGTTTATGTTTAGCCCGCTTTTCAAAGCCAATTTACGTTTAACCATTTTTTCCATTTGGAAAATTCCGTTAATTTTCTTCTGTAAGCCAAAAATCTTACGTCAAGATGATATCACAACAGTTGTTCGAATCACCTTAAGAAGACGAACCAAAAACCATCTAAATAGTATGTATTTCGGAGTGCTTGCGGTAGGTGCGGATATAACTGGTGCCTTTACAGCATTTGATAAGGCAGAAGCAATGGGGAAGCCTGTTTCGCTTGCGTTTAAAGATTTCCATGCAGACTATTATATGCGTGCTGTTGGGGACGTATATTTTACTTGTGACGATGGAAAACTGATTGACGAAATGTTGGCCGAAACAATTGAAACAGGAGAACGAATAAATAAACCCGTTACGGTTATTGCTAAGTGTCCAGATGTTAGTGATGATGTAGTTGCAAAGTTTATCTTGACTCTATCATTAAAGCACAAGAAAAAGAAAGCTAAGGTTGCCGCTAAATAGCTAAGACACATAATACAAAACCGATGAGCATTAGACCTAGAAGATTAAGAACTACGCCCATTATACGTAATATGGTTGCTGAAACGAGATTGAGTTCAGATATGTTCATCTATCCTTATTTTGTTGTTCACGGTTCTGAACACAAAGAGGAAATTGGCGGAATGCCTGGAGTTTATCACTTCTCAGTTGATGAGCTATTGAAAGATGTTGAAAAAGGACTAAAGCACGGTATTAATAAAGTGCTTTTATTTGGTGTTGGCGAAGAAAAATCAGAAGATGGAAGCTCTTCTTCTGGCGATGGATCTATTGTGCCGAGAGCAGTTTCTGCTTTAAAAGATAAGTTTGGTGATGACCTTATGGTGATTACAGATGTGTGCGTTTGCGCTTATACCGACCACGGGCACTGTGGTTTGTTAGAAGAGGGCTCTGTACTAAACGATGAAACACTTGACGTGCTGGCTGCCATGGCTTTATCACATGCGGAAGCTGGTGCTGATGTCGTTGCGCCATCAGATATGATGGATGGCCGCGTAGAAGCTATTCGTGATGGGTTAGACGATAACGGTTTCGAAAACGTTGCAATTATGTCTTACTCTGTAAAGTTTGCTTCGGCTTACTACGGCCCGTTTAGGGAAGCTGCAGATTCTACCCCTGGACAAGGGGATAGAAAAAGCTACCAAATGGACTTCCGAAACAGAAGAGAAGCGATGAAAGAAGCAGATCTTGACGAAACCGAAGGTGCTGATATATTGCTGGTAAAACCAGCTTTGGCTTACTTAGATATTATTACAGAAGTAAGGGAACAAACTAATTTACCCTTAGCTTGCTACAACGTTTCTGGTGAGTACTCTATGGTGAAAGCTGCTGCCAAGCAAGGCTTAGTTGACGAACACGGCATAGTAATGGAAAACATGTATGCTTTTGCTCGTGCAGGCGCAGATATTATTATTACCTACCACGCTAGAGATATCGTTGAGAATGGCTGGTTGTAAACTATTCTGTAGCTTTGGGATAATGAAGCGTTGCATATTTTGTCTATTTACATTATTAATTTACGGAAATTGCGTTGCGCAAACAAGCTCTTCATTTCACGAGAAAAATCATCTTGCGCTTTTATTTGAACCATCTGCAGGAATTAGTTCTGCTTTTTCCAAAAGTCACCCCCAGTACGAATTCAACCCTTATTACCGCTATGGGTATTCACTAAAAATAGGGTTAGTATCAAAGAAAAAGATTGGTGTATTTACTGGAATAAATGTTGAGAACAGGGGAGTAAGTGGAATCTATAGTTACACTTTCAGCCTTAATAGTTGGGGACCAAGTGAAGAAGAAATTGCCTATTCAGGGCATGTAAATTCCATTGGAATTCCAGTTTTCATACTATTTCCTGTAAAGGGCAACCTATATTTAATTACCTCAATCAATCCATCATTATTGAGGTCTATTCGCTACAGTAAATATGAGAATAGTAAATCGATTAATGAGGGCGCAAGCCTTCTCGGTAGAAAAATATCTTATGAAAATGCATCTCTTCAAGAGCGGTTTCAATTAAATTGGACCATAGGTGTATCCCAAGTTTTCTATTTAGGTGATAATTTTATGCTTCAATACGGGGGTCAATTTAGCCTTTACGACATTTCATCCTTCGAATATCGGACGAATAAAATATTCACTTATAGCGCTGAAATAACCCTAGCGATTGGTTTGATTAAATAGTTTTCTTCTTAATCGGAAAAATCAATAGCAAAGCTGGTAACAAAACAAGGTCAGAAAGCACCGCAAAAAGAAGTGTAAGCGAGATTAGAATACCAATGTTGGCTGTGCCTAAAAAGTCGGAGAGAGCAAGGGTTAAAAACCCACCACATAGAATTAAAGAAGTAACCACAATTGCTTTCCCTGTAGAAAGGTAAGAGCGTTTTATGGCGTATAACATCGACTTACCTTGTCGTAATTCATGCCGTAGCTTACTTAAAAAGTGAATGGTATCATCCACTGCAATGCCAAAGGCTATAGTAAATATTATCGCTGTCGACATTTTAAGGTCAATGCCCAAAAAACCCATAATTCCGCCAATCATGACGAGCGGTAAAATGTTTACAATTAATGAGAATATAACTAGTTTAAAAGACCTAAACATTAAGAAAACGATTATTGCAATTACCCCAAAGGCTATCATCAGACCTTGTAATACATTCTTTGAGATGTAGCTATTATTGATGTCAATAAGGTGTGCGGTACCTGTAATGTTAAACCCGATTACTCCTGCATGCTCTTTCATGTACTCGGTAAGTTTGGCGTCTTGCTCTGCTAATCTGTAACTGCCAACATCTGCCGTACGGCCCGCAATTCTAGATGTTCGTAAATCGTCAGAAACTACAGAAGAGATGATATCCAGCTTCTGCAGCTTCTGCAGCTCTTTTACAATTTTATTGAGCTGCTTTTCTTTCTCTGGTAGTTTGTAGAACTTCTGCTTCCCGCCATGTTGGGCTTTATTTGCTGCTTTAATAATCGCAACAGGGCTTAATACAAATCCTAATTCATGTTCCGTTTGCAAATACGTTTCAATTGATTCCAGTCTTTGCAATACGTCAGCATCGTATATTGTTTTACTGCTATCTTCCAACCATATCGATAGTTCATAGGGTCGGCAGCCATCGAAGTTTTTCTCAATAAACCGGAAGCCTTGTTGTAGGTAATTATCCTCCTTAAGGTCTTCCAGTAAATGATTGTTTAAAATGATCTTTGAGCATCCAAATATGCTCAATCCCATAATAACCACAAATCCAGCGATACTCAGGCCTTTATTTCGTATAAGCCACCTAAACATCCCGTGAAGTATTCTATACCAAAACGTTTCTTTGTTTTCTACCTCGGCAACCTTCAAAGGCTTCGTTAAAAGGATGATAGCGGGCATTAAAGAGTAGGTTAAAACTAAGGCGATAACAACTCCACAAGCCACGTAAATTCCCAAATCAATAATTGGCATTATGCTAGACGTAAGTAGGGTTAAAAATCCGATTGACGTAGTTAACGAAGTGAAAAAGGTAGCCAAACCAACCTCTTTATATGCTATGGTTATTGCTTCATCTTGTGGCTTTCCTTTTCGGAGCTCTTCTAAGTACTTTGAGATAAGATGAATCGCATCTGATAAGCCTATCACTAACATTATGGTTGGCAAAATGCTTAAAATCATGTCAATCTTTTTACCGGTAAGCTCCATTAAGCCCATAGTCCAAATTACAGCTGTAATAATTACCACGGCAGGAACCCATACCCCCCAAATAGATCGGTAAGACAGCGACAAAAAGAGTACAATCAATAAAATAGAAGCGCCAACAAAAATGACTAACTCTGTTTGCAATAGGTTGATATAATATTCTTGGGCATCGCATCTTCCTGCAACATGGTGTTCGGAAAAGTTGAATTCAGCAAGAATTTCATTAGTATTTTCGGCCAACCCCCTGCAACCTTCTTCAGGTAGTTTTGAAGTGTGTCTTACGTATATTAATATTGATTTTCCATCTGCAGAAAAGTAGCTACCGGCCAGCTCTGGTGAGTTAAATATTCTAGCCGAATCGGATTCGTATTTTCGCGGTTTATCGAAATGGAGATATGGGATGTCGTTTAACACCCCAAAAAGTGGGTCCCTTATGGGAAAGGTAATGTTGGTGGGAGAAATTACATATTCAGTCCATGTCTGTTCTTCAAGCCTTTTGGTTAAGCCGTCAAGCTGGGTCAGAAAATCTTCCTTGAAAACTCCTTTTTCGTTTCTAATTGCAATTAAAACATAATCGTTATCGGTAATAAATTGGTCGCGATGTTCTAAGAACTTTCTAGTTGCTGGATCATCCTTGGGGAAAAACATTTCGAAGTTATAATCGAACTCCATTTGTAATGCGCGCCAGCCCATAAATACCGTTATTGCGGTTATTACGACTATTGTTATTATACTGGCTTTCCTATACACTTATTGACTGTTTTTGATAAGCATAAGACCCCCAATTATAGTCATGGCTCAAAGATAGTAGGTAGTGTTGATTCTTTAGCTTCAAAGTGGGCACATTATTTTCATCTTTACTTATTTCCACTTGGTCAACACCGCAGTTCTGGTAAGATGCAATTTTTGTTTTTACTTCCTGATGGAAATTTTCTTTGAATTGAAATACCCTGTATTCAATCTCATTTACTCCGTTTTCTCTAGTGGAACATGCTGCATGAATATACTCTTCAGTAAACTCAACTTTACTATGCATCAGTCCTGCTGGAGTTTTTACAGTTGCCCCTTTTCCGTCAAAAGTTAATACTTCAAATTGTTTTGGAGACATAATTACTTTAGGAATAACTCTAAAATAAGCTTTATAGGCACTTTCTTTCAAGGCCCAAAAAAAACCCTCAACATGCTGTATGCTAAGGGTTTTGATTATCCGAATTTCGTTTTCAGTATATGTTTTATTGAAGTAACGTTGTTTTCTATCTTCTGTTCGTTCAACTAAATGAACAATAGATATTACATCGTTACCAAGGCTCACTTATACTGCTGCAGTGACACAAGCTAAAATCGTATCAACCGAATCTTTTACAGTAATCATTTTTTCTACAGACTCATCATCAATCTCAATATCGAACGCTTCTTCAACATCTAAAACGATATCAATAAGGTGAGCAGAATTAATTTTAAGGTCTTGTAATAAATCTGTAGTTTCAGAAATGTTACCGAAAGCCTCCATGTCTTGAACATATGGCTTAATAATTTCCTCTAATTTATTTTTTACTTCTTCTCTCTCCATAATCTTAATTATTATTCCATTTTTTAAATATAATGCAGCAATTTACGTCCCCAAATCCAAAGCTTGATTTTGCAATCACTTCAAAATTAGTTGCTTCCATAAGGGTATGAGGAATTTTATTTTTACTAATTACTTTTTCTATTTCAGGGTGTATATTCTCACTGTTTATTGATGAATGAAAAAACCCACCCTCTAATTGAAGTAATGCGGCAACGCATTCTATTGATCCTGCGCCTGCCAAGCAGTGACCAATCATCGACTTCAATGAATTAATATGTGGAAAATCATCTCCTTCTCTTCCTAATGCTTTGCTCCAGTTATCTACTTCAATCACATCGCCCATAGTAGATGTTAAGTGGCCGCAAATAGCATCAATATCGTTAGGCGAAATGCCCGCAGAATCAATTGCTTGCAAAATGCATCTTTTTACTCCATCAGGATTTGGCGCCGTCATAGAGCCTTCTCCTCTTTGCCCGCCCGAGTTAACCGCAGCTCCTATTATTTCACCGTAAATTTTGGCACCTCTGGTAAGGGCCGAATCTAAATCTTCTAAAACCAGCGCTCCGCCTCCTGCGCCAGGAACAAAGCCACTAGCTTCTTCACTCATTGGGCTCGACCCTTGTTCAGGTGTTTCGTTGCTTTTTCGGTTTAAAACACGCATGGAGTCGAAGCCTCCCCAAATATATGGGCCTTCGCTATCACAACTTCCTGCAAGCATTCTGTTTGCTTGTCCTGATTTTATTCTATCATAACACATTGTAATTGCCTCAGAGCCAGTACTACATGCAGATGAATTGGTCGTTACTTGATTTCCAAGGCCAAGAATTCCGCCCATGTAGGCGCTAATTCCACTCGCCATGGTTTGCTCAACAACCCTGCTTCCAAGTCTTCTTACCTTGAGTGCAT
>Ga0315322_10000791_pt1 | contig 24000 bp, 13 predicted proteins | sample M110021515metaG_FD_203461 | JGI IMG/M metagenome (GOLD analysis project Ga0315322, IMG submission 203461) | Ammonia-oxidizing marine archaeal communities from Monterey Bay, California, United States - M1 100m 21515 | ecosystem: Environmental > Aquatic > Marine > Intertidal zone | place: USA...
TTCTGTGACGTCGACAGTAGGTGGAGCGGTCTTGTCGCTGCTGTTGTTGGGCCCACCGAACAGCATGGCAGCCAGCAGGAGCGCTGCAGCGCTGCCCGCGACGACGGCGGTGGCGCTACTCCAGAGCTTCACCCTGCGTTCCAGATCTTCGATTTGCTGCTCTAACACAGCGCTTTCACTGCGAAGGCGGCGGGCTTCCAGGCGAAGTGTGCGGACCTCACCGCGCTCCCGAGAGGCGACTCGGGCGCGGTGCTCTTCGGCATCGCGGACCTTGCGGCGCAGCTGGCGCTCGACCTCATCCCGGAGACCACGCGGCAGGCGGGCCCCCTTGGCAGCGGCGGAGTCGAGCTGACCAAGGGCTTCTTGCCACTGGTTGCGGCCAGCGAGCACCTTGCCGAGGAGCAGAGCGGCGTCGGCGTCGGCGGGGTCGAGCACAAGCAGCATGCGCAGGCGCTCTGCAGCGGGTGCCAGACGACCGTCTTGGGCGAGTACGAGTGCCTCGTCGTAGAGCGAGGCCGGCACGTCGACCCCGGACTCGTGGAGCACCTGAGCGATTTGCTCGGTTGCACCGGAGCCTCCCGCACCGCGGAGGGGCTCGTCGAAAGCGAGAACTGGAGCGTGGGACATGCAGGGTTCCCGGGCAGGACTGGGGCGGGGCAGGGTCGGGACCGCAACAGCTCCGTCGCCGTAGGCGTGCGCCGGGGAGGCGCTGGAGCGCTCGCCGGGGAGGCGAGGCAGGGGTCCTGGGTAGGACAGGTGACGGACCTGTGGTGGGGGCCGTCCCTATTGACATAGCAAGGGGGAATCTCGACGTCTACCAACGAGTGGAGAACGGTGTCTGCGATCTTGAGAACTGCCCACTGGTCTCCGCTTCGTGCGAAGGTAGTGCAGCTGGAGGGAGGGTATGTCCCCTTCTACATTATTGCCCCGAGCTCAGTCCCCTGCCGATAACGACCATGTTGCGGGGTGGGTGGATTCCGTTCCACGAGCGCCCGTTGGCCCAGGGGCGGTCGGCTGGGCCAATTCTGTTGCGCGCAGGTGGATGCTGCTTCCGCTCCCCTGGCGACCATGAGGCTCTTGCGAACGATGGGCATGCTCGCCGTGGCCTGTGGGAAGCCGGAGAATGCACCACAGCTAGTGTTTGGCGGCGATCTGGCCCCTGCACGCGGGGTGGTGGCTGGTGTGGGGACGCCGCGCGATGAGGTGTGGCAGGGACTGGAAGAGGCCTTTCCTGCGAAGTCGCGCTGGGTGGTCAATCTCGAGGCGGACCGGCTGGCGCCTGAGCGCACATGCACCCGCGAAGATGGCCTGTGTATTGGTGTTCCCGGTGCTTGGGCCGCCACGCTCGCCCGCGGACCTTTCGCTGTGATCTCGCGGGCCAACAACCACGCGGATGACTTTGGCGGGGGCGCCTTTCCCGAGCTGTCTGGCATTCAGCTGCCGGGCTCCGGGGCACTCGTGGAGCTCGACGATACTGCGGGCGCAGACTGGTCTCTGGTGTTTGTCGACCTCACCAAGGAGGGGCGGGGAGACCTCGACTCGGCGCTGCGGGCCGTGTCTCACGCAAGGTCGAGCGGACGGGTGGCCGCGGCGATGCTCCACACCGGACCCGAGCTCATCGTGCGTCCCGACCGTGCCCACCGGAACGTCATTGACGCATTTGTGGGCGCTGGCGCCTCGGTGGTGGTGGGCAGTGGAGCGCATGTCATCCAGACCAGCGCGTGCAGGCCCACCGCGGCGGTGTGGGCGGGCCTCGGCAACCTCTGGATGGACCAGGCCCTCCCGGAGACCCAGGAAGGGCTGGCGGTGGGCTGCCGCGTGTCGGATGGGCTGACCTGTTTTGCCGTCCGGATGCAGCACGACGTCCGCACCCCACCCAAGGCGGTAGGACCTGCCGAACAGTGCACCGTGGAGCTACCTGAAGGGGTCGATCTCGGCTGGCGGGCCCACCCGTCTGCCCGGGAGTTCGCCCAAGTGATCCCTTTGCTTCCGGGTGGGGTGTGGCTGGCGCTGTGGCCTCAATACAGCGGCTACGACGGAGCTGTGGAGCTGCGTCCACATGTGTTCAAGGTGGAGGGACGACGCGTGGCCGAGCTGTGGCGGGGCACCGCACTGTCTTCGCCCATCACGTTTGCGAAGGCCGAAGCCCAGGGCGAGATCTGTGTGATGCATCGAGTGGACAGCGTGTTCGCTGACGATCGAGATCCTGGAGTGCGACAGTGGCAGCGGTGGCGCTGGGACGGCTTCGGCTTTCAGATGGCCGATGCGCCCTGCAGCTGGTGAGGTCGCTTGGATGAGGCTGTCCCAATGGCGATGATGGGCCGCTTCTGAGATCATCGAGCCATGACTGCCGCCGCCGAACCTTCCATGCGTCACTCCCTCAGCTTCGTCACACTGGCGGTGCGGGATGTGGCCGCGTCCACCGCTTTCTACGGGATGCTGGGACTCCAGCCCAATCGACGCACTGGCGCGCAGGTGGCCTTCTTTCAGCTCAACGGAGTGGTCCTTGCGCTGTTAGGGCGCGACGATCTCGACCGGACGGTCGGAGGGATGGGCGTGCCGCAGGCTGTGCTGAGCCACAATGTGGACCGTGCTTCGGACATCGGAGCGTTGCTGTCTCGAGTGGTGGCTGCGGGTGGGACGGTGCGGGTGCCCCAGGGGCCGACCTCCTGGGGAGGACAGCGGGCCTGGTTCGCCGACCTCGACGGACACCTGTGGGAGCTGGTGTTCAACCCCAGCATTCACCGGGACGAGCTGGGCGGTGTGTGGCTTGACGGCTCGGAGGCGCGCGCGGATGTCTGAGCGCATGCTGCCCACGCCAGTGGAGCCCTATGAGGAGGAGGACACGGAAGGGGCAACCTCGTTTTCGCGGGCGGTGTTGACTGCCCGGGACTTGTCGGGACTGCCGAAGCCACCGCGTCCAACGCCGCTTGCACCTTCGCATACGACCCCTGAGTCGTTGAAGCTCGGCCGCTTCGGCATGTTGATTGCGCTGATGGCGGGCGTGGGGATGGCCTGGTGGATGGCGAACTGGTTCCTGCCCTGAGCTGAGTTGCCTGCTGCCCCGGCCGACTTCAGCATGTGTGCGAAACGACTGTGCGGTGCGGGGTTGGCCTTGCCGGCGCGTACTCCATGGGGGACACTTGCCTCGCCCTCCGTCCCGGTCGACTCTTTGACTTCGTCGTCTCGCTTCCTGCCTTTGCTGTTCGCGCTTGTGGCTTGCGGTGAGCCCGCAAAGAGTGCCGACCCACAGGATAGCGCCACGCCGTCGTCTGCAGACACGGTCTCCCCCCTCGGCGACCCCTCGGCATCCACCGACCCCTCGGCATCCACCGACCCCTGGCCCGACTCAACGGACCCTCCGGCGGGCCAGCTCAGCCTAGTGCACGACGGCAGCGTACTCGCCGATGGTGCGGTCCTGCCGGTCCGGAGTGCTCCCGCGGGCATCGACGAGAACACCGTGCTGCGGTTTATCCTCACCAATCGCACCGAGTCCGACCTCCCCCTTTCCGACGTCCCGAGTGCCTGGCTCACAGCCGGCGCTGCCCCCATTGCCCTGCGCTCGGACCCTCCGTCCTCACTCGCGCCGGAGCAGAGCGTCTCAATTGAGCTGGTCATCGACCCCTCCGACGTTCTCGCCGCCTCAGAAAACTCCGCCACCTTCACCGTTCCCGGCGGCCCCACCGTCACGCTTGTGGTCACCGTTCCCCGTCCCCTGCGTCTCGTGGTGGTGGGCTCGGGTCACTACACCGCCGTGAGCGACAGCTATGGCGCCGACTTCAGCGTCGAGCAGCTCCACGCCGACGACGTCTCCACGGCGCGAGATGTCACTTGGGGCGAGGGACGGTTCTTCCGGGCGGACCGCAGGACCGACGACTGGACCGCGCCGGGCATTTACCAATACAGCGACGATGGCCTTAGCTGGCACGACTCTGCAGCCTCCGACGACTTCTGGGTGTCGGACTGTGTGCATGCCTGGGATGGCTTCCATTGCGTGCGGTCCTCGAACTGGACCTACTCGGATTCTGGGGAAACGGTGGTCCACAACGCCGGCTACTGGGGCGATCTGATCAACTCCCTGGCCTATGTTCCAGCCTCGGGTGGCACCGACACAGGCGATGAGCTGGGCGACCGGATTGTGGCAGTGGGGCGCTACGGTCGCCGCGTGTTGTCGGGGGACGGTCTCACATGGCACACCGACATCGACTCCGAGGAAAGCGACTACTTCAATGGCGTTGCGTATGGAAATGGACTTGTCGTGGCGGTGGGCGGCAGCGACCGGATGTTCACTGCAGTCAGCGAGGACGGTGGCGAGACGTGGACTGAGACCGCCTTCTGCGACCATCGCTACACCACCTTTGGGTCGGTGGCCTACGGAAATGGGTGGTTCCTTGCGACGGGCCAGAGCAACCTTTGTGACGAGGTCTGGCGGTCTGCTGACGGGATCACCTGGGAGTCCACCGCCACCTCGAATGTGGGCGTGCTCACTTGGCACAACGGCTGGTTCATCGGGGTGTCTCAGCCATGGGGGGAGGCTGCCACGCTGGTGCGCAGTGCCGATGGCATGAGCTGGGAGACGGTTCATGCTGTGCCCGAGGGTGTGTCCATACAAGCAGCAGCGGCAGAGAGTCTGGATAGGGAGTCGCGGTGATGCGCTTTCTCCCTTTCCTGGTGTGGGGTGTGGCGTGCGGGTCGGATGACAAAGACGACCCGGCCGAGTCCTCTGACTCCGCCCCCCACACCGACTCTGCAAGTCCCACAGACAGCGGGGACAGCGGGGACAGCGGGGACAGCGGGGACAGCGGGGACAGCGGGGACAGCGGGGACAGCGGGTCGGTTCCCTGTACCCAGGGACTCGAGGTTCGTCTCAATGGCGAAGATGTCGACGATACCGTCCAGCTTGGACAGTCTCCGGCCCACGCCGATTCGGTGACCGTGCGCCTTGAGCTCCACAATCCCTGCGACGACGACCTCCGCTTCCTCGGTCATCCCGACGAGTGGGTCACAGGTACGGGCTTTTCCCTTGAGACCCTTCCGCCGGTCCGGCTCTCTCCTGGGGAGACCGATTCCATTGCCTTGGCCTTCAGTCCGGGCTCTGAGGGCGAGGCTGTGGGGGCGTTCTCACTTCCCTACGACCAGCCTGGTTCACCCTTTGAGGTGGTCCTCCAAGGCACGGCCGGTGCGCCGCTCACCCTTGTGCTGTCGGGAGAGGGGCGCCGAGTCAGCACAACCCACGATTACGGCGACACGTGGTCCACCGACACCTGGGACACCCTTGAAGGCCACACCAACGCACTCCAGCGCGGCGCTTGTTCGGGGGCGGGCGCCTTTGTGACGGTGGGCGGAAATGACAGCAGCCGATGGTGGACCTCATTGGACGGCGACAGCTGGGATGCCCATGTGCTCGCCGGCTCCGCTATCGGTGATTGTGTGTATGGCGATGGGCGCTTTGTGGCTTTCGGTGGCAGCCTGTTCGCGAGCAGCGACGGCATCACGTGGACCGTGACCCCCCTCGACTGGGTGCCGGACCACCTCCGCGCCATGACCTCTGGGACGGATGCAGCCGGCACCCATCGCTTCGTGGCGGTGGGCGACAATGGGCGTGTCGCCGCTACCCTCGATGGTGCGGCGTGGGACAGCGACGGCAACCCGATCTCCGACAGCCTCAATGATGTGGCCTTCGGGGACGGCTCGGGCGGCCCGGTCTTTGTGGCTGTGGGCGACAACGGCCTGGTTGCGACCTCTCCGGATGGCGTCGCGTGGACCGAGCAAGTTGTCGGTGGCACCCGCGACTTCTCTTCGGTTGTGTTCGGGGAGGAACGCTTCCTCGTGGGCGATGGCGCCGCCCAATACAGCTCGCTCGACGGCTACTCCTGGAGCCTCGTGGGGGCATCGCCGGTCCATCCGCTCGCCCAGCTCGGGCAGATGTGGTTCGGCGCGTCCGGGGCGGCTCTCTTTCGAAGCGACGACGGGGGGGTGACGTGGACCGTGCTGCGGGAAGACGACGGCGGGCCGGGGTATTCGGCGGCCAGCTTTGCCACGGACGACTCTCCATGATGCGACGCGGACTTCTGACGGTGTGGGCGGCGGTGGCCTGTGGCGGCGACCCTGAGGCCAAGTCCTCCTCGGAGCCGGCACCCGAGACGCAAGATAGCGCCACTCCCGATGACTGCATTGACGATGCGGAGTTCTTTGCGCAGACCGGCGCACCGCTGCTTGATGCCGACTGCGCCGCCTGCCATGTGCCGGACGGCGCGGCTGGCTCCACCTCGTTTCTGTGGACTACTGGCACCCAAGATGACGTGTTGGAAGTCAATTACACCATGCTCCAGCAGCTGCTGGACACCGTGGGGGCCGACACACTCCTTTCCAAGCCTACCGCCCAGGTGAGTCACGGTGGGGGCCTGCGCTTTGATGTGTTGGATGGCGATTATGCGGTGCTTCACGAGCTGGTCGCCCGCTTGGAGCAACCTGGCGCGTGTGCCCACCCCGGCTCTCCACCGCTTACTTGCGACGATGGCGGCATCCACCCCGGGGCCGCTCCGCTGCGCCGTCTTACAGACCTCCAGTATGCCGCGCTCGTCAAGGACACCCTCCAGGTCGAGCTTCCCGAAGGCATCTTCCCCGCTACTCCTCTGGGGGACGGCTTCCGCACCGCCGCGACGGCCAACGGGGTGAGTGCCGCCGGAGCGGAGTCCATCCTGCTTGCCGCTGAGTACGTGGCCGACTCGGTCGCGCTGGAGACTGCGCTCGACTGTGGTGCTTCGCGCGACGCGTGTGCGCGCTCCTGGCTGCTCGACCGGGCGGGGGCCCTCTGGCGGCGCCCGCTGTGGGCGTCTGAGTCCGCCTTGATCACCCGCTTTCTCGACGCCGGCCTCGACCCCGAAGAAGGCGCGCGGATGGGCATCTTTGTGGCCTTGCAGTCGCCCCAGGCCCTCTACCTTGACGCCCTCGCCGCCGAGCGGATGGGCGATGGGGACGACCCGGTGCATGCCGTCGATGCCTTCGCCGTGGCCAGCCGGCTTGCGTTCTTCGTGGGCGACGGCCCACCGGATGCCGAGCTGCTCGAGGCCGCGGCATCGGGCGAGCTGTCCACTCGAGACGGAGTGGCGACCCAAGCCCGGCGCCTCGTGGGGCTTCCGCGCACGACCGGCGTGGTGGCGCGCTTTCACCAGGACTGGCTCGACCTCCACCAGCTCCGCGACATGCTGAAAGACACCGCGCGCTTTCCGCTGTGGGACGATGCGCTTGTGGACGACATGTTCACCGAGACCGACCTCTTCACCACCGAGGTCGTGTGGATGGGCGAAGCGACATTCGACGCGTTGCTCTTCAGTCCCACCACCTGGGTCACGCCATCGCTGGCCGACATCTACGGCCTGTCGGCAGATACCGACGACTGGAGCCGCCTCACGCTGGACCCCCACACCCGCCCTGGCGTGCTCAGCCGCACCGGCTTTCTGGGAGCTCACTCCTATGCGGCCGCCTCCGCGCCGGTTCGTCGGGGGGCATGGATTGTTGAAAACCTGCTCTGCGAAGACCTGGCTCCGCCTCCCGGCATCGACACCACACTGCCTGAAGAGTCCGCCGAGATCCGCACCATTCGCGACAAGCTTGCCGCCCATGCCGCCGACCCCGCCTGCCGGTCCTGCCACGACCGCATCGACCCCATCGGCTTTTCACTCGAGCACTTTGACGGCATTGGAGCCTGGCGCGACAGCTGGGACAATGGAATTGCTGTCGATGCCACCGGCAGCCTCGAAGAGCCGCCGGGAGACTTCGAAGGATACTCCGAGATGATCGCGCTGGTCGGCACTTCGGACCGTGCCAAGGCGTGCTACGCCCAGCGCTGGTTCGAGTACGCCGTCGGCCGTCCCGCAGGCCCCGGTGATGCGTGCTCGCTTCGCACTCTGGCGGACCGCTTCACCGACTCCGGTGGCGACATTCCCCAGCTCATCGTGGACATCTCGCTCACCGACGCGTTTTTGTACCGCACCGAGAGCGGCTTTGACCCCCACGACCTTCCGGAGACCACCGATGCGTCCGAATAGGTTTCAGCGCGGGTCGAGCGGCCTGTGGGCTCCCAGTCGACGCGACCTGTTCACTGGCGCGGGCGCGGGTGCGTTGGCGTCTCTTGCCAGTCGTCCGGCCAGGGCCCAAGCCACCGAAGGTCCCAAGCGCGTCATCCTGGTGCACTACGGTCAGGGCACGGTGATGGAGCAGTTCGTGCCGACGGGCACGGAGCGCGACTTCGTGTTGCCGTTCATCACCGAGCCACTGGAAGCCTACCGCGACCAGATGGTGGTGCTGACCGGTGTCGACAACGTCATGTCCACCTTTAACGAGGTCGGCAACGCCCACGAAAACGCCCTGTACACCATCTTCTCGGGGCAGCCCTTCCCCATCCAGGACAGCGCCCGCCTGACCTCGGCGGGCCCCACGATCGACCAGGTGCTCGCCCAGCGTTTGGCTGCGGACACGCCCTATGGTCGGCTGGACTTTGCGGTCGGGGGCAGCTCAACGGATGGTCTCATCACCCTCGGACGCTTCTGGGTCGACCGCGACGATCCGGTGGTCTCCTTCAATGAGCCGGAGCGGGCCATCCTGCGGGTGTTTGGGGACGGCAACCTGTCCGAAGCCGATGCCTGGGCTCTGCGGGCCCGTCGAAGCAGTGTGCTGGATGCTGTGTTGGACTCGTTCCGGCTCGCCGAGCAACGGGTGGGGGCCGAAGAGCGCATTCGCCTCCAAGCCCACCAAGACAAGCTGCATGCTCTGGAGCAGCGCCTCTCCGCTGGCGTCGGGGAGTGCAACGCGCCGCTGTGGGTTGCGTCTGCTGGCTACGACCACACCTACGACGACGATGTGTCGGTGCTCGCGCTGAACGACGTGATGGTGACCGCTCTGGCGTGCGACTATGCGCGTGTGGCGACCCTCGACTTCTCCAACACCCACGACCACGCGTTTCCTTGGCTGTGGGCCGACAATGGCGGTCCCCTCGTGGACACCGCCGTGTGGGACAACTGGCATGCCATGGTCCATGCCGACTACCAGCCTGGGATGGAGCACGTCTACAGGTGGTACACTCACTGCTTGGTTGACCTGCTCGATCGACTCGCGACCACCACTGATGCCGATGGTGACAACATGCTCGACACCACGCTTGTGGTGTTCATGTCCGAGTTCTCCAGCGGCAGACATTGGACCACTTCACTGCCGGTCATCTTGCTGGGCAATGTGGGTATGGTCGAGACCGGCCGCTGGGTGGACCACATGCCGTTGGACCGGGAGTCTTTCCAACTATACGGCGGCTACGAGTACTCGGGCGTCACGACGAACCAGCTCTACACGTCTCTGCTTCACATCTGTGGCTTCGACGACGACACCTTTGGCTACACCGCCGAGGGTGCGTTGCCGAGTGGCGGGGTGCCGGGGCTGTAGCGGGAGGGTGCGCAGAGTCGGTGCCAGGTGTTGATTGTTGCTCAAGCTCCGCTTGATAAGCAATCAACAGCTGGCACCTGTCTGTCCCCCTGTCCCCCTGTCCGGACCGCCTACCGAAGCCAGGCGGGATTGTCGGTGAGCGGGGAGCCGAAGTACTCGCCCGAATCACCTGAGTCGCGGGACTGGACGTTCATGATGGGCACCAGCACGTTGTCGATCTCAAACACGGTCGCCAGGGACAGCGCGCCACCTTCGCCACCGTTGCCTCTGCAGCCATCCGACGCCACCGTGACGCCGTAGCCCGAGTAGGACGAGCTGCCTGTGCTGGTCTGAGTGCCGTCAAAGAACTCAAAGCCGAACGCGTAGCTGTAGCTGGAGCCGTGGCTGTAGTAGTAGTGGATGACGTGATTGCAGATGCCCACGTAGTCTTGGTAGCCCTCGACCGAGAGCGTCTGGATGGCCGCCACCTCGGCATCAGACAGCTCCAAGGTGAAGTCGCTGGACAGCCACCGCCAGCCGTCGCCGCCGGTGAAGTGACGCTGGTAGGTGAGGTCGCTTGAGTAGGCAATCTCGGTCCAGCCGCCGCCGTCGGTGGTCATGTCGCAGTACACCTCGAAGGGGTCGAGGCCGATGCCCACGCCGTCGGGGTCGATGATGTAGTCGCCATCCGCACTCGCTCGCCCCGCGTCGAGAATGTCGTCGCAGGTGAGGCCCAGCGCACAGTCGCCGGTGGAGGGGTCGGGGTAGATGCTGCTGTCAGAGTCGTCGCAGTCGAGGCCCCCGCAAGAGTCATCGGCGTAGCCATCGCCGTCGTCGTCGCTGTCGACATTGCCGTCACAGTCGTAGTCCTCACCATCACAACCCAAGGCCGCGCCCGGGTTGTAGTCGCCGTCACCGTCGTCGCAGTCTCCGCCCGTGGCGACATGGCCGGTGGGGGCATCGCAAGCGTCGGTGGACGAGGCGGTCACCCCGTAGCCATCGGAGTCGCCGTCCGGATACCAAGTGGACTGGGTGGAGGTGTCGAGAGAGCTGTCGTCGTCGTCGGTGAGGCCGTCGCAGTCGTCGTCGGTGCCGTTGCAGATCTCGGAGCCCGCTGGGCTCACCAGTGCGTTGGAGTCGTCGCAGTCGGTGGCGTCGGAGACCGTGTCGGAGGGGGCATCGCACGCTTGGGTGGTGGCGGTCGCATCGCCGTAGCCATCACCGTCGTTGTCGTCGTAGAAGGTGCTGCCGGTGGAGGTGTCCACACTTGGGTCGTCGTCGTCGATGTAGCCGTCGCAGTCGTCATCATCGCCGTTGCACACCTCGGCTGCGGTGGGGTGCACATCGCTGTCGGTGTCGTCGCAGTCCGTGGCGTCGGTCGAGGTGTCGGAAGGCTGGGTGCAGGCGAGGGTCACATCGCCCAAGTCGCCGTATCCATCGCCATCATCGTCGGCGTACCAAGCCGTCGCGCTCGACTCGAGGCGGTCCGTGTCATCGTCGTCGATGGCCGTGTCGCAGTCGTCGTCGATCAGGTTGCAGATCTCATCCGCGGCGGGGTTCACCTCGGCCGCTGCATCGTCGCAGTCGGTGTTGTCGGCGAGATAGTGAGACGGCTGGTCGCAGGCGGCGGTCGTGTTGCCGGCATCGCCGTAGCCATCGCCATCACCGTCGGCGTACCAGGTGAGCGCGTCGGCTGCGTCGGGCTCATCGATGTCGCCGTCGCAGTCGTCGTCGACGTCGTTGCACAGCTCGGTGGCGTCTGGCGACACTGCTGCGTTGCCGTCGTCGCAGTCACCGGGACTGGAGCTGTAGCCCTCGGGCTCGGTGCAGGCCTCGGTGGTGGCGCTCAGATCGCCCCAGCCGTCGCCGTCAAAGTCCACATAGAAGGTGACTTGGGTGCCTTCGTCGACCACTTCGTCGCAGTCGTCGTCGCGCTCGTTGCAGATTTCGGTGGCGTCGGGATGGACCGCTGCATCGTCGTCGTCACAGTCCGCTGCCAGCTCGTAAGACACCGCATCGTCGGGCTGGCTGCATGCGAGCGTGGTCTCGGTGGGGCTGCCCCAGCCGTCTCCATCGATGTCGAGGTGCCAGGTCTCACCCACGCCCTCGTCCACCTCGAAGTCGCAGTCGTTGTCGGCCTCGTCACAGACTTCCACGCCGCCCGGGTACGCGTCGGGGTTGTCGTCGTCGCAGTCGGTGTCGGTGGAGACCTGCCCGTATGTCAGGGCACAGACCTCGGTGGCAGTGTCCGGGGCGCCGAAGCCGTCGCCATCGCTGTCCTCGTATGCGGTCTGGGTGACGTCCTCGTCGACGTTGCCGTCGCAGTTGTCGTCGATACCGTTGCACAGCTCGGTGGCAGACGGATTGACCGAGGCGTCGGTGTCGCTGCAGTCCTCGCTGGCCGGAAAACCGTCGCCATCAGCATCCTCGTCGAGGTCGGTGACATCGGTGATGCCATCGGTCTCACCGTCGGTCTTGTCTGAGGGGCTGCAAGCTGCGAGTACCGTCAAAGGCAAGATGAGAAGTACAAGGGGGGATTGGCGCACGGAGACCTCGGGCGGCCTGCCGCAGTGAAGCCACTTGGGGACTATATCCGTGAGCGCGGCCGTTCGGAACGCCCATCTGGACCGTTTACCTCCGGAACAGGCCGCACCGAGGCAATGAGGGGGATGCTGTGGTGCGCTTGAAGAGTGGGGGTGCCCCAGACCTCGAACCCCATGTGGGTGTCGCGCGCCCTACCACTCGCCGCCAGTGAATAACAACACATCGCCATAGCTGTTGCCGCCAAGGTTGGTGCCTCCGCGCCCGATGAGAACATCGACTATGCCGTCTCCATCGAAGTCCTGGTCCGCGACGATGTCGTAGCCAACGAGGTTGGCGTTGCCGTCGCCCACCACCATCCCGTCGGCTTGGTCCCCGCTCAAGGTGCCGCTGGATCCAGACTCGTACATTGCGACTCGGCCCGCATAGTAGTCGGTGGTCGATGGGGTGTAGTACAGCCCACCCGCGACCAGGTCGTCTGCGCCATCGCCGGTGACATCACCGATGGCCACGGAGTAGCCTAGCCTTTCGGGGTAGATGTCGGCGTCGCCTTTGATGTATAGGTCGCCCTCGGAGTAGGTGGCGGTGTCAGGAGGGCTGGGCGACCCGAAGAACACCGCGACCCCGCCAGCGTCGTTATCGGCACCCGGACAGCCCACGGCGATGTCAACATGGCCGTCGTCGTTGTAGTCACCCGATGCGATGGAATGTCCACAGCTCGCGGTCTCTTCACCACCTGTGATCTGCGCCAGCGTGATGTCTTGGACAAAGCTGGGGCCGGTCACAGGGGTCTTGAGGGCGTAGACGATGCCGGAGTTGCCGGTCGAGGTGGGATGGACGGCCGAGGCCGCGATGATCTCGTTCACACCGTCGCCGTCCAGGTCGAACACGTCGACTGCGCTGTACCCGAGGAAGCCCCCTGTGGTGTCGCCGTAGACTGTTGTAGCGGCGCTGTGGTCGATAATGGGCCCGCTCGAGCCCACCTCCCAGATGTAGAGCAGTCCTTCGTAGGCGCTGGTGGTGGTCGTGTAGGGGGCTGCCACCACCAGCTCGGCCACGGTGTCGCCGGTGACCTCTCCCACTCCGAGCGTGAGGCCTGCAAGGCCCCCGTCGCCGAAGGCCTGCACGTCGGCATCGCTCCAGCCCAACGACGCTGGACTGGACGCCGTGGAGGTGAGAGGACCGGCAAACACGAAGGCACTGCCCGTAGTGCCGCCGTAGTCGGCGTAGACAGCACCCACCAACAGGTCGTCGACGCCATCGCCGGTGACGTCGCCCACGCCGCGACCGTAGCCAAGGAGGTCGGAGTTCTCCTCGCCGTTCACCACGCCGGCGTAGTCGCTCGCATCCAGCTCGGAGCCCAGCACATCTGCGCCGCTGTACCAGGTGGCACGGCCGGCGTTGCTGATGAGGCCATCGTAGGAAGGGTCACAGACAATGACCTCAGCCACACCATCCCCGTCCAGGTCGCCGGCCGCGATGCGCAGCCCGAAGCCGGTGCCGTAGTCACCCACGACCGCCCCGGAGTGGTGGGCGGAGGGTGTGTTGATGCCGTGGATGCCTTCGGGAGCACCCGCATCATCGCAGTTGTCGTCGATGGCGTTGCCGGCCACCTCGCTGACCCCGGGGCTGATGGCGTTATCGTTGTCGTCGCAGTCTGTGGCCTTGGCGGCTTCGTTCGGCACCGCCACCATCCACTGTTGGTAGGTGGTGAGATTGGAGATCTCCGCGTAGTCCTCACTGCGGTAGCCATCGCCGTCTTGGTCGTAGTCGTCGTTGCCCGCACAGTCGTGGTCGGAGCCGTCGCCCCAGGTGTCGTGCTGGGCGGGGTTGTAGTCCTCGGCCCACTCGCCAGCGCCTGCCATCGAGTCAAGCGTAGGGTCGTCTACGCAGTCGCCCGCTGGAGCGGTCTCGCTTCCGGGCACCCCCACGGTTGGCAGACCGAAGGCCACGTCGGGCACATAGCCGTCTAAGTCGAGGTCGTAGTCGTTCTCCCCGCCGCAGTCCTCGTCGAGTCCGTTGCTGGGAAGGTCGGTGAAGCCAGGGGCCAGCCGCGCGTCGGTGTCGAGGCAGTCATCGCCCACGTTGCCCAGGGAGTCGGTGTAGCCATCGGCCACGTGGTTGTCTCCGTCCTGGTCGTAGTCGTCCTCTACGGCGTTGTCGTCGGCATTTTTACCCGCACAGTCCTGGTCGACCCCATCGTAAAACTCCTCAAGGGCGTCGGGGTGGATGTCAGCGCTGTCGATGGTGCTGGTCCAGGCTTCCTCGCCGTCGCAGTCGGTGAGACAGTCCTGGCAGTCAGCGCCCACGGTGTCTGCGCGGTCGGCATAGGCCGCCGACTCGAAGCCATCGCCGTCGGCATCGAACTCGTTGTCGTCGCCATCGCAGGCTGCGTCAATGCCGTCGTAGGCCACATCTTCTGGGGCGCCGGGAAACACATTCTCGGGAGGCAGCGCCGGGAGGTCGTTGAGTGGATCAACGGGCTGTTCTGGGTCGTCGACATCATCGTAGCAGTCGCCATCTTGACCGCTCGGAGGTGACAGTGACGAGCCGGGCGCCTTGCTGCTGTAGTCCACAGACCAGTGGCCGTCGCGGTCGCGGTCGCCATCGCCGGTGGTGAGGTCGCAGTCGTTGTCGATGCCGTCGTAGGCCACTTCCTCGATGGAGGGGTCGGGCCGCAAGCTGGCGTCGAGATCGTCGCAGTCAACGTCGTTTTCGTAGCCGTCGCTGTCCTGGTCGAAGTCATCGATCGAGCCGTTGCCGTCGGAGTCCTCCCCCGCGCAGTCCTGGTCGACTCCGTCGTAATAGCGCTCCTCGGCGCCTGGATAAGCGCTGGGGTTGCTGTCGTCGCAGTCATCGGCGGTGTCGGCGGTGTTGGTGCCGGGCCGCTCATTGGGGCAGCCGGACTGCTCCTCGCCACCACCAAAGCCGTCGCCATCGACGTCCGCGTACCAAGTAATCGGCATGCCGACTGTGGCGTCGCCGTCGTCGCAGTCCTCTCCCAGCCCCACGCCGTCGCCGTCGTAGTCCGAGCGCTCTGCGACCTCGTCTTTGCTGACAAAGCAGCCGCTGGAAACGATCATCGCGAGCAGAGGAATGGCATGGAGGCCGAATCGACTTGGGGACACGAGCGCCTCCTGGGCCGTCTATCTTAGCATCGCTCAGAAGGTGCGGGACGCTATCGCGGATGTTCGGGCCTTCGGAGCCCCTGCGGGTCTCCTTCGGGCCTTCGGAGCCCCTGCGGGTCTCCTTCGGGCCTTCGGAGCCCCTGCGGGTCTCCTTCGGGCCGTGGGCTACTCAACCCGAGGTGGTGCGCAGAATCCACCGACTTGGCGGAGCGGTTCGTTCTTCAGCGCCGCATCTTTGATGCACGCATTGAGCCACTCTTGCCAGTGCAGGTCGGCGTGCTGGGGCGGTGTTGTGGGAGGGTCCAATCCAACAGCCACCACCCACTCTCCACCATCCGTCGAGGACTCCAGCGGTCCCCCGAGCGTGGGAAGCGCGCGCAGCAAGTGAGCTTGATCGGTCGCCTGAAACAGCCCAGCATGGAGCACAACACTACCGAAGCCCAGCGATCGCAGTGTCTCTGCGACCGTGGGTCCCTGGTCGGTCAACAGACCGGCAACCGTGTAGTTTTGCAGCGCCATCCGTGGACTCACTTGGCCGGGGCTCACGAGACACAGGTCGGCAACGGGTCGCTGGTGGACCGACTGGTAGTAGCAGCCGAGGTTGGTGGTCCAGAGGTCCCATGCGGGGGCCTGGGATCCGTTCTGGGGCCACACATCCAGCACTGGGCCCGAGTGTGCAGCGTAGGCGGACGGCACATCCGTCTGCATCGTGCGCTGGCGCCAAGGTAGCCTTGGGACCACGAAGGCATCGACCAGACCGAGGGCCAGGAGGACCGCAGCCGCCCGGGGTCGGCGCTCGGCTAGGCGGGAGAGCACCACTGCCCCGACCGCTCCCAGGCACAGCAAAGTCGCCCAGGACAGGCGGTCTGGAAACCGCATAAATGCCGCGATAATTACGGACGATAGACCATCTTGGGAGGGTGTACCACTCGGGGACAGCGCCCGCGCAGCCAACACGGGGGCCAACGCAAGACCCAGCGCGCCCGCTCCGGTGAGCGCGACTCTGCGCCAACCGGTCGAGTCGCCCCCCAACACCCGTGGAGCGGCCACGGTGAGTGCCAGGGCGACTGCGGGCAGCGCCGCAGACTGGGTGTAGCCGTGGAGGTCGATGGATGGGCCGGGGGGCAGGAACCTGCGGAGGGTCAGGCCGAGGTCAGGCGTGGGAAAGCCTGCCGTGGCGAGGTCGTCGGCGCCTCCTCCGCCCCCTGCCGAAAACGCCATGGCATAGAACAGGCCCGGCAGCGCGACGGTGAGAGCCGCCGCCAGAAGTGGCCACAGGCGGTCGATCGAGTGGCGAGCAGCCATCAGCGCGGGTGCCGCAAAGCCCAGCGCAATGGGAATGCTCGCGATGCCCAGCCAGGCGGTGGTGAGCAAGGTCAGCACGAACCAGACGCCTGCCCACACGCCGTCTTGGGGGCGCGCACCCACCCGTGTCGCTCGCAGCCAGGCGGTCGCGAACAGGGGCATCCACGGGTTGACGAGGTGGTACGGGTAGCCCTCCAAGAGGGCCGTGCTGGCCAGTCCAGACAGCGCGAACACGAGGCCAGCGAGCAGTGACCACGGCGCCCGGGCGCCCAGCTCACGGGCGAAGCGCTCGGCCGCCCATATGGACAGAGCCACGCCCGCGACGGTGAGCCAGCTGAGCAGACGCGCGGCGCCCAACCATCCGAGAAGCGCGCCGATCGGAAGCTGGAGAAAGCTGTCTGGGCGGCCATAGTGGGCGCCCGCTGGCCAGCCGGTGAAGGGGTCGTCGAGCCATCCACCCGACAGCAGCCGGCCGCTCGCGCTCAGGAACCATGCCGTTCCGGGACCATCGGGATGGTGGCCGAGCAGGTGGAGTCCGGTGATGGCGGGCCAAGTCCACAGCATCGCGAGCAGCGCGCAACACAAGGGGGTCGCCCAGCGGGGCCAGGCCCGGCTCAAGTGCGGTCTCCACGTCGTCGGCGGCGAGGTTCAGACCTCTGGAAGCGACCGTCTACCAGCCAAACCACGTAGCCGAACACCAGCGCGAACCATCCGAGGCCGGCCACGGTGGTCGCCGTCTCGAAGCGCTCTAGCTGCCGGGCAGGTCGGGCCAGAGCGACCCGAGTGGCCTGCGGTGGGCTGGTGTTGGACAGCGCGAAGGTGATGCGGTCGCGGTCGCCAACTGGTTCGGTGGTCGACGCGAGCAGCTGACTTGGAGCACTCTGCGTGGTGGCAATCAGGTCGAGCGAGATCATGCGCGTGGGTGGACCGCGCAAGGTCGTGGTCCAGATGCCATCCCCGGTCGGTGCGCTGCCATCTCCATCGTCCGTGAGGGCCTGCGCGAATTCCTTGTCGAGCCAGTTCCCTTTTACGTAGAGACTGCCGACTTGAGGGGGCGGGCTCCCGACCACGACCTCAACCGTCAGCTGGGCGTCTTCGGCGGCAGCGGAGAGGGCGAGGGCGAGCAGGAGGGAAGCGCTCATGCCGAGCTCAAGTGGGCGCGAGGCCGCGATGGGTGTGCTGAAGCTGCACGGGAGTGCCGCCTACAGGTGTGGCAGTCCATCCGGAGCTGCTCTTGTCGAGGGCCACCACGGAGCGCTTGCCGACGTCTTTCGCAGCCTGGGTGAGCACGAAGCCACCGACCCCATCGGGAAGGACGTCTTGGATGTCGTCGAGGTGCTCTGCCTCGACGGTGTCGATGAGGAGGAAGATGGCCACCGGGGCGCCAGAGCGGGCCTGCAGAGCGTTGACGGCGGCTCGAATGGCGGGGGGACGGGCGGTGCGGGCGCGGTAGACGGGGCCCCCCACCACCGGGGGGAGCTTGACCGCCGACGGCGCCACTGCGACGACCTGCCGGCCGTCGGAGAGCGTTGCCAGCAGTGCTTGCAGGGCGTCGTGGGGGGTGGCGCAGGTCCACACGGACAGGCCCTCGCTCACGGCGGGCGTGCCTGGCCCGAGCAGACCGGCTTCGGGCACACGTGGTGGCGGGAGAGGGGGGGCGGCAAACTGCCCGCCGCCCTCCAAGCGGCCTCGCCACAGCGCCAGTCCGGCGCCCAGCAGAGCGGTGAGCGCCGCGCCGAGAATCATCCAGAGGAAGGGCGAGCTGGCGCCTCCGTGGGTGACCGCGGACATCGGCTGCTGACCACCGGGTGTCTGCTGATGACCGGGTGCCTGCTGGCCGGGCTCCGACTGCGGGCCGGTTGGTGGAAGCTGGGGGAGTGTGCCGTCGGCGTTGGGAACAGCCGGCGGCCGAATCTTACGGGAGCCCTTGCTGTCCTTTGGGACGGTCGCCTCGCCCTTGTCGAGCTTGGCGGTGGCCGAGACCACGCCACCTTTCACAGACAGCTCCACCGCGCGGTGATGGCGGGTCTCGGACCACTCGATCGCCCCACCGTCGAGGGTGCCCGAGTCGGTCGTGATGACCACGGTGACCGTTGAGGGGACGTTCTCGGCGATACCGGCCCACAGTCCGTCGCCCGCAGGGACATCTGGGGGCTCGCCGCTGTCGTTGAGCGTCGCTTCGTAGACTTCGCCATCCGGACCGGTGAGGACCACGGTGAACGGGCCCTCCAGCTCGCCGTGGGGGTCCAGCCGCACGATCACCGACTGGGCGTCCTGGCTCAGGTCTCCGTTGGCCGTTCCGATCTCGCCAGTGGGACCGGCCTCGACGGGCGCGTCGATGTCCTCATCGGGGTCGATGGGCACCAGCTCCTCTGCGGGGGGCGTCGCACCGTTGGCGGAGCCCTGGATGGGGGGGGCCGCCTGCTCTACGGGCGGCGTCGGCGGCGCGTCGGACGGGGCGGTCTGGGCCCAGGTGGGCGAGGGGCAGCACAGCGCCACAGCTGCGAGGCAGAAGACGAGTCGCAACAAGGGGGCATGTGTGGAAATGGGAGGCTCCGGAGCGGGTCACCAGTCTACCGCGTGCCGCCCTGGTGGTTGCGTGGGTTGCGTGGGTTGCGTGGGTTGTGTGTCTCCGGTTGCGTGTCACCCACTGTCGGCCCGCACCGGCGATACTGCCCGCCCGTCGCACCCTTGGGGAGTCCTGGCATGGCCACCCGCCCGTCCCATCGCTCGGTTCCACTGTCGGTCTACGTCGTCTGGCATCCTCGCTTCGCTGACGGCGCCGCTCTTGCGCGCTCGGTCTACAGCTGGCTCGGCTCGTCGCGGTCCGATCTCCGTCGCGTGGGCATGGGCATTGAGGTCCACTTCCGGTCCGAGGACTGGCAGCGCTCCTTCGCGCTTCCGGGCGACCCGCTCCCGGACAGCTCTGTCCCCACCGACGCCGTCTCTGCCGCCGACCACGCCGCCCAGCACCGCGCCCGTCGTCCCATCGCGTTCGGAGAGGCGGATGTCGACGTCATCGTGCCGCTGGTCGATGCCCACATGCTCACCGATCGCTCCTGGCGTCGCGACCTGCGCACCTGGGCCGACCTCCACCGTGATGAAGGCGGGGTGCGACTTGCGCCGGTGCAGCTGGTGCCGTCTTTCGAGGCGCTTGGACCCGTGATTGATGGCATCCAGCCGGTGCAGGTGGACACCTGGCGGGACCTCGATGAGCCCGAGGATGACGCCGCCCGCCGGACCCGCAGAGGGGTGCGCTTGAGACGTGAGCTTGTGCAGTTCCTGCTGCGAATTCTCACGGAGTTCGACCCGCATTCTGACGGCGATGGACGCCCGCTCCGACGCGTGTTTTTGTCCCACGCGAAAGAAGACAAGGCTGCGGGAGCAGGGGTGGCCGAGCGACTGCGCGATGTGGGGCGTGCCTACGGTCACATCGAGACATTCTACGACGACAATGAGCTGATTCCGGGACGCCGAGGTTGGACCCAGGCCACCCGACGGGCGTCGGCGCGTGGGGAGGCCTTCGTGGCGGTGCTCTCCGATCAATACGCCGCCCGTTCGTGGACCCGCGCCGAGCTGTCCCAGGCGCGCACTCCCCAGGTCGACGCCGAGCTGCCCGAGCGGGTGTCGGTGTGGACGGTGCGCCCCACGGTCGCGGTCACCACGCTGCAGGACGGCTGGAGTCAGATTCCAGACGACCTCGCCACCGTGCCCGTGATGCGGTTTGCGCCCGGTCGTGAAGAAGAAGTGTTCGACCACTTGCTGCGCGAAGCCGTGGTGCAGGCGTGGCAGCTGAAGTGGGCGGACAAGGTGGCGCGCCGCTGGGCTGCCCGCAGTCCGGACGAGCGCCGCGCCTACACCGACCTCCACATCCTCACCTGGACCCCCGACCGGCCCACCCTGGCGGCCCTGCGCGCAGAAGCTCGCCGCCGCCGCGCGTGGCCCTCCGTCGCGGGACGACGGGTGCTCGTGGCCTACCCGGGCTTCGGCTTTTTGCCGGGCGAGGAGCAACGCCTGGAGCGCGACTTCGGCTCAGAGATTCACCTGTGCAGCTTCCACGACCTGCTGGTGGGCGGCGACGAGCCCCAGGACCCCCACGAAGGCCACCGGCTCTGGCTCAGTGTGGGCGACCCCGCCGGAGAGGAGCTCGCTGCCCGTGGGTACGACGCGGGCTGGGTACGACAGGCCGCCGATGTGTTGTCCCACACCCCCCTCCGACCCCAGCAGTCGCTCCACCTCGACAGCCTCATGTTGCGGCTGGTCCAGCGCCTCCTTCCCCGCACGGACCTCGCCTATGGCCGGGCGCTTCGGATGAGCTGGGACTGCTTTGATGACTTGTTGCTGGACATCCTCACGGACCGCACCTGCCGCCGAGAGTCGGAAGTGGGGGACCGTCCCCTGTGGAATTTTACCGCCTGGCCGGCGTGCAGTCCCCGAGAGCCCGTCCATCAGCGCCGTCTTGCCGACCTGCGCGCACGCCACGTGCATGCCTGCCGCTTCTACGACATCGCGCCCGTGGGCGAGTCGCTCTTACAGCCGCTGCCAGCCCCCAAGGTGGAGGCCGACTCTCTGGCCCCCGCCGACGCCTGGCGGGCGGCCACGGCGCTGAGCCGCATGCGTCATCTTGCCGCGCAGCACACCGATGCCACGGTGCTTGTCGCAGGTCGTATTGCGGGCTCCGCTGGCCTCATGCCCGGCATCGTGGAGGAGCTGCTGTGGTCTCTGGCCGTTGGGCTTGGGGGGGCCGAGGTGCTGCTGCCTCCCCCGCCTGATGGCGACCCCGCCGACCTGGCCCACCGACAAGAAGTCGCCGCGCTGTGTGACCGCCTGCGTGCGCTCCGGCCCAAAGATGTCGGTGTGGTGCTGGTCGGCGAGTATGGGGGGGCCGCCCGACTGGTGGTTCAGGCCGTGATGCAGCGGGTCCAGGCCACGGAGACACCCCCCCTGCCGCCCATGTTGACCTTGCATGGCCAGCTGGCCCACCCTGCCGCCGCAAGCCGCTTGCGGGTGATCCTCGAGGGAGGGGGGGGCGCTGGTCAGGCCCATGCCGCTCAGTGCTACGCCGCCCTCGAAGCTGCTGTGGAGGGTCTCGCGGGTCTGCTTCAGCGCCATTCGCCCGACACCTTGCTGCCGGGACTCGGCATCGACATCGCCGAGTGGGTGGATCTCATGACCGCCAGTGGGGTCGAGCGTATCGGAGCGGCTTTGATGCGGGTGAGGCCGGATCGTGCCCACACCCGCCGGTCTGCAAGTGCCCGGCCCACGGACCGTCGCCGTCGACTGGAGGGAGCCCTCGCCTCCACCCTTGCCGAGCTGCCGCTTCCGTCTGGGGTCCTCTCCGACATCTTCCCGGCCGCCTGGACCGCCGATCGCCGCAGCCTCGCGCGGATGGTGGAGCTTGCCGCCCGCGGCGATGTGGGGCCGCGCGCTCTAGCCACGGCCCTGCGTGCGCATCTTGGCTCCGACAATACGCTACTCTGGCGTGCTCTGGTCACGCAGCGAGTGGGGGGCGAAGACGCGGTTGCGCGTGCGCTGGCGTCAGAAGGGCTCGACCCGTCCGCTCTGTTCGGCCCCGTCGAAGATGGGCGCGCGGAGGTGGTGCCGGGGCGGCTGGGCGTGCACTTGGTGTGGGACCGCGACGATGAACCGACCGCGGCGCTGGTGGACTGCCTCACCGACACACTGCACACTCTCGGCGACGGTGTGTACAGCGATGGCAGGCCCGCTGTGGGAGAGGGTGTCGCGGTCCGGCACCTGTCCTTTGCCAGCTGGCCGCCCCCCAAGCCTGCGCTCGACGAATTCACTGCCAATCTTGTGGTTGTGCTGCTTCATGCCGACCTTCCCGGCGGCCCGGCTCGCGCCACCGCCAGCCCGTGGGCCCGCCAGCTCTCCCGCGCCGACGACACCCGAATCAGCGTCGTGGTGCGTATTCCGGAGAGTCAGCTGTCTCCGATGCCGGCGGGCGTGTCTGCGGGTGGACCGTGGGCGGTGATGTGGTCTGAAGCTGCGCCGCCCACCCAAGTGCGTCCCACCATCTTCGACGATGTGCCCTCGGCAGGCCCCCAAGACGACGTGATGGCAGCCGTTTTATGGGGTGTGGTGCATGCCTTGCGCCCCGGAACCGCAACCGGCCAGCAGCGTCTGCCCGTGGTCTCCGATGGTCGGGGCTCGCTCCCCACCGTGGCCACTGCTTTCGAGCGCCGGGCGTGCCTCGCCCGCTTTGTGTCCGGGCCGTCCACGCTGGACCCCTCGCTTGCCGGTCGCGTCATCGAGCCGGGCTGGGCTGTGGTGCCTTTTGGCGTGAACGTGGCCACACCCGCCGATGTCCACATCGTGGCGGTCGACACGGCTGCGGCATGGCGGGGCGCGGCGGTTCCCCGAGTGGTGGTGGGTCCGTCCCAGCAGCTCGATGCAGCGCTCGACTGGACCGGCCCCGGACGCCTCACCGTGCGTGTGTCCTCCGAACGTCCCGAAGACGCCCTGCTTGGCGCGCATCTCGTCGCAGCGCGTCAAGCCTGGCTCCAGGCGTGTCTCGACCGCGTGTACCCCGGCTTCCCCGAGTGGGAGACCGTCGTCGCGCCGTCTCTGTTGGGCTTGTGTGGCGCCGCACTCAAGGGCCAGCGCTGGGTGCTCGTTCCCGAGCCGATGCCGTCCGCCGCCGATCGCCAGCAGCTCGCGGAGATGGCCAGCAGCACCGGCCTCACCGTCCACAGCCCCACCTCGGTCCATGGGGAGCTGCTTCGCGGCTGGACCGTCCACCTCGTCGTGCTTCCACCTGAACCCGACAACCTGCCCGCGACAGGCCTCTCTGCCGCTCATGGCGCGCGTGTCCGCACCGTGCTCCAGGCTGTGTTCCGCTCGGTGGGGGCCAAGGTCCACATCGGATCCACCCCCGACGCCCTCGCCCGCACTCGCTTGGGTCCCCGTCAGCAGCTGTTTGTGCTCTGTGGTGTGCCATCGGGAGGACCGTCCACCGAAGCCTGGCTCGCCGTCGTTCGCACTCTGGTGACCGCCCACGCCCACGCCGTCTACCCGCTCGGTCTCACTGGCGGACTGTTTGGGCGGGACTCCCGTCCCCTCGCTCAAGCCTGGCCCCGCGCACTGTCTCGCATCTCCGAACACAACGGACTCGGACTCGCCGGCACCGAGGCGCTGGCCCGCACCGTCGACATCTGGCCCGCTGCCCGCCGCATGCTCGATGGGGTGGGCCACCTTCTCAGCTGACCGGTCGGGAGGTCGTGGGGAGCCTACCCGCGGTCAGCCCACTGCGTTCCGAAAAGCCCGAAACGATGTGTAGACCGATGGAATCGAGCGCATCGCGTTGCTGTAGTCGAGCCGCACCCCCTTGGTGAGGTCGCGGAAGCGCTGCTGGGCTTGCATCCGATTGGTGCCCCGCCAAGCCCGCTCGATGCGCACGCCCGACTGCGGAGACATGCCCTCGATGCCGACCCAAGTCTCGATGCGACTGCCGTCGGCGCGCACCTCGATGCACCCGTAGCCAAGGTCCGGACGGTTGGCGTAGTGACCGGGGGACCAGATGGTGACCACGCCGGGGTCGAGCTGCATCCACTCTGAGGTGGGGTCGGGCGAGTGGTCGAGAATGCCGAAC
>Ga0315322_10000793_pt1 | contig 23953 bp, 18 predicted proteins | sample M110021515metaG_FD_203461 | JGI IMG/M metagenome (GOLD analysis project Ga0315322, IMG submission 203461) | Ammonia-oxidizing marine archaeal communities from Monterey Bay, California, United States - M1 100m 21515 | ecosystem: Environmental > Aquatic > Marine > Intertidal zone | place: USA...
TTTGGCCGAGGCGATGTCGTAACAGTTGGCAGCGCGGACGCCGGGGACCTTGTTCGCCGCCATCGTCGAGCCGATACCGGCGCCGTCGATGCAGACGCCAATGGAGCAGCGCTCGTCGCGCACAGCGTCGGCGACGGCTTCGGCGAAGTCGGGGTAGTCGACAGCCGACTCGCCATGGCATCCCAGGTCAATGGGCTGGTGCCCTAGGTCGCGGATCCAGTCGATCAGGTCGCATTTCAGGGGGTAGCCACCGTGGTCCGCGCCGATGGCAATGCGAAGCGGGCCCTTGGCGTCCCGCTCGGCGAGCGGCACGCCAGAGTGTCCAACTTGGCCAAGAAGTTCGATTCCACGCCGGGCTGCCTCTTCCCTGGCTAAGTCGGTAATCGCAGCGCCCATGGGGACGTGAAACGGCTCGCCATCGGGTGCCGAGACAAGGTCCTCGGTCGTCACCAACCCCATTCGCGGAGTACCGCCTGCATTGCCCGTAGAGCCGATTCGGTCCTCGCCCGCTGCCCCTTGGACGGATACGTGGACCCCGCCAAGGGGTTCGGGGGCGCAATTTATGCCACTGCTAGAGCCCCTAAGGGCCAATGCGCGACCCAACGCGCGTCGGGCAACCAGTCTCGGATCGAGCTTCATAGCGGCGCAGTCTACCCATTAAAGCAGTCGGCGCGGCCAGTTCTTCTCTCAAACCGCAGCTTACGCGATGAGGCTCGGTACCCGCTATGGTCCCTATCTGGCGCCTATATGGACTCTAACCAACCTCTAAGTCCGAGCACCAGCCCTTTTCGAGCAGCGCGCGGCCGATCCGGTACTCATCGGGTTCGGCCTCGCCGGGAGCGATCTCTAGCCTGGGGCGGGCCTGGCGCGCCTCGGGCATGCTGCGAGTTCCACAGATCAGGCATACAAAGTCAAGGACCCGGTCCTCCAAGCGGCGGTCCGGGTCTCCATATAGGTACAAGTGCGCGATGCCCACATTCTCTGGCTGGGACTCCCCAAGGTGGCTTCCAGGTGCCTCTTGGCCGTTAGGCCAGTGCAAGAGGACGCGATTGGGGGCGCCTGTGATCGGCCACCACGAGATTAATCCGCGCAACCGCATTCCGTCGTGGCCACGCAGCAGAAGGTCCATGACTCGAAGCCCTGGAACTTCAAGGTCGTGGCGAGGAACGATGAGCATCTTGTGAGCACGCCCTTGGAGCTGCGCGAGTCGCGCTTGCCAATAGGCGGGCTCCAATAAACGGGGGTGGAACGGGTTTGATGGTCCAGAGTGCACCGCAACTCGAGCGAAAAGGGGCCCTCCACCGAACGCGAGCACAGGGGATTCTCTGCGGTTTGCGTTGCCGAACTCGGCGTTTCGCAGCGAAAAAGGCCCTAAACCACCCCCCGACGCGAAAAGTTTATTGCAAAGGAAGTGCAGCCTAGCCCATGAGCCCCTGTGCATAGGCGCTCTGCTGGTCTAGGATCGGGCCAACGGATTCGCCCGGAGGTAAGTCGATTGTTCGACTTCGTTGATGTGCGACTCTCTGCAACCCTTTTGAAAAATGCCGTTCGGTTGGCGACGCAACCCCCTCATCGCCAAACCCTCCGATCTGGTCCGCTTCTATGCTAGCTCTAACACTAAGCCTCTCAGCCCTTGCCTTTTTCCCGGGCGGCCCCCTTCCCCAAGACGAGCCGGCCCCGGCCACCGTTAAGGAAGAGGCCCCCGCTCCGACCTATTTGATCCGCGCTTCGGAAGTGATCATTCGCCCCGGCGAATCCATCATGAACGGCGAGGTCTTGGTCAAGAACGGAATGATCCTTGCCGTTGGTAAAGATCTAGACGCACCCGAGGGCGCCATTGTTGTCGAAGGTGAAACCGCTTGCGCGGGCTTCATCGACCCCTGGTCCTCACTTGGCGTTGACGCGGCGAGCGTTGCCGAGTTGAAGACCGAGGCGTCGACTAAAACAGCGACTGTGATCGACTTGTTTAACCAAGATCACCAGCGCGTGGCAGCCCGCGATGCAGGTGTTCTTTTGGTGCGCTCCCAAGTGGGCAAGGACGCTTGGCTCGGAGGGCTCGGGAGTGTCCTCGAGACCAGCCCCGAAGGCGCCGTCGTTCTCGATGACGCCTGCCTCTCATTTACCTGCGGCATAACACGCGGCGGGAGGCGCGCGGATGTTTTCGATCGCATTGGAGAAGCCGATCGCATCGGGTCGACGATCGCGTCGGGCCTGAAGTACCGCGAGGGGTTTGTCGAGTACGGCTACGAGCTTGAGGTTTGGCAAAAGGAGATCGACGAGGCCGCAGCCAAACTCGAAAAGGACTTCAAGAAAGCGAAGAAGGATCGCGAGAAGGAGATCGAGAAAGCTGAGGAGAAAGAAAAGGAATTCAAGGAGGAGCGCTACAAGGAAGACAAGCGCCCGAAGGCTCCAAAGCTCGACGCGGACAAAGAGTTACTTGCACGCGCTGCCCACGGCGAGATCCCCGTCTTGGTTGAAGTGCACGGCACGCGAGAGCTGCGCGCGCTTCTGGCCTCGACAAAGGACTTGTCGCGTTTGCGCTTGATCGTCAGTGGCGGAACACATGCACTTCCTTTTGCGGAAGAACTCGCCGCTCGTCGGATTCCCGTTATCGTTCAGCCGAGGCCAACGGGCGCGCCGACTTCGGCAGAGGAGAAGGGGCACGACCTAGGCCTTGCCGGAGCACTCGCTGAGGCGGGCGTTCAGGTTCTAATCGGAACCGGCGGCGCCGTCTCTGGCGTGCGCGATCTGCCTGTCCTTGCTCAGCTTGCAATCTCACACGGCCTCTCGGAAGAGGCGGCCTTCGAAGCCCTGACCATCGGCGCAGCGCGCGCCTTTGACCTTGGCGATCGATATGGAACCGTTGAGCCCGGCAAGCACGCCGAGCTTCTTGTACTCAGCGGCTCGCCTCTCGGCGGCCGCACGACCTTTATCTTCACCGGCGGCGCGCTGGTCGAGCTGTAAGCCTCTCCCATGAGAAACACAATCCTCCCTCTTGCGGGTGCACTCATTTGCCTTGCTCCGCTGTCCGTTGCCAATGCGCAGGATGCACCGTTCGCGATCTCGGCTAACCACATTCTTGTGGATGGCGGCGAGGTTCTGCAGGACGGCATCGTCATCGTCGAGAACGGTAAGGTCAAAGCAGTCGGCCTAGCCGCTGACCTCTCGGCAAAGCTGCCCAAGGGAATGGCCGTTATCGAGCACGACGGCTGGCTCTCTGCTGGCCTGGTGGCTGCCAACGGCACGATGGGCCTTGGGGCTGCTCAAGATGACCTCACTTCGGCTTTCACCGAGAACTTGTTGGTCGCCGAATCCTTTAATAGGGATCACTCCTCGGTGACGGACGCGCGCGATGTCGGAGTGACCAGCTTCGGGCTTACGACCGGGCGCGCGAACGTCGCGGGCGGTTTGGGCTCGGCGGTCAAAACCCAAGGCGGCAAAATCGTCAACTTACGCACGCACCTCACGCTTTGCATTGCGCCCCCGGCGCTTCAGGGTAGTCGTTTTCCAACAAGCTATAGCGGCGCAGTGACCGCCCTGAATGCGCGCTTCGCGGCAGGCGTGGGCGTCTATGGTGCCGTCTCCCGTGGCGAGCTCGGTGTGACCATAGCTGTTGACGAGCGACACGAGATCGACCGGGCGATACGCTTCGCAAAAGGCGCCGGCTTGAAGGCAACCCTTCGGGGCGCCAACCGCGCTGGCGAGTTCGCCGAGCGTTTGTCCGGAGTGGGCATGTCGGTCGTTATGGCCGCACCAGCTCTGGGCGGACCAAAGTGGCACACCGACTCGATAAAGAGCCTTGCGGAAGCGGGCGTCCCCTTCGCATTCGGTTTGGCCGATTCGAGTGCGGGCGCAAGCTCGCTGCGCCTTGGCGCGTCCCTTGCGGTTCGCGCAGGCTTGGACCGCGCTACCGCCTGGCGCGCAATCACTTCTACCGCCGCCAGCCTTGCTGGTGCCGGCGACTCCGTCGGCCGCTTGGGCGTCGGCTATGACGCGGACTTCGCTCTTTGGAGTGGAGACCCCCTGTCTCCTGCGACTCGCCTTGAGTCGGTCTATATCGACGGTGTTCTCATCACGGAGGGCAAATAGTTATGAATACGTTTCTAAGCCTGGGCGCTATAGCCCTTGTCAGTCCCTTCGCCACTGGGGGAGACATCCCGCAGATTGTGTGGGACGCGCCAGCCGAAACGGCGAAAGCTGTAGAGGCCTCGGCCACCGTCGAAACGGTCCCGATCAAGTTGGAGATTTTCGCCGATGCGATCTACACGGCGGCCGGTGAAATGATCGACGGCGGCACGATCGCCATCGCCGGCTCAACGATCGCAGCGCTAACTCCCGGTGGGAAGGGCAGCGAAGGCGGACTTCACGTCGCGGCGATTACTCCTGGTTTTGTCGAGCTCAGCCCGCGTATCAACTTGGCGGACCTCTCTGTGGAGGAGTCCGGCGAGATCATGCCGACCATGCGCGCCAACCTTGGCGTCGACTTGTACGACAAGCGATGGGAGCGCCTGCTCAACTCTGGCACGACTACGGTTCTGATCAGCCCAGCAGCCGAAGACATCGTTGGTGGATTGACCTCGGTCTTGAAGACCGGCGGCGAGCCAACCGTGGAGGCGCGCGAGATTCTTGCGGACGCCACCCTGGCCGGCTCCTTCGGCTCTCACGCCAGCCGCGGCAACCACGCTGTCTACGGGCGGCCGACCGATCACTTCGTCCGCCGTCCCACGACGCGTATGGGCACCGAGTGGTCACACCGTAAAGCCTTCTACGACACCTTGGCCGCCATGGGCAGCGTCGAGCGTCAGTTCGAAGGTTGGGACATCATGGGATCGGTCCTGAAGGGCGAGCGCGCATACATCGTGCAGGCCTCTGCCACCCAGGACATCCGTACCGCAATCTACCTCAAGGAAGAGTTCGGCATCCCCAACATGGTTGTGGATGCCGCCGCAGAGGTCTGGCGCGAGCCGGGCCTGGTGGCGCGCTCGGGTATGGCCGTCATCCTTCCGCCGTTCGCGGCTCAGGGGCGCACCGCTATCGACAACGGATTTCTCGCTTGGAACACCGCTAAGTTGCTCGGCGAACTGGGTGTCCCTTTCGCCCTTTCGAGCCACGGCTCGGCATCACTCAACGGCCGCCTGTCGATGCAGGCTGGCTATGCAATACGCGGGGGGCTCCCTTTCGAGCAAGCTCTTGCCGCAGTCACGATCACTCCGGCCCGCCTTGCGGGCGTGGACTCCCGAGTCGGGAGCATCGAGGTTGGCAAGGATGCCGACCTCGTCCTTTGGAGTGGCAAGCCCTTCGCGGCGACCTCACGTGTCGTCGGAGTCATCCTTAACGGCGAGCTTGTCACCAAATGAAAGCCCTCTCGAACCGCACCCGCACAACAACCTCACTACCCGCACGGACCATGACCCTTCTTCGGAACTGGACCCTTGTCCCCGGCGCTATCGCCGCTTCTATTCTCCTTGGAAACCTTCCCACCGCAAGTGCCGCCACCGGCGACGCCCTTGTGATCGAGGCAGGCCGCATCATCACTCAAGCCGGTGACGACATCATCGACGGCGTGATCGTGATCCAAGATGGTCGCATTACCGCCATCGGCGCAGCCGCCGACGTGGAGAAGCCGTGGGACGCACCTGTCATGGGTGGCCCGGACTTCACCGCGTTCCCCGGCTTTATCGAGGCCCACACCAATAGTGGTATGGACCGCGCTAACGAGAACTTGGACGTGACGCCGTTCCTCAACGTGCGCGATTCGATTGACCCGGTCAACTTCTTCTTCGAGGATTGCAAGCGCTGGGGAATAACGACACTCAACGTGCAGCAGGGCAACAACACCGTCGTCGCCGGTAACGGCCGCATCGTGAAGCCCGTTGGCGTCACTGTGGAAGAGATGACGATTCGTCCCGACTTCGGGTACAAGATCTCTCTTGCGCCCAAGAGCGGCAAGTCCCGCGCTACCCAGCGGCAGACTTTAAACCGAGCATTTGACGGGCTTCGCAGCGACCTGGAAGACAAGGTTGCCGCGGCCAAGCAGGGCGAGGCGTTCGCCCAGCGTGAAGCACTCGGTCAAGGTCGCGAGCGCGATGCCGATGCAGGCGAGGGCCGCGCAATGACCGGCGAGGGCTGGAAAGTCGAGGGCCTGGAAATGGTTAAACGCTCGGATATCGATGCAAAGGTTCTGCCCATCCTTGAGATGGTCGAAGGCCGGCACCGCACCTTCATCTACTGCGGCGCACCGATGGATGTTCAGCCCGCGATTGACTTCGCAACGGCGAACGGCCTGCTGGCTAAAGCAACCCTCGTTCTAGACGACAGTTGCTGGAAAGCCGCCGACGCGATCAAGGCCTCAGGCCTGTCCGTTGTGTTGGATTCGAACATGGTTCACATTGAAGTCGACCCCATCACGGAAGAGGAGACCGAGACTTTTGTCCCGGGCGTCTTCTCCGAAAAGGGTATTCCCTTCGCGCTCTCGTCGGCAAACCCGTCGACGAACTCCCTCTGGTTCCAGGCCGCCCTTTGTGTCGGCTACGGAATGGAGCGCAGCGACGCGCTGGCCGCCGTCACAATGACACCGGCTAGCCTGCTTGGCTTGGGCGACACCCTGGGTAGCTTGGAGGTGGGCAAGGCAGGCAACGTGCTACTCCTCTCCGGGGACCCGTTGGATATGACCTCATGGGTTGAGTTCACGATCGTAGACGGCGTCAAGATCTACGACCGCTCGAAGGACGTGCGCAACCGCCACCTTCTGTACGGCGTTGAGCCGCGTGGCGCAACGGCTATCAAGTCGGACGCACCCGAGACTCCCAGCGAAGTTGAAGTCGACGGCGAAGTCGAAGACGGCGACAAGGTGGAAGTCGATGGGGAGGTGCCTGAAGAGGAAGTGACCGAAGATGTCGTCGAAGAGCCGACCACGAAGGACTAGTTCCAACCACACCACAAGGAAGCAAACGTGAAGAACTGTTCATTCCATCTCGCCTCTGTGTCGTTCGGGCTTGTCGCACTCTGTGCGCTGTCCGCATCGGCCACCCCGGCGAACTCAACTGTCGGTGACGGCACCATCGCGATCAAGGCGGGCAAGATCCATACATTGGGTGATGCTGGCATTGTCGAAAACGCCGTAATGATCGTCCGCGACGGTCGCGTTGTCAGCGTGACCGCCGGCGGCATCGTCGCGCCGGGCATGCAGCTTGTCGATTACGGCAGCGACGCCACGATTATCCCTGGCCTGGTATCGGCTAGCTCTGGATTGGCGCGCGGCATGCCCGACCCCCGCAGCGCGGCTCCGGGCCTGTCGGCCCTTGACAACTTTGACTTCTTCGCGAACCGCATTTCGGCGCTTGCGTCGGGTGTGACCTCGACCTACATCGATCCTGCCGCAGGCCGTCTAGTTACGGGCACCGGCGCGGTGGTGAAGCTTGGTGGGGAGGGTCGCGAGCATCGCACGGTGAACGGCGCGTCAGCAATAGACGGCTCCGTTGCAGCGGATGCGTACAACACCCCCGGATTTTGGGAGCCGCCCGTTCCGGCAACGGTCGACGTTGGCATGGGCCAAGAGGAGCCGCAGCTACCGCACTCCCTGCAGGGTGCAATCTTCGCCCTCGAAAGACTTCTCGCAGGAGCGATGGGCGCTGAAACAGAAGGCTTCGGCCCCCATGCGACAAGCGAGTTGGGGCAGGCAGTCGCCGGTGGAGCCGCTTGGCGCTTCACTGCGAATAGCGAGGAAGAGATCCGCGCGATCGCGCGCTTCGCCGGTCGCAACAAGCTGGAGCTTGTCATCGATGGTGGCCGCGCGGCGGGCTCCGCCGCCGACATGCTCGCGAGTGCAGGTGTTGGTGTCATCTTCGAGCCGACCCATCGCCTTGGCACCGCGACCAACTGGGGGAAGTCCCAGGACAGCGAATGGCCGAGTCTCTCGATACCCGCTGAGCTGCTTGGGGCTGGCGTTCCAATCGCGATTGCTCCTGGTAGCAACCATTCGATTAACAGCCTCTGGGCACTTGGCATTCTAGCTTCCCAGGGCAACTTCTCGAACCTCGACGCACTGCGCGCCGTGACGCTGACGCCCGCCGAGCTGCTGGGCGCGGACGATCGCATTGGCAGCTTGGGTGTTGGCAAGGATGCTGACTTCGTCGTGCTGAATGGTGCGCCGATGTTGGCCTCGACAAGTATCAAAGCCACGTGGGTTGACGGCGAGCTGATCTACACCTCGCCCGAAAGCGGCGCGGTTGTTCTAGAAGTGGACGAGCTCTTTGTCGGCGACGGCACGGTGCTTCGCCCCGGCCAACTCCTGATGGACAGCGGCCGCATCATGGAAGTTGGCGAAGTCGTCGCGCACCCGAAAGGTGCAGTCATCGTACACGGCAAGGCCGCGATGCCAGGCATTGTTGACGCGCTCGGCCACCTTGGCTTAGAGGGCTCCCGCCGCTCACCATCCTCCAGCGTTCCGCTCAGCCGCATTCTTGATATCAATGGCGAAGGCGCAAAGCGCGTCGCTCAAGCTGGCGTCACAACGGTCGTCTTGTCTCCGACAAGCTTGAACGGCAATGGCACTTCCATGACTGCCTATAAGCCCGCGGCGGCCGACTACGACGACTTGATCGTTGAAGACGTCGCCGCTGTGCGCCTGACCTGGAGTAGCACGGATCGTTACAGCATCGGCAAAGGCATCATCAGCCAACTCGAACGCGCGGTGAAGTATCGCGCCGATTGGGCTGAATATCACGAGGCGATGTCGACTTGGACCCCTCCTGCTCCGGTTGTTGCAGAGGCCGACGACGATGAAGAGGAGGCTCCTTCCGATGAAGAGGGCGACGAGAAGAAAAAGAAGAAGAGCAAGGAGAAGGATCTCGATCCCTTGACCGGAGTTTGGACCGCATCTGCCGATTGGGGCAACGCGCGCTTCCAGTTCTCAGACGGGCCCTCGGAGGAGACGACCGAGCTGTACGGCTCGCTGCGCTCCGACGAGCTGTCTTCTAATCTGCTTCGTTTTGAGGGCACCTACGATCACGATGACGACGAGCTCAACGCAATGGGTGTTGCGGGCAGCCTGTCTATCTTGGCAAAGCTCGATGACGAGAAGCTCGAGGGCACGATCAACATCGACGGCGCAGAGTACAAGTTTGAGGCGACTCGCGAGTCCCGCGGCTACCAAGTCGCCGGGCGCAGCGAAGTGCGCAAGCCGGGGGCTAGCCCAAAAGCGCCCAAGGGTTTGCCGAAGCAGCCGAAGTTCGATGCGTACCTTGATCCGCTTGCCCGCGCAATGGACGGCGACGTCGCAGTGATCGTAACCGCAAACCGCGATGACGAGATCTTGGCCTGTGTCTCGGCATTCGAAGCGGCCGGCATCAAGCCTGTGCTCTTCGGTGCGGCCGAGATTCATAAAGTGAAGGACCAAGTTGCAGGTCGCATCGCAGGTGTTCTGCCAGGGCACTGGCCGCTGCGCTCGGCCGAAGGCATCGCGACAGTCAACCGCTTCGCAGAGCTGCAAGAGGCCGGCATCCCAGTCGCTTTCTACTCCGCCGCGGAAGAGGGCGCGGGTGACCTTCTACTGCTGGCTGCTTACGCCGTCGTCGAAGGAATGAGTCCAGTTGGGGCATTGAGGGCTTTGACTTCGGACGCCGCCATGCTGCTCGATATTGACGATCGCGTTGGGCGCCTATCTGCGGGCCTGGACGCAGACGTTCTGCTCCTCGATCGCAGTCCGATGCAGGTGACCGCGCGCGTTCAGCGCACTTGGGTCCTTGGCCGCGAGGTCCTCTAGAGTTCATGCTAAGCCTGTTCGCCAACTTCGTACTAGCCGCCACTCTGTCGGGAACCCCTGGACTTGATGTTCAGCCGGGCCCGGGTGAAATTGGCGGACCCGAGGTCGCGTATCGCGCCACCAAGATCCTGACCATGGCCCTCGAGGGTCCTAAGGTTGTGGACAATGGGGTCGTGGTTGTGCGCGACGGCCGGATTACCTTTGTTGGCAAAGAGCGCGGGCTTCCCGAATCTAAAGACCGCGTGATCGCCGACCTTGGCGATCAGTGGTTGATGCCGGGCATGATCGATCTGCATACCCACGAGTCGGGGTTGTCACTCTATTCCGGAGTGAACGACCTAAACGATACGGTGTTCCTGACGAACCCGGGGCTTCGCGCCTCGTCGGCCGTCACACCCGGGAACGCATCATCCATGAAGGCCGCTGCTGCAGGGGTCACGACCGTCCTGTACATCCCGGGCTCGGGATCGAACATGGGCGGGCAGGGCGTGCTGCTAAAGACGGGCTTCGATGCTTACGAAGAAGTGGAGCTGCGGAACCCGGGCTCTCTCAAGCTGGCACAGTCCGGTAACCCCGAGCGCTTTGCTTGGGGGGTCAACCGCAGCTTTATGAACTGGCACACGCGCGACACGTTTACGCGGGGGCTTGCCTATGCTGCGACATGGGCAGCATACGAGGAAGCCCCGGAAGACGAGCGCGGCCAGGCTCCGCTTGTCGACCCGCAGTGGGAGATATTCCGCGCGCTCTCCAAACGCGACGTACAGGTCTCGACGCACACGCAGATCTATCAGGTCGTCCTCGAAACTCTAACTATGGTTCGTCAAGAGCTTGGCTTGGACGTCTATATCGACCACGGCACAATCGGCGCTTGGCGCTTGGGCGGCCTGGCTGAAGAGCTAGGCGTTCAGGCTATCGTTGGTCCTCGCAACGTGGATACCCCCGACCGGGGCTTCATGGGTTGGGCTGGCCACATCGAGGCCGAGGGATTTCGAGGCGTAGCCGCGGGCTACCAGCAAGCCGGGCACAAGTGGATTGGTTTCAACACAGACGCCCCTGTGATTATGGACGAAGAGTTCATCGTACAAGCGGCCATGGCCGTCCACTTCGGCATGGACGATAGCGAGATGGATGCCGTTCGCGGCCTAACCATCGTGCCTGCGGTGGCCGCGGGAATTGAGGACAAGGTCGGCAGCCTAGAAGTGGGCAAACACGCCGACTTGATCATTATTAGTGGCCACCCGGCGGATCCGCGGTCGCGAATTGCCAAGGTCCTGATCGAGGGCCGCACTGTTTTTGACAGCGACAAAACCCCTGCGGCTTTGCTCGCGAATTAACGCCTATGAAACTCTCCCTCTTTACGCTCACGCTTTGCATTGGCTTCACCTCGACGGCAGCTCTCGGCCAAACGGTCGATTCTCGCGCCGTAGGCGTTCGCCCATTAGAGCCGGTTGGCTACGAGGCGCCTCTGCGCACAACGCGCGTCACCTCCACAGCGAAGTTCGCGATCCTCTCTTCCAAGATAGTGACTTGTGCAGAGCAGGGCGAGAGCGTCATCAACCACGGAATCGTGCTTGTAAGCGCTGGGAAAATCGAAGCTCTCGGGCGTCAAGGTGAGCTGGATATCCCCATCGGTTACGAGATCATCAACGTTGGCGACAACTGGGTGACTCCGGGATTGATTGATTTGCACTCTCACGTCGGGGGATCCCTTCGGGGCAATGACCTGAACGACACGGTCTTCCTGACGAACCCCGGCTTGCGAGCATCGGCGGCGATTACACCCGGCAATTCCAACTTGCGTCGCGCGCTTGCCGGGGGCGTGACCTCGGTCTTGTACATCCCGGGCTCTGGTTCCAACATCGGCGGCCAAGGCACGCTGATGAAGACAGGCTTTGACACATACGAGCCGACCGAGATCCGGAATCCGGGTTCGATGAAGCTGGCCCAAGCGGGCAACCCTGAGCGCTTTGCCTGGGGCGTGAACCGCAGCTTCATGAACTGGCACACACGCGAAACGCTCAAGCGCGGCATCGCCTATGCGCAGTCCTGGGAGGACTTCGCAGCAGGAGCGGGCGAGAAGCCCGAGATGAACATTCAGTTCGAGGTCTTCCGTTGGCTCAAGCCGCGCGCAACGCAGATTTCCGCTCACACCCAGATGTACCAGGTCGTGTTGCAGTCGCTAACGCGAGTGATCGGCGACTTAAAGCTGCCCCTGTTTATTGACCACGGAACCATTGGTGCTTGGAAGCTGGCCCCATTGGTGCGCGAAATGGATGTCGCGGCGGCTCTTGGCCCGCGTAACGTCGACGTGCCCTCGCGTGGAATGATGAACTGGAGCCAGAACATCGAAGCGGAGGGCTGGCGCGGTACCGCAGTCGGCTACCAGCTTGCGGGTGTGAAAGAAATTGCGTTCAACACCGATGCGCCCGTGATGCCGCAAGAGGAGCTCTCTCTTCAAGCGACAATCGCTGTCCGCTATGGCTTCGACGACACGTCGATGCAAGCCATGCGCGGGCTGACAATCATCCCCGCACGTATCGCGGGTATCAACCACCGCGTGGGTTCTCTCGAAGTTGGCAAAGAAGCAGACATTCTGGTCATCTCCGGCCACCCGGCCGATCAGCGCAGCTCGGTCGAGCGCGTGTGGCTTGACGGCCACGAGGTTTATAACGCCGACGAAAAGCGCGAGTACTAAATCTTGGCAAACCCCTTCACCCTAACGCGCGCAGCGCGCAGTCTTTGCATGGCGGCCCTAGTGGTCGGCGGCGGGGGCTCTGCGTGGGCGGCCGGTGAAGATGGGGACGAGGGGCGGGCGCTGTGCGCGGCCAAAATCTTAACGTGCGCTGCCGAGGCCGGTCCGGCGGACGTCGTCAACAACGGCGCACTCCTGATCAAGGACGGCGTGATTCAGGGAGTGCTCCATAAGGCGAACGACATCCCCGACGGCTACAAAATCGAGGATCTGGGCGATGCCTGGCTGATGCCGGGGCTTGTTGACTTGCACAGTCACATCGCTGGCCGCGGATACAACGACTCCGTCTTCCAGGCGAACCCCGGCCTGCGCGTGAAGTGCACCGTGGTCCCTCAGAACGGAAACTTAGTTCGCGCGCTCGCCGCGGGCGTGACGACGATCCTGTACATCCCCGGTTCAGCGACGACCGTTGGCGGCCAGGGCGTGCTGCTCAAGACGTCGCCGGCAACGTACGAGCCGATGGTGGTTCGCGATCCCGGCTCGATCAAGGTCGCGCAGGCCGACAACCCCAAGCGCTGGGGGTTCAGGATGAACCGGATCTTTTTGAACTGGACGATTCGGGAGATCTTTGGGCGTGGCGCCGTTTACGCGCAGGCCTGGGATGAATTCGAGGCGGGCACAGGCCCGAAGCCCGAGCGCAATATTCAGCTCGACATCTTCCGCGACCTGTTTGCGCATCGGACTCAGATCTCGGCGCACACGCAGGTGCACCAAGTAATCTTGGCGTCGATGGACATTATGAAGGCTAAGTATGGGCTCGACCTGTACATCGATCACGGAACCTTCGACGGTTACAAAGCGGCAGCCATTGCTGAAGAGCTTGGCGTGGCTGCAGTGATCGGCCCGCGCTCGGTCAACTTTCAGAACAAGGGCCGAGGCATCGACACCAATGGCGCAGTTATAGGCGTCGCCGCTGAGTACCAACGGCGCGGACACTCGCGTATCGGCTTCAACACGGACGCTCCGGTTGTGCCCCAAGAAGAGCTCGCACTGCAAGCCGCAATGGGAGTGCGCTATGGTTTTGATGATTCGGAGCAGGGCGCGGTTCGCGGCGTGACGATTGTTCCTGCGGGCATCGCGGGCATCGACCATCGCGTCGGAAGTTTAGAGGTTGGCAAGGACGCAGACGTGCTTGTGATCACGGGGCATCCGTCAGACCCGCGAACGTCGGTTGAACGCGTTTATGTCAATGGTGAGCGCGTTTACGACGCCACCGAGGGGAGGGTCTTCTAGGTGCTCTTCTCCGCAACTTTGTTGGTCGTATCGATGCTGTCGCAGGCCTCATCTGATATCCCTGCGCCTGGGATGTACCAAGGCGTTCGTCCGCTCGTTTTCGAGCATGCGAAGAGTCATGCGAGGCCGATCGCGATTCGTTGTGGCCGCCTGTTGACGATGGCGGATTCGAACGCGATCTACGATCCAGGAATGCTGCTTCTTCGGGACGGCGAGATCGAATACGTCGGCAAGCCACGCGAGATCTCGGCAGACTATCAAGTTATTGACTTGGAAGAAGCGTGGGTGACTCCTGGCCTGGTCGACCTGCACTCTCACATTCAAACGGGGGGCTGGGGCGACATTAATGAGATGGTGACGCCGACCAATGAGCCCTACTCGACGCGTTCGACGATCGTCTCGTCAAATCCGGGCATCAGGCGCGCGTGCGCGGCTGGTGTCACAACGCTGTTTGGCATCCCTGGCAGCGGAACGAGCATCTCGGGCTTTGGCGTTCTCTACAAGACGAAGACCGACGCGGACTATGAAGAGATCGTGCTACAGGATCCCGGCGGCATGAAGGTCGCGCAGACGCACAACCCCGAGCGTCGTGCGGGCGACTTGGGCGCGACACGCGCCGGACTGAGCTGGCTTCTGGAAGAGGTCAACGACCGCGCCGTCAAGGCGCGTGATTCGAACACGTTTGACCCCAGCCTCAACAACTTGACGCGCATTCAAGCGGGTGAGCTGTCGGTGCTGATTCACTGCGCCGGCAACGACGGTGTCGCTAGTACAGCGCGCATGTGGAAGGCCAAGTACAACACTCGTAGCGTACTTAGCCACGGAAGTTTTGATGGCTGGTATGCGGCGGAATACGTCGCGTCACTCGGAATGCCCGTCAACCACGGACCGCGCACGTTTAACATTACGTCGGGCATTCGCGAAAGCCGCTTCGTCAACACATCCAAGGCCTACGTCGATGCTGGCGTACCAAACTTTTCACTTACAACGGACGCCGGGGTGATTCCCCAGGAAGAATTATTTCTTCAGGCGACCGTGTCCGCGCACTACGGCTCGGACCCTTATCAGATGCTCCAAGCAATCACCATCAACCCCGCGAAAAGCTTCGGGATAGGGGATTCTGTTGGCAGTCTCGAGGTCGGCAAACATGCCGATGTCGTGATCTGGTCCGGCGACCCCCTCGACCCCCGAACAGCGGCGCTGAAGGTGATCATTGATGGAGCAGTCCAGTACAGCCAGGCCGATGACGGTCAGTGGTTTTGATCCCTCCTTTTCGATCTATGAAGATGAAGAACATTCTTATCGGAGTCAGCTGCGCCCTTAGTCTGCAGCTTGCCGCACCCGCCTCTACAAACGGCGGAACTCCCGATTTGTTTGCCGTACGTGTCGGTAGCGCTGAAACCATCACGCAGGGGACGATCCCCCATGCAGTGATTCTGATCGAGCACGGCAAAATCGTGATGATCGGGCAAGACCTTGAGATCGAACGCGGTGTTCCCGTATTCGATCGACCGGATTGGGTCGCGATACCGGGCTTCGTGAACTGCTATTCGCGTGCGGGCATGTCCAGTCGCGGAAGCAGCGGCACCACCCCTTCGGTGATGGCGTCGACAGAGCTGTACCCGACGGAGCCCATCTACAGCGATCTTTTGGATCTTGGAGTCACGACGTTGGGGCTGTATCCCCCGGGCAACGGTATCCCCGGTCAGGCTGTTGCGATTCGCACCCGGGGCGACTCTGCGGCTGAAATGATCTTGGACGATGGCGTGTACCTAAAGATGTTGATGCGTTCGAACGCCAGCTCGAAGAAGATGATCCGCGCCGCCTTCGGTAAAGCCGACAAGCACGGCGAAGACGTCGAGAAGGCCCGTGAAAAGTGGGAGAAGGATGTTGAGAAGTGGGAGAAGGACGAGAAGAAGAGAAAGGACAAAGAGAAGAAGGACAAGGAGGATGGCAAGGCTGTCGCCGATAAAGATGACGAGGACAAAGGTCCGGGCGACTTCGTCGAGCCGACTCCTGACGGAACTGCAAGCGCGTTCCTTGGCCTTCGCAGAAAAAACCTGTCCGCGATGATCTCGATTCGCAAAGCGGGCGACTACCTGCACTTGGTGGACGCGCTCGGCAAAGAGGATTTTGATTGGTGCCTGCGCGTTCCTCTTCGTACTGACATCGACCTGTACGAGGTCAAGGATCAGCTTGGTGCTGACAATCGCAAGGTGATCCTCGAGCCACGCCTCACGTTGATGGCTTGGACCATGCGCGAGCGCAACATTCCCGACGAGCTGTCGGGAGCTGGCGCGAACGTAGTCTTCGTTCCAAACGGCGACGACCTGGAGAGCCATAAGATGTGGCGCTTCCACGTTGGTCATGTCGTCAAGCGCGGTATGGACTACCAGGCTGCACTGCGCGGAATGACGCTCGGCCCGGCCGAAGTCCTGGGGCTCGACGAGCGCTTGGGCAGTTTGGATGCTGGCAAGGATGCCAATATTCTTTTCTTCAGCGGGGATCCCCTGGAGGCCGCCTCTCAACTTGAGATGGTGATGATCGATGGTAATTTTGTAAGTGACGAGGTGGTGCGCTAATGCAACTCAAGAAGAAACAAATCCTGACGTCGACGCTCGCTTTCGCGAGTGCGGTCCTACTGGCCGCACCGATTTTCTCGGCGCCGAACTACTTCGAGGATGACGACGCGGAGGAGGAGCCGGACACCTACCTCGCTGTCACCGGCGGTGACATTTACACCGGAACTGGTGAGGTCTTGCGTGGTGCGACGCTCCTGTCGAAGAACGGTAAGATCGAAGAGATCGGTTACAACCTGTACCTGCCTAAGGACACCGAGATGCTCGATGCGAAGGGCATGCGAGTTTACCCCGGGCTTGTTGCGCTCTCCGCGACGACTCGTTTATCGCAAGGCACGTTCGCGGCTGGGCTGGACTTTCACGAGTTCAAGCCTCACGACGAGAACGAAGGCATTTGCGGTGACTGCGGAAAGGACCTTGAGGTCATCGTGCCCCCTGCCCTTGACCCGGGTGAGTACTCAACGGAGCACATTGCTGTCGAGGGTTTGAAGAGCGACTTCGACGACTCCTACGATCCGTACAACGGGTTCCTTGTGATGGCTCTCGGTAACGGCATCACAACCGTTCAGCAGTCCAGCACGGCGATCAAGTTGCTGCGTGGCCGCATTGATGGCGTGACCATGTCGGACAAGACTCTGACGAGTTTCTCTTGGAGCGGATCGAACCCGGCGGGCAAAGCTGACCTGCGCGACAAGTTCCGCGCGGGTAACGGCTACCTCGTGGACTACCGCCGTTGGGAGGAGCTGGTCAAGAAGGACAAAGAGCTGAAAGAGCCGAGCAAGAAGGGGATCGACTCCCGCGTGTTGTCGGTGCTCGAGGGCAGGACAATGGCGAAGTTCAACTCGAACGACGCCGGCGACCTACTTGGTATCGCCCGCTTGGCTCAGACCAACAAGTTTCGTCCCGTTATCGGTGGTTGCGTCGAGGGCTGGATCGTTGCAGAGGAGCTCGGCCGCGCCGGTGCTTATGCGATTATTACGCCGCGGACACGCCTCGATCGCACCGAGAACTTGGCACACGAGACGGGCTCGAGTATTGAAAACGCGGCCATCCTGCACAAAGCGGGTGTCCAGGTAGCAGTTGTTCCCGCGAACACATCTATCGATATGGGCGGTACCAGCGGCCGCGACTTGTTGCACCTTCCGATCGAGGCCGGCTTCGCCGTTCGCGGCGGTTTGTCCGACAAGGCCGCACTCGAGGCAATCACGATTGTCCCCGCACGCCTCTTGGGGATCGATCATCGCGTAGGCACCCTAGAAGTAGGCAAAGACGCCGACCTGGTCCTGACCGACGGTGACATCCTGCACTACCAGACGTTTGTGCAGTACACGGTCGTCGGGGGCGAGCAGGTATACGACAAGGAGGAAGAGGTCTTCTACGCACACATCCGCCCACGGGCCGAAGTGGCAGTAGATGCGGGTGAAGAGGTCGCCCAAAAGGCCCCTGCTGCGGAAGACGCCGAATAGCTCCTGGGGGCATGCTTGTGGAAGAACGGGGCGTTTTCCCCGGGACTCCACAAGTTATCCACAGCGCTGACGGCGACTTAAGCCAAGTTGAAAAAGGGGCTTATGGCGGCAATTTTGCATTTGCCGAACGCCTTCCTAACGGCGACTTTCCCCAACCCTTAGAGTCTCTCGGATAACGGATTTCGCCTCTATCATCGAACCGCGCTATGCTTGCCGCCTAACAAGTCGTCCGCCTCTTCTCGGGATCTCCCCCAATGACACTCAGCAACCTGCTCCGCACGCTCGGCGCCAGCCGTCGCGATGGCCGGAATCTGACTCACGACGAGTCCTATCGCGCCTTTGCGGCGATTTTCGAGGGATCCGAGTCTGATATTGCCATCGGTGCGTTCTTGACCGCCATGCGCTGGAAGGGCGTCACGATTGAAGAGCTGATAGGCTTCGTCCAGGCCGCGCGCGACCAAGCTCGGATTCCGTGCCAAGGCATGGAAGGCGTCGTCGCAGTGTGCCCACCCCATGACGGCAGCGATACCGTCCCGCCGCTGGATGTCGCTTCTTGCCTGATCGCCTCTGGCGCAGGGGCACGCGTGCTGCTTGTCACGGATCAAGGGCTGCCGCCCCGTCGGGGCGTAACGGCTGCCTGCGCGCTGCAGGAGCTCGGTGGTGGCTTGACTTGGGACCCCACCGAAGCTGAGGACTGGATTTGTAAGTCCCGTTTTGCAGCGATCGCTGCGCCTGGCATGTTGCCCGGCCTGATGAACTTGCGAAAAGTACGGGGCGAGCTGGGTGTACGCACTCCGCTGTTCACGGTCGAGAAGCTGCTTGCACCATCGTCGGCGGCCGTCGTTGTCGGCGCGCAAGAGGGGGCCGTTCTCGGCACTGCAGTCGAGGTCATGGTGGGCTTAGGTCATCCGCGAGGTATTGCTGTGCAGGGGATCGAAGGCGGGGTCTTGCCAAGCGTCCGTCGCCGCACGCGCGGGATCGAGCTGACCGATTCGAGTCAAGTCCCGCTGACTGTCGAGCCCGCCGACTTCGGTCTGTCCTGTTCGGCCGAGCCGGACTTGCCGATGTACGGACCGCCCGATGAAGGCAAGGGTTCGGGTGACAACCCGCTGCTCATCAAGGCTGCTGGCGAGATCGTTATCAAGGTTCTCGCAGGGGTCGAGGGATCCACGCGCAACGCCTCGCTCCTAGGCGCAGCTGTGATCTTGAAGGCGAGTGGCCGTGTGCCGACGCTTGCCGAAGGCGTTGACGCCGCGATCACCTCCTTGGACTCGGGAGAGGCGCACCACGTGCTAAAGCGGGTCACCGACCTAGCGAAATAAGGTGCGCACGATGGCGCCTTCCATGCAGCTACAGGTAATCGATGGCGTCTTTGCCGTCGCGCGTTTGGATCCATGGGCCCGCGTGCCAGAGTGGTCGCTGGCCGTGAGCGCGCTCTCCTCGATCACGCGAACGACAGAAGAGCTGTCGCTGGTGTGCGAACAAACCGAGCAGAACCGTAGCGAACTCGCGGAGATAGATCCCGCTTGTATCGAGGCCGGTTGGCGAGGTATTCGAGTGATCGGCACGCTGGACTTCGCGCTTACAGGGATCCTGGCAGGCCTCTCTAAAACACTCGCAGATGCCGACATCAGCATCTTTGCGCTGTCGACTTTTGATACGGACTACATTCTCGTCCGAGATAAAAGCCTAGCTGCCGCTTGTGTCGCGCTTCGCAAGGCCGGGTACAGCTTCGCAGACTGACCGATCTGGGCTATCCTTGCATTGATGAAGTTCGCCCCGCTCCTGTTTACTCTTGGTCTACTTGCTCTCGTGAGCGCGTGCTCCCAGGAAGCGCCCAAGGCGTTCCGGCCCCTCCCCCTCGCCCGCGGTGGGGTCCCCACGGGCTGGATTGCAGGCAAACCAATCGTATCCGTACTGGAGGCACCCGAGGGTTGGTTGCGGATCCCAGAGGTGATCCCTCCAAGCGCGTGGATACCGGCCGCTTGGCCGGGCATCTATCAGGCCAGCGTTCGGTTACCCGGCATCGGCTCTCCACCGGGCCGCCCCGGACCGCACGAGCTTCGAGTTGGCGAGCGCGAGTTGACCGGACAGCCGTTTTCACAGGACTTGCTCGAGCCCGGAAAGTTTGCGGATGGCGACTTTGCATCTTTCGGGGACGAGCTGTTCCTAGTCGACCGCAGCGGAGAGTTGGTGAGAGGGCCCATGCAGTACATCGCATGGATCGAGAGGGGGTTCCGCGACGAAGGGCGCATGCACGTACCGGGGATCACCTGCGACGGGGTGCTACTTTTACCGGGGGAGCGGCTGCGTTTGGACCTACCCTCCTTGGGCGATGGTGGCGCCGAGCTCGTGTTCGGAGTCGCTGCTTTTGGCAGCCCAAAAAGTGGAAACGACGAGCCTCCCGAGCTAGTTCTTCGCGTGGAGAGGGGGGGGCAAACTCTGCATACGGAGTCCTTGGCGGTCGAGCTCCTGTGTTCGACTAAGCCAGTCCGTATAGACCTGCCGAATTTCGAAGGGGGTGAGCTTACGATTGTGATCGGGGGCGAGCTCGCGCTCGCGCTGATCCAAAATCCCGTGCTAAGCCCGCTCGTGGATTCAGTAGCTGACGTGGATGTGCGACCCGACCTTGTCCTTTTTCTAGCCGACACATTTCGTGCCGACAACTTAGCGCAGTGGGGTGGTGATCCAGCGCTCGCCCCGATCATGAACGCTTTCGGGGAGAGCGGGCTTGTTCTAACCGATGCGCACGCGCCCGCCTCGTGGACCTTACCGTCCCAGGCGTCTTTGTTGAGTGGCGTGTATTCCCCACAGATCGGACTCGTCGGCTCGAATCACGCGATGCCAAGCCAATTCGACACTTTGGCGCGGGTTCTGTCGGAGGCCGGCTATCGAACGGCAGCTGTAACGGACGGACTATTCGTGTCGGAGCGCTATGGGTTTGACCAGGGCTTCGAGGTGTTTCTGGAGAGCGAAGAGCGCGCGGGCTTTGATCAGAAAACCCAGCAACGCGTGCAGTCCCTGTTGGATGCGGACGACGGGCGCCCCTTGTTCTTGTTTGTGCAAACCTATCGAGTTCACACCCCGTACTTTGCTAGTGCGCAAGCGATGGCCGAGCACCCCGAGCTTTTTGGCTCGGATCCGGAGCCCGCGGACTGGGAGTTCACGAAGCTGTTCGCGCGCGCGGGGAAGCTGCCGAAGGGGACGTCCCTTCGGGACAACCTAGACCCGTTACGGCGCTTGTATCTTGGCGGCGTTGCAGACCTGGACCGTGCTTTTGGGGGCTTTTTGCAGCAGCTCGAAAGCGCAGGGTTGCGTGACGCGTTTGTCGTGCTTACTAGCGATCACGGCGAGGCGTTTGGTGAGCACTCCGGCTGGGCGCACGGTAGCAGTGTATACGAAGAGCAGGTCGGTATCCCGCTAGTGATTCGCGGCCCGGGCATCCAGCCCGAGGTGCTAGGCGGGCCCGTTAGCCTGGTCGATGTGACGATGACGTTGGCGGAGTTGGCGGGCGCGGAACCGGGTCCGCTTTGGGTTGGGCGATCGCTGTTGGGGGAGGAGCGAGCTTTAGGGCCAGTGTTTTCTTTCGAGAGCCCGGCGGGCGATGACGGATCGGACACCTCTGATTTTGCGATCTACGATGGGCGCCAGAAGATCATTGGCAGCATCGCGGGGCAAGCGATCGGGGGTGAAGCGAGCTTCGCATTTCAACTTAGCGAAGACCCGGACGAGCTACGCGACCTTGCAGCGAGCGGCACTTGGCCAAAGAGCCTGATCGATCGCTGGAGCGTCGAGCTCGCTCGCGCGACTAGGCTTGTCGCCGAACCCAAGCCGCTAGCCCTTAGCGAGGCCGAGCTGATCGAGTTTAGAGCCATGGGCTACTTCGGGGATTAGGCGCCTGAAAGCCAGGCTTTATACATCCTTCCGTGGACGGCAGGTTAGAATGCTCGTATTCATTCACGGAGACCGCAATGACCATGACGATCACACCCGAGATGACCATGGAGGTCATTCTCGACGCCTTTCCCTCGGCACGCCGCGCTTTGTTCCAGCGCTATCACATCGGCGGCTGCACGTCGTGCGCGTACGAGCTTTCAGACACGCTCGCCGAGGTGTGCAAGAACAAGAACATTCTTGACGTGAACGAGGTTGTCGAGCACATGTACTTATCGGAAGAGCTCGACACGAAGCTGCAGATCGAAGCCGACGAGGTGAAAGGCTGGATCGCTGAGGGTCGCGACTTCACGTTCATGGACGTGCGCACAGACGAAGAGCGCGGAGCGAACGTTTTGGCCGAGGCGGAAGTCTTGGAGTTCGCGCGTTCGTCGGAGTACCTGGCCATGGACAAGGAGCGCTTGTTCGTTTTCGCCGATGACAACGGCGGTAAGGCGCTGGACGTGGCGTCCTATTTCGTGGGCCACGGATTCACAGATATCCGCGTGTTGCGCGGCGGCACCGCCGCCTGGTAGCGAAGCCCTGGGGGCAGTCTAGTAGCCGTCGTCGACGAAGCCGCTAGTAGAGTCCGGGATGGTTACGACGCCGGTCAGCCGAGCTGCAAAGAGGTGCCGGGTCTCGTCTTGGAATCGCAGGACGCACTCCAACTCGCTCGAGGTCTCGCCCGATTCCGAAAAAACCAACGTCCGCTCGTCCGAAAGGAATAGGTCGTGGATTTCCAAGCCCTCAAAAACGCCGTCTTGGGAATAGCGCCTTACAAAGGGCCGGCCCGTGCGTGGGTCGGAGATCGGATTGCGGTCTTTGTCGACGACCTCGTAACCGTCACCATCTTCGAAGAAGCGCATGAACAGCATTTGACCAGAATAAGCCGCGCGGTTCTGGGCTGCGCGAAGGTCTCTGGCGAGCAGTGTGGCGCCGTTCTCGGCCGTAATACCGCGCTCGAAATACATCGGCACGGCAATCGCCGCAATCAGGGATAGACCCCCTAGCCAGAGGATTAGCCCAAGCAGCGAAAAGCCATTGGTGGGTTTCAAGGGAGGGGTCTGCAACGGTAGAGCGCCTTGGTTTGAGCTGCCGATTCTAGAGGCTGTAGTAAGGAGCGCCGGTAAGCGCTGACTCGCCTTCACAGTTGGCGTAGATCTCACCGGTTGCGGGCTTGTAGATCCATCCTGTCGTACCCGTGGGCTCGGCGGGGAAGGGTTGCTTGTCCCGAAGTAGCCAGACGGTGTCCAGGCCATTGATGGGGTTGGTCAGCATGCCAGTTTCAAAGTAGGGACCCAAGGGGAAGTTTCCGGGGTCGACGGGGCTCGTGCGGCCAAGCTCTGTGCTGCTAAACAGCAATTGCCGGCGAAAGTCGACGCCAGATACAGGGCCGTGTTCCCATGCGCCTTTCTGGCCATAGCTATAGCCAGGATAGACCACGTGCTCGGCTCGGTAGACGTCCAGGGTGTCGCGATATGCGCTTATTTTGGCCTGCAATTGAGCGGTCTGGGCCATTCCCACCATGTCCTTTTCGGGCATGTCGAGCGCGGGTACAGCCATGAATCCGATTGCTCCAGCGATAACGGCCACAAGGGCGTACTCAATGGGGCGAACCCGGTCGCTGCCCTGTTGAGGCGTTAGATCGGTATGGTGCAGGTCGGTGGGGGTGTTGTTGGAGTGTTGCATGACGAAAAGTTTTCCGGTGGAGGTGGATCCGGACTACCTTTCGGCATTGCTCGAGAATGACTTGAGGCCACCTGGAGGGCGCATAGGAAAAAATGGCAGGAAAAGGAGCCCAGGATCCACCTGCCCCCTCAAAGGCGAGGTGCTCCGGACCCCCTCCAGGCTCCGAATCCCGCCGGAGCGGGACGTGCGCCAGGGCGGATCCCGAGCACAATAGGGACGTCTGGGGCCACCGGCGGTGATACTTGCTCTTGGATTTTGCCGTGGAATCGGTCACGATCGTATTCGTGCCCTACCTATCAATGACTGTTGTTGCGCCCATGTTGCGCGCTGTTTACTCCCAAATCCAAGGTGCCCCGGATTCAGGCAATCCCAAATTAGGGTCGGGTTCGCCGCCTCAAGAGCCGGGCTGGATGGAAACTGCCGTCGTTTGGGCGCGCGAGCTACTGCAGGAAGTACACGAAGGGCGATGGGTCCAGGCTGTGATTTCAATCGCTGTATTCTTGGTTGCTGCGAAGCTTCTGGACTTTCTCATAACGGC
>Ga0315322_10000794_pt1 | contig 23935 bp, 23 predicted proteins | sample M110021515metaG_FD_203461 | JGI IMG/M metagenome (GOLD analysis project Ga0315322, IMG submission 203461) | Ammonia-oxidizing marine archaeal communities from Monterey Bay, California, United States - M1 100m 21515 | ecosystem: Environmental > Aquatic > Marine > Intertidal zone | place: USA...
CATTTTGCGGGAGTTGAAATTTTCCGCGGCATACTCACGGCAGATTGAAGAGGGCCAGGAGTCAGCCTCTCGGAGGGCATCGGTTATTTCAGAAGACTTGTTGGAAAGAAACCCTACGTCACCTGTAACAATCTCCGGCAAGGAGCCGTATGGGGTGCCGAAAACCGGACATCCGCAATAGAGGCTCTCGGTGAGGGCTAGACCAAAGGGTTCGTTCCAACGAACGGGAAAAACAAGACCCAAGGATCGTTGCATGACCTCGTTCTTGTAAGTGTCGTCCACCATTCCATGAAACCTTACCCTGGGATTGGCAGTGAAGCGAAAACCCATCGAGAAATTCAGCCTGTATCCTCCTAGCACGTGCAACTGCGCCTTTTCTATCCGCATAGCAGAGGAAATGGCACCCCGAACGTTTTTCCTTCTCCAAGCTGCCTTGCCCAGAAAATGAAAACCTCGCCTTGATGAGTCGGTAAGCTCTACTTCGCTCCAGTCCAGTCCATTATGGACGTACGTCTCGGAACCGTTCCTTTGGGCATGGTTGGCGGAAACGAAAACAGTCTGTTTGTCGGAAGTCGAACCGCTTGGGCAATTCCCTTGCTGGGTAACGACATAGGGAAACTGAACGTCTTCAGGTAGATCGGAGAAAAAATGCACGAGATCAATGTCAGCCGGGATCAGGCCTCTCGCATCCTCTTTGCCATCATAAGGTATGATTTCCGCGAAAGGGCACTGGGAATTTGGAGCGGCAAGAAAAAGGACCTCATGGCCGAGCCTGCTTAACTCTTTTCCGAGGCACCAGATGACTCGCTCTGCACCGCCATATTTTTCGGCAGGCAAACGACTGGACGTGGTAATGAGTATCTTCATCATTTAGAAAAAGACTAGTCCTACCAAAATTGCGTCAAAATGCTAGTGTAATTAGACTTTCACTGCTTACCAAAGGACGAAATTGATGGCTTGAGGCTAATGTCCTTCTACCACGGAGCATGTCATAACCATCAAGCATATGTTCAATCCATGACAACTCCTTGGGTAGTTTCAGACAAAATGAAGTTCCTCTTTTCGGACTAGCCAAGGGTTGACCCTGCAGGCTGGTAGAAGGTAGAAAAGACATCCCATGAATCCAAAAGATCTACACAGCATGGCAGCTCTTGAGCAAACCAATGCCAGCGAACACCTAAGCGAAAGGGAAAAGCATCTGGTCGGACTGGCCGTGACCCTGACCCGGGGCTGCGCCTACTGTTCGGGCGGGCGGATCGAAAAAGCGCTCGCCGCCGGGATTACTCAGGAATCGGTAAACGCAACCGTGGACCTGACCGCAGCGGTCAATGCAGGGGTGGTCATCCGGACCGCATTGCTCGGGATCGAGGGAAACGATAACGATGGTTCCTGCGACGACGGGACTTGCTCGGCAGGGAATTGAACAAGTTGCCCGAAAACGCATGAGCGGATTATTCAACGTTTGGGCAAACCGGCCAAGGGCCCTGCATACAATACGGCTCTTCCTGGCGCTCATGTTGGCAAGCGTGGTTGCGGAGGCCTGTCAGGTTCCCGTGTTCCGCTATGCATTGGAACGCTGGAGGCCCGATCCATACCAACTCGTGATCGTTCATGAGGGAAATTTGACAAGCGGGCAAAAAGCCGACCTCCTTCATCTTGAGGAGAGCTTGGTCGGTCCGAACGGACCGGTGGTCAACTTGCGCTTCGATACAGTCGATCTGGACAAGGAAAAGGAACAGCTTGCCCGTTGGCAGAGGATTCACCGGGAGAGCAAGGCATCGGCAAGCATGCATCTGTTCTATCCTTTTCAAGGATTCGAAGAGGAGGATGCCCCCATTTGGAGCGGCGCTTTTACGAAAAAAAAAATGGATGCCATCTTGAATTCCCCGATCAGGAAGGAATTGGTCAAGCGCATCATGGACGGAAACTCAGCCGTTTGGCTCTTTTTGGAAAGCGGAGACAAGAAGAGGGATGACGAGCTCTTCAAGGAACTCGAAAACCATGCCCGGGTTGCCCAAGAGGAGATTGGCATACCCAAGGGCGTAATCCAGCAAAGCGCGTTTGATGACCCCGATCTTCTGCTCGGACCGGAGGATGAGGAGAACGTTCTGGAATCTTCCGTACCCCTTAAGATCGCATTTTCCATACACCGGTTATCCCGCAAGGACCCGGAGGAATCAGTCCTTCTGTCCATGCTCATGAATCTCGAGGATGATCTGCTCGATGAAGAATTCGCAAACCAGCCCATGCTCTTTTCGGTGTTCGGAAAAGGCCGGGTCCTCCCGCCACTGATCGGAAAGGGAATCAATGAGGAAAACGCGCTGGGGGATGCAGGGTATTTGTGCGGGCCTTGTTCCTGTCAGGTAAAAAATCAAAACCCCGGGATGGACTTGCTCGTAATGAAGGATTGGTGGACCGCGCTGGAGGGGACCTCTTCGATCGTGGAAAAGGAATTGCCCCCGCTTAGCGGAGTGGAGGATCTGATCGCCGCAAACCAGCCGGATCTCAACCGGACGGAAGATCAGAATTCATCCGCCCCTACCCCGACCGGACAACCGGAGGAAAGAGTGAGCGTTCCGTTTCCCAAAGGGCTCGTCGTTGCGGTGGTCTTTTTCTCGGTCATCCTGCTAGTCGGGACTTTCGTCCTTACCAAGAATCGCGAACGATGAACGTCAGGAGATTGATCCTTCTCGAAATCATGCACCGAAAGCTCGGTTTCGCTTTGGCGGTGTCAACCATAGCGGCAAGCGTCGCCGCCCTCGTCGCAGTGGCCGGGTTGCTCGGTTCGCATGACTTGCAGACCACCGGGATGCTCGATGAGATGAACGCCGAGACCCTTCGCATGGAGGAACGGTTCACCCGCGAGATGAAAGCCTATGAGGACGGGGTGCGCAAAACGATGAAGGGTCTGGGTTTTAACGTCTTCATCTTTCCCGAGGGGCAGGAACTCGACGAGGTGTATGCCGAGGGGTTTGCTTCCAAGACCATGCCCGAGTCCTATGCAAATACCTTGGCCCAGAGCAAAATCGTGACCGTCAACCACCTGCTGCCCAGCCTGACCCGCAAGCTCAAGTGGCCCGAGCGCGAGCGGACCGTAATCCTGATCGGCATAAGAGGAGAAGTGCCGATCGCTCATAAGGATCCGAAGAAACCACTCATCGATCCGGTACCCAAGGGACGGATCGTGCTCGGATACGAACTCCACCGCTCGCTCGGTCTGAGCGAGGGGAATTCAACCGTTTTCATGGGACGTGAATTCACGATCGAAAAATGCCATTCGGAACGCGGAACCAAGGATGACGTAACCATTTGGATGCATCTCGGGGAATGTCAGGATTTGCTCGGTGAGGAGGGAAGGATCAATGCCATCAAGGCATTGGAATGCAATTGCGCGTCAATCGACCGGTTGGGCGAAATCCGCAAGGAAATCGCAGGCATCCTGCCGGGGACCAAAGTCATCGAGACCGAAAGCAAGGCCCTCGCCCGGGCCGAAGCCCGTAACAAGGCGAAAAAACTAAGCCAGAGCGCAATCGCGGCCAAAAAAGCCGAGACGGTGAAGTTGCGCGCCGATCGTGAGCGACTGCGGGTTGAGGACGGGCAAAAATACAACGCTCTTCTCAGTGTGGTCATCGTCCTGTCCATGGCTTGGGTCGCCTTTCTCGCCTTTTCCAATTCCCGGGACCGCCGCTCGGAAATCGGAATCCTCCGGGCCATGGGAATTTCCACAGGGGCAATCCTGAGCGCCCTGGTGGGCCGGGCCTTTCTCGTTGGCTTTACAGGAGCCGGCCTGACCCTGCTCCTCGCTTTTATCCTAAGCTCTCCCCTGAGCAAACCGCTCAATGGGTTCGAGCTCCAATCCCTGACCGGATACGTCCCCATGATCCTTCTTTGCGTCCCCGCGCTCTCCTGCGCGGCCTCTTGGCTCCCTGCCCTTCAAGCGGCCAACCGTGATCCCGCAACCATTTTGCGCAATGAGTGAGCCTATTCTCAGGATCACGAATGCAAGCAAGTCCTTCGCCGGTCCGGAGGGCTCGTCCGTGGATGCGCTCAAGGGGGTCAGTCTCGAACTCGCCCCGGGAGAATTCACCGCGCTTGGCGGCCCGAGCGGTTGCGGGAAATCGAGCATTCTACTGATCGCAGGTGGGTTGCTCCACCCGGATGAGGGGCAGGTGGAAATACTCGGAACGAATCTTTATCGGGAAAACGCAGCCCAAAGAGCAGCCATCAGGGCAAAACGTCTGGGCTTTGTATTCCAGCAATTTCATCTCGTCCCATACTTGGACGCATTGGACAACGTGCTCGCCCCGAGCCTTGCTCAACCTATTCCCGATGCTTCGCAACGGGCCATGGGTCTGCTTGAACAGTTCGGACTGTCCGAGCGCAGCGGGCACCTGCCGGCCGCATTGAGCGTGGGCGAACAACAAAGGGTCGCCCTGGCCCGAGCCTTGCTGGCCAAGCCCAAGCTCTTGCTCGCCGACGAGCCGACCGGCAACTTGGACCCGGAAAATGCAGAGGGTATCCTCGAGAGCCTCAGCTCCTTTGCCAAGGACGGGGGGGCCGTGCTCATGGTCACCCACGATGAACGGGCGGCCCGACGGGCGGATCGTTCGATCCGTATGGAAAAGGGAGAAATTCTCCAGGCGCACTCATGAAAGTCACGCTCCGTTATACTTCGCAACTGGCAGCCGCGGCGGGGCGGTCCGAGGAATCCCTCGAGCTTCCCGACGGAACCTTTCTTGTCGATTTGCTCGAAAACCTGGCGGACGCGCATGGACCGGAATTTGCCAAATTCGTAATGAGCGCAGAGGGTGTCCCGGTAACGACCTTGGTCGTTGCGGTCAACGGGTCACAGGTCGATCTGGAAGAGAAGATGCCCTTGGAAGCCGGTTCCGAAGTGATCCTGATCACCCCGATGTCAGGGGGTTGACCGTTTTGCCTTTTCCCCTTCCCCACCCCGGTTAGACTGCATCCATGTTGAGCGAAGAAGACCGCACCGTTTATGATTGGCAACTGGACGTGCCCGGATTGGGTGAGGCGGGACAGGAAAAACTGCGCAAGACCACAGCCTTGGTATCGAGGATAGGTGGATTGGGCGGACCGGTCGCCTTGGCCCTGGCCGCCGCAGGAATTGGCAAACTGATCCTCGTCCACGCGGGAAACCTGCGCAAGGATGACTTGAACAGACAAATCCTGATGCGCTGGGAAGGCTTGGGGAAACCACGCGTACGGAGCGCCGATCAGACTCTGCGGGCCTTTAACCCGGGGATCGAGGTCGAGGTGCATGACGAGAATTTCAACGAGGAGAATGCGCAAAGGCTCGTCAAGGGCGCGGATCTGGTCTTTTCCTGCGCTCCCCTCTTCGAAGAGCGCTTCCTGATGAACCGCGAGTGCGTACGGCAAGACAAGCCCATGGTCGATTGCGCGATGTACAACCTGGATGGACACGTCCTGCCCATACTTCCAGGGAAAACCCCTTGCCTGGCCTGTATGTTCCCCGAGTCTCCACCCCATTGGAAACGTCGCTTTCCCGTAATCGGAGCCGTATCCGCGCTGGTGGCGAACCTCGGGGTGATGGAAGGCTTGAAGCTCGTCGCGAATTTCGGAACAAGCAACTTGGGAAAGATGATGCTCATCGATGCAGACCGTTCGGGCATAAGCAAGATCGCAGTGAACCGCAGGCACGATTGTACGGTTTGCGCCAAACAAAAAGGAACCTTTTCGGGTTGATGCCCCCGTCCGTGATTTCTTAAGTTCAAAGGTTCATGAAACCTTTCGATCCTGAAAAAGACACGCGCTGGCAAACGCCCCGCAACAGCGGGGTCAGATGGTCGCTGGTTTCCGGATTCGCGCTGATCATCCTGCTTTTCATCTGGAAGCAATTCCCCGCAAACGAAGCTTCCCCGGACGACTTGATCGTGTATTGCGCAGCGGGAATCCGGTTGCCCGTCGAGGAGGCTGCCAAGCAATTCGAGAAGGAATTCGGGGTGAGCATAACTTTGGATTACGATTCCAGCGGTGCTCTCGAGGGAAAATTGCAATTGGACAGGGACAGCAACAAGACAAGGGCCGATCTCTACATCCCGGCTGACGTTTCCTTTTCCCAACGAGCCAGGGGCAAGATGCTCACCTCGGAATCGATTCCCCTCGCTTCCTTCCGCCTGGTACTCGCTTCTTCCCCCGAGGAGGATCTCTCCTTTTCCACCCTCGACGAATTTCTCGCCCTGGAGGTGCCTTTTTCCATATGCAACGTGGCGGCGGGAGTGGGCAAGAAGACCAAGGGGACCTTGGAGAAGCTCGGGAAATGGGGAGCGTTCGAATCGGCCAAAAAGACAACCTCCCCAAGAGTAACCGATGCAGCAGCAGCCATCAAGGCTTCCGATGCAGTCCAGGCGGGTTTCATCTGGGATACCACGGCTCGGCAATTCGGGTTGAAAATTCACGAGCTTGCCGAATTGCAAAAGGTGCGCTCGCGAATCAGCGTAAACGTAACCTCATCCTCCGCCAAGCCCGCCCAGGCCCTCCTGTTCGCCCGGTATCTTGCCTCTGCCCAAAAGGGACAAACTCATTTTTCCAAGCACCATTTTTCCAGCGTCACGGGGGATGAGTGGGAAAAAAGCCCGGAACTTACGGTTTATTGCGGGGGGTTGAACCGCGATGCGGTTTACCAGACTTTGCGTGATTTCGAAAAACGCGAGGGTTGTAGAATCATCGAGCATTTCAACGGATGCGGGTCTCTCGTGGCAAACATCAAGACGGTCGGCCAAAACGCATCGAACACGACCATGCCCGACGCGTTCTTCACTTGCGACGCTTCCTATATGACAAAGGTGGGGGATTTGTTCGGAGAAGCCCGGGACGTCTCGGGAACGGACGTGGTCATGCTGGTGCGCAAGGGCAACCCGATGGGGTTGAAAACCCTCGCCGATCTGAGCAAAGAAGACTTGTCCCTGGGGACGACCGATCCGAAGGCTTCCACCTTGGGCGACCTGAGCTGGCAACTTCTCGAAAAAACGGGCGTGGCCTCCGTGATCAAGGAGAACGATTCCTGGGAGGTCACCACACCGACCGCGCACGAACTCATTATGCAAATGGAAGCCCATCCGAAACTCGACGTTGCCTTGGTCTACCTGGCCAATTGCCAGAACCTGACAAAGGGAAAGTTCGAGACCATTGCCATCGACGACCCCCTCGCCAAGGCGATCCAGAACATCGCGGTTGCCAAGGGTTCGAGGTTTCCGCAACTTTCCGCCCGCTTGATCGATGCCATAACCTCGACCACTTCGCGCGAGCGTTTTCTGAGGGCCGGGTTTGACTGGAAGGTGTCCGGACAACCGGAAAAGTAACGGGCGCTCCATCCCATGAAGGAACCCCTAAACGGAAAAGAACGCCCCGCGTTCCAGCCTGGTTCGGATACCCCGTTTCTGCTAGGTCTGGGAATCCTCGGCGGTTCCTACGCCATCATCATCCTCGCAATGATCGTGGCCGACCTCGCATACGTCGACAAGGATTCCATGCTCGGAGCCTTGCGCAGCCCGGAAATCCATTACTCGATCGTGCTCAGTTTGCTCTCCTGCACGCTCTCCACGATTCTCTCGCTCTGGGTAGCGGTCCCGCTCGGATACCTTACCTCGCGCTTTGATTTCCCCGGCAAGCGCTTTCTCGATACGGTCTTGGACATTCCCATCGTTCTTCCTCCCCTGGTAATCGGGATATCCCTCCTCGCCTTGTTCAATTTCGCCCCTTTCTCCTGGACCAGCCAATGGGTCGTGTTCGAAATCCCCGCCGTCATCCTCGCTCAGTTCATGGTGGCCTGCGCGTTCGCAACCAGGGCGATGAGAATATCTTTCGACCAGATACCCGAGCGTTTCGAAAAGGTCGCGCTGACCTTGGGATGCAACCGGGGGAAAGCATTCTGGCTGGTCGTCATGCCCCAGGCCAGACGGGGGATCGTCGCCGCCGGCACCTTGGCTTGGGCTCGCTCGCTGGGCGAGTTCGGTCCCATCCTGGTCTTCGCAGGCTCCACCCGAATGCGTACCGAAGTGCTCCCGACCTCGGTATACCTGGAAATCCAAGCGGGAAACCTAAAGGGTGCTTTGGCCGTTTCCCTCATCATGATCGTCGCCGCGGCAGCCGTTCTTGCAACCTCACGCCTGATGGGAATGAAACGCATGGAACCATGATAGCGGTCGAAAAACTAGCCTTGCGGCAAGGGGACTTCTCCCTGAACGATCTGAGTTTCGAATTGCCCGAGGGCGCTTATGGCGTGCTGGTCGGCAGGAGCGGATGCGGGAAGACAAGCCTCCTCGAGGCGGTTTGCGGACTGCGCCCCATCAGCAGCGGACGGATCATTCTGGGAGGTCAGGACGTGACAGATCTCAAGCCGGGCGAACGCGGAGTGGGTTACGTCCCTCAGGATGGCGCTCTTTTCCCTCACCTGAGCGTAGCCAGACAATTGGCCTTTTCACTTGTTCTGCGCAAAACCCAACCGGCCAAAATTGCCAAGCGGGTCGAGGAACTGTCCGAACGCCTGGGCATCACGCACTTGCTCGATCGAATGCCCGATTCCCTAAGCGGAGGCGAATGCCAACGGGTCGCCTTGGGACGAGCTCTGTCCCTTTATCCGAAATACCTCTGTCTGGACGAACCTTTAAGCGCCCTTGATGATGAAACTCATGAAGAAATTTACGGGTTGCTCCAGCAAACGGTCAAGGGTTCGGACGTCACGGTTCTGCACGTCACCCATAACAAGCGGGAAGTGGAAAGTCTGGCCGACGTCGTCCTTCGCATGAAGGGCAAGGAGTTGATCCGGGAAAGATAAGCCCCGGAACAAATTTTCAACCACTGTCCTACACCCAAAGTCTGCTTGAGCAGAGCGGACTCAGTTCCCGAGAACGGACTTGAGCATACGGACGTTCTTCCCGGCCAAGGCGTCCCCACGGTCAGAAGCGAGACTGAACCATTCAAGGGCTTTGGCGTTGTCTTTGGGCACCCCTTTCCCACGAAGATACATGATGCCCAGGTACCTCGCGGATTCCGCATCTCCGGAATTGGCCGACTGGGTGAAAAGGGCAAAGGATTTGGCGTAATCAGGAGCGGATTTCCTGCCAAAGTAATGGTTCTTGGCCAACTCACGGAGCTCCTCCGAAGAACCCAGGCTGGGTAACGGCAGGGAAGATGGAGCGGGCGGAGAGGTGGGAAGAGGAGGAGGAGTGGGAAGAGAGGGGGACGCACCTGGAGGGGGTGGATTCAGAGCGACTGCAGGCGCTGGGACGGCCGGAGAGTATGGGGAAGGAAGAGCGGGTGAAAGCACGGGTTCCAGGGAGGAGGGGGGCAAGGGCCTTCCTGGACTGGGAGGCGCGGGCGGAGGAGGCGCCGTCTCGATGGGGTCCGGTACGCGTGGCAAAGCACCCGTAACCGATCCGCCATCACCCTTGCCAGCTGCAAGAATACCTTCGTATTCGGTTATTTTTTCAAGCGCTTGCTTTTCCATCTGTCCCATTGCCAGGCGCGCGTAACGCAAGGCAAGGTCAACCTTGGGCGGGCCGGCCACTCCGTATGCATAGAAGTCGGCCACGGTCAGTTGGGAAATGGCGTAACCATGATCGGCGGCGGCTTTAAAATGAATCAGGGCTTGCGGGAGGTCGGACTTCACTCCCAACCCTTTGAAATACGCGCGGCCCAAGTAATGATGCGCGGCAGGCAAATCCGATGCGGAGGCTTCCTGTAGCAGGGATATTCCACCGGCAAGATCCTTGGAAACTCCGACGTCTCCGACGGCATGCGTCTTGAGCAGTGAAAACTGCACCATCGCCGGTCCGTAACCGGCGTTCGAAGAAAAGGAATAATGCCGGGCGGCCAAATCCAAGTCGGGAACGAGAGCGGGACGAACTTCGTCCGAGGTAAAGATCTCAGCCAGGGCAAAGGAGGCGATGGGGTCCCCGGTAGCCGCCGCCTTGATCATTTTCCCATCGGGATCCTGAAAGGACTTGAGGTAATGCCGACTCACGTTTCGCGCGTTATCCACCCCATCGGATGGGAAGCGGGCAAGATAACCCATCGCAAAGTGTCCGAGCCAATGATCGGATTGCGAAGAGAGAACCGCCCAGTCTTTGGCATTCTCGAAAGACACGTCCATCCCTTTGTCTCCGTGCGCGTAAACGAGGGAAAGAAACCCCTGAGCATAGGGATCCTTGGCATCCGCAGCCTTCTGAACGTCAGCAAAGGAGCTTCGTAACCACTTTGCTCCTTCGTTTGCATAAAGGGCTTGATTAAGCGCGAAAATGCAAAGAAAGTAAGGAAGAAACCGAAAAAATCCCATTCTCATGATCCTGTATTTATTACCTGAATGGATGACCCTTGCAAGCGTGCAATAATTCATTCTTCCCGATATCCCGGATTTCCCCCCAAGTCAACGGGTTGCATTTTTAACCTCAATCCAATCCCAAATTTCCTTCGAAAGTGACTGATTCCGACCATTCGATCTCCACCTTGCGCAGTCCGGGCAAAGACCCCGTCAGGCAATTCGTGATTTATGCGGAAAACAAGGTCGGTTGGCTCAACGATTTCATTGAAATGCTCCGGGCGGAAGGAATACACGTCATGGCGATTTCGGTACTCGATACAACCGATTCGGCTGTCATACGCCTGGTCCCGAACTACCCCAAGGAGACGGCCAGGCTTCTCAAGTCGCGCTCCATCAGTTTTATGGAAAGAAACGTTCTCGCCGTCCAAATCGACGGGGAGGATTCCCTGCAAATGATCACCCAGTCACTCCTCCATGCCGAGATAAACATCCACTACGTTTATCCATTCCTCTATCAACCGAACAACAAACCGGTACTCGCGCTGGCCATGGAAGACGAGGATATCGGGGAGGAAGCCTTGACCAAACACCGCTTGCGCGTACTGACCCAGGATGACTTCGCCCGCTAGGGGCCCAACCAATCAGTAAAGCAAGTAGGGCCTGACCGATTCCCGGAAGCGAAGGGAATCCTTTTCCCACTCGGCCAGATACTGCGAAGGGTTGATCTTCCCTCCCTTGCTTAGCAAGGCATCCCACCACCAAGACGATCCGACGTGCTTGTTGAAGAGACCGGCCTGAGAATCGGTCGCCTGGCCAAATGGACTGGGGGCTTCCCACAGCGCAGAGAGTTTCATCATGTAAAAAGGCAATTCGGTCGGCTTCCAGGCATTCCAGTCGCTAATGACAAGGTAAACCCCGCGCACGGATTTTCCGGCAGAATTGCGAAGGGTCTTTATCCGGTAGGAAAGACCGGGCAACTTGAGGGATTCCAAGGCGCCCTTCACTTCCTCGGGGCTCTTCCCTTCATAGGTAAGAAAGCGAAAAGGATGTGGCGTTCCAATACCGTGCCTGAAACGGCCCATCTGGGCTCCCAACCCGGTCATCGGGTAACCGGCAACGGAATCCAAGGTAGGTATGTTCGGGGAGGTCGGAGTCCAGGCAAGGCCGGTTTCCGGCCAGGTCATGTTCCTCTTCCATCCAAGCATCGGGACAATGCTGAGCTTTCCCTTTTTGCGCGCCGCATCAGAGGTTTTGAGCACGCCTGAGCGCTTTTTCGACCAAAGAGCAAGTTCCCCGATGGTCATGCCATGGACAAAGGGGATTCGGAAGGCACCGACGTAACTCATCCACTTTTCATCCATCGGCGGACCGGCAACCTTGATCCCGCCCAATGGGTTCGGGCGGTCGAGAACGACAACCTCAACCCCGGTCTCAAAACAGGCTTCCATGACGTATCTCATGCAAGAAACGTAGGTGTAGCAACGAACCCCGACGTCCTGAAGATCAATAACCAGACAATCGATTTTCGAAAGCATCTTGGGGGTGGGCTTACGGAATTTCCCATACAGAGAATACACCGGCAAACCGGTACGCTGATCAATCTTGTCATCCACCGGGACGGCTGCTTTTTCGTCACCGTAAATTCCATGCTCGGGTCCGAACAGGGCAACCAGGTCGACTAAGTTAGAGCGATAGAGTACTGAAACCGTACTTTGACCTCGTCCGTTTTTTCCGGCCGGGTGGGTAAGCAAACCGACTTTCTTGCCTCTCAGAATCACAAAGCCGGTCTCCTCCAGGTAATCAATCCCTAACTTGATCGTAGGTTTTGCGGACAAGGAAAGGGGTTGCCCCGGCAGGATGCCCACGGCAAGCAAGGCAAGGGGCAGGAATGCCGGTAATCGGAAGAAGAACTTTGGGTTCATGATAAGATTCATTGGCGTTTCGTGGTTGGCGACTTGTAAAGCTTGGCCATTGCTTTGTAAAGGAAGACCGCAAGCACACCCAAGGAAATTCCCACAACGGAACCACCGACCATCATGGGCGGAAAGGTATCCACCAGCTCCCAAAGGTCAGCAAACTCCATGCCCGACCAGTCGAACTCAGCTGTCAGCAACTTGTTGCGCCCATAGTCGACTCCGAACAACTCGAGAATGAGCAACCCGATCTCGTAATCGGCAAAATATATGGGGGCCATCGTCAAGGGATTGGAAATCCATTGCAGGGCCACGATCAGCGGTAAATTAGCCCGCACGATCAGGGCGAGGAAAAAAACAACGATCATTTGAATCCCCACAATCGGAAGCATGGCAATCCATATCCCCCAAAAAAGCGCTTGCACCATGGCGTTTCCCTTGAAGGACCAAAGGTAGGAACGATCGTATGCTGTTTTTGCAAACCACTTGAGGACCGGATAACGGTGGATGTTCGACCGGCGGGGCAAGGGTCTCATCCATTTCTTCAAACGACGTATTCGCCTGAACCTGGCTTCTTTCTCGGATTGATCGTCCATTCGTCCTTTGCTCAGTTCATTCCCATTCCATCCATCAATTCATCCAACTTCGCTTGAAAAAGCTCGCCGGCCCGGGCCAGGTTTTCAGACAGGGACAAATCCTTGCGTCCAAAGGCATGAATCTCCACCGATGGAATTTCCTTCTTCATTCGGGAAACTGCGTCATCCTCAACCGAACCAGCCAGCAAGATGGCTTTTTTTCCATATTTCCCAGCCATACGGAGAATCTCGCAAGGACCTTTCCCTTGCAGAGAAGTACTGTCAAATCGACCTTCACCCGTAAGCACAAGATCACATTGCTGGATTTTCTTCTCCAAGTCGAACCATTTGGAAACGAGCGAGAATCCACCCACCATCGAAACGTCAAAAGCGACCGAGAGACCAAAACCAATCCCACCGGCCGCTCCCATCCCGGGGGCTTCGGCATCATGCTCTTTCCCGGGAAAACCAGCGGTCAACATCCGGGACATCTCAAACATCCCGTTTTCCATAAGCTCATCGTCTTCAGGCCGGAGACCTTTTTGCCTGCCAAATTGCCGGGTTGCCCCGTTCTCACCGAGCAAGGGATTGCTCACGTCACAGGCAATCCATACGGGAGGCAAGGATTGAAGAGCGCTGGCGTCAACCGTCCTGACCGAATCCCAAGTTTGTGGACAGGGAAATTCAACCTGTTCGTCCATTCCGTCAAGGAACCTGACTCCCAAAGAGCTCAGGGCCCCAACCCCCATGTCGTTCGTCGAACTTCCGCCAATCCCCAACAGAATTGCGCAAACGCCCCACTCCTTGCATTGGCGCAGACACTCCCCCACCCCGACTGTAGAGGTCTTCCAGGGGTTTCTCTGCTCTGCATCCAAACCGGCCAAACCGACGAATTCAGCCATTTCGACCAAGGCAATCGAGCCGGATTCGGGAAGAGAAAGCAAGGCTGTCACCTCCTCGCTAAGCCTGCCGGTTTCTAGAAAACCAACCCGCGCCTCACAAATACGGCCAAGAGAATCAGTCGCCCGGACGCAACGCAGCTCACCTTCCCTCGAACGGGTCAGAATGGAGGAAAACCCTTCCCCCCCGTCGGTCTGGGGCATCTCTTCTACGGAAACGCCTTGATACCTGCCTTCGATTTTTCCTTTGGCAAGCGAACACAGATCATCTGCGCAAAGGGAGTCCTTGCATTTGTCAAAAGCGGCTAGTACGCGCATGACGGAATAATCAGCGAACTTCCTTTCCGTTGGATTCGTCAATCACCTTGTAATTTTCAACGTGATAGGTCTCCGCGGCTTCGAAAGCCAATTTGAGTCCGTAATTTCTTTCCATCCGGTCGATCAATTTGGAATCCGGTCCACGCAGGCGCCTCAAAGTGCTGGGATGAAGAAAAACCTTGAGCGAGAGATCCTCCTTGCCCTCCTCGATCCGGAACCGTCGGATCATACTGGTAATCTTGCGCTGGATCTCGATACTCACGGCCCGCGGAGACTTGACGATCCCACGACCCATGCAATAAGGGCATGGCTCGTATATTCCGCTGGATTTGCTCTCGTCATGACGTTGCCGGGTAATTTGCATGATCCCCAATTGAGAAATCGGAAGGATGTTATGCTTGGACTTGTCGTCGGACATGGCCGACTTCATCTTCTGGTGGACCTTTCTCTGGTCACCCTTGTTCTTCATGTCGATAAAGTCGATGATGACCAATCCACCCAAATTCCGAAGCCTCATTTGACGGGCTACTTCCATGGCCGCCTCGACGTTGGCTTGCAGAATGAAGTTCTTGCCGTCCTTGCGGTCGCCCTTGTGACTACCGGTATTGACGTCTATGGAAACCAGGGCTTCCGTTTCCTCCATCACGATTTCCCCACCCGAAGGCAAGAGAACCCGGCGCATAAAGGTCTGTTCGATCTGACGCTCGACGTTAAACCTCTCGAAGATCGGGATCTTCTCATCGAACAGGGACACTTTCGATTTCGATTTGGGAGAGATCCGTTGAACGGTTTCGATCAATCGGGTATAATCTTCCTTCTTGTCCACTTGGACACGGTCCACGTCGTCGGTTAGAAAATCCCGCGCCGTCAAACCAATCAAATCCGGTTCCTCGTAAAGAAAGGCCGGGCTCTTCTGAGATTGCATCTTGGCCTCGATCTTATCCCACTCCTGCAAGAGCAGATGCAAGTCCCGGTCGAAAAACTTCTCCGGCTTGCCTTGACCGACCGTTCGGATGATGATGCCCATGCCCTCACGAAGGGAAAGGTTTCCAATGATCCGCTTGAGCCTGGTACGTTCAGCCTTGTCCTCGATCTTGCGCGAAATCCCGCACTGCCCGCCATAGGGCATGAGCACCAGAAAGCGACCGGGCAAGGAAAGATTGGTGGTGGTACGAGGCCCCTTGCTCCCGATCTGAGCTTTCGTTATCTGGACCACGATCTCCTTGCCGACCGGAAAGGCCCGGGGGATATCCTTGACCGATTTTGCCTCCGTACGATTGGACTTCTTGCTTTTGTTTTCCCGGACAATCTCGATCGAGGGATCGTTGTTGGCCCCGGGAAGCATATCCCAATAATGCAAAAAGGCGTTTTTCTCCTGGCCAATATCGACAAATGCGGCTTTCAGTCCGGGTTCGAGGTTTTGAACCTTGCCTTTGAATATTGCCCCGACCATGCGGTCTTCGTCGAGCCGCTCGACCTCAAAACCTTGAAGAATTCCATTCTCCATCATGGCAACCCTCCGCTCTAGGGCTTCCGTATTGATGATCAATTCCTTATAGTCCTCGTTCGGTTCACGACGGAAGAAGGAGACGATTCTCTCCCTGATGGGTCGATTCTTAGCCCGTTCGAGAGCTTTCTCCCTCAGGTCCCTCTTGTTGATGTGAATCGGTTTGGGCTCAACCGGAGGCAAAGACAAGTCTGCGGATGCTGATTCGTCCGTTGAAGAATCGGAAGGTCCTCTTCCTCTATTTCTTCTACGCTTTGAGTAATTAGGGCGACGATTGGTATTTCTGGCCATTTTTTTTGGTAATGGAGAATCCACGACCTACAGCCTTCGGCAAAGGGATACGCTCAGGGAACCTTAACAAGTTCATCTGAATTCCCTCCTGTGCCGATAAACGCTCTGAACCATCCCAAGCATAATGAAGCAAGTAACTAAGAAAGAACCGCCGTAACTGAGAAACGGCAGGGGCAACCCCGTGATCGGAGTGATTCCTATGGTCATGCCTATATTGATAAAGACATGAGTCATCAACAAAACGGAAACGCCTACGGCAAGCATGCCACCGAATCGATCGGATGACTTGCCCGCAACCTTCAGACATCCGAAGATGACGATGACAAAGGCGCAGATGGCAATCAGGCATCCTAATAAGCCTGATTCCTCGGCCAAAACCGCAAAAATAAAGTCGTTGTGGGCGACTGCTTTGGGGAGATAACCTAACTTTGCCTGCATTCCTTCACCCAACCCTTTGCCGGTAATTCCACCAGTGGCTACGGCAATCAAAGCTTGGATTCTATTCCAGTTGGCTCCGACGCCTTCCGGGTCTTCGACTTTAGGGGCGAGGAAAGTAAGGATGCGTTTACGTTGATAGTCCTTGAGTGGTAAGAGAGACGTTTCTTCGTAAGCTTCGATAGCTTCCGAAGGACGTGGATTCTCGAGTTTATATTGATAGTAGCGAAAGACGTCGTACCCAAGTATACCCACCAAGACCACGAACACGAGGGACGTGGTCAGAAAAAAGCGAGTAGGTATGCGAGCGACGTACAAGATTGAAAAGGCAATTGGGGGGAAAACCAAAGTCGATCCTAAGTCCGGTTGCAGGAAAATCAAGAACATTGGTATACCGAAGCAGGCGGAAAGCTTCAAAATTCCCTTGAGGGAATCCCGCACGTTGCCAATTTGGGAACGGGCCAAGATACTGGCTCCCAATACCATGGTCGCCCATTTGGCCCCTTCGGATGGCTGGATCTTGAAGGAACCCAGATCAATCCATCTCCTTGCCCCGTAAATTTCCGGGCCAAAAAAGACCAGGAACAACGCAAAAATCGCCATGAGATAAAAAACATGGGCGAATTTCATCCAAAAATGATAATCGAGCATGGAAACGCCGAAGTAGAGGGAAAAACCGATCACGCACCAGAGGATCTGCATTTTCCATTGATTCCCACCGACGTAAGCCTGGGCGGAATGGATGAAAAGCACGCTCATCACGCACAGAACAAGCAGGCTTATCGGCGTAAGGAGATCCCAACGACCTTCGTCTGCCAATATGATTTTGGCATCGCTTTGGGCTGAAGACAATTTCGTCTTCCTACTCGGTTGCATCAATCATTCCCCGTCCACTTCCCCGCTCGCGAGAAAGAAGGATGCCAATTCTTCCCACTCTTCCCGAAGGCTTTCTTTCCCTTTTGCCGGCTTGCCCGCGCGCCTGTACCAATATCCCGCATTGCCCAGGTCTCCCTCGACCCGGTGCAGGTAAGCGTGAATCCAGTCGCCTTCTCTGGAACCAGCATCCTGCGCAATTTCATGAGACCGGTCCCAGTCGCCCTTCTTATCCCACCAAAGAGCTTGCAGATATATCGACAGTCCTTCGGGCGGATTGTCATTTACACGGACGCTGGCTAGCAGATCATTTGCAGTCTTCATCTCTTGAAATAGGATTAGGAGAGATGGACGGAGGGATCAAGAGCGGAGTCTTCGCCAACGCGAACCCAAGGACATCGAAAATTGGAATTTCCTTCGATGCTCCCTGATTACAAACGGGAGTTCCTTGCGCTCCTCCTGCTCGAAAAAAGGACTCAGGAAGCGAGCAAGCCCTTCTTCGGAATTTCCCGAACCAAGCCAGTTTTCCCTCGGTGTAAATTCCTCAAGCCAGGTAAAGGGTGTTGCCAGGAGAAGTTGCCCGCCTGGCTTGACCAAGCTGGCCAGGTTGTTGAGAAAGAGATCGGGCCGGGGCAAGCGGCATATCAAATTTGCCGCATGCACGACGTCAAACGGTCCCAACTGGGCAGGCAGAGAGCAAGCATCTTCAACCGCAAACTCTACCTTGGTCCTTTGTTCGGATGAAACGGTGGCGCTGGCTTCGCGGAAGCAGTCGCCTTCCTCAAGAAACCTATATTCGTGGCTGCCATGCTCGACCAACCGATTGGCGGCATCGATGAAGGAGACTGAAAGATCGACTCCCTTGACCCGCGAACAAAAGCGCCCGAGTTCGAAGGTCGACCGACCGACCGCGCATCCGACGTCAAGTCCCAGGGCTTCCGCTCCGAGCGTCGAGGGGTCAATCAATTCCGAGACCGTGCGGACCGCAAAGCCAAGGCCTTCCTTCGGACCATTTGACCAGGGCATGACGTCTTCGTCCGATCCATAGTGAAAAAGCATATACTCGCCCAACAGCTCGGACGTTTCATAGGGATTGGACACGCCTGTCAACTGTTTGCCTAGGACGAGGACGATTCCGAAAGAGAATGGAAAGTATCCTTAAGCGAGGGGTAGAGCGAACGATAGATCGAATAGAACTTGTCATAGCTTCCGCCTTCCGGGCCGGGCTCCACAACCTCGGTCTGCCTGATCCATTCGTCACAGGCGGATTCGACCGAAGAATGATCACCGCAACCCACTGCGGCAAGAACGGCGGCCCCATAAGCCGCCCCCTCCAAGGCGTTGACCATGGAACAGCGGGAGGAAAAAACGTCGGCAAGCATTTGTTTCCAAAGCGCCGACCGGGTCCCTCCGCCGGAAAGAATGATTTCCTCGGGGTTGACCCCCAAGCCCCTCATCAGTTCAAGAGAATCATTCAAGCCGAAGGTTACGCCCTCGAGCACGGCCCGGGTGAGATGTCTTTTCTCATGGCGCACGCTCAAGCCAATGAAGCAACCCCGGGCATGCGGATCCGGATGTGGGGTGCGTTCACCGGAAAGGTAAGGTAAAAAGATCAATCCTTCCGAGCCGGCAGGTACGCTCTCGGCTCCGGCAGTCAGGGAATCATATGCATTGGGACCACCCGCGTCCTCCATTTTCTGCTCCTCCGATCCAAGCTGATTCTTATACCATTGGAAGGAACCGGCTGCGGACAACATGACCCCCATGAGATGCCATTTGCCTGGAACTGCATGACAAAAAGCGTGAAGCTTGCCCTCCGGTTCGACCCGGTACTCGTCACTTTGCGCGAACACGACACCGCTCGTCCCGAGAGTGGCCGACACCAATCCTTCCCGCACGATCCCGCAACCCACCGCTTGCGCCGCCTGATCGCCCCCGCCAGCAATAATGGGAATGCCCACGGGCAAACCGGTTGATGCGGAAGCTTCGGCCGAAACTTTTGCGGTGGCTTCCGTCGATTCGGTCACCTCAGGCATCCATTGACCGGACCAACCCAAGGCATCAAGCATTTCCGGAGACCAACTCCGAGCCCCCACGTCCAAAAGCGAGGTTCCCGAGGCATCGGAAACGTCAGTGAAGAATTCGGAACTCAGTTTGTATCTCACGTAATCCTTGGGAAGAACGATCTTGTCGATCGCAGAAAACACTTCCGGTTCGTTTTTCTGAACCCACAAGATCTTGGGAGCGGTAAACCCGGCCAAGACCGGATTGCCCGTGATTTTCAAGACTTCGCTCTCTCCCACCTTGCTCGTGATCTCTTCACATTCCTGATAGGATCTTTGGTCATTCCACATGATGCAGGGGCGCAAGACCTGGCCCTTGCCATCCAATGCCACCATCCCGTGCATTTGTCCGGTAAGCCCCACCGCAGCGATCTCCTCCGGGTTAACCTCTTCAAGCAAGGTACGGATGGCTTGCTGGGTGGCGTCCCACCAAACGTCCGGGTCCGTTTCCGCCCACATTGGCTTGGGGGTCTGAAAAGGGTACTCAGGCGTTGCGGAACGCACAACCTCTCCGTTTTGGGAAACGAGGAGAGCTTTGACCGATGATGTGCCGACGTCTAGTCCGATATAGTACATGAAATCAAGCAACTAAAACGATCAGGTCTTGGCAATGAGAATGCTCGAAAAAATCATTTTTGAGGATTTCGGGAGATGGATTTCAACTTGACAGATTCACTAAAATGTCAATTTTAGAGGCGTGTTGAATCACTCGGTTCAATATCAAACAAATATTATCAAACCCAACAAAAGGAAACAGACCTGATGAAGACTCTCCTGTCTATTTTAAGTATCATTTCTTTGGCTCTCTTCGCATCATGCGGAGGCAACGAGTCGGGAACTGACGACACAAACGGCACTGACGGCAACGCTAGTGCTGAAAACTAATTCCTTAACTTTTTAAGGAATAAAAAAGACCGCCTATCACAGGTGGTCTTTTTTTTGTGCAAAGTCTTCGAGGCGACAACCAGTCGTTCCGCCTAGCTCATCGCAAAAAAGAGCGACTGATGGTTACTTTGGAAAATCTTCGGACAATCCGATTGTCACTTTGCCCGTAGCCGCCCATTCGGTTCCACGCCTCAAGGTATCCTGAAAGCCTATGCATTTCATGGAATAGTCGGCATGTCCCATGGGGGTATGAAAAACCCTGCCCTTGCCATAGGAAATGGTCATGATCATGGGCTCGTGCTTCTTGCTCTTCTCGCTGTAGGCAGTTGCCAAGACCTGGACTTCCTCAGCAGGTCCTCTCAGGGAATCGTATAACTCATCCTTGGCGTGCATCCACACCTTGGGCATGCCCTTGGTAATCGGATGCTCTTCGTCACGCAAAGTCACTTTGAACGCGCTTTGGGGACCATGGCTTCCTCCGCGACCGGGACGAGGATCACGGACGAGCTTGCCCCCATCGTCAAAATAAAGATAGGGCCCGGACTTTTCGTTACGGCCACCCCAACCGCCCAAACCAATCATGCGGTTATATTCGGGCCACTTTCCAAATGCATTATTGGCTGCATGCACGACCACGAAAGCCCCTCCGCCCTTAACGTAATTCACCAACTCGCCTTGAACCTTCTCGGGCCAAAGATCACCGTTGTAATTGCTCAGGGTCACGTCGAAATCCTTGAAAGCGGGCGACCATTTCTTCCAAGCGTCGGCCTCGGATTTTTTGGGTGGTGTGGTAGAGACCGTTACCTCGAACGCATCACCCTTGTGCAGGGCATCAACCATGACCGGGGTGGTGGCTTTCCAGTTATGGTTGTTCTGACCATCGATAAGCAGGACCCGGATGGGGGCTTTTTTGGCTGCGGATAAAGTGAAGGCCGTGAAGATGGCAAGGAACAATGCCCATGGGGTAGTTTTCATGAATTTTTCTATTTATTTTTTGGGTTTCTTACCAATTTCCTTTTCCATGGCTCGAATTTTATCCATGTCCACGAACTTGCTCTTTCCACCGGACATGGCGGCGATTTCCTCAAGCGGTTTCTTGGCTCCTTGCGGAGCGCCGTATCCGATCGTGTAAATCTTGGTTCTCCCCTTCTTGGACTTGATAATGTCCATACCCTTGAACCTTCCGTTGGCATTGCCGTCCGTCATGAAATAAATGACGTCCGGTTTCGGGTTCATGTAAAAAGCCCATTCGAACGAATTGTCCCAAACGGTACCAAAAGTAAGAGGGGTGCTTTTGACCGCCTTGATAAGGTTCTTCTTGTTCGAGGGCGTAACGGGAAGCCACTTGGGACGCTTGGGCTTGTATCCGTCCACCGGTTTCCATCCATTCTTGCTGTTATCCCCCCTCCATTTGCGATGAAGCGCATTGGCATCCTCCCCAGCAACCCAAGTCGGACCGGAGAAAAAGATGACCGCGACCGAACCGACGGCTGGAAGTTTGTCGATGGCTTTGCTAAGCTCGTCCCTCATTACCACGTCCCGACCTCTCATGGATGCGGAGTAGTCTATGATGAAGAGGATTTTGTTGGCCTTTGATTTGACCCCCATGAAACTGGATGCGAATGCCTTGTTGAGAACGGACATGTCCACGTTCACGCTCACGTCACCGACGTTCCCCATCGGGCTCACCACGATTGCGGGGTTCAGATTCTTCGTTTCAATATCAACCACGGGAACCGGGATGTCAGAAACTGCCTGAGCCCGAAAAGTAAAGGTCTGGGAAGGCTTGGCGCTCTTTTGCCTTTGCATGAGTCGAACCTTTTGCTCCTGCTTCTTGGGGGCTGTGACCTGTTGGCCTCCGTCCGTAAAGTCGGAACCGGCTTCACCGGCGGGAGCAGCCCAAATGATAATATTCCAAATTGCCGCAAAGAGGATGACCAAAACAAGGAGGGAGAAGAGCAGGCTGTTAAGCAAGCGGTATTCCCTCAGGTACTTGCCAAAAGGGCTTTCCAAAGGTGCGGTCTCCTGAATTTCTTCAGGTTCCAATTGCTCTATATCTGCAGTATCGTCCATCTATTCTCTAAAGGAATCTATCTATCAATACATTATGACACCGAAAAACCGAAAAAATAAAGGCTTTTCTAACAAGGCGGTCAAATGGATAGACGAAAACGAAGGCGTCGAACTATAGAATTTCCTTGATCAGATGACCGTGCACGTCGGTCAACCTCATGTCCCGACCGCTGAAACGGAAGGTGCTTTTGGTATGATCTATGCCGAGCAAATGAAGCATGGTGGCATGAAGGTCGTGGATTTCATAGCGGTTCTCGACCGCTTTGTATCCAAATTCATCGGTACTGCCCACGCTGACGCCCTTCTTGATGCCGCCCCCGGCAAACCACATGGTAAACCCAAAGGGATTGTGATCGCGGCCATTGGAGCCTTGGGCGAAGGGCGTTCTGCCGAATTCCCCTCCCCAGACAATCAAGGTCGAATCCAAAAGACCAAGACGCCGAAGATCACTGATCAAGGCGGCAATCGGCTGGTCGACCGATTTGCAATTCTTAGTGTGTCCATCCTGTAGCTTGTTATGCTGATCCCACCTGTCCCCATTGCCACCCGGACAGGTCAACTCGATGAAGCGTACGCCCCGCTCGACCAACCGCCGGGCAGTCAGACATTGAAGCCCAAAGGTTCTTGTGTTTTTAAAGGAAGAATCAATCCCGTAAGCCTTCTTGATGACCTCGGACTCGCCCTTCAGGTCCATGAGCTCGGGAACGGCGCTTTGCATAAGGAAGGCCGTTTCGTAGTTGCGGATTGCGGCTTCCACTTGAGGATCGCCATTGAGCTCGGCAAAGGCTTCCTCATCCATATTGCGAAGAAGAGACAACTTGGACTTCTGCAATTCCTCGGAGGGCTCGCGCCTGTTTATATTGGCTACCGGCTCCGGCCGGGGAAGGAAAACCGACCCCTGATAAGTCGCGGGCAGGAAACCGGATCCAAAACAATCCAGCCCGCCAGGCGGGATCAGTCCGCCGTTGAGCACCACGAATCCGGGAAGATTCCGGTTCTCCGTACCAAGACCGTATCCAAGCCAGGCACCCATGCTTGGCCGGCCTTGAAAACCATTGCCGGTATGTAAAAAGTAGTTGGCCGAGGTGTGCTCCGAAAAGTTCGACGTCATGGACTTGACCATCGAAATTTCGTCTATCACTTCTTCCTTGGCCAAGTAGGGAAAGAGATCGGACACCCAGGCCCCGCTCTGCCCCCTTTGCTTGAATTCCCATGGGCTCTTGAGGACTTTTCCGATCGAGTCGAATTGAGTCGGCGCAAGTTTCCCTATGACCTTCCTCGGATCCTGCCCGTTGTACTTCTCAAGAGCCGGTTTGTAGTCGAAAGTGTCCACCTGCGAAGGCCCACCGTCCATGTAGAGGAAAATGACGTTCTTTGCCCGAGCCTTAAAATGACAAGGTTTCGGAGCGAGCGGATCAACGTATTTGGATGCCTTCTCTCCGGCAATGGCCTGCATGGCAACCCCTCCAAAACCCATGGCGCATGTCTGAAGCATGGATCTTCTGCTAAGGTGAGAGCTGGTACGAAAATTTCGGCAATGCATGGCTTGGATTCTACTTTAGGTAAATGAAATTCTTGGAGTTGACGAAAACGTGAGCCAAGTCCCCCCAAACCTGCTCATCCATCTTTCCGCGCAAAGATGATTGTCGGTCCATGAAGGCTACGAAACGGGCAACCTTTTCAGCCTCGGGCAAAGACCCGAAAGCCTGTTCGTGCATCTTTATTATCTTTTCCTGAACGGGAGCTTTGAGCTGATGGATTTTCTTGCCCCAAAGGTTGCATTGGTCGACCACGAAGGGA
>Ga0315322_10000797_pt1 | contig 23921 bp, 15 predicted proteins | sample M110021515metaG_FD_203461 | JGI IMG/M metagenome (GOLD analysis project Ga0315322, IMG submission 203461) | Ammonia-oxidizing marine archaeal communities from Monterey Bay, California, United States - M1 100m 21515 | ecosystem: Environmental > Aquatic > Marine > Intertidal zone | place: USA...
ATTCTGGATGCCAAACACTATCGGATCCACCAAGAAGATTAACGACGAGACCCCCATCGAACTGCAGGAGATGGCGAAGGCGATTGAATCACTTCCAGCCCGCTATCAGGAGAAGGTTGCACCAGCCATGCAGCGAGTCGTGCAGTGCAGCACTCGTCGACGCCGAATCCTCAATCTCGTTCAAGAAGCTTTGTCCCAACTTCGGCTCGATATGAAATACTTGATTTTCGACCTCGAAGCGACACGCCGTGAACGAGATGAGTACAAGCAGATGCTGGAAGAGGACGGACACCTGTAGTCAGACCCAGCACGCTGTTGTGCTGGGGCATCGTTGATCTTAGTGAATGTTCCCAACGCAAAGGGCGTCAGTGTGAATAGGGCGTCAGTGTGAATAGGAGGCCTCGCCGATGTGGCGTCCTGGAATTGCGGATCGCTTGAATCGCAGCGTGACTTGACTGCTGCGTTTGCGAATCCGATGCCCTCGACTGACGGGGCGAGTCTGACCAGTCAGCAACGATTTATCCGCGGACGTCAATAACGTGGTGATCGCGCGAAGGGTTCACGGCAGCGTCCGAACCGCCCGACTGTCTGCATGTCAGTTGGCGGGAAGCGGTAGATGACAGATTTAGCTGAGTAGCTGAGGTATCACTTGACCGTGCACGTCAGTGAGCCTTCGGTTGATACCGTTGTGATAAAAGCTAAGTCGAGTATGGTCGATGCCCAACAGGTGCAGTGCCGTTGCGTGCAGGTCGTAGCTATAGGTTGCTGACTCCACCGCTTTGAACCCAAGTTCATCCGTGGCGCCAAAACCGACCCCACCGCGAATGCCACCGCCTGCCATCCATGCAGTGAATGCACCCGCGTTATGGTCACGTCCGAGTGCTGTGCCACCTTGCGAGGCAGGCTGGCGACCAAATTCGGTCGTGCAGATGACCAGCGTTTCGTCCAGCATACCTCTCTGCTTGAGGTCTTTGAGTAAAGCTGATGCGCCAGTGTCCAGCACCTTGCCCCAATAGCCGTGGTCTCGTGGTAAGTCTTCATGGCTGTCCCAGTTAGGGCGTATTTTTCGCGCTGTGGTATTTTCTGCACCACAGTAAAGCTGGACAAACCGAACACCTTTTTCGACCAGCCTACGAGCCAAGAGGCATTGACGACCAAAGACCCCCGTGTCTGCATTGCCGATGCCATACATTCGTCGCGTTTCTTCCGTTTCATCCGAAAGCTCTGTCACCTCTGGCGCGCTGACTTGAAGCCGTGCAGCCAGTTCGTAAGCTTTGATACGTGCCTCAAGCTCTGTATTTCCTGGACGTGCTTGCTGATGAATTTTATTCAGGCGATTCAGGAACGCGAGGCCATCACGATCGGCTGTTGGCGTGGCAAGGGTAAAGTCAGTTGGTGGGAATAAGTCTGCGATCGGTTGCTCGGTATCGGAGGTGTCCAAGGTGGTCGCCTGATGTGTGGCTGGCAGAAAGCCGGCACCCCAGTTGATGATTCCTCCGGGGGGCAGACCACCGGGATCGGGCAATACGATGAAGGCGGGTAAGTTCTCTGATTCGCTGCCTAGACCATAGGTGACCCAAGAACCCATGCTTGGAAAGCCCGGTAGCGTGAACCCGGTGTTCATCATGAAGCAGGCGGGCCCGTGCAAGGCGGTCTTGCTATGCATCGAGTAAATGAATGACATGTCGTCAATGCAGGTTGCCAGCCTTGGGAAAAGGTCGCTCATCCATAGCCCTGATTCACCGTGCTGGCGAAATTTCCAATGGCTGCCACGGCAGTTTCCGGGTTTGGAGGCGAAGAATTGCATTTTTCCCCCTGGATCAAAGGGAGTTCCGTCTCGCTTTTGTAGCTCAGGCTTGTGATCAAACGTGTCGACCTGACTCATTCCACCGGGGCAGAAGATTTGTATGACGCGTTTTGCCCTCGCATCGTGGTGAGACTGGCCTGTGGATTCTTGGTTCAGCATGGCTGACAATGCGAATGCTCCAAAGCCGCCACCAACCGTCTTGAGAAGATTACGTCGCGTGGTCATTGGTTTCTGATTCTGATGGCGATCACTTGGATGAACTGCTTGTTGACAGGTCATGTTGCTTGTTTGGGAAGTGCAGGTGTCGGGTGGGGGGGAAACGTAAGCCTGACCGTTAAAACGATGATCTGAGTTGGCAATCTGGGTCAGTCAAGTCGCCTTGCCGAGTCGTTTCGGCCTACGTTCATTCGTGTGGGGAACGGTCATTCCAATATCCGGTATGCGCGGCAGTTGAGTTATTTGTGCACACTCTGAGTGTCAATCAACGTAAAGAAATTCATTTGAATTCAGCAACGTGCGGCAAAGTGTGAAGAGTCCCTGTTGATCAATAAGTTGGGCGGCAATTTCGGCTTCTGTCGGTGTTGGTAGACGTCCATAGGCAAGCCGAAAAGCGTTTCTTACCTGTTGTTTCATGTCACCTTTGGGCGAACTGCCAACACGCTCTGAAAAGTACAATGCTTGACGAAGCATGAAGTCGTTGTTGTAAAGGGTCAGTGATTGCAGTGGCGTTGTGGTTGTTTCGCGTTTTGCCGTCAGGTTGGCAGGGTCCGGGCAATCTAGCGTTCTGAGAAAACGATCAGGCGTCGTTCGGACGATGTAGCGATAAATACTACGACGCCACAGTTCCGGCTTGTCCGCTGTGATGTAGATGTAAATCGGAGCATAAGCATCCTGATAACGGAAATCCTCAAACCCGGGGCCACCACGCTTGTGATTGAGTTTTCCACTAACGAATAAGACTGAATCGCGAATCGCTTCCGCTTCAAGGCGTCGTGGATTCTGTCGCCATAGCAGTCGGTTGTCTGCGTCAATGGAAAGGGCGGGGTTGTCAGGCTGAAAGGTCGATTGCTGTTGGTAGGTTTCGCTAAGCAAGATGATTTTGTGCAAGCCCTTAAGCGACCATTTTTGATCAATCAGTTGGTTCGCCAGCCAGTCCAGTAACTGCGGGTGTGAGGGTGCGTCACCACCCGCACCAAAGTCGCTGGACGTGTTGACGAGTCCCTTTCCAAAGTGCCATTGCCACATGCGGTTTGCGATCACGCGAGCTGACAAGGGGTTGTTTTTGTCGGTGATCCATCGAGCCAGTGCCGCGCGACGGTCTCCTTCTGGGGTATCGCTCGTGCCAAGTTCCGATTCCAACATGACAAGGGCGGAAGGCGCAGTGGGTGTCAGTGGAGGCCCTCGCGGCGACTCCGCGTCGCCACGCTCCAGTAATCGGATGGGCGGTGCCACAGGTTCTGCGATGGGGCCATAGAACCTTGGTGGAGGGCCAAGCACCCTGAGATTTTCCGTGACTCGCTCGCGCTCCATGCGTAGCGTTTTGATTTGCTGTTGGTCGCTGAGGGTTAGTGGATGATTTTGCGTTGACTTCAACTTGGGATCGCCAAAACCAATTTGGTCCATTCCAAATCCATTTCCACCGTCAGTGGAAATGAAGGTCAGAAATCTAGCGGTTGCTGGGATCTTAAGCTCAATGGGCTGAAGGCCCATGGAACGTTTCAATCCACGCTGTTCGATCACTTTTTCGGCATCGACGAAAATCCATGCGTCGGCATAGGATCCGTCATCAGCCCCAAAATAGCCGAGCTTGGTTAGCAAACGCATTTCGTTCCAATTTGACGCGGAACGAATCGCGTTCAGATCGAATGTGATCCCTGCGTTGGCGTGCAAACCCAAGAGTGAATGCCCTTGCTTGGTAAAGTCAGTACCGTCCAGTTCATTGGAGTGTTGGCTTGCGACAGGACCATTGCGAATCATGTCCCAGGCTTGGCCGGACGTGGTTGGCATGCCACTGATGGTGATCCCGGTTGAGCTAATGGGAATCTTAGCGGATCCTTCTTTACCGTCAGGGACGAAGACACCATCGATGAAGTCGAAAGGTGAAGTGGAGTACTTATTGGGGGTGACGTTGCCGAGCTTTCCAAAGTTGCGGGTTTGCACTTTGGCAGAACGCGTGTCGATGCCGTTGCGGTAGGTGCCGCTGCCAAATCCGTTTCCACCTCCCACGATATCCGCCAGGTCGAAGCCATCACCCTCGAGGCGTCCGATGGTGTGGTCGATCAAATCACGTTTATCGGTGAGCAGATCTCTTTGTGCTTGGTAATCACTCAACGCAGAATCGCTGATGGCTCGGTCTCCACGCTGAATTCCTGCGAAAACAGAACGCAGCTGATAGTACTCTTGCTGGGAAATGGGATCCAGCTTGTGATCATGGCAACGTGCACAATTGATCGTCATTCCCAAGGTGGATGTCATGACCTGGGTAGCCATGTCATCGAGATCAAGAGAGCGCGCCGCACGTCGCAGTTTGGAACTCTTTGTTTCAATATGGCCGACATAATCCCACGGGCCGGCTGTCAGAAATCCTGTTGCCACTACGGCCTGTTGATCTTCGGGCCATAAAACATCTCCGGCTAATTGTTCCTGCACAAATCGATCATAGGGCTTGTTTTCGTTGAAGGACCGAATGACATAATCGCGGTAACGCCAGGCATTGTCGCGTCGTCGGTCACGTTCAAAACCGTGGGTGTCTGCATAGTGGGCGATGTCAAGCCAGTGTCGCGCATACCTTTCTCCGTAGTTAGGGGAGTCTAACAACTGGTCGATCAGTTTTGCGTAAGCCTGTGGATCCGGATCGTTGACGAACGCTTGGACTGCTTCGGGCGTGGGCGGTAAGCCGTGCAGGTCAAAATGAAGTCTCCGAATCAGCGTCCGGCGATCAGCGCGTTTGTTGCGTGCAAGATTTTGTTTCGCAAGTCGCGTGTTGATGTAATGGTCGATCACCGTTGCCGTTGCTGCGGTAGATCCTGCAGGAAGGTGACTCGGACTGTGGTGTTGAACAGTTTGCAGCGGTTGGTAAGACCACCACGCTTGCTGCGATGTTAGCGACGCAGTGATCACCGTGTGGCGAGGCCAAATTGCTCCCGCAGCGATCCACTGCTTTAAGGATGTGATTTCAGCTGGGGATATGGCCGCCCCCTGTTTCGGCATCTCTGGTTTTGAGCCATCGCGGGGTTGGATGAGTTCCAAGAGCGGACTTTCCTCGGGTTTTCCCGGAATTACGTAGCCATTGTTTTTAAGGTCGGTAACTGTGCTAAGTGATAAGTCGCCTTGCCGATTCCCTGCGTGATGGCATCGAATGCAATGCTTCGAAAAAATCGGGGCAATCTGCTCGGTGAAGTCGCTGTTTGCGGCGCCGACGTGCTGGGCATTCACTATGAATGCATGAACTGCCACAGTAACCACCACCCACCATGCGGAGGTAAGCGAGCAGGCATCTGTAGTTCGGCGTTTCACGCCAGTACCTCTTTGATGACGTTTCCGTGCACGTCAGTGAGGCGTCGCTCAAATCCGTTGTGGTAGTAGGACAGTCGCTTGTGATCCAGTCCAAGTAAATGCAGCACGGTGGCATGAAAGTCGTAAACGGTTGTGATGTTCTCGACGGCTCTGTGTCCAAATTCGTCCGTCGCTCCATAGGTGAAGGGAGCTTTGACTCCCGCACCCATCATCCATGCGGTGAAACCATCTGGATTGTGATCCCGTCCACTGGCTCCCGCTTGGAATGTTGGCATGCGTCCAAATTCGGTCATCCAAACAACAAGGGTGTCCTTGAGGAGGCCTCGGCGTTTGAGGTCGCGGAGCATCGCCGCGCAAGGCTGATCGAGGACTGGACCATGTTTGCTGTATTGCTCTGCAAGTGATTTGTGGCCGTCCCAATTGCTGACGCCCTCACCACCGGTTTGATAGGCTCCGTTGAAAAGTTGTACAAATCGTACGCCCTTTTCAAGAAGTCGACGAGCAAGAATGCAATTACTCGCGAATTTCGCTTTCATTGGGTTACTGGTGTCATCCGCGCCGTATTCGCGAAGTGTACTTTTTGATTCGGTAGAAAGGTCGGTGACTTCGGGAACGCTCAATTGCATGCGAGCCGCCAGTTCATAGCTCGATATGCGAGCTGCAAGTTCTGTGTCACCTGGGAATTTTTCCAAGTGTTGTTGGTTCAAGCGGTTCAGGAAGCTCCGTGTCGCTTTATCCGCTGATTTTGTTACCCCTTCAGGAACGTACAGGTTGCCCAGTGGCTTGGTCGCGTTGAACTCGGTCCCTTGATAGGCTGCGGGCAAAAATCCTGGCCCCCAATTGTTGACGCTGGATTGTGGTGTGCCGCGTGGGTCAGAGATGGCGACGTAAGAGGGGAGGTTCTCGTTTTCGGTTCCTAACGCCCAAGTGGTCCACGCTCCCATGCTCGGAAAGCCATCCAGGGTGTAACCTGTCGACATGAAGTTTTCGCCCGGTCCATGCGTGCTCGTTTTGCCTGTCAGTGAATGCAGGAAGCACATGTCATCGGCCAGCTCACCGAGGTGCGGAACAAGCTCGGATATCATTTTTCCTGATTGGCCACGCGGTTTGAATTCCCAGGGGCTTTTGGTCAACATCCCCTGTTTACCCTGAAACGTGAGTAGATCTTCCGCCCCCGGTAAGGGTTTGCCATGCTGTTTGATCAATTCAGGTTTGTAGTCAAACGTATCAAGTTGGCTGCAAGCACCGGAACAAAAAATAACGAGAACGCGTTTGGCTGCGGCTGGGTGATGTGCCTCGCGTGCTGCAAACGGCTTGCTGGGATCGATCGTTGGGCGAAGTGGTTCTGTGGGAGTGGCCAGAAGTTGTTGGTCCTGAAGCAGGCTCGCCAGGGCGATTCCACTCAAGCCGGTGGCTGTTTCAGCTAGAAAATTACGGCGGTTCAGAAGGTGGGTCATGGAACGTTGTGTTCGGAAGGGAACGATGGTGAGCGGAGAGATGTGAGCGTGTAGCAGTTGGTTGTGGAGCGGCGTTTTGGGCGAGTGGGTGGTTGCAGCAGGAGCTTTTTTTCTAAGCCTTGACCTGTAGGGAAGCTGCTGACCTGCAAGGTATGATAGCCTCGTCCCCGTTTACCCCGAGACGGGGCAAGGTGTTGTTTGGTTTTAGGGGATGAAAACAAACTCGTTCGTGTTGAGCATGGCGCGGGTGAATTGTGTCAGGCCTGAATTTTTAATGAACATCGTGCTCTGTCGTAATTCAGTTTCCGTTGGATTGCGTTGGAAGCAGAGATTCCATGCCAGCCGTACTAGCTCGGAGTCATCTTTGGCTTCTTTTGTCAGGCGTTTGGCGAATAAGCCAGCTTGTTGCATGATGAAACGGCTGTTCAGCAAATTGAGTGCCTGCAGCGGGGTCGTGGATCGACTTCGTTTTGGAACCACCATGCTGGCATCGGGACAATCAAAAGCGCCAAAAACATGTTCACGCTCTTGCCGCACTTTCGTCATGTAGATCATGCGTCGCCAGTCAGCCGGACCATAGGTTTTCTTCTCGTGGTAGTGCCTGACGTTTTCCATTTCGACCTCAAACGGATTGAAACCCGGACCACCTGCAGAGCTCAGATCGAGAGCGCCCGTGACTGCGAGGATCGAATCACGGAGAGCTTCTGCCTCAAGCCTGCGAGGCGGAAACCGCCACAGTAATCTTGATGTGGAATCGATTCGCATTGCTTTGGGATTGGGCTGATCGTTCTGTTGCCAAGTGTGGGAATTTAATATCAGTCGGTGGAGGTGCTTGAGTGACCAATCATTCTCGACGAGCTGTGACGCCAGGTAATCGAGTAAAGCGGGGTGAGTGGGTGGAGTGCCATTTCGTCCAAAGTCGCTAGGCGTGTCCACAATTCCCAAGCCAAACTGGAACTGCCATATTCGATTGGCGATGACTCGCGGCGTCAGTGGGTTTTCGTCACTTGAAATCCAATTTGCAAGTGCAAGGCGTCGTTTCTGTTCTGGTGTATCGTGAGTCAATTGAAGGTCGGTGAATGCTGTGATCGTGTTCGCGACCACTTGTTCACGTTTTGCATCTGCTTCTCCACGATAGAGTCGGTGGGTTGGACCGGGTTGCGAAAAACTACCCGCATAGACGCTCTGGCGTTGCGTCAGTGTTTGGAGACGCTTGTCGGTGCGCCGCAGGCTGGCAAGCCAGTCCTGTCCCTGTTTTGACTGGGATGGAGTTAAACCGGTGAATTGGTAGCGATTGGGGTCGGTGCTGCCCGACGCAGGCGTTAGGGCTCGATCTGCTGAGGTTGCCACCAATGTCCATTTTCCCGCTTCGGTGGCTGCCTCAATCTTGTAGCCAATGGGGAGTCGATCCTTGATCTTTCCTGTTCGGTCTCGCCCCCATCGAATGTGGTCAATGAGTTTCGGTTCCGAGAACTCTATTTGGACCCAGCCACCTTTGGGATCTTTTACGATCCAGCTCCGGTCATTTCCATATTCACCGTCATTGATTTGCTTGAGGTTGTGTAAGGGGTGCATGAAATCACCGGAGGAGGTCGCCTTGGAACCGTGGCTTGCCAACGCGACGTTCTTGCCATTCGAGAATATTTCAAGCTCATCGATGCAACCTTCAGCCCTCGTGGTGGTTTCGATTGTGAAACGTACGAATCTCGCTTTTCGGGGTGGAAAGTATTCTTCGTTCAGTTTTGCGTTGACGGCGTCACGCTTGGCTGGTTTGCGCGGTGGGGAACTGATGGTCACATGGGGCATGATTGGCTGGAAAAAGACTGCGTCAGCAGTGACGAACGGTCCGGAGTCACTTCCGACAATTGAGATCACATCAGTTGGCTTGAGAGTGTGAACTCCCGCATCAAGAAACCCGCTCCAATTGGTCTGATTTTTCACCGGACCAGATTCACCAACGGCTAACTGTTGATTGACAGTTGCGAGCTCGACACGTTGAGCTCCAGAATCGAGGACGTATCTGGCATTCGTGCTGTGGTTGGAATGTCCCGATCCCCAGCTGAGCCAAATTCGGTACGTACCTTCGATTTGCGGACGGTACGTGACAAGTACCTCCCCCTCAATATTCTTCCACCAGTGGTAGGTTGTGCCACCGAACTGATGATTCTGTTTGCCAGGTTTGACAGACGCAGAGCCGTTGGCCTGGACGCCTTGGATGGGTTCTTCAAGCAAGATCCCTGCATCCGTCGAAATGGCCTCGAACGGTTTCAGCTTTTGGGTCAAATCAGAAAGTCGTTGTTTCAGTTCAGCAACTTCAGCCAAGGTCTCTTGTGAAAGTTGGATAGCGCGTTCTGCGTGTGCGACCCCTGCGAATACCGCTTGCATGGAGTAGTAATCACGTTGGCTGATGGGGTCGAATTTATGGTTGTGGCAACGAGCGCAGCCAGTCGTAAGCCCCAGAAATGCCGTCCCCGTCGTGTTGATCATGTCATCCAGTTCGTTCATCCGCTGCTGAAGTCGGAGTTTCGGGTCTTGCCCTTTGACCTGGTCGTTGGGGCCGGCCACCAGAAAACTGGTTGCGACATCTGCTCCCAAGGCATCACCTGCAATCTGTTCTCGCACAAATTGGTTGTATGGTTTATCGTCGTTGAGCGCGCGGATGACCCAGTCGCGGTATTGCCATGCGTTTGGGCGTTCGCGATTCATTTCGAAGCCATGAGTTTCACCAAAACGCACAAGATCTAGCCAGTAGCTGCCCCAGCGTTCGCCATAATGTGGACTCGCGAGGACCTGTTCCACCAGATCTGGCCAAGCGGATTCACGTTTGTCGTCGACAAATGTTTGCACTTGCTCAGGTGTCGGCGGGAAACCCAGCATCACGAGGTAAAGTCGCCGAATCAGAGTCCTGCGACTGGCTTGGGATGACAGTTGCAAGCCGTTTTTTTGAAGCATGTCTGAGATCAGACTGTCGATGGTGGAATCGCCGGGCGAACGCAGTGGCAAGAATGACCAATGCTTCAATTCCGTCTTGGCTTTCGCTGGCCCGTAAGACGCGGGTGTACGGGATCCCTGCTCGATCCACTTCTCAATTCGATTCACCTCGCCGGCCGATAAGCGTCCATCCGGTGGCATCTCCAAATCAGCTTGCTCGTGCCGGATGAGCTTCAGTAAATAACTGGTTTCAGGTTTGCCAGGAACGATCGCAGGTTCCCCTGAATTGCCGCCCGATAGCAGGCTTGATAGACGATCCACGCGGAACTCGCTCTCCTGCTCATCTGGCCCGTGACAATCGATACAGTTCGTGAGCAGAATGGGCTCGATTTCAGTTTTGAAATCAATGTTGTTTGGTTCGTCGCAGTTAGCACGGAGTGCCCCCGCCAACAAGATGAAGGTGATGCCGAGTATTCGCGTGCCAGAAGTCATTTGTGTTTGCTGACGAATCATGAGTCCGGGTGTCTTGTGAAGTCAGTTGCTAAACGTGACTCGTTAGTCGTGTTTTCAATCGTTGATTGTGTTGACGCAAGGGAATTTACTCACATTGACGCGTGTGGTCATTGATGAATTTGACGCGTTGACTGCAATAAGCACCCTAGTTTGGTAGATCAAGTTTAGCTTGTTTGCTTCGTTGCTGCTGAGAAGTGGCGTTTGTTGAAAGAATCATCGCTTAAGTGAAGTTTTGGAGGATCTCGCTTTTTGCCATCACGTCGGCTTTGTTGTAGATGGGACGAGTTTGTTGTAGATAGGACCAAGGGGCAAGCTTCTCGAGGGTCGGTTCAAACGATTGTTCTGAGGCGAGTCACAGGGGGGATGCGAGGCAGAAGGAAAGCGTGGGGTGGAGAGGTGCATGCTGCTTCTTTTCGCGGTATGCAGTTCTATGCCATAAGCATTCAAAAAATGGGCTGAAGGCGGGATGAAACAACCTCCGGCAATGGTCTTGTGACACCATGCGGCAGTTTGAGCCATGCAAAGCTTTGGAAGGAGACGAGAATGCGGTATAACGCGGAGCACAATGCCGGTTGGGATGCCGGTTGGGATGCCGGTTGGGATGCCGGTTGGGATGGCAGTTGGCGAACAATCGGTTGTCAGCGAATTGATTGTTGTTGATCTTCCGGTAAACGGCTCAGTGAGCATCTTCGGATTCAGCCGGTACCAGACATGATTTCGGTAAGGTTTTGCAATTAGAAATGGTCTGGGGTAGCAGAATCACGGCTGGGTGAACAAAATACGGGCCGACGATGGACTGACTGCAGTATTGGCCGAAGCGAAGGTCAGGGGATTCCGAAACTTGCGTCGGTTGGGTGGGGGATGACGCTGCGCCAGACAGCGGGCTGGAATGCTATCTCACTTGTGCTGTTTTTGGAAATTTTGTCTCCAGTTGACGCGGCCTGAGTATGAATCTCACCCTTTGATTGGAAACGGGTTTTTAAGAGGAATTGAAAGATTGGAAACGTCTGGAACGAAGCGGTCCAAGCGGCCTGCGATTTACATCAGTGTTACTATCACGGCGGTGATCATATTGAGTGTGTTCTCGCGAATTGACAATTGGAAGCGTGACCTGACCACCAATCAGGCTAGACTCAGTGATGACGCGGGCGATGAGCAATTACGGCCACCCGTGATCATGGGAACGCCAGCGGAAGTTGCAAAACGAATCGAAAGATGGGTTGATCAGCAAGAACGTTGGAAACTCGTGAGCCAACAGAAGATCGATCAGGGAGTGGAAATGAAGTTGACGCGCACGACCTCGATCATGCGGTTCACCGATGACATCGACGTTGTGTTGCGGGCAGAGGGCGATGCAACTCGTGTACAGGCTCAGAGTCAATCGCGGGTTGGAAAAGGGGATCTGGGACAAAATCCCCGGAACCTGAAAGAGTTGGTCGGAAGCTTGATGCAAGCTGGTTAACGAACAGCAGCATCTTTTTCTCTTGTATATAAAACCTACGGAATGTCGGGCTGATGGCTTCTAACAAGAATGACGTACAGATTGATTCAGTGGCAGTGAACTATTTGCCGGTTGAAATGCGAATGCCTCTGAAGTTTGGGGCCGAGTCTGTTTCATCGGTAACCTGCATCCGTGTGGCCGTGACGGTGACGGGCATCGAAGGACGTATGGCAACGGGATGGGGAGAAACGCCATTGTCGGTGACATGGGCATGGCCGAGTGCAACGCTTACCTACCAGCAACGGTATGACGCCATGATCGAGTTTTGTCGGATTCTGGCGCGGGGTTGGGTTGAATCGGAGTTCAGCGGGCACCCCATGGAAATTGGACATGCATTCATCGAAAATGTCATGCCAGAATTGTTGGACAAGTTCAATGCAGATCGTGAGGAGCATCTGCCACACTTAGCAGCACTGATCGCAGTCAGTGCTTTCGATTTAGCAACCCACGATGCTTATGGAGTGTTTCATGACGTTGATGTTTACGCAACGTACAATGATTCATACATGTCACATGATCTTTCGCATTATCTGACATCCGAGAGGGACGACGTCGATTTCACTGGCAAGTTTCCCGATGATTTTCTGGTCGAGGTTGCCCCTGATTATCTGCCTGTTTGGCATCTGGTTGGAGGACTCGATCCGTTGGAAAAATCAGATTGTAAGGGTGATGAGCCAAGCGATGGCTATCCGGTAGTCCTACGGGAATGGATCGAACGGGACGGTCTGACCTGTTTGAAAATCAAGCTTCGCGGTACAGACTCCGACTGGGATTACGAGCGTTTGATCAAGATCGGGGACATGAGCCTGCAACTCGGCGTGACGTCACTTTCAGCAGACTTCAACTGCACCGTCACGGATCCACAGTATGTCAATGATATTCTGGATCAGTTGAAGGCTGCTCGTCCTGAAATTTTTGACATGGTTCTTTACGTCGAGCAGCCCTTCCCTTACGACTTGGAAAATAATCAGATCGATGTGTCCAGTGTTGCCCAACGAAAGTCACTGTTCCTCGACGAAAGTGCACACGATTGGAAATTTGTTCAGCTAGGACAAAAATTGGGCTGGTCCGGTGTCGCGTTGAAAACTTGCAAAACACAGACCGGTGCGCTGTTGAGCCTATGCTGGGCCAAAGCTCATGGCATGCCATTGATGGTGCAGGATTTGACTAATCCTATGCTGGCACAGATCCCGCATGTTCGATTAGCAGCACACGCCGGAACCATCATGGGGGTTGAATCGAACGGAATGCAGTTCTATCCCGCTGCTTCGATCGCTGAAGAGACGGTGCACCCCGGGATTTATCGCAGGTCCAACGGAATGCTGGATCTCTCGACCATCAGCGGTCCCGGCTTTGGATACCGCGTTTCCGAAGTTGAACGCGAGTTGCCTGAGCCGGAAGTTTTTTCGACTCCCCTCGCATGATCAACTGGCGAGCATGAGACGGCAGTTTTGCGATGTGTCGTTCTGTGCAGGGCGATTAGAAAAGTGGAGCAAGGGCTCATCCGTGTTGCTGCTCCTTGGTTTTCTGTGGTTTGGCTTCCTGCCCATGCGGGTCGTATGCTAACGCTCCTTCAACATGGGCGAAAGTGTCTGCAGATGCTGCGTGGCAGGCACGGCGGTAATCGATCGGTAGCGGTTCCTTCAGTAACTCACCTGGATCAAGGAAGTCGTAAAGTTCCCCGTAGTGCTTGGTCTCGGTGGGGGTGGTGCGATGAAGTACGTGCCACGGTCGCAGTTCTTCGGGGCTGCTAAGGCCGATGGCGCCGAGCATTTCTGACAAGCTTTGAATCGTCTCTTTGTGAAAATTGGCAACCCGATCGCGTTTGTGGCTGGGGACCAGTCCCTTCATCAGGGCCGGATTGGTGGTTGCGACACCGACAGGGCAATGATTGCTATTGCATTTGAGTGCCTGAATACAGCCAAGAGCTAGCATCATGCCTCGTGCTGAATAGCAGGCGTCGGCACCCAAGGCCAATCGCTTCATCAGGTCAAAGCCGGATGTCACCTTGCCACTTGCAATGACGCAGATACGATCGCGAAGGCCATAGCCGATCAGCACGTTGTGAACAAAGATCAGGCCTTCTACCAAGGGCGCACCGATATGGTTTGAGAACTCCAGAGGTGCGGCACCGGTTCCGCCTTCACCACCATCGACCACGATGAAGTCCGGGGTGATTCCTGTTTCCACCATTGCCTTGCAGACAGCTAAAAACTCTCGGCGTTTGCCAACACAAAGTTTGAAGCCAATCGGTTTGCCGCCACTGAGTTTGCGAAGACGCTGAATGAAATCCAGTAATCCACGGGGCGAGTCAAAGACCCGGTGCCCAGGAGGTGAGTTGACATCGGCCCCCATGGGAACGTGCCGAATTTCCGCGATTTCAGCTGTCAACTTTGCCGCTGGCAGAATTCCACCGTGACCCGGTTTAGCACCTTGGGACAATTTCACCTCGATCATTTTCACATGTGGCAGGTTGGCCTTGGCTTCGAATAATTCATCAGAGAAGTCACCGTCATCAGTTCGGCATCCAAAGTATCCCGTGCCTATTTGCCAGATCAAATCGGCACCGCCTTCCACGTGGTAGGGGCTGACACCGCCTTCGCCGGTGTTGTGGGCAAAGTTTCCCTGCTTGGCACCGGCACTCAACGCTAGAATCGCATTCTTGCTGAGAGCTCCGTAGCTCATCGCAGAAATATTGAGCAGGCTGGCCGAATAGGGTTGCGTGCAGTCCGGGCCCCCAATGGTCACTCGCATATCCTCGGGAGCATTATGCACGGGGGCCATCGAATGGTTGACCCACTCGTAACCCACCTCGTACACGTCTTCCTTTGTTCCAAAGGGCACCGTGTCACGCACGTCCTTGGCCCGCTGATAAACGAGCGAACGTGTATCACGGTCGAACGGAACACCATCGGTATCGCTTTCAACAAAGTACTGGTAGATCTCGGGACGTATTAGCTCAAACAAAAACCGAAAGTGTCCGAGCACTGGAAAATTGCGGAGAATCGTGTGATTCTTCTGCAACATGTCGTACCAACCCAAAGTCAGAATTGGGGCAAGAATTAGCCAAAGCCAGCCAGCTGGTGGATAGAAATACTGGCCCGCCACTATGCCGATGATCGTAAACACGTTGAAGTAGACGAAGAGATGACGCATGAACGTTCTCCAGTATCCAAAAAATGTGCGGTGCTTCCTGCTGGTCAAATGCCACAGCCTAGCGTAGCAGGATCAAGGGCGGCATAGTGCAGCGACCCCGTGGATTATCTCCGGCGATACTCCCTCTTTCAAAGCAAGTGGATCGCGATTTCGAGGTGTTGATGCCGCAATGACGGTCGCAGCCGCTGACTCAGCATTTCAGCAAATTCTCAGATTTGTGTTGCTGTACACCCTCGGTTTAACACCCTCGGTTTAACACCCTCGGTTTAACACTAACCGGTAAACCGTTGTTCAAGCCCCCCAATCGGTGCTTGCGTGACAGTGGAGAAGATCAAAAGTTCGTCTTTGAATAAAGCGGGCTTTGAGGGCAGATGTTTTTTGAGTCCCGACAGCTGTCGGCAAATTTTGACTGTCGAATTGATGGGATGCAATCAACGCAGCAGGAATCGTCAAACATTCCATTGAGCGAATGGAAGCCTTTTGAGCATGAGCATGAGGTTCATGGGATTTCATTCGCATCAAGCATCTGGCTACATACGGTTTGGGCATGCAGCTGATACTGCAAATCATCGAACCCATTTGCACTTGTGTTCGAGGTTGTGTTCAGCGGGCATTGACAAGATGCAGGCTTGAGTTGCTTTTGAATTTTCCTTCATCCAAACTTGCTTCTCGAATGCTGATGCTGTGGTCAGATGCAACCACGATGTGGTCTAAAACGGTGATCCCCAGAATGGTTCCAGCTTCCGTTAATTGTTGTGTCACCATAATGTCTTCTTGACTGGGCGATGGGTCCCCACTGGGGTGATTATGAACAAGGATGACGGCCGAGGCGGCATCGCGAATCGCCGCTCGGAACACCTCACGGGGGTGAACCAGGCTGGCATCAAGGGTACCTACGGTGATTTGGTGGCGGTTGATCGGTTTATGTTTGGTGTCCAGAGTGACAAGGTGAAACTCTTCTTGGACAGCCTCGTAGGCAAGGCGGGAAAATTGTTCACTGCAGTAGTCGATTGCCGCCCGTGTGCTGTTGATGGAACGCTGCCGCATTTTGGGGATGCGTTCGACTCGTGCAACCCGCCGGCCCAATTCAATTCCTGCCATGATCTTTGCGTAATTGTTTCCCGTTGCTGCAGGGCTGATGGCTTTGAGTTCGGTAAGGCTGCAGTGACTGAGTTCCGGAAGACGCGACGTGAAGCGGTTCGCGATTCGTTGACCGCCAGCGACTGCAGACTCACCTGCAACGCCGGCGTGAATCAAAATGGCAAGCAGGTCGGCATTCGATAATTCGCATGGCCCGTTACGCAGTAGTCTCTCGCGAGGTCGTTCCTCTAATGGACTCTGCTTGATCTGGAGACCCTCTACTTTTCGATCAATCCATCGAAGCACCAGCGAGTCTCTTTGTGCGGTGTTGGACCATCGATAAAGGACGCGTTTTTGTTTTAATACGCGACGCAAAAGACCATCATCGGCGAGTTGATGAATCGTTCGGGTTATGTACCCCGGAGAGGTCTCTGAGCATCGCGTCTTGGCATCCGATGTAGAAAAATCGTCCAAATCGATGAGAGACTTGACCACGGACTCAAGTCGTTTGCGTCGATCACGCTTCATAATCACTGCCCCAGCTAGATTGCCTGAATGGAAAGATGAGCTCACCAACGTGTGGCGACTCGTTCGTTCCCGTCACCGTTCATGACAAGGCTCGAAAGCGATGCTTGCTCGATGATGGGAAGCCAACTTCAGGGGCTGCGGCGTGAGTATAGCCCATTGGGGGGCGGGAACTGGTTAGCTAAGCAAGATTTTTCTATCGACTTGATGACGTCTGTTTGAAAGCAAATCGCGTGCGATTGAGGGTGCGCTTGAGGGTGCGCTTGAAAAGTAGATCCGTCTGAGAAGTCGAGTCGCCTGAATCGCTGACTCGGTTGAGTCCTCGAGCAGGGTGCGGCGTTTTCCCTACAACGCGGTTTCCCTACAACGCGGTATCGCTTGCGGTGGGAAGTGGAAGCAGGCTCGGGAGTGCATCTGTGATAGCTATTTCCTGCCGTTTACGATCCAAAAAGAAGTTGACATGGGTGTATCCACACTGCTGCAACAATTTCATTGCCGTTTCGTAGCCATCCGAAACGCGTTCAGCGACGTGTGCGTCGGCACCCAAGGTGATAGGAATGTCGCGCAGCTTCATCTCAGCCAGCATCGCCGGAAAAGGATTCATTTCCGAAATGGTTTTGTTGACACCGGATGTATTGAGTTCCATGGCAACGCCGGTGGCCGCTATTCGGTCCAAAGCTGGTCGAATGTCTTCCAACATTTGGTCAGCATCCCAAGCTTCGGAGGTAAAATTTTTGATCAAGTCGGGGTGAGCGATGGAGTCAAAGAGCCCCGTCTCTGCAGATTTAGCGAGTAGGCGAAAGTAGGTCTTTTGCACATCCCTCAAATCGTTGCTCCAATATTTCTCACGGAACTCAGGAATCTGAGGGTGGACAGAGCCCAGTACAAAATGAAAATCCGCCGATGCCAGTTGTCGTTCAAGGTAGGTCTCGTAACCTTCGAAGTAATCGGCTTCGAGACCTAGTCTGACATCGACTCGTCCCTGCCACTGGTCACGGGTTTTTGCGACGAGATCCACGTACTCATCGAACTCGTCTTCTGTCATCCTTACGGCTGCGGAGAATCCATCGGGCATGGGGTTATGGCAAGTTACCATGAGGCCCAACAAGCCTCGTTTCTCCGCGATTGCAGCATATTCAGTCGGTTCCCCGTACGCGTGCTTGCACAGTGGTGTGTGGGAGTGCGATTCAAATAGAATGGGGGAAGTCACGCCGAAGTGCTCCATCGTGAGTCGGGGACGGGCTTGAACAAGGTACTCTACCGTACCAAGTCGAGGAATTTTGACGAGGGTAGCCCGAAGTTTTTCCAGATTGGTCTTCCGAAAACCGAAAGCGATAGTAATGAAATCAAGAACAATTCCAACAGAATCGGTCGTTGATCTCCGAGCCACAGGGTCCAAGCGTGTCGCGATAGCGGATGTGTCGCGGCGGGGTTTCTTGAGGACTGGTGGGATGGCAACTGCCGCGATGATTGTCCAGCCACATGTGTTGGGCGGACCAGCACACACGGCACCCAGCGACCGAGTCAATGTCGCGCTGGTCGGTGCAGGCGGGCGTGGACGTCAGAATGTTCGTGAATTGTTGAAGTTGAAAGACGTTCGGGTTTCGGCGGTTGCAGATCCCGCCGAACAGTGGGATCTCAGCAAGTTCTACTATCGAGGCGAGGCGGGTCGTTTTCCGGTCTGTGATGAAATTGAAAAACACTATCAACAGACGGAGCCCGGTTTCAAATGTCATCAAGCGGTGGACTACCGGAAGCTGTTTGCTACCCACGCATCCGAATTCGATGCTGTGCTGTGTGCCACGCCTGATCACATGCATGCCCACGCAACGCTCGCCGCGATGCGAGCTGGAAAACATGTCTACTGCGAAAAACCGTTGACCCATAATATTGCTGAGGCGAGATTGGTCAGTCGCGTTGCTGCTGAAGCAGCAGTTGCAACCCAGTTAGGCAATCAGGGACATTCGAAGGATACAATTCGCGAGACGGTTGAGCTGATTCGTGCAGGCGCAATTGGGGACGTGGGGGAAGTCCACGCCTGGGTTCCTGCCACTCGCTGGAACAAATCACTGACCAAGCCGCCTGTGACTGCCCAGCCGATTCCCCAAGGACTGAATTGGGATCTTTGGTGTGGTGTTCGAAATCCACCTGGTTTTCACGAGGCTTACGCACCGGTTGCCTGGCGTGATTTTTGGGATTTTGGTTGCGGGGCAATGGGAGATTTTGGCTGTCATGACCTGGATTCAGCAGTTTGGGCTCTCGATTTGGGGATGCCAAATCGCATTGAGATGCGAGCAGCCGGAAGCAGCGATCCAAATCTTGCGCCGTTTGGTGAAATTGGTTATTTTGATTTCCCCGCCCGTGGGAAGCGTGGGCCGGTTCGATTGAATTGGTACAGCGGCGGGCTGTTGCCCCCAACGCCCGAGGCGTTGCCGGATTCGGTTAGCCTGCCGCGACGAGGTGTGCTGTTTGTCGGTTCTCAAGGCGTGATGCTTTGCGGCGGAGCGGGCGGGCAAGCGGTCATCTATCCTGAAGCACACGCCAAGACAGTGCAAAAGCCCGAAGAGACGCTCCAGCGTTCGGCTGGGCATCATCGTGACTGGGTTGACGCCATCAAAGGTGGACCGCCCGCCAGTAGCGAATTTTCTTACGGTGCCAAGCTGACTGAGATCACTTTGCTTGGGTTGGTTGCTATGCGGACGGGAAAAATCATCCACTGGGATGCCAAAAACATGAAAGCGAGAAATTGCCCAGAGGCCGAGCAGATTGTAAAGGGTGAATACCGAGAGGGTTGGAGATTGGATCAATGAAATCAGAACTGAAACTGTGCGGTGTGGTGCTTGTGGGCTTCCTTGCGGCTCTCGCTGCGAATGCTCATGTCATGGCGACCGATGACGGGATACTGGCAGTGCAGCAGCCTGCAATCACGACGCGCCCTTACTTGACGCGCCCTTACTTATTGAAACAAGCAGAAATGCGAACCCTTGTGGCTGAGCAATCACTGGCAGCGGCAGGGCAATCCGGGCAGAAACTGATAGCCACCAAAAATCGCCCCAATGTTTTGTTCATTGCGGTGGATGACCTTGCTTGCTCGCTGGGATGTTATGGCGATTTGATTGCCAGAACTCCCAATATTGATCGTCTTGCGGCCAGTGGTGTCTGCTTCCAGCGAGCGTACAACCAATTGCCGCTCTGTAATCCTACGCGTGCCTCGATCATGACTGGGCTGCGACCGGATCAAATCAAAGTCTACGATTTGGATCGCCACTTTCGAGATGAGCTGCCAGAGGTGGTCACTCTGCCGCAGGCGTTTCAGCAAGCGGGTTACTTTGCGGGGCGCGTGGGAAAGATCTATCACTATAACGTGCCTGCTTCGATCGGAACTGATGGTTTTGACGACCCACCTTCATGGATGCAGACCATCAATCCGATCGGTAGAGATAAAGAAGAGGAAAGCCTGATTTACAATGCGGAACCCCACCGGAAAATCAGTGGAGCCCTGAGTTGGCTAGCTGCTGGGGGGACGGACGAAGAGCAAACGGACGGGATGATTGCGACCGAGGCGATTCGTCTGATGGAATCAAAGCGTCAAGAACCGTTCTTTTTGGCTGTGGGATTCTTTCGGCCTCACACGCCTTATGTTGCCCCCCGTCAATACTTTGAGCTGTATCCGTTGGAGAATCTGAGGTTACCGTTCGCCCCGATGGACGATCGAGCCGATATTCCCACGGCAGCGTTTGCGCATAACTGCCCTGTCCCCAACTACAGTCTGCCAAAGAGCACTTTGCTGCAGGCCACGCAGGCCTATTACGCTTGTGTGTCGTTCATCGATGCGCAGGTCGGACGATTGCTCAACGCCTTGGATCGGCTCAAATTGACAGAGAACACGATTGTGGTTTTCTGGAGTGATCATGGCTATCACCTCGGAGAGCACAATGGGATTTGGCAGAAGCGAACCTTGTTTGAACAAGGTGCAAGAGCTCCTTTGATCGTCCGAGCACCTGGCCAATCCGGAAATGGCACATCGAGCCCACGAGTGGTTGAGTTCGTCGATCTTTATCCCACCCTGACAGGATTGGCAGGGATTCAGGCTCCCAGAGGATTGGCCGGAAGAAGTCTGGAGAAACTGCTTCAAGATCCAATTGCGCCGTGGGACGGTCTTGCGATCACACAAATCCTCCGCCCTGCCGACAAGCGACTAGCCAAGCCTGTGATGGGGTGCAGTATCCGGACCGAAAGGTGGCGATACACAGAATGGGCCAAGGGTAAGGCAGGAAAAGAACTTTACGATCATCAGACTGATCCGATGGAATTCAATAACCTCGCGGTCGAACCGGATGAGCAGGCTGTTCGCGTGATGCAGCGTTTGCAACCACTGCTTCGTAAGCATGCATCTGGGGAAGTTCCCCGGACGCCATTCAATCCAGCCCGCCTCTAAAAACTCGTCTAGGTTTGTAGCTACGGCGTATGGGTGTGCAATGCTTCGCTCGCCAAAATCAGCGTTTAGGAAACGGCTGCCGCCGCGTTACGGTTCAGACGCCGGCGATCACTTTCCTTGAGAACAATTTTTCTCAGGCGGATGTTGTCTGGCGTGACCTCTACCAACTCATCTTCTTCGATGTACTCCAATGCAGCCTCGAGCGACAAGTCGCGTGGTGGTTTCAGGATGACGTTTTCATCACTTCCCGCCGCGCGAATGTTGGTGAGTTTCTTTTCGCGACATGGGTTCACTGTCATGTCGTTGTCTCGGGCGTTTTCTCCGACCAGCATTCCCTCGTACACTTCAATTCCGGGGGGGACGAGAAGTTCGCTACGGTCCTGTAAGCCGAACATCGCGAACGGCATGGTTTTGCCACTGACCATTGAAATCAGTACGCCGTTGGCTCGTCGAGGGACTTCTCCCTCCACCGGGCGGTAGCTTTCAAAGCGATGATGGATGATCGCTGTACCACGCGTCGCATTGAGTAATTTGGTTCGCAAGCCGATCAATCCACGCGAGGGAACCAGGAACTTCAGCAGACTGTATTCACCGCGTTGGGCCATCTCTTCAAGTTGGCCACGTCTCAGGCCAACCAGTTCCATCACAGGTCCCATCGTGTCGGTGGGCACTTCGATCCGCAATGTTTCAAATGGTTCGTGTTTCTTACCATCGACGGTTTTGAAAATCACGCGAGGTTTTCCAACACTCAGCTCAAAGCCTTCACGCCGCATGGTCTCGATAAGAATTGCCAAGTGGAGGACTCCACGCCCTTTGACGGCGTAGGCCTCAGCGCCCTCGACCATCTCCACCCGTAAGGCCACGTTACGTTCGAGTTCCTTTTCCAGACGTGCCTTGAGTTGGCGGGTGGTCACATACTTGCCTTCTCTACCCACCATGGGCGACGAATTGACACTGAAGACCATCTCCAGAGTCGGCTCGTCAACGGTCAGACGCGGGAGAACATTGTTGGCGTCGACAGCGCCGATGGTGTCTCCAATCTCCACATCAGCGATCCCTTCGATTGCTACGATGTCACCTGCAGTGGCTGACTGGGCTGCCGCACGTCCTAGATTGTCAAAAACAAACAGGCCGCCCACCTTCTGCTTCTTGACTCCCTCTCTGTGATGAAGATCAATGGCTTGCCCCAGTTCAACCGTGCCCGATTCAATTCTTCCCACCGCGATGCGACCTACATATTCGCTCCAGTCGAGAGTGGTCACCATCATTTGAAGCGGTGCCTTCTCGTCGACTTCGGGGCCGGGCAAGGCATCAACCAGAAGGTCAAGCAGCGGACGCATGTCGGTGCTTGGCGTGGCAGGGTCCAAGGTGGCGTAACCGTCCTTGGCACTCGTGTAGACATAGGCAGCGTTGTCCAGTTGTTCGTCACCGCCCAGTTCGGCGAGCAACTCAAGTCCCTCATCAAGAGCTTCGGTGGGACGTCCATCAGGCCGGTCCACTTTATTGACGACGACGATTGGTCTTACACCCGCTTGCAAAGCTTTTTCGAGGACAAACCTTGTTTGCGGCATCGGACCTTCGGCGGCATCGACCAGCAGCAAGCAACCATCGGCCATCTTGACGACTCGTTCTACCTCGCCGCCGAAATCAGCGTGACCTGGCGTATCGATCAAGTTGATCTTTACCCCGCGGTACGGGATGGCAATGTTCTTTGAAAGGATCGTGATACCACGCTCGCGTTCAAGATCATTGGAGTCAAGAATTCGCTCGCCTTTCAATTCGGCATCACGGAATTGCCCGCTTTGGCGAAGAAGGCAGTCAACGAGAGTGGTCTTTCCGTGGTCGACATGCGCGATGATGACGACGTTTCGTATGTCTTGGCGACGCAAAGGAATCGATTCCAGTAAAAAATTGTTGAACGCGTGATCGAAGTTGAGCTGGTAAACTTGCTGATGACTTCGGTCTGTGACTGTGTAGGCCGCGGTTTGGAAAACGTAAAGGTGCTAAATCGCCAATCGCAGATCCAAACGAGTCTGTGATTGCACGACCGGGGGTGGTGTCTGCAATCCGCCCCATGCCGATCAGGCAAACCGGGGATCGCCAGTTGTGAGTTCTGGCACGCCGGTCGAAGCAGGCTGCCTGCGTCTCACGATTTGCTGGTAAGTCAGATCACGAATCCAGACCCTCAGGCTATTGGATTCAAAATGCGAATTTCGCAATCCATGGATGCAACTCACCTCGCTCTACGCAAGGCATCAACCTACAGCTGAGCGAAGTGCTCAGTGAGCGTGATACTTGTAGATGCCGCTGATCTCCCCGTCTTTCGTTGAGATTGTGAGCGTTGTTTTTACAACGTCGCCCATTTTTACCGCTGTGGCAAGTGCAGGACTGGTGATTTCGTAGACCACACCGTCGTCAGTCTCTGCTTTCTCCAGAGCGTAGTCAGCGACTTTTCCATCGGTGGTGGTGCTCATGACCACTTTCGTCACGGTGTCGGGCTTAGCTGCATCGGCGACATGAATCACGAACTTGTCCGCGTCGGCGGTGAACTGAACTTCGACCTCTTTGTCTCCACTCAGGTTGATCAGGTGGCCACCGCGAATCCCGTGTGCAGGGTGCTCGTGTTCGCCCTCTGTATGATCCTCGTGATCGTGGTCGCCGTGATCGTGGTCGCCGTGATCGTGGTCGCCGTGATCGTGGTCGCCGTGATCGTGGTCGTGATCACTGACCGGATGGTCACCCGCGTTGGGTGGCGGAGTGCCTGCGGTCTCCTGCTTGCTGCATCCGATCTGTGTGACCCCGTAGACACAGGCAATACAAAGGCACAGCAAGGTGGCAAAGCGGTTCGTTTTCATGACATTCAGTGGTCGAGTGGGGGGAAGCTTTTCGCGAGGAGTTGAAAATGATTGGATCGGAAACGTGCCGTGGTGTGTGCAACTTTAGGCCCAGCAACTTTGAGCGCAGCAACCCACAGCTCTCTATTTGAAACAGAAACGT
>Ga0315322_10000804_pt1 | contig 23820 bp, 22 predicted proteins | sample M110021515metaG_FD_203461 | JGI IMG/M metagenome (GOLD analysis project Ga0315322, IMG submission 203461) | Ammonia-oxidizing marine archaeal communities from Monterey Bay, California, United States - M1 100m 21515 | ecosystem: Environmental > Aquatic > Marine > Intertidal zone | place: USA...
CTGCGCCCTTGGAGCGGGCGGTGGAGCCTGCGTCCAACCCGCCTTTATACGCGCCCGTCAGGATGCCGCGCGCCAGGGGGCTCCAGGGGGTGAGGCCGATGCCTGTGGCGATGCAATAGGGGTTCATCTCCCGCTCTTCCTCACGGTAGATCAGGTTGTAGTGGTTCTGCATGGAGATGAACTTGGTCCAGCCTTGCCGCTCCGCCAGCATCTGCAATTCCGTAAACTGCCAGGCGAACATGCTGGATGCACCGAGATAGAGCGCCTTCCCGGATTTCACCACATCATGCAGTGCTTCCATCGCTTCCTCGATGGGGGCAGAGGCCGCGCCCAAGCCGCCATGGGGGTGGCGGTGGATGATAAGCTGGTCCACGTAATCCACGCCCAAGCGCTTCAGGCTGGCGTCAATCCCCTCCATAATGTGCTTGCGGGAAAGGCCGCCCTGGTTCGGGTTCCGGCCCATGGGTGCTGAAAGCTTGGTGGTGAGAACGTATTTCTCCCGCGCTGTTAGCCCACGCAAAATCTCGCCCGTGACTTCCTCTGAGGCGCCGAGGCCATAGACATCCGCACAGTCGAAGTAATACAGGCCGTGGTCGAGCGCTGCCTTGAAGATCGGCTTCGCATCATCAATCGAAAGCGTCCAATCCCCCTGATGCCCCCTGCCCGGCACGCCAAAATTCATGGTGCCAAGGCATAACTGCGAAACGCTGAGACCGGATTGGCCGACTTGGCGGGATTTAAGCATGGGAGATTATCCTTCGTAGCCGGATTGGATGAGGCGGGCGGCCTCTAGTGCTGAATATGTCAGGATGGCGTCTGCGCCCGCGCGTTTGAAGCTGATGAGGGCTTCCATCATGGCGCGGTCGTAATCCAGCCAGCCGCGTTCGCCCGCCGCTTTCAGCATGGAATATTCGCCGGAGACATTGTAGGCGACGGTTGGCATCTGGAATGTGTCTTTGACGCGGCGGATGACGTCCAGATACGGCAGGCCCGGCTTCACCATAACCATATCCGCGCCCTCAGCGATATCCAACGCCACTTCGCGCAAGGCCTCATCAGTGTTGGCGGGGTCCATCTGGTAGGTCTTCTTATCGCCTTGCCCCAAGAGCGTAGAGGAACCAATGGCGTCCCTGAACGGCATGTAATAGGCGCTGGCATATTTCGCGGCGTAGGAGAGGATGCGGACATGGCCATGCCCCGCCTCATCCAGCGCTTTGCGGATAGCGCCAACGCGGCCGTCCATCATGTCCGAGGGTGAAATTACGTCGCAACCAGCATCCGCCTGCAGCACGGATTGGGCGCAAAGCACTTCAATCGTCTCGTCATTGACCACATAGCCTTCGCGCACCAGCCCATCCTGGCCGTGGCTGGTGAAGGGGTCGAGCGCTGCATCGCACACAATGCCGATATCGGGCGCTTCCGCTTTCACCGCCTTAATCGCCTGCACGACGATATTGTGGGGGTTGAGGGCTTCGGAGCCGTCTGGGTCTTTCTTCGCTTTCTCAATCTCCGGGAAGATGGCGACGGCGGGAATGCCGAGGTCCGCAGCTTCACGGGCGGCTTCGGCAATGCGGTCCGGGCTCCAGCGGAATTGACCGGGCATGGCGTCGATTTCTTCTTTCTTACCCTCGCCCTCGGCCACGAAAATCGGCCAGATGAAATCATCCACCGTGACGATATTCTCGCGCACCAGGCGACGGTTCCAATGGTCCCGCCGGTTACGACGCATGCGGATTTGGGGATAAGCGCCGGTGGTCATGACAGAAGTCCTTCGCGGAAAAATACCAATTTGGCCGAATTATACTGTGCCAAACGATGTCACGCGATGGAACCAATGTCACATCATGGATCGCGTTCCGGATTGATCACACTCCATCGCACAGTTAAACCCTATGGGGCCCGCCCAGGAGAATAACGCCGATGGATTTTAATCTCACCGAAGACCAAACGGCGTTCCAGGATGCCGCCCGCCGTTTCGCCGCAGATAAGCTCGCCCCCCACGCTGCCAAATGGGACGAGGAATCCATCTTCCCGGTGGACGTGATGCGGGAAGCGGCAGCACTTGGTTTCGCGGGAATTTATGTGTCCGAAGATGTGGGCGGCTCTGCACTGACCCGGACAGACGCTGCGCTGATTTTTGAGGCGCTGGCACAAGGCTGCACCTCCACATCGGCTTTCATGTCGATCCACAATATGTCTGGCTGGATGATTGATCGCTTCGGCAGTGAGGAACAGCGCCAACAATGGCTGCCGGATCTCACATCCATGGCCAAGATCGCCAGCTATTGCCTGACGGAGCCGGGGTCCGGTTCAGACGCCGCTGCGCTTTCCACCAAAGCCGTGCGGGATGGTGAGGATTATGTGTTGAATGGCGGCAAGGCCTTTATCTCCGGCGCCGGCGTCTCAGATGTATATGTCACCATGGTGCGGACGGGTGCGGATGGGCCAAAGGGCGTGTCCTGCCTGATCATCCCCAAAGACACGCCGGGCCTGTCCTTCGGCAAGGTCGAGCGGAAGATGGGCTGGAATAGCCAACCGACAGCCCAGGTGTTGTTTGAAGGTGCCCGCGTGCCTGTCGCCAACCGCGTCGGCACTGAGGGCGAAGGCTTCAAAATTGCTATGGCCGGACTGGATGGCGGGCGCATTAACATCGCCGCCTGCTCTATCGGCACGGCTCAAGGCGCGCTCGACGCTGCGATGGCCTATATGGACGAACGCAAAGCCTTCGGCCAGCGCCTCGCGGACTTCCAGGCGCTGCAATTCAAAGCCGCCGACATGGCGACGAACCTAGATGCTGCCCGCCTCATGACTTACCGCGCCGCCCGCTCCCTTGAGGCTAAGTCGCCCGACGCCACTCTCCACTGCGCCATGGCCAAGCGCTTCGCTACAGACGCAGGCTTTGATATCTGCAACGAGGCGCTGCAAATTCACGGCGGCTACGGCTACCTGAAAGACTTCCCCTTGGAACGCCATGTCCGCGATGTTCGCGTGCACCAGATTTTGGAGGGCACAAACGAAATCATGCGCGTGATCATCGCCCGCAAACTTCTGGATAAGGTGAGGGCGTCAGCATGACCGATAACTCCGAAGCTGATGATATTCTGTTTGAAGAGCGGGGCGGGCTGCGGCTTATCACGCTGAACCGCCCAAAGGCGCTGAATGCTATTTCGTTGGCGATGGTGCGGGCGATGGCAGAAAAGCTAGCGGCTTGGGCTGAAGATGATGCGGTGCAATTGGTGATGATCCTGGGCGCTGGCGGCAAAGCGTTCGCGGCGGGCGGCGATATTCAGAAGCTCTTCGATGAAATGACAGCCGGGGATATGACTTACCCGCAAGCATTCTTTGGCGAGGAATACCGGCTCAACAATGTCATCAAGACGTATCCAAAGCCTTTTGTGGCGCTCTACAACGGGATTGTCATGGGTGGCGGGGTCGGTGTTTCGGTGCATGGCGGGCATCGGATCGCGACCGATGCGACAACATTCGCTATGCCGGAAACGGGCATCGGCTTCTTTCCAGATGTTGGTGGCACCTATTTTCTGCCTCGCCTGAACAATGGTCTTGGCCAATATATGGCGCTGACAGGCGGCAGGCTCGACGGCGGCGATTGCGTCGCTGAAGGGCTGGCGGACGCTTATCTTCCAGTTGCAAAGACAGATGCGTTGATTGCAGCGCTGGCGGAAGCTTCGTCAGCGAACGTTCAGTCCGCCATCCAAAACGTTGCTGAACCCGCACCCGCTGGCCGTTTAGCCGGGAACCGAAAAGATGTGACTGCTGCATTCGACCGACCCAGCCTGAACGCCGTGCTGGAAGCCCTTACTGCCAGCGATAACGAATGGGCGGCAAAGCAGCTGAAAGTGCTCCACTCAAAGTCTCCACTTTCGGTCGCTCTGGCATGGGAGCAGTTGGAGCGAGGGGCCAAGCTTGATTTCGAGGGGTGCCTAACCCTCGAATACAGGATCGCGCTTAAATCCTTCCAGATGGGGGAGTTTCGCGAAGGCGTGCGTGCCCTTATCGTGGACAAAGACAACCAACCGAAGTGGCGCGACGCCCGCATTGAAGACGTCGCACCCTCAGACGTTCAAGCCCATTTTGAGGTGCCAGAAATCGGCGACCTCACATTCTAGACCAGTTGTAACGGAGAATATCATCATGGCCCGTATCGGATTTATCGGCGTTGGCAATATGGGCGGCCCTATGTCCGCCAATCTATCGAAAGCGCAGCACCAGGTGCGGGCGTTTGACCTGTCACCGGAAGCGGTTGCCGCAGCAGAAGCAGCAGGTGCGACAGCAGCCCCAACGGTCGCCGAGGCCGTGAAAGACGCAGAAATCGTCGTCACCATGCTGCCCGCCGGTGCACATGTGCGCGAAGTCTATATGGGCGAGGATGGAATTTTCGCGAATGCCCCGAAAGGCACGCTGTTCATCGACAGCTCCACCATCGACGTTGCAACCAGCCGGGACGTTGCAGCGGCGGCCAAAGCCGCGGGTTTCGCCATGCTCGACGCCCCTGTATCCGGCGGCACCGGTGGTGCGGAAGGCGGTACATTGACCTTCATGGTCGGCGGTGATGCGGATGCGTTTGAACGCGGTGCCAAAGCTTTTGACGCCATGGGCAAGACCATCGTCCATTGCGGCATTGCGGGTGCAGGCCAAGCCGTTAAAGCTTGCAACAATATGATGCTCGCGATCTCCATGATTGGCGTGGCGGAAGGCTTTAACCTGGCGGATGCGCTCGGGATCGACCGGCAGATCGTCTACAATGTCTGCTCGACCGCGACGGCGTCCTCCTGGGCTTTGAACACCAATTGCCCCGTGCCCGGCCCAGCACCAGCCTCCCCCGCCAACCGGGATTATCAGGCTGGGTTTACGGCGGACATGATGCTGAAAGACCTTCGGCTTGCTCAGGACGCTGCCCAGAAAGCAGGCGTGTCTACACCCCTAGGCTCAGAAGCCCAGGCGCTGTACGCCCTCTTCTCCAATATGGGCAGCGGCGCTAAGGACTTTTCCGGCATCATTGAAATGTTGCGCGGCAAGGCCTGATTGCATGGCGAAACATGCGAACACCGGCCACAGCCCGCGCCCCAATACGTTCGCCTGATGCAGGATAGCGCCGACGGGACATATTTCGATGGCGTGACGGCGGAAGGCCATGAGGCCTATCTGCTGATGGCTGGCGACTATCTTATGATCACGCCGGAGGGCTTCGGCGCGGTCTACTGGCCGCTTGATGATATCGCGATGGCGCATGATGTGCGGCGCGGGCACCTTCGCCTGCAGAACGCCAATGACCCTGACGCACGACTGATCGTAGAAGACGCTGATACCGCCCAGGCCCTCCGTCGCCGTGCGCCTTGGCTGGACACGCGCCATGGTCGACGGCACGGGCATATCAGCCGCCGGAAGCGTATTTTTGGTGCCATCGCAGCGACGGCGCTGTTGGCATTGGCAGCACTTGAAGGCTTGCCGCGCTTGGCGACCCTGGCACCGAACGAATGGCTGGCACCCTTCGGTGAGAGTGTGCGCACCGATGTGGCTTATGGAATGGGCAAAGGTTATTGCGATTCCCCCGCAGCAGAGGCCGCCGGGCAGCGCCTGCTCGCACGGCTCGCAGAGGCAACAGGTGAAGATGTGGGCAGCATCAATCTGCGCTTTGCGGCTGGGGATGTGATCAATGCTGTCGCTGCACCCGGTGGGCAATTGCTGGCATTTGAAGGGCTAATTGCGTTTTCTGATACGCCAGAAGCGTTTGCCTCTGTTATCGCCCATGAGTTCGCACATGCCCTTGAACGCCATCCAACCCGCGGCGTTGCCCGAAGCCTTGGCCTGACATTAATTGGCGAAATGCTGACCGGCGGCGGTATGGGCGGCACAGCAGCAGAAGCGCTAACCGGCCTCGCCTACACCCGTGCAGCGGAGCGGGAGGCAGACGCCATCGCGCGAAAAATGCTGCTCAATGCAGGCATTGGCACTATCGGCATGGCGTCATTCTTTGAGAATTTGCAAAAGCGGTTTCCTGAAGCAGACGGCGGCTCAGTTTTGCTTGGCTCCCATCCCCGGCTTTCGGACCGAGTTGAAGCGGCGGCAGCGACTAGGGGGACGCGGCGTGCAATGTCCGCAGCTGATTGGCAGGCGATCCAGAACGCTTGTTAAAGCGCCAAGGAGGATTTATTTGCCCTGCATCCGCAGCCGCTCCTAAAGCCGCTTAAACATATACGTCGTGGCGTCGAGCCGGTCGCCTTCCGGGGCCATCGCAAAATACGGGATCTGGCCCGTCGTCTTATAGCCAAGGCCTGAATACAACGGCTCGGCAGCGTCACCTGTCCGCGTATCCAGAACCAGAAGCTTCAGTGCACGGGCTTGCGCTTCATCTTCCAACGCAATCATCAGCTTCCGGGCCAGGCCTTGGCGGCGAGCATCTGGGTGGACCAGAAGCTTAGCCACATCGGCGCGATGAATCTGGTTTGGCGGCAGGTCCATATCAAGCTGCACCGTGCCAAGCACGCGGCCATCCACTGACGCCGCAAACAGCACACGCTTGCCGCCCGCCACGCCATCCCGCACCTTCCCAGCGAAGAACGTGCGCGCGTCCTCCCGGGAGAACGGCCAAATGAAACCAACGCTGGAACCAGCCTGGACCGCTGTATGCAGAATATCTGCCAGCGCATCCAAGTTGGCATCGAGATCAGCCGCATCCAGCTTTTCTATCGTGACGGTCATCGACAGTCGCCGCGTCAGTCAGCCACGATACCGTCGATATCAGCCAACTCATCGCTGGTCATCGCCCATCCGGCGGCGTTGACGTTGGACTGAATCTGTTCTGGCTTAGTGGCGCCAGCGATCACGCTGGACGTGACGGATTGGGAGGCGAGCCAGCCAAAGGCCAATTCCAGCAAGCTGTGGCCATGGTCTTTCGCGAAGGCTTCAAGCTTCTCAACTTTGTCGAAGTTTGCCGGGTTCACATAGCCGCGGTTGGCGAATTTTGGATTGTCCGTTAGGCGCGCACCTTCGGGCATGGCATCCCGCTTGTATTTACCTGTCAGCAGGCCTGATGCGAGTGGGAAGAACGGTAACATGCCAAGGCCGTATTCTTCCATCATCGGCACAACATCGGCTTCGATCTTGCGGTTCAGAACGTTCCATTCTTCCTGGCAGGAAGCGAACCGTTCAACACCCAGTTCACGGGCGATATATTCCGCTTCCGCAGACCGCCAGGCGCTAAGGTTTGATGAGCCAATATAGCGAATTTTGCCTTGCTGGATCAGCATATCCAGCGCGCTCAGGGTTTCATCAATGGGCGTGTAAGGATCGGGTTTGTGAAGCTGGTAGAGGTCAATCCAATCCGTGTTCAGGCGGCGCAAGCTGTCTTCCACAGCTTGGATGATGTAGCCACGGGATGCACCGCGTTTCTTGCCTTCACTGTCCATTTCCCAGCCAAACTTGCTGGCAAGTACGATGTCCTTGCGGCGCTCACCGAGGGCAGCGCCCAGGTGCTTTTCAGACCCACCTTGGCCACCATACATATCTGCCGTGTCAAACAGAGTGATGCCAGCGTCGATTGCTGCATGGACAACGGCTTTGGTGCCGTTTGCATCCAGCTTGGCGCCGAAATTGTTGCAGCCAAGGCCGACGAGCGATACGCGCAGGCCTGATGTGCCCAGATTACGGATTTCCATCGATTCTCTCCCGGAAGAACAGTTGTTTGCATATCAATACGCTGACGGCGCTCACGCGTCGAGATCATGCAACACTTACGGAGCAGCGATTGCCGCAGCAGCGGCATGGGCTAGCGCTTCAGCTTTGGCCCGGCCTGGCCCCAGGCTTTCTGCGACACGACTGGCGGATGCAGCAGCGGCAGCGTCTTTTCCAGCTTTGGCTATGGCCGCAAATGCAGGGGTAGCAGCAGGTCCATTCAAGCGGCCAAGAATGCGCCGGGCGCTCGCGACATCCCCTGCCTTCGCGTAAGCCGCCGCTAGGGATGCCCTTGACGCTGGGCTGTCGCCCCCATTTCGGAGCGCGGCATCCGCCCGCGCAATGTCACCGAGGGCCGCATAGGCGGCAGCGAGCGCAGGCGCATAAGCAGGGGCCGCCGGAACCTGCCGCGCTGCCGCTTGCAGGAATCCGGCAGAGCCAGCCTTATCACCAATCAAGCGCCGCTCCTCCGCCTGGGCTAGGAGTTCGGGCAGCATTTCTTCTGGACCTGGGGCTTGAACATTCGGATCAATCCGGCGGGCCGCCTGTATATAACCTAGCCGCGCCAATGTGGACGCTGTTGCTGGGGCCGACACCTGCCGCGCGCCCACCTGAAGGCTGCGCCACAAGGCTTCCGCTTGCCCGGCCAGACCTTGCCCCGCCAGCGCCAACACGGTTTCACCACCAGCACCGTCCGCCACGCTCCGCCAAAGCGCTTCACTCGCCGGGCCGTTCTGGCAGAGGATCGCCGCCCTTAGCAGACGGACCTTCGCAGTCGGCTGGGCAACGCGAGCGACACCTTCCGCAACGTCTAGAATCCGTGCAGCGTCATCCTTGAAACCAAGACTGCATGCGGTCTCTGCCGTTTCAGCCAGCAATCCAGCCCGCCAGCCATCACGCACGGCAGGCGGTTGATCGCCATTGGCCTGCCAAATCGCCTCTGCCGTTTGCCGGAGCGCATCCCGCGCGTGGCTGTCTAGACCGGCTTCATGCTGAATGCGCGCGATCGCCAAGACGGTGCGGGTACGCGCTGCGCCATCTGGAATGCGGGCCGCCTCTGCCGTTGCTGCCGCCATCAAGCGTGCGCCGGTCTTTGCGTCTGCAATTGCTTGAATTGGCAAAAGTACCAGACAGGCCAGCAATGCCACCAGCCGCAGACTATTACTCAGCATCGGTCAACGCCTTTCGAAGGGCTGGTTCATCAACATCACAGCCCGTGAAATGCCGGAATGCATGCACGCCTTGATGAAAGAACAACTCATAGCCGGAGATGGTCTGCAGGCCCGCCGCAGCGGCATCCTGCAAGAAAACTGTGTCGCGCGGGGTATAGACAGCGTCGAACGCCCAGGCCGCCGTTCCCATCCATTCCGGCCCGAGCGGCGTGCCGCCATATCCGCCCATGCCGAGTGGGGTGCAATTCAGCAAGCCCTCAGCGCCTGGAACACAGTCTGCAGGATCATCTGAAGCCATGATCGCAAGGCTTGGCTCAACGGCTTTCAAAGCGGCAGTCAACGCCAATGCTTTCGGCTGGTCCACTTCCACCAACCGCATGTCCCGCGCACCCAGGCCCAACAGGGCGAACGCTATCGCTTTGCCAACGCCGCCTGCGCCGAGCAGACAGACTGGCCCCGGCGCTGCCTTACCCAACGCCCCCCGATATGCAGCCATAAATCCAGAATGATCCGTATTGAAGCCCTCTGCCCCGTCATTGCCGAAAACGACCGTGTTCACCGCACCCATTGCCCACACCAAAGGATCATTGATCTGCAACTTGGCGACGACGCGTTCTTTATAAGGCAGTGTGATATTGAGGCCGTGACGTTCTAAGGACGCAGCCGCGAATACAGCGTCAAAAGTCTGGTTCAAAGCCGATGGAATCAGCGGGTCGTAGCGAACATCGATCCCCGCCAGACCGCCTGACAGCTGGTGCAGCATTGGCGCGCGAGATTCTGCAATGTTGCCACCAATCAGCCCAAGCACGACATTCGCCAAATACAGAGCCTCCCCATTCAGTACTAAACGTATAAGCTTCGTCACACATATTCACTAGGGAGGTTGAGGCCATGAACGCGGAAAACGGATCCGGCCGGGGCGGTCATGTAATGATCATCGGTGCTGGCATTGTCGGCGCATCCACAGCGCTGCATCTCCTAAAGGACGGCTGGCACGTAACGCTTCTGGATTCTGAGGCCCCAGGCTCGCAGACATCCTACGGCAATGCCGGGGCCATTTCCCCACAGTCGATCAATCCGATGGCCGGGCCGGGCATGCTGAAGCAAATTCCAGGTTGGTTGCTGGACCCCTTGGGGCCGCTCGCACTTCGTAAGCGCTATCTGCCGAAAGCTTTGCCGTGGCTGATGAAGTTTGTCGCTGCCGGAACGCCTGCCCGCATCGCCGAGCAATCCAAGGCACTGGCTGGATTGCACGCCCCCGTAATCGACGCGCACGAAGAATTAGCGGAGCTTGCCGGTGTTAAGCATCTAATCCACCGCCAGGGCTGGCTCTCGCTGTACGAGACTGACGCGAACTTCAACAGTGACGCTGCCGGGCGGCAGCGCATGCGAGACGCTGGGCATGAAATCCATGAGTTGGGGCCAGAGGAAATCGCGCAACTAGAACCGGGCCTGGCACCCATCTTCAAGCATGCAACATGGGCACCGAACAGCGGCCATACCGCCAATCCAGGCGCACTGACGGAGGCTTATGCGCGACAGGCTGCAGCCATGGGTGCAGAAATTATCCAAGCAAAAGCGCTTGGGTTTGAAGTCGGCGCCGATGGCCCACACACGCTGAAAACCAGCCAGGGCGACCGCAAATTGGATCGGCTTGTGATCGCAGCGGGCGCATGGTCCGCCAGGCTTTCCCAACAGCTCGGCGACGGCTTCCCGCTCGAAAGTGAGCGCGGGTACCACATGATGTTGCCGAACCCAGGCTTCACGACGCGCCGTCCTGTCAGCTTCAATGAACGGAAATTCATGACAACGACCATGGAAAAAGGCCTTCGCCTGGCCGGCACTGTTGAGTTCGCAGGCCTTGAAGCCCCGCCGACCTGGGGCCGGGCCGATAAACTCATAACCCACGCATCCCAAGTGTTTCGAGAGGTGGATACATCTGACGCTGAACGCTGGATGGGCCAACGGCCCGCAACACCGGACAGCCTGCCCGTCATTTCTAGCTCCCCACATCATGCCCGTGTGTTCTACGCATTTGGCCACGGTCATCTTGGCCTGACAGGTGGTGCTGTTACGGGCCGTCATATTGCAGCCCTTGTCGCCGGGCGTGATCCAGAAATTGACCTCACGCCCTTCCGGGTAGACAGGTACTAGATCGGGACGCGCAGATCCGAGCACTGTATCAGCTAAAGCCCGGCATCAAACAGGATCCAGAACGGCGGTGGGCTTTGCCAGACCGCGTATTCTTCGGGTTCGGCGCGTGCCATATTTTGGCTGGCGTCTATCTACAAAACCCGCCGTTGCTGGGATTCTTTTCTGAACGCGTCATTCCGGGCGGCGGTTTTTCTGGAAATCATATCTACGTCACCAATGGCGACATCGCGTTTGATTATCGGGGATATGTAAAACGCGAGCGCTTGCTGCGTCGCCATACTACGGGATGGGCTGAGCAATATCCCGGTGGTTGGAATTGCAGGCTGGAGCAGTCAGATTTTGACCTGCTCGATACCCACGCGCTCAATCAAAGAAAAATGCGCGGGCCTGATCAATATTTCGGCGGACCAGTCGCCCGCGCCGAAGCATTCATTGCCAAAATTGATCATAGGCGCAACGCAGCGAAAGCGGCTTCAGTTTCCTGAAACCACTTTTGCAAGCTAGGCCTGGGACTCATAACCAGTATGCGATGAGTGCAGCGATATGAATTGCAGCGAGGAAGTTATCGGCTCGCTTGTCGTACCGGGTAGCAATACGCCTGAAGTCCTTCAGTCTGCAGAACATGCGCTCTACGGCATTGCGCGCCCGATATAGGAATGGGCTGAAGCAGCCCTTCCATCGTCGGTTTGCTTTGAATGGTATGTTAGGGACCGCCCCTCGGCTTTCAATGAAGCGCCGGATGGCGTTAGCGTCATATGCTTTGTCAGCCATGACCATGGCGCCAGCCTGAAGGTCTTCAAGTAGCACAGCCGCTTGCGGAGCATCGGCGGCGTTCCCTCCCGTCAGCAGGAAGGCGATAGGCCTGCCTGCGCCATCGCTCAGCGCGTGGATTTTGGTGTTCCGCCCGCCCCGGCTGACGCCGATGGCTTGGGCCAATGCCCCCCTTTTCCGCCAGCGGCGGAGCGATTGGCCTGGCGCGGGCGGAGGCGAAACCGACCCTAGCGAACATTGCCTACAATATGGACCGGCTCGTGTTTCATGAACGACGCATCGCCACAGGATAAATCCGCATGGCTGTCGAGAAATCCGCAGTTCTAAGGCTGAAACACCCGCTCAGCCCGCAATAGATGCATTCTAACGCGCGCCGCTTTGCCTCATTGGCATGTACGATACTCAGAAATACCCGGTTGATACGGGTACCCAGTTGTTGATTTCTTCAGTCATATAATCCAATGCCCCTCATTTGGAAATTTTCCTCATCATTACTGTATAGTGGCTGCCAGAAAACCACGATGCAACTACATTGCTGCCTTTCCACCCCCGAATATCCGATAACGTCCTTTATCACATATTAAATCTCCTCCTCAGCCGTTCCCCCTACCATCCCCACCAATCCCGCACTATTCTAAGCGCCTGCCCGCTTAGGAGTCGCCGCGTATGCCCACCACCGTTGATCCAATCACCACGTCCGTTGTTCAGCATCGGCTCACGGCTATTGTTGAGGAGATGGGGGAGGCGATGTTGCGGACGTCTTATTCGCAAATCCTCAATTCCTCGCGGGATTTCTCTGCCGCTATGGTGGACCGGGATTGCCAGTTGGTGGCACAGGCGGAGCATATTCCGGTGCATGTGGGTGCGATGCCCTGGGCCGCGATGGCTGTGCGGGATTACTTCGGTGATGATGTGCATGAGGGCGATCTGTTCCTGGTGAACGATCCCTACCTTGGCTATGGCAGCCACCTGCCGGATGTCACGGTGTTCGCGCCGGTGTTCGTTGAAGGCGAGGTCGCGTTCTGGACGATCAACCGCGCGCACCATAGTGATATCGGCGGGTCCACCCACGGGGCCTATAACCCCGCCGCCACGGAAATTTTCCATGAGGGGCTGCGCATCCCGCCGCTCCGCCTGTGGGACCAAGGGAAGCCAAAGCTGGACCTGCTGGATATGCTGGCCGCTAATGTCCGCCACCCGCGAGACTTCAAGGGCGATTTGGCCGCCCAAATCGGCTCCATCAAGTTAGGCGAGCGGCGAATGAAGGCGCTGGTTGAGACCTTTGGCGCGGAAACCGTGCTGCAGGCCTGCCGCCAAATTTTGGATGGCGCAGAGGCCCGCACCCGCTCCGAAATCAGCCAGTGGAAAGATGGCATCTACAAAGGTGAAGCCGTGCTGGATGATGACGGCCATGGCCGGGTCGATATCACGATCCGCGCGACGGTAACTGTCAGCGGGTCCGATGTTGAAGTGGACCTGACAGCGTCTGACCCCGAAAGCACGGCCTTCGTGAACTCATCCTTCGCCAACATGCAGTCCGCCTGCGCGCAATCCCTGGCCTATCTGATTGACCCCAGCATTCCGAAGAACGCTGGCGCATTCCGCGCGCTGAAAGTCGTCGCTAAGCAGGGCACGATTGTGTGGGCGAATGACGGCAAGCCCGTCACCATGTGCACCAGTCATTGCTCTAACGAAATCATCGAAGCAATCATTGTAGCGCTGTCCGAAGCTTGCCCGGATAAAGCCATGGCGGGCTGGGGGCGGCGCTTGCGCATCGCCATTAAGGGGGATGACCCGCGCAACGGTAAAACCTTCATCTGGCACCTGTTCCATGCCCGGCCCGGCGGCGGTGCGTCTCCAGACGGCGACGGTTGGCACAATTCCGGGGAATGGCATTCGGCGGGCGGGCTGAAGTTCGGCAGCGTCGAAGTGGCTGAAGCCCGGTTCCCACTGCATTTCCGCACCCACGAATTCCGCCCCGATAGCGGCGGCGACGGCGAATATCGGGGTGGCGCCGGCGTCAACCTGGAAATGGTGGTGGAGACCGATGGCGATGCCGTCGCCAACACCGCCGGAGACGGCCTCCGCCACGGTGCGCGCGGCATCCTCGGCGGATCAGACGGCGCACCCCACGACTATCGCCAGCAGCGGGTAGACGGCACAGAAACACTGTTGCCAAGCAAAGCCGTTGGCCTGCCCGTCTCCAGCGGCGACGTATTCGTTGTGTCCAGCGGCGGCGGCGGCGGCTGGGGTGACCCGGCAAAGCGCACGGATGCAGACCATGCATCCGACAGGCGCGACGGCTTCACGTCCAACTAAGGCGACCCAAACATGACGACAGATATGATGCGCATGGGCTCTGGTGCTGGATTTTCATCCGACAGGCTCGGCCCCGCCGTTGATCTCGCCAAACAGGCCGAACTGGACTGGCTGGTATTCGAAACCATCGGTGAGCGCACTTTGGCGTTCGGCCACCGGGACCGGCTGGCAAACCCATCACGCGGATATAACCCGCAGCTGGCAGCACGGATGCGCGGCGTCCTCCAGCCCTGCCGCGACCAGGGTACACGCATCATGACAAACATGGGCGTGGCGAATGTTGAAGCCGCTGCCGAAGTCGTCATCAAAGTCGCTCGTGAGCTTGGTATGAAAGGCCTGAAAGTCGCCGCCGTGCTGGGCGATGAAGTGACGGACCAGCTAAACGACGACACCGTATTGTTCGATTATGGCGGGCGCACACTGGGCGAAGTGGACCGGCCGCTTGTAGGCGCAAACGCCTATCTCGGCATTGATGCGATATTGCCCGCCGTCGAGACCGGTGCCGATGTCGTCATCACGGGCCGCGTCGCCGACCCATCGCTGTTTCTAGCGCCCATCGTCAATCAGTTCGGCTGGGCGCGGGATGATTGGGCGAAGCTTGGCCAGGGCACGCTTGTCGGTCACCTGATGGAATGCGGCATGCAGATCACCGGCGGGTACTTCGCTGATCCGGGCCGCAAGCATGTACCGCGGCCCGCTGAATGCGGCTATCCCATTGCAGCGATTAATGCCGATGGTGGCGCTGAAATCATCAAGCTCGAAACCGCTGGCGGCATGGTCAACATGGCGACGGTCAAAGAGCAGTTGATGTATGAGGTCCATGACCCCACGCGCTATCTGACACCAGACGTGACGGCTGATTTCTCCACCGCCCGCCTCAATGAATCCGGCCAAGACCGCGTGCACGTCGCCAGCGCTGGCGGCACGGAACGGCCAGAGCAGCTCAAAGTCACTGTCGGGTTCGATGGCGGCCTGCTTGGGGAAGCTGGCGTGAGTTATGCTGGCGTCAACGCCGCCGCCCGTGCGCGCCTCGCGACTGACATCTTGCGCCAGCGCTTCGACGACATGCCGGGCATGGCCGGGCAATACAGGGTCGATCTAATCGGCCTGAATTCCGTTCATGGAACCGCCAAGTCGGATACTGATGGCGAAAGCCAGGATGTCCGCGTGCGCGCCGCAATGCGCTCCATGGACCGGGACATGATCGAGACCATGCTGTGGGAAGTTGAAGCGATGCTATGCTGCGGCCCAGCAGGTGGCGGCGGATATCGCGGCCAAATCACCCCGGGCGTCGTTACGCACTCCACCATGATTGACCGGGACGCCATCTCTCCAAGCGTGAAGGTATATGAGGCATGAGCCGCAAAGTGCTGCTGCATGATCTTGCTCATGCCCGCGCTGGCGATAAGGGCAACACATCCAATATATCCGTGTGGGCCTATGATCCGGGCGACTATCCGCTGATCAAAGATCAGCTGACGCCAGAGCGCATAAAGTCTGCCTTCCCAGACCTCATCACCGGCGATGTCGTCCGCTATGAGCTGGACCACCTGCATGGCTTAAATTTTGTGCTGGGCGAAGCGCTGGAGGGCGGCGTGAATACCTCTCTCGGCCTTGATAGCCATGGCAAGTCATGGAGTTTTCTGGTCCTGGGGCTTGAACTCGACGTGCCGGATAATTTGGCCTGATGGCCCAAAAAGACTGTTGGAGCAATTGATGTATCGCATTGGTGTAGATGTAGGCGGCACGTTCACGGATGTGGTCGCGGTGAGTGATGATGGCGGTGTGACGCTGGCCAAATCTCCCTCCACGCCGGAGGACCAGTCTATCGGCGTGATGGACGGGCTGGAACGACTGGCCGCCCGGCTAGACACAGACCTGGCAGCGCTGTTCGCCCAAACGGACCGCATTGTTCACGGTGCCACGGTCGCCACCAATGCGCTGCTGGAACGCAAGGGTGCGAAGGTTGGCCTGCTCACCACTGAAGGCCACCGGGATATCCTGGAGATGCGCGAAGGCCTGAAGCCTGATCGCTACAACATGCGCATGCCACCTGCCCCGCCGCTGATCCCGCGCAGCCTGCGCCTTGGCGTCAAAGAACGGCTCCGGCCTGATGGACGGGTTGAGGTCGCACTCGACCAAGCATCCCTTGATGCCGCGATTGCGACCCTGAAGCAGGAAGGCGTTGAAGCAGTAGCGATCTGCTATCTGCACGCCTACAAAGACCCCGCGCACGAGCGCGCCAGTGCCGAAGCGGTGAAGGCTGCACTTCCGGGCAAATACGTCACGATTTCAGCCGATGTGCTGCCCCAGATCAAAGAATATGAGCGCGTATCGACAACCGCGGTGAATGCCTATGTCGGCCCAGCGGTTGGGCGATATCTAGGACGCTTGGAAAATCGCTTGAAGGATGCCGGATATACCGGCCCAGTCCTGATTATCTTGTCCCACGGCGGCGTTGCACCCATCCAAGATACGATCCGCTTAGCTGCAGGCACGGTGCTGTCCGGCCCAGCCGGTGGTGTCGCGGGCGCGCGGCGTTCTGCTGAACTTCTGGGCGCACCCAACCTCATCCCGTTTGATATGGGCGGCACATCCACCGATATTTCCTTGATCTCCGGCGGTGAGGCCGCCCTTTCCTCAGACCGTGGGGTTGGCGGTGAGCGGGTTGCACTGCCATCCCTGGACATCGTTTCAATCGGCGCAGGCGGCGGCTCCATCGCACGGGTTGATGCAGGCGGGGTGTTACATGTCGGGCCAGAAAGCTCTGGCGCGCAGCCGGGACCAGCCTGCTACGGGCGCGGCGGCACACAGCCGACAACGACCGATGCCAGCGTCGTGCTGGGCCTGCTTGATGCCGAGAACTTCCTCGGCGGTGCGGCCAAACTCGACAAACCGGCGGCGGAGAAAGCGCTGGACGGATTGGCAGAAACGCTTGGGCTGGATCGGATGACGGCAGCCGAAGGGGTTCATCGCGTCGTTAACACCAATATGGCAGAGGGCGTGCGCCTTGTATCTGTCCGCCGTGGCGTTGATCCGCGCAAATTCGCGATGCTGTCATTTGGCGGCGCAGCAGGCGTTCATATCACGGAGATCGCGCGGCAATTGGATGTGGACCGGGCGTTTGCACCCCGCGTCGCCTCCGTTCTCTCGGCCTGGGGCATGCTGGCGACGGACCTTCGCTTCGAAGCCTCACGCAGCCATATCGGCGATGCGACGGCGCTGGATGCAGGGGCCCTACGCAATCTGTTCAGTGAACTTGAAGCCGAAGCCCGCGCGCGGCTGGATACAGCTGGGTTTGAAGGCGAAGTGCAAATTCGCCCCTCTGCCGATATGCGCTATGGCGAGCAGATATTTGAGATCGATGTGGCGCTGAATGGCCTGGACTTTGGTGCTGAAAACCTGTTGGACGAAGTCGCCAAGCGCTTCCACGCCCGCCATGAGGAGCTGTTCACCTATAGCCTGCCAGACCAAGAACCTGTGCTGGTGAACGCCCGCGCCGCTGCGATTGGCGTGCTGCCTGCCCTGCCGCAAGAACCGGCCGCACCGCGTTCAGACCCTGCACCACCGCGCGCCCATCGCCAAGTCTATATGGGCGGCGAATGGCTGGAGACGCCGGTTTACGACTTTGATGCACTGGCACCGGGCCAAGAAATCGCTGGGCCAGCCATCGTTGAATCCGAAACGACGACCGTGGTGTTGCGGCCTTTGGATGTGGCAACGACGACGCCATTCCGTTGGTTGGATATCAAAGTCGGGCGCGAGGGCGGCTAGCCGTAAGCTACCGTCAACAGCACAAACCCGAGCGCGACACGATAAATCACAAACGGCATGAAGCTGGCGCGCTTTAGCCAACGCATCATCAGCCAGATGGCACAATAGGCGGCGATGAATGACAGGGCCGCCCCAAGCGCTGCGTCCGCGCCTAATGCCACATCACCCGCCTGCCAGAGATCAAGTCCTGCAAGCGCGCCGGCACCCGCAATTGTCGGGATCGCGAGCAGAAGAGCAAAGCGCGCCGCTTCTTCCCGGCTTAGCTGCAGTACCCGGGCCGTTGTCATGGCCACGCCAGACCGGCTGACGCCTGGAACAAGCGCAAAGGCTTGTGCGGCACCAATCGTCAATGCGCCTTTCCAGCCAAGATCAAGCGTGCGTTTGGCTGCTGGCAACCGATCCGCCCACCCAAGCGCCAATCCAAAAATCAGCGTGGTCCATGCGATGGTTTCAACGCCGCGAAGATGGTCTGTGATCAGGCCTTTCAACAAAGCGCCGGCAAGGATGGCGGGAATTGTGGCGACCAGCACCAGCCAAGCCAACCGCGCGTCACCCTCCCGCTGACCCGCTAACAGCCCAAAGCCGCCCCGGATAAGCGCCGCCACGTCTTTGCGGAAGTACAGTATGACGGCGAATAGCGTACCCACGTGGAGCGCCACATCCAGCGCCAGCATATTCGCACCGCCACCGGCTTCCCCCCAGGCAAGGCGCGTTAGCACCAGATGCGCGGAAGAGCTGACGGGCAGAAATTCGGTTATGCCTTGAACGAGCGCCAGCAGCGCCAAAAGTGCAAACGGCATTGACTGGCAGCCAGATCAGCGCTGTTGCAGGAAGGGCGCTAAGCCGTTGGGAATACGGTTGTTCAATTCTGCATCCAGGCGGGCCGCCACATCCCGCAGCATCCGGTCGAGTTGTTTGCGCTTTTCATCCTCATCCGCACTTTCTTTGCGGGTGGAGACAAGACTCGCATCGGCCCGGACTTCACCGGTTCGCGCACCGCTAGGGTCCGTCGCAGTGATAACAACGGCAAAGGCGACTTTAACTTCAGCCTCTGCATTGTCTGTAAATGCTGCCGTAACGCCTTTCGGCTTTTGCACGAATTTCTCACTCGCTTCTGCCCGTTCGATCAGCACCGTAATTGTGCCGCGCGAGGCGGCATTGGGGCGAAGCCTGGTTGCGACCCAACGCCGGATGGTTGCCGTGGGCGGCTCTGCTATGCGGATAGCGACCGCGGAATCCGGCGGCGTGACACCTGGGCCTTCCTTAATAACGAGCTGGTCTGCAGACAAATTCCAAACCGGGCTTTCACTGAAAGTCACGATCCCCGGCTGGTACGGTGCAACAGGCGCAGTGCAAGCCGCTAGCGCTAACGCCAGGCCAGAGGCCAGCAATAGCGCTGGTCGTTTGACCAATTCGTCAGGCCGGATCTTCGCTGAAAAGCGCATCAAGGGCTGCATCATCAAACCGCTCCGTTTTTCCGCAGAATTCACATGTGACGTCGATAACACCATCGACCTTGCAGTCTTCTACTTCGCTTCGGGGCAGTCGTGCCAGCAAATCATGGAATTTATTGGGCGGGCATTCACATTCGCCACTGATGGCAGACGGCTCAAAAATCCGCACGCCATCCTCATGGAACAGCTTAAATAGCAAATCTTCTGGCGTGTTAGATTGCGCCAGCATTTCCTCAGACGTTGCCGTGGCGAGCAACGCCATGGCGCGCATATAGCCCTCGTCCTCTTCCCAGGTCTCCGGTGGTGGCCGGAAGGCATCCACGCTGCCGCCTGATACGGCTTCTCCGCCCGTTTCTGGAACCCGTTGAACCAACAGCGCTGCGCCACGCCAGCGGCCATCTTCACCGCGTTCACACGCCAGGCGGAGGCCCGTTGGGATCTGTTCGGATTGCCTGAAATAGTGGTGAACGCTGTCCGCCAGCGTCTCGCCTTCAAGTGCGACAATACCTTGGTAACGCCCCTCGCCGCCGTCCCGTTCAACGGTGAAAGCCAGGTAACCGCCGCCGAACATCCGCGCGACGCTTGGGCTCGCTGGAAGGTCTGCGACTTTGTCGGCATCAAAGCCGACATATCCACGGAGATGACCGCCCGTATCGACATCCGCCACGAGAATCCGCATAGCACCCTCACCCTGAACCTGCAGGGTGAACTTGCCTTCGAACTTCAAGGTCGCAGACAGTGCTGCCGTTAGCGCAATCGCCTGCCCAAGCACGTCAGACGCAGCTTCCGGGTAATCATGACGGCGCAGGATCGCATCAATCGCTGTATCAAGTTTGACAAGCCGGCCGCGCAGACCGCTTTCGACCAGTTGAAACGGCAATACAAAATCGCCGTCGAGCGCCCGCAGGCTACCCATCACAGGGTCCATCATCGTCATGTCTCCAGCACAGCCCTATCGTCGGCGCATTCAGCCAAGGCAATAAGCCAGTATGCCCTTTTTGGAGTGCAAACGGTTCTCTGCCTCATCCCACGCGGCTGATTGCGGGCCGTCAAGCACAGCGTCCGTTACCTCCTGGCCGCGTTTCGCGGGCAGGCAGTGCAGGAAGATCGCCTCAGGCTTCGCTTGTCCCATCAGGGTTTCATCGACACGGAATGGGGCTAGCATGTTGTGCAGCGATGGTTTGTCGGACTCATCGCCCATCGAAACCCATACGTCAGTTACAACAACATCCGCGCTCGCAACGGCTTCTGAGGCATTGTGGGTGACAGAGACCTTGGCGCCCGATTGCTTTGCCCACTCAAGCGCTTTCGCCGCTGGCATGCGTTCTTCTGGGCAAGCAATAGAAAGCTCGAAATCAAATCGGGCAGCAGCGTGCATCCAGGAATGCAGCACGTTATTGCCATCACCCGACCATGCGACCTTGAGGCCGGATAGCTGGCCAAAGCGTTCCTGCATAGTGATCAAGTCCGCCATAAGCTGGCAAGGGTGAGACCAGTCTGACAACAGATTGATCACCGGCACCGTTGCGTGTTTCGCCAATTCATCCAGCTTGGCGTGGTCGCTTGTGCGAAGAGCAATTGCGTCCACATAGCGGGAAAGCACGCGGGCAGTATCGCCCACGGTTTCGCCCCGGCCCAATTGGCTATCGTTTGGGTTCAGGACAACGGTATTGCCGCCCATCTGCTTCACCGCGGTTTCCAGGGAAACGCGGGTGCGGGTGGAGGGTTGTTCGAACATCATCAGCACTGTCTTGCCAGCTAAAGCATTGGCAAGGTCCGCTTCGCCCGATTTAACACGGGCCCCGATCTCCAGCATGTGCTGAAGATCGGGGGCAGTGTAATCGGCCAGATCAAGAAAGTGCTTGAGGCCGGTATCTGTCATGCGGCGGCAGCCATCAATGCAAGTGCTTTGTCGAACGCATCCACAACGTCACCGATCTGCTCTTCCGAGATAATCAGTGGCGGCAAGAAACGTACAACGTTTTCGCCAGCAGGCACCGTGAGCAAGCCTTGCTCACGACACGCCGCCACGACTTCACCGTTCACACCTTTGACCTTGCAACCAAGCATCAGGCCCATGCCGCGCACGTCCTCGATCTGATCTGGACGCGCTTTAGCCAGCGCTTCCAGCTTATCGCGGAACAGTTTGGCCTTGGCGTTGACGCCGTTGAGAACGCCTTCATCCAGCAACACATCAAGCACGGCATTCACAGCAGCAGACGCCAGTGGATTACCGCCAAACGTTGAACCGTGGGTGCCTGCAACCATGCCAGCCGCCGCTTCTTTGGTCGCGAGACATGCGCCGACAGGGAACCCGCCGCCCAAGCCTTTCGCCAAAGACATCACGTCCGGCTGAACATCTGCCCATTCGTACGCGAACAGCTTGCCAGTACGCCCCATACCGCATTGCACTTCATCAACACCCATCAGGATGCCAAATTCGTCACATGCCGCACGAACGCCTTTGATATAGTCGATATCCATCGCACGGATACCGCCTTCACCCTGCACAGGCTCAATGATAACGCCCGCAGTTTCCGCCGTGATGGCGCTGCGGAGTTCATTCAGATTACCAAACGGCACTTGGTCGAACCCGGGTGCGGCCGGGCCAAAGCCAGCCAGATGCGCCGGGTTATTGCCCGCCGCCAAAGTGGCAAGCGTACGCCCGTGGAACGCACCTTGAATCGAAATGACACGATGCTTTTCAGGCGCACCATTATAGGCGTGGAACTTCCGCATAAGCTTGATCTGCGCTTCTAAAGATTCAGCGCCGGAGTTGCAGAAGAACACGAGGTCCGCGAAGCTGTTGGCCGTTAGCCGTTCAGCCGCTTTCATCTGACCAGGAATGTTGTAGAGGTTAGACGTATGCCAAACCTTCTCAATCTGATCCTTCATAGCGGCGACCAAATGCGGATGCGAATGGCCAACGGACGTAACAGCGATGCCCGAACCGCAATCCATGAATCGTCGCCCCGCTGTGTCGAACAGGTAAATGCCCTCTCCCTTCTCGAACGCGATGTCGCGTGCGCCATAGGTCGGCATTACAGTATCGATCACAGCCAGCTCCTGTCATGGATGGGCGGGTCCGTTTCGGTTTCCGAAAACGGAGTCCGCCCGTTGGGAAGGCCGCCTATTAACGAGGCCCCGGGCCAAATGTCAACGGATAGTCGCTTCGGGTGGGTGTTTTGACGAAGGATACACGTGCATTGATGGGCTATGTGCGCTCCGGCCTGGCCTATCTGGATAGATATGGCGGCCCCCGCGCCCGCGTCCTCCGCACACTAGAACGCCGCGCTCGCCGCAAGGAACTCGAAGGCGAGGAAGCGGCTGAAATGGTTGCCGCCGCTATGGCCAAGCTAGATGCATTGGAGGTTATGGATGACCGGGCCTTTGCGGCTGGCAAAGCCGCTGCCCTTCGCCGCAAAGGAACCTCCCGCCGGGCGGCGATGGCGAAACTGCTAAACACCGGCCTAGACCGTGATTTAGCAGCCGAAGCCCTTGCCCACCTTGATTCCGAAGCCGACGACCCCGAGGAAGCCGAACGCACGGCAGCAAAACGCTACGCCCAACGCCGCCGCTTTGGCCCCTTCCGCCAAGACCCAGAAAAGCGGGCGGAACGGCGCGTCAAAGACATAGCAGCCATGGCCCGCGCCGGATTTCCCATGGGCTTGGCCATATTAGTCATCGATGCGGATGATGACCGAATAACCTAGATTTAGAATTCTCGGTGCCCGAACGCCTTCCCCGCTTCCGTGGATTAAGTTAGCGTTTCGGCTAGAACTCAATTTGCTTGAGGGATTGCATCGAAAATGACCGATTTCTATGACCAGCGCGACGCGATGGATGCGGGCGCACGCGAAGCTGCGCTGATGGCGTCGTTGCCGGCGCAGCTATCCTTTGCCAAAGCAACCGCGCCCTACTTCACCAGGTTGCTGGCAGATATCGATCAAGCAGCGATCATCAGCCGTGAAGCTCTAGCGACGCTGCCTGTCACCTATAAAAGCGACCTGGTGGCGGCACAGGCGGCACATCCCCCCTTCGGCGAAATGAGCGCAACAGCGACGGGGGACCTGCTGCACATTTTCCGCTCCCCCGGCCCCATTGCTGAACCCGAAGGCCGGCAAGCTGATTGGTGGCGAGCCGCACGTGCTTTCCATGCAGCCGGTGTGCGCAAAGGCGATATTTGCCATTGCAGCTTCTCCTATCACCTCACACCGGGCGCATGGATCATGGATTCAGCTGCCCGCTCGCTCGGATGCGCCGTCTTCCCAGGCGGTGTTGGCAATACAGATCTGCAAATTGAGGCGATGGCCCACTACAAAGCGACGACATTCTGCGGCACGCCCGATTTCCTGAAGATCATGCTGGAACGCGCGCGGGAGCTTGGGGCTGATGTATCCAGTATCACCAAAGCCATTGTTGGTGGCGGCGCACTGCCGCCCTCCCTCCGCCAGCTTATTCAGGCTGAATTCGCCGTAACGCCA
>Ga0315322_10000807_pt1 | contig 23783 bp, 14 predicted proteins | sample M110021515metaG_FD_203461 | JGI IMG/M metagenome (GOLD analysis project Ga0315322, IMG submission 203461) | Ammonia-oxidizing marine archaeal communities from Monterey Bay, California, United States - M1 100m 21515 | ecosystem: Environmental > Aquatic > Marine > Intertidal zone | place: USA...
GACTGGAAAGAATTTCAGGTTCGTGGAGTTGGTCTCTTTCTGCCAGATCAAGGAGTTCCCCATCAGGAAGCGAACTCCATAGGAAAAACGACAAACGAGAAGCTAGTTCAACATCGCTGATTCGGTAAGACGAACCCTTAGGTTTTAGTGTTCCGGCTGATTCTAATCTCAGTAAGAAATGAGGGCTTGTCAGAATTGCAGCGACGACAGATTCGATACCTGCATCAAAGCCATGCTCATCACTTGTCTCACTGAAGAAAGCCAGTAAGCGTGTCTTGTCCTCAGAGGTGAGGGGGCGGCGGTATGCACGCCGAGCAAGTGACTGAATCACCTTGGTTGCGGCGGCCACCGGGCTCAGCTGCGCGTTGGGCCGCGCGATGAAGATGTGCCTCTGGCTGGGTGTTGGCTTCGCTAAGGGGGGCAGCACGGGCGTGTTTGTATCAGAATACGGTCCTGTGATTGAAACCTCGTAAATCGCAGGGTTCAATCGCGGGTGCCGGTGCAGGTTGTAGTGGACATTCAAAGGTTGTCTGATGCTTTCTTGGAGTGAGCCGCTCTTGCGGCGGAAAGTGGCGCCCAAGTGTCGGGGGCCTGCCGCTACATGAAAACGAGCTCGGAGTAATCCATCGTCAAAATCCGCGAGCGTGCCGCTGGATGGACGCTCAACCTGGAATGTTGCTGCTTGGGCACCGTCAATCAGTACCAGTAGTTCATGCTTGCCCTGCAATCCTTCAACATCGTCGTTGCGGTCACGGGTCAGGCGTACTTGGACTTCATAATCTCCGTCCTGTTGGAAGTGGTGTAAGAAGCGGCCGCCGCCACGAGTTCCCAGCGGAAGGCCAAGGACATGCCTCTCCTGGGTCACATCAGGTTTGATTCGGTATGTCTTCCCTGCTGGGGACTCAACCGGTGAACCAACTGCGACCTGGGCTATGGTGCTTGCTGCGTTCAAGTACCTGCTCACTAATGTGGGTGACAGGCCACGCATCAGGGTGTTGTCGAACCCGTTGCTTGATTCATCTGCGGGCAGAAGTTCAGTGGCATCAATTTGGAGGCCCAGGAGATCACGTATCGAGTTTTGGTACTCTGTACGATTCAGACGCTTGAGCGCCGGAGTGAATCCAGGATTGGGTGATCGACTGGCTGCGGTATCTAAGACGTTGGTGAGGTGAGCGATGGCTGTGGCATGCTCGGTTTCGTTGGGCTTCTCTGCCGCCTGGGGTGGCATCTGGTTTGTGTTGAGTTTTCGAACCACTTGTTCCCAAACGTCACTGTTCTGAGTGATAGGCTGCTCAATGATACTTTCGAGATCAAGGCCGCCTTTGGCGGCGTCCTGATTGTGGCAATCGATGCAGTATCGGCTTGCAAGCTGTTGGTGAGGCGATTCCTCCGCATGGCAAATGTGCATCAAAAAGGCGGTCGGCAACACCAAAAGGTGCCTCAAAAAGTTCAGACGCTGAAATGACGGTTGCGACATTTGTTGGCTGGAAGGTCAGCAGAGGTGATCGGCCTTTGTGTTTGTTTCAGCCGAATGGAAGATAGACGTCAGCGTTAGGGGGGCTATTGAGAGGCAACGAGTGATGCGGTCTCGCTTCTGCAGGGTCTCTTGATCCATTGTAACAATGAGTGCGCTTCGGTTGGAGCGATGACGGGGCACATCACAACGAAACGCATTTTGATGACCGGTTTCAAACCAGCGCTAGCAACTCAGAAACAGCCTGCTTACCGCCTGAATCAAGCGTTCTAATCCTCGTCTTCTGGGAACAAATACCCGTTCTCGAGCTGATCTAATGTCTTATCAAACTGTTCTAGCATGGATTTGTTTGACCTGTTGGTGGGTGTAACAGGTTCGTTCCATTCTGCGAGGCTCGGGATGAAGGTGGGTTTTGCTTGAGATGGTCTCCGGTTGATGGGCGTGAGGGTACACCCAAGTTTTGATGATAAGACGGCTCTCTGCCCTTGGTGCTCGCGATTCCACCGTTGCGTGTAGTGATCAAGTACCGATTGGAAAACAACTTGATTGGGCCCATTGCTCAGGAGGTATCGGTGAACCTTTTTCCAAGTCCAATCCATCGGTAACTCTGGAAAGTGGTTAGAACTCAAAGGGTCTAGTGTTCGCCCTGTGCGTAATTCAACGAGTGACCCATCTTTGAGTGTGGCGTGGAAGATAAATCTGGGATTGTGCGTTGGGGGTTCATAAAACATATGGAACTTTTGCTTCAACATGGTGGCCTCGCCCACATTGTAAAACGCGATTGGCATACATCGATTGGTGGTCGCGCGGCTGAGGTCAATCAAGGCGGCGATGTTCCAGATTGCTACATAAATCAACAAAAGCAATGGGAGTATATGGGAAAGGAGGATGCGTGCGGTGGGGTGCAAGCGATGCGGGGGCGTGCACGTATCCAGCGGTCGAACTCGAGTCGTTTGTAAAGAATTAGTTGCACCGACCAGTGAGATGTTCCACAGAGTACTCGGTAAAAGAGGCAGCCACGCGATCGCGGAGACGACTCCAAACTTTGCAACACTTAGTGAAGCTTCGATACCCATGTGAAAGCTTACCAGCAGAGCAATGGTTGCAAAACGGAAATGACTGTTCGCAATCGGGACAAACAATAAGAAGGGTCCTGCGATTTCTATCCACGGCGTTGCTTGGCTCAATGTATTTGTGATTGCCGGGTACTCAATAAGCCAGCGTCCGAATGGTCGAGAATACACGTCTGAGCGGAGGACGTAATCTAACGCTGATCCGTTGAGCCACGTGTCGTTCAGCTTTGCCAATCCGGCTGACCAGTACATCATGCACAGTTGCATGATCAGGCACGCGGTGCCTGCTGTGAATACCCATTTCTCTGAAGCAGAGGCATCCGCATCACTCGCTCGTTTTGATCTGTTGCGGACAGCGTCGAGCGACCATGTTCTTTCGAGTGGGGTGAAAATGGACCACAACAGCATCATTCGTAATAGCGAGTCGCCACTGATTAAAACTAGAGGGTTCCGGATGTGGAAGGAGACAAGAAGCAGCCAGCAAAGAACCGTTGCTGGCTTGGTGTACCATCCTAGACCCAGTGAGATTGTAGAGGCAGCCAAAATCAGTAACAGAAGTTTTGTGTACCAGAGAGAATCAGTCAGGTAGGTGAGTGAAAAGGGGTAGGGTGATAATTGCCTTGACTCCAGAGCATCAAGAAAACCATCCGTCGAAAAGAGCTGCTCGGCATGCAGAAACCAGTCGCCCACATCAAATAAGATGAGTCCGGAGATGGCAACGCGGAAAATGGCCAATGAGCGAACATCGCAACCTAGGACTGTTCGAAGTGGATACGTCACGAGATCCGCGGGCCTAATCAATGAGTGTTGATGGAAACCATCTTTCTCGAACTGGCTGGTTCATGAGGGTGGTGGAAATGTAACGTGCCTTGGACTTCAGTTGCAGGCCAGTGTCGGGATTTGCCGGCGGGAAATTGCTTTTGGGTTCGATTCGCAAACACAAGGTTACCGCGTCGGTAAAAGGAGAGCACCGTTCATTTTGCAGCAAGTCTGGTATTTGACAGCAACTTGAGAAGCACCGTTGGTTTGCGGGCAACCGAAGCAGGCCCACGCCGTTCTGCTTTGATGTATGCATTGGCAGTTCCGTTTGCGGATCTCAGAAGAAAAGGGCATTGATAGCATGCCATGTTGGGGTACTCTTCAGTTAGCAAGGCACCAGCAAATGGTAAATTTTACGCAGAGTTCCTGGATTCACCGAGGCTCGGTTGAAGAACTAAATGTGAGGCAAAAAGGTCTTCGTTTCGTAAGTAAGGAAGGGGAACAATTCAGCAAGATGGCAGATGGGGAACGATGAGTAAAAGGTGTGTTTTTACGAAGTCGAGATGAAGATGCCGTCAGTCAAAGAAGGGTGGACCTGCAGGGCTTTGCTGGCAATTGCCGTGATGTTGGCTGAGTGGGCCGTTAGGTTCGCTGGTCAAGTTTTTTCAAGATGGACGAAAAGATTACTTTTCAGGGGTAATTTGAGATTCACCGGCAGTTAATCAGAACATGGTGGTCAGTCAACATTTGAGCCGAAGGGAGTCGGTCTCCTGGTATGCATACAGCGATGAAGCATTTAGCGATTTTCATCATTCCCGCCTTGCTTTGGGTATGGGTTGCGGGCTGCGCTAAGAGCCGTCAGCAGTATCAGCAATCCGCGGATCGGGAGGTGTACTCGGCGATCGCTCAACGAAATGGCGACGCTCGTTGGCACACAGCAAGTTATGGGATTCGGATGAATCCTGAGAGCCGTTACTTTGATCCGTATAACCAAAACTGCCCACCCAGTCCCGAGGATGATCCTACGTCTCACAGGTACATGCACTGTGTTGATGGCATGAAGGGATGGGAGCACTGGGGTGAGTATGGTACGCGTTCAAGCTTGGACAATCCGGGCTGGGAATCGACGCTTGGAGAGTTCGGCACATTGAACGATCAGGGAGATTACGTATTGGATCTCGACTCGGCTGTCGAGTTGGCCTATTTGCATTCACCGTTGAATCAGACCCAACTGGAAACTCTTTATCTGTCGGCATTGGATGTGACGCGCGAACGATTCAAACTCGATACGCAGTTTTTTGGCGGCCTTGGAATTTTCTACCGTCACAATGGCAATGTGGTGCCCGCTGCGATCCAGTTTGATGGTATTTCCGGTGACTACATCATCACTGAGCCATTTCAAGGAATTGAGGGAAATCGTTTGACGATCGGTACAGGGAATTCTCCAGTTGAAATGCGTCGCAAGTATGCTACCGCGGGGGAGCTGTTAGTTGGTTTTGCGAATTCCTTTGTCGTCGAATTTACGGGTGAGGATGTCGGGTTGGCGAATTCAATCGCCAATTTTACGTTCATCCAACCTTTACTGCGGGGAGCCGGACGGGATATCGCGCTCGAGCAATTGACATTTTCGGAGCGAAACCTGTTAGCCAACTTGCGAGCGTACAGCCAGTACCGGCAAGGGTTTTACACCTTAGTTGCGGTGGGCGATTTGGGTGTCAGCGGGCCTGTTCGCAATTCCCGTAATACGAATCTCACCATCTTTTCCGGGCTGGGTGGTGTTGATGGTTTCGTTGGTCTGCTTCAGAGGCAGCAGCAAATTCGCAACGCGGAAGATAATCTTGAGTTGCAAACGCGAAGTCTGCGGCGTCTGGAAGCTTTTTTGAACGCAGGTTTAATTGACCTCGTTCAGGTTGAGCAGTTTCGGCAAAACATTGAATCGGAGCGGGCTGCGTTGCTACTGTCCAAGAATAATTACTTGCGGACCTTTGATAACTACAAGACGAATACCCTTGGCTTACCCCCGGATACGCCGCTTGGTCTTGATGACACGTTGATTCGTAAGTTCAAGCTCGTTGCTGATGAAGCGGTAGCAGTTCAAGATCAAATCGCAGACCAGCAGGTTTTGATGGGTGAACTTGACGATGCGGTTGGGCTTGATGAGCTTGAGCTTGTCGTTGAACGAATCGAAGCAATCTCATCGCAATTAGGGGAGCTAATTGAGGTGGCCTTGGCAGACATTGATCAGATGGATCTGGATCTGCCAAAACGCTTGCGTTTCATGGATGATGGACAACGCGCGCAGCTCATGCTTGAGGTAGCATCGCTCAAGAAAGATGCATTAAGGTTGGAGAGCGATTTTTTGGCAGTCAGCGAATCAATCGCAGCACTGTCAAACCCAACAGTGCTTGAAGACGAGCAAGACGCACGGTTGTTACGCCAGCGGGCAACTGACACCATGGCTGATTTGAGGCGAGCGGCCCAAAATGCAATTTTAGTGCAGGCAAAAGCGCGGCTTGAGAGTGTTTCAATCGAGCCGATTGAGATGGGTGCGGATGCCGCGATGCGGATTGCCTTAGCCAACAGGCTTGACTTCATGAACGGTCGTGCGGCTTTGGTTGACAGTTGGAGGTTGATCGCCGTCAGTGCAGATGCGTTGCAGTCGGCTCTCAATATTACAAGTTCCGGGACCGTGCTTACCGACCGCAATGATCCATTGGCATTTCGTGCGTCGACTGCCAATTTGCGACTTGGTTTGGAGTTCGATGCACCATTCACGCGTTTGATTGAAAGAAATGCCTATCGCGAAGCGCTGATCAACTACCAACGGAACCGACGCGCATTTATACAGTCGCACGATGCTTTGCAGGTAGATCTGAGAGTTATCCTGAGGCAGATCAAGCAGCTTGAGGAGAGTTTGGAGATTCAACGACGATCGGTTGCGATTGCAATTCGACGCGTTGATCTGACTCAAGCTCAACTGGAGGCTCCAGGTGCGCCTGCCCAACCAGGTCGGCGACCGCCGCAATTGGGACCGACTGCGGCAATCAATCTTATCTCTGCTCAAGCGTCATTGCGCGATACGCAAAATCGGCTGCTTGCAACTTGGCTCAGCTATTACGCCGCTAAAATGCGTCTTGCACGTGAATTGGGGGTAATGAACTTGGATGCCCAAGGGTGTTGGCTAGAACAGCCTTTGCCCACGTCTGAGCTAAACATTCCACCGGACATCCAAGGGGAATCCGGACTGATCGACTCAGATTCCATAAATCAATTTGATGGTGATTTGGAATTGCTGCCTCCAGTTGTGTCAGACGAAGTCGTGGATTTTGTTGATGCTTTGCCTGAGGATTTCCAACTGCCGGTTCCAGATATTGACCAAGCTAACGGAAGTGACGTGCAGGGTGGCGTCGAGAACGCGGCTTTGGCGGACTAGCTTTTTACCCATAAAGACCTGAACAAAGCATCGTAATTTGATCGACACGAGAAAGGCGAAGTTCGTAGGTGAGGCGTTGCGGTGGTGTTTGACGCTCGTTGTCGTCTGATGGGGATTGAATCGTAACGTATCAAGTGAATCATCATGAGTGATGTAGCTAGTTGTATTCGGTAAACTGTGGACTGACTATATTTACGCATGGCTTCCATCAAATGCGTGAAGCGAGTGGAATATGATTTGGGGAATTCGTTAAGTTGGACCGCGAACAGTAGGTGCTTTAAGTTTTGTTGCCATTTTCGTGCTCGCGTTCCAGGTAGGAACGAATGGCAGTTGTTTCAACGTTATTAGCAATCAGTGTGTTTTTAAATGTCCGGTGAAATGCAGACCCAGACGCACAGTACCACCAAGCGGGGTGGGCGATTTCGACCAAGATACCTGGGGTGGCTCAGTCTTGTTGGCTTGATTGCCTTGGTACTGTTCGTGAGCGCAAATGGAAGTGATGCGTGGATGCCAAATATGTTCTCGGGTACGCCGCCCAATCACCTCACACATACGATAGAAAGAAAGTCGCTAGAAGTAACCATTACTGAACAAGGCACCGTTCAAAGCTCGGAGAACACGGAAATCAAGTGTCGGGTTCGAGGCTTTAGCACGGTCACCTACATCATTGATGCCGGTACTGATGTCAAAGAGGGTGATGTTTTGGTGCAACTGGACACCAAACGCGTCGAAGATGCGATTAGTAAGCACACCACAGAATCACATACCGCTCGTGCGACACTTGAGGGATCGATCGCTAATCTTAACGAATGTCTATTGGCCGAGGATGCGTATTTCGAGGGAGAGTATAAGACGCGTGTTCAGAGTCTCCAAAGTCAGCTCAAGGTTGCTCGTAATAACCTTGAAACCGCGGAAATGCATCTGAAAAAGTCACGTTCAATGTTCAATCAGGGTTTCGTGACTTTGTTGGAGGTTGAAAGTAATGAATTCACGGTCACACGCGCCAAGCTTGAGCTGGAGGTGGTCGAAACGAATCTGAGTGTGCTCGAAAAATACACAAAGAACATGCGTCTGGAAACGATCCGCGGAAATTTGGCTGCCGCAAAGTCAAAGAAGGAGGCGGATGAGTCGGGGCTTGCAATGGACGAGGGACGTCGCGATCGTGCGAAGAAAGAGCTTGAGCTTTGCGTGATCAAGGCTACGAAGCCAGGCTTGGTGATTTATCCCTCATCAGCAGCGTGGAAGGATACTCCTGACGTCACGGTCGGCGCGGGGGTGCGACGAGACCAGACTCTGTTATTGATGCCAAACCTATCCAAAATGCAAGTGAAGGTTGGAGTCCATGAGTCAATCATTGCGAGAGTACACGTGGGGATGGATGCCAATGTCACGTTGGCCAATCGTGTGTTGAAGGGCAAGGTAACTTCTGTGGCGTCAGTCGCCCGACCCGCTGGATGGTGGACCGGGAATGTGGTTAAGTACGACGTGATTATTGATGTACCACCGTTGGAGGATCTGAAGCCCGGCATGACCGCAGAGGTTGATCTATTGCTTGCTACTTACGAAGACGCGTTGGTGATTCCTGTCGCGTCAGTCACGCAGACCGATGTGGGCTGTTTCTGTTGGGTGAAGCGTGGTGATGGTTACGTGAGAAACCCAATCCTGTTAGGCGATGGCAATGAAATCTTTTTGGTCGTTGAGCAGGGTCTGGAAGCAGGTGACGAGGTGGCGTTGTCCCCTCAGGCAATTGTTGCTGACTTGGGATTGGAATCGGTGGAGTCTGGATCCGAGCAGGCAACCAATGGTGATGCGGGGGCCCAGGACAGTGGACCCTCCCGAGCAGATTCGAGAGGTCAATGACAATGGCTGATGACAGCAAGAAAACTCGATCGATTGTTCTCAAATTAGTGTTCCTAGTCGCTCTTTTAGGAATCATCGCAATTGGAATCCGTACGTTCTCAGAGGCGAGTTCCTCTGTAAGGGTATCTTATGCTGACGTTCTCACACACACGGTCGGTCGACAGGATTTGACTGTTTCTATCACGGAGCAGGGCACGTTGGAGAGCCGTGAAAATGTGGAAGTTAAATGTAAGGTGCGCGGAGAGAATACTGTCATATGGGTGGTTGAGAACGGTTCGGAGGTGAAGAAGGGGGATGTGCTTGTAAAACTAGACACGTTGGTGATTGAGGATACGATCAACGAGCGTTCGAAATACGCGTTGTGGTCGCTCTCTGGTGCCGAGTCTACGCGTGCAAATGCGAAACGAGCCGCGTTGGCGATCAAGGAGTATGAGGAAGGGCGATTCGTGGTTCAATTGAAAACATTGGAAAAGGATCTTGCCATTGCTGAGTCCAATTTGCGAGTTGCTCAAAATAAGGTCCGATACGCAAAGCAAATGTTTGAACGAGGTTATGCGCCCCAGGTGGAACTTGATGAAATGGTGCTGGCTGTCACGAGAGCCGAGAACGATGTAAACGATGCAAGAGAAGCAATTCGGGTGCTCAAGGCGTACACTAAGCCTACTCAGCTGGTTCAGCTAACCGGTGCGTTGAAGGCGGCAGAGGCGAATCGGGACTCTCTCAATGAGCGTGCGAAAATGGATGGTACCCGACGCGATCTCGCTCTCGCTGAAAAGGAGCTATGCACCATTTTGGCGCCCAAGAGTGGGATGGTGATCTACCCATCCGCGCAGAGTTGGGAAAAGACCCCTGATATCGAAGAAGGTGCGACCGTACACCGTGATCAGAAACTGCTGTTGATGCCGGACTTGAAACACATGCAGGTCAAAGTGGGTATTCACGAGTCAATGATCGAGCGAGTTTCACTTGGGATGCGTGCGAAGATCACGCTTCCCGAACAGCAGCTTGAGGGTGATGTATCGGACATAGCCGCGATTGCGGAGCCCGCAAGCTGGTGGACAGGCAATTTAGTCAAATATGAAACCATTGTGCAGCTGCCCGACATACAAGGCTTGCGTCCTGGCATGAGTGCAGAAGTAGAAGTCTTTCTGGCGGAGTATGAGAATGTCATGACTGTTCCAGTGACGGCAGTGGTCGAGTCTGTTGAGGGCACGCTCTGTTGGGTATGCTTGGCATCCGGGGAAATCGAACGCCGAACACTTGTACTTGGTGACAGCGACGACGTGATGATCATTGTCGAATCTGGGGTCGAAGTTGGCGAGAAGGTTGTGCTGAACCCGCGCGGTGCCGTGCAGGATGCAAGGGACGTCAGTTTGAAGCCGGTAAGCGATGAAGCCGAATCCGATCAAGAAAATAGAACGGACGGAATCCCAATGAAAAACACGGAACAGAAATCTAGTGATGCGGATCAGAAGAACCAAAGGCCAAGGTAACCGAGAAGGTGTGGGTGGAAGTACTGGTCCGCGATGGAAACGGGCACGAAAGAAATACGATGACGTGTTAGAAAAGAAGAATGAACTTCGGCTCGAATCATGCGTTGAGTTCTCCTCACTCATGAGCCGAAATAGGATGCGCTTTTTCTGCTCATCCCAACGGTAGATGCCGGGGAGAATTGCAGCCAGGTTGTTGTTCCTGTCGTGACAACATCATTCATAAGAAGGGTTTATTTGTTTTGGTTAGGTCGCGTTGGTTTCATACGCTGGAATTAGGTCTCAAAAGCCTTTTGCTGCAACGAATGCGTGCTGGGCTAGCTGCGCTCGGTATCTTCATTGGTACTACAACAGTGATCTGGCTTGTGGCCATGGGCGAGGGGGTCAGCTATCAGGCCCAGCAGCAGATTCTCGAACTGGGTGCCAACAATATTATTGTGAGGACGGTTGAGCCCAACGTGAAAAGTGAGAACGCTAATTCGCGAATAAAGAATTACGGGTTAAAACGCAAAGACTTTGAACGCATTGTTCAGATTGTGCCCGGAATTCGTGCTGCCATTCCGATGAGGGAACTGAAGTTTGAGTTGCGGCGAGATAATCTGACGACGGATGCAAAGTTGGTCGGGTGTGTCAACGAACACCTTGAGCTGAACCAACTTCAGATCGCTCGAGGCCGTTGGTTAACGAGCCGAGACAATGGCAGGAAAGTGATTGTTCTTGCACACAATACCGCCAAAAAATTGTTCCCGTATGAAAATCCTATTGGCAAGACCATTTGGGTCGGCAGCGAATTTTATGTGGTGGTCGGGCAAACTTTCCAACGGACAGCGTCAGCTGCGATCGGCGGAAGTCTGGATTCGAGAGATTACAATCTCGATGCTTACATTCCGCTCAGTACCATGCGCTCGCGTGTGGGTGATCTGGTGATGCGGCGTGTTGCTGGCGGGCAACATGCGGGTGAACAGGTTGAACTCAGCCAAATCACGGTCACGCTTGACTCGACAGAGCAAATTGATGAGACGTCTGCTGTGATCCAGTCGATGTTGGAGACGTACCATGCAGAAGAAGACTACGCAGTGGTGGTGCCCAAGGAACTGTTGCGGCAGGCTGAACGCACGAGGGCGATGTTCAACTTGCTGCTGATCGTGATTGCCGGTATTTCTTTGTTAGTGGGTGGGATTGGCATCATGAACATCATGCTTGCCACCGTGACCGAACGAACGCGGGAGATCGGGATTCGAAGGGCGATCGGCGCGAAGCAAAGTGACATTACCAAACAGTTTCTTGTTGAGACCCTATTGTTGACAGGAACCGGGGGCATCCTTGGCGTGCTCTTTGGGCTTTTATGCGGACCGGTGTTTCGAATGACGAGGGACATTATCGAGGCAATTGACCCGGAGGTGTTGCCACCGGTCGTGGCGACGCTTGAGCCACGGATCGCACTCTGGTCGGTGTTGTTCTCGCTGGTGATTTCCGTCGGAGCAGGTTTGGGGTTCGGTATCTATCCGGCAAGAAAAGCGGCACAGATGAATCCAATTGAGGCCTTGAGGCATGAGTGAATGAGAGGAAAACCGTCTCGGACGGGCTACTTTTAACTTTTGAAGAACACCTCCCTCCCGCGTGGCATCGTGCGAAGGTAGGCTCTAGCCATCTGTGTCGACTGTGACGCGTTTTTTGCTCATATCCCTCTGAGTCTTTTGCCATGACAACTCAAGCCGCAATTCATTCGTCAGCCAAACTCAGTGATACCGTTATTGCCAGTTACATTAGCGACTTGGAAGACGCGGACCTGTTGACCCGGCCAGGTTCAGGATGCAATCACCTAGCATGGCAACTGGGGCATCTGATTTCATCAGAAGTGCAGTTGCTACAGAGTATCGCACCTGGCATAGGGGTTGTATTGCCGGATGGGTTCAGCGAGGACCACGCCAAGGCAGCAAATGGTGTCGATGATGCAAAGGCGTTTCGAACAAAGCAGGAATATCTGGATCTTTACACTGAAGTGCGGCAAGCGTCAGGTGCTGCACTGAATAACGCTACAGCAGCGGAGTTGGATGAAGACGCACCTGAGGCGTTCCGTGCGTTCTGCCCGACAGTGTTGGATATGTACGTTCTCATTGCGGCACATCCAATGATGCACGCTGGGCAGTTTGCAGTGGTTCGCAGGCAGTTGGGAAAGCCAGTGCTAATGTAATGCCGTGTTGCAGTGCATGACGGAAACTGCAAAACGCGTTTGTCGCTTTCGAGCAAGGCGGGCCGACCATTGAACTGAGCCTGGGCAGGGAGCGGCCTGAATTCAAAGCACCACTCGCAACGTGTTGTTGAGAGTTGCAGGTTAGAAAATCGTACTAGTTCTTTGCGTTTGCAATGAGTTGATCAATTTCAAGGACGTGACCGTGAGGGACGCGGCTTCTTTGGTATTTGTTCCAGATGACCTCTCTGAGTGACTCAAGATCTTCGAGCGTGATTTTTGGAAACTTAGTCCATTCCATTTCTGATTTGAGCCGCGATTGAAGTTGCCACTTGCCTGCGTGACGCGTAGCAGTCACCAGGCGAACCTCACCTTCTTCGGTTCTTTCACGCCATTCGTGTTTTTTCATGAGTCTTTCAGTCTCGTGGGCCTTGTTGAACAAACCACGGATTTCGGGGTAATGGTAAAGCAGATGAAAAACATATTGTCATGTATTCACTGCGATAAGCATCTGAATGCCTTCAGGGTAGCCTCGTGAAACACTCCCTCGCGCTGATGAAATGGCTTCGCTGCACGCATTGTAGTCAGGAGAACGCGTTTTGAATGTGGGGGAGGGCTGATCATTGATTACCCGCATTTTTCAGCTGTTCGAGAGGGGATAACGTTCACCGCCGGGGTCGAAGTGCGATCGCGAGGATTACATGCTGTGAAAATCAAGCGATAATCTCTTTGACCACCCGTCCGTGAACGTCCGTGAGGCGGAAGTCGCGTCCGCTGTAGCGATAGGTTAGATCCTCGTGGTTCAGTCCCATCAGGTGGAGGATGGTGGCGTGTAGATCATGTACATGAACTTTGTTTTCTTGTGCTGCAAAGCCGAATTCATCGGTTGCTCCGTAAGCCATACCACCTTTGACGCCGCCTCCTGCCAGCCAAACGGAGAAGCCGTGGTTGTTGTGGTCCCTTCCGCTGCCGCCTTCTGAAACCGGCGTGCGGCCGAATTCACCACCCCACAAAATCAGGGTGTCTTCCAATAAGCCGCGCGACTTGAGATCCCGGAGAAGTGCGGCAATGGGTTTGTCGCTGTTTAGCCCTTTTGAACGGTGACCGCTTTCGATATTCCCATGGTCATCCCAGGGTTGGCCGCCGCCATAGAAAACTTGCACCATCCGCACTCCCCGTTCGACCAGTCTTCGTGCAACAAGGCAAGCGTTACCAAATTGCCCGTTTCCATAATCGTCGCGAGTGGTCTTGGTTTCGCGGTCGAGGTCGAACGCTTCCTGTGCCTCGGTCTGCATCCGGTAGGCCATCTCTAGAGATTCAATTCGAGCCTCAAGTTGGTTGTCGCTCGTTCGTTCTTGCAGGTGTTTGCGATTCAACTGGGTCATTAAATCGAGTTGTTGCCGCTGACTTTTGCGATCGAGATGGCGGTTGTTGATGTGTGGAATGACTCGAGTTGGATCCATGTTGCTGTTGTTGATGTGGCATCCCTGGTAGACGCCGGGTAGGAAACTGTTGCTCCACAGTTGGGGTCCGACAACGGGTTTGCCGGGGCACAGCACTACGAATCCCGGTAAGTTTTGATTTTCGTTTCCGAGTCCATAACACAGCCAGGAACCCATGCTGGGGCGAGTGGGCTGGGTGATCCCTGAATTCATCATGAGCAGCGACGGTTCGTGATTGGGGACGTCTGTGTGCATTGAACGGATGACGCAGACGTCGTCGATGCATTTGCCCACCTCCGGGAATATCTCGCTTACCGGTAAGCCGGATTCGCCAAAACGCCTGAATTTGAACGGGGACTTCAGCAGCCCGCCTGTTCCGCGTTCGGTTTTCAGGTCGGCACCCGGCGGGCGTTTACCGTGGTGCTTTTCGAGTATCGGCTTGGGGTCAAACGTATCCACCTGCGAAGGTCCACCATTCATGAACAGATGGATGATGCGTTTCGCCTTGGGAACGAAGTGTGGGTTCTTGAGTGCGAGTGCACTGCCTTGAGGCGAAGCAATGGAAGCTGATGATCTATTGCCTGAGAGCAGGCCCGCGTCATGAAGCAAGCCGGCAAGTCCGAGCGTGCCCATTCCGGTACCGATTTTGGAAAGCAGTTGCCTACGGCTGATGTTGGGAAGGTGTGTCATTTTAATCGATATATAAGAATTCGTTGGAGCCTAGTAACGCTTGAGCGTATTGCTCCCAACGCGTCATCTTCGCTGTTTTTTCGTTAGTTTGAGACAAGAATTCGTTTGCTAAGGCAATCTCCGCGTCATCCGCGTTTCGCCCAAACAGCAACTGGTATGCACTGTTCACTTTTGATGTGATGTCATCTGCGTCGTCATTTGGCAAACGCGCGGCGAGCGCTTTGGATTGCTTGATAAAGAACTCGCTATTCAATACAAACAGTTGTTGTTGGGGAACCGTGGTTTCCGTTCTGGTGGCGCTGGTGACATTCGCATCGGGAAAGTCAAACAGTCGAAGTAAGCCGTTCAGATCATGCCGGCTCACTGCGCCATAAACAGTACGGCGGTTGTTGTTCGCATCATCGAGATTCACGGTGGGCCCGCCGGTGGTTTTGTCAAGCGTGCCCGATACGGATAACAAAGCGTCCCGCCATGATTCTACTTCGAGACGGCGGCGATTCATCCGCCAAAGCAAGCGATTGTCGGGATCAACTTGGTTTCCCGTAGTGTTGTGGTTGCTTGATAGCTGGTAGACCGCTGACAGCATGATTTGGCGGTGTAGCCATTTGAGTGACCATCCGCATTCCATGAATTGAACGGCAAGTGAATCGAGCAGTTGTGGATGCGAAGGCGGCTCTCCTTGGGTGCCGAAGTTGCTGGGCGTGGCCACCAATCCTCTGCCAAAGTGATGCTGCCAAACACGATTGACAATGACTCGTGCGGTGAGAGGGTTGTTGCGGGAAGCGATATCATTAGCCAATGCGAGACGCCCACTTCCTTCGTTGTAGTTCGTGCGTTCGAGGCCAGCGAGGATGCGTAAGAAGCGGCGCGGTGCCTCTTCTCCCTGTCGGGCCGGATCTCCACGAACATAAACGTTCAGATTGTTCGTCCCAGAGTCCTGAACAATATGTGCCATAGGCAAAGGACTCGGTAACGCCTCCTTTGCAACGGTGATCTCGTTCTCCAAAGCTTCGAGTTCGATCGTCTGCGTGGCGTTTAGGCGGGCACCCAACTCTTTGTCATTGAGCGCGAATAGCCCGGATGAGGAGAATACTCGTTTGACGAGTTCTTTGCGTGCGCGACGTTCGGGCGATTCCTTTTTAGGAGACAAGTCAGATGGCACGTGTGTGTAGATGCGGAATTCAATGCTGCCGTCACCACTTCCATCGAGACCTCCCTCTGCCCGGAATTTGGTAACTCCATGCGGTAATTCGTATTCGATCACGGAGAGAGCGTGGGTTCCGATCCCCACTGGATACTTTTTGCCAGCGACTGACAGAGGTTGGCCTGCGGAATTCAGGTTTTTACGGACGGAACTGTGTTCGGTTGTTGCACTTTTCCATGTCAGGTCAAGTAATGATGTTTCACCGGCGTCGCTAACGAGACGCGGGTTGATCCAGTCACCCCAGTCTGAGCTAATCCCATCCCCTGCATCTGTGATGACGAGGAACAGACGCTTTGTACCTTCAAGATCAACTTCAATGTTGATGAGTGGCCGGGACCTATCGACCCGTTGACTAGTGAAGGCTGCCGTTCCAGTTTCCTGAGGCAGTTTTCCATCCCGCTCGTCCAGGCAATAGTTGAGGTGAGTTTCAAATGTCTTTGCAGCGGCTTTTGCCTCGGCGGATACAATTTCTGATTTGCCATCTGCTTCGGGCAGCGTCTTCCATGCTTTGAGGGACGTGACAGATTCAAGATATTTGTTGTTGGGTGCTAGGAATTTATTCCAACGGTCAATCCAGTCTTTATGTAGTCCAAGCTCGTCAGCCAGTGTTTCGAGTTTCGCCTGTTTATCAGCTGCCTTCCGCTGTCGGTATTGCCAAACCGCAGACATATATTGAGTGATTGCACCGCGTTGCTGCTCAGCGATTTCGCTTTTACGTTGGTTCCGGTAGTTTTTCGCTTCGCCTTGTTTCTGTTTGATGACGCTCTCTGCAGCCTTAAACGTGTCAACGAGTTCTTTTGGGGCCAGAGGTTTATCCACCATCCTTGTATTATGAAACACACCCGCCAACGAGTAGTAGTCCTGCGTTGGGATGGGATCGAATTTGTGGTCGTGGCAACGCGCGCAACTGACGGTAAGTCCGAGCAGGCCCCGTGTAACTGTATCAATCCGGTCATCCAGTTCGTCTGCTTGCGCTTGCGCTTTATCTGAGTTCTTGTAGTAAATTGCACCGAGCCCCAGGATGCCAAGACCGGCCAAACGCTCTCTTGGCGATGTCTCTGTGTCCTCCAGCAAATCACCTGCCAGCTGTCGCTTGATGAATTCGTCATAGGGCATGTCCCGGTTCAGGGCATTGATGACCCAGTCGCGGTACTCATGGGCATGAGCACGTCGTCGCACTCCAAATGTGTGCGCTTGATCCTCGGCGTAGCGGGCTACATCTAGCCAGTGTCGGCCCCAACGCTCGCCGTAATGTGTTGAAGAAAGTAAACGGTCGATCAAGCTTGCATACGCGTCGGTGGGATTGGTGAGACGCAAGTCCGTCAGAAAGTTCTGTGTTTCTTCAGGGGTTGGTGGTAGGCCGGTCAAGTCAAACGTAGCACGGCGAAGTAGATGACGGGCTGAAGCTTGCTCGACCGGTTGTAGCCCTTCTAGTTCCAGACGCCGCATGATGAAACGATCAATGTCATTCTTTGCCCAAGATGAATTTGCGTTGGCGGGCGGCATGGCAGCCGTCGGCGGTTTGAAAGACCAGAAGTCTTTACTCTTTTCAAAGTCAATGGTCGGTCGAGCAGCGGTTTCGTCTCCGGCTCGTGGGTCAAACGCGCCTCGTTTTATCCAAGCTGTGAAGTTATCGATCACTTTTTGCGGTAACTTACCCGAAGGGGGCATCTGGAAAGCTTCGTGCGTTAATGCACCCAGTAAGAGACTGTCCTGCGGAAACTCTGGTTGCACCGCGGCACCACTGTCGCCGCCATTTAAAAGTCCTTGGCGGCTGTCCAGCAGCAGGCCGCCCTTTAATTTGTTGGTCGTTTTTGCTTCGGCTGAATGGCATGAGTAGCAATGCTCGACGAGCACGGGCCTGATCTTAGCCTCGAAAAACTCGAGTTCTGCGGCGTTATCTGCGCGCGTGACGGAGGTCCAGGATGAAGACAAGCTCAGGACTGCAAGTATCGTGCACAGGGTTCGGGTGCGGAGAGAAACCACGGTGTCAGTCTCCATAAGGGCGGGGGGGCATGGAAGGGAGAGGGCGGGAGTAAGACAGGTGAGCAAGCTCGCTTATCTAATATACACATGAAGTACCGGCAGCTGACAGATCAGTGGAAGCTCATTAATGCCTCATGTTTTTTGGTTTTGGCCGCTTTTGGTTTATGTTTCCGCATGCGTGGCTCGGACGGTGCATCTTTGCTGGCTCATCGAAATGTCGCGTTCCCTCTTGCGTGGACCCACAAATCTGGTCGTGCGGGTGCGCGGAATCTTCCAAATGATTTCAAGCGGCGAGGTTGATCCAAATGCATGGCCTTGGACTGCCTTGGGTAACTGATACTGGCGTCTGAAGAACCATTCAATGTTCCTCGAGGGAGCACCCATCAACGGTGCCTGCGTCAGTGCTGCGCCGACCACCCGATCTGACGCCCACTGAGCCACGCACAACATCAGCGATCACATTGATGAAAAGGCGCAACGGAACGAAACTGTTACCTGAATGGCGAGACCTTCCCGTGTCAGGTACCAACCTGAAGGAAGACACGGCTCGTATCAAAACCACGAAAGAGAAAGCACGCGTTCTGAGAGTCCAATATCTCCAGTGTTTCCCTTTCGCCACTCAACGAGTGGACCGATTTCTTGAAAAAAAGGTGGGACAGAAAACTGCTTCGCAAGCAGGTAATCGTGCAAAGCAGAGTCTGTTTTCACAAAGCACTCGAGACGTTGATCAGCGAGCCCGTCAATCGTTGTTTCCAGCAGCGGAGCTAGATCTTGCATCGAATGTCCATTCACGGCGTCGAGGCAGACTGCATTACCACGCCGCTCTCGTGCACAGAGTGACGCGACCAATTTGCCACCCATTTTGCGTCCGTAGAATTGTGCAGTGGGTTGTTGCAGCAAAGTGTTCACCCAATCGACTCTTGCAAGTCCGAAAACGTCACGATCCAGTTCCACCAGTTGATCCTGGTCTGCCAATCCAAGCCGAAGGGATTCGAGTTCGGGCAGGCTGTGCTCCGCCGACTGGGCATCGCGAGCCAATAGGGTAAAAGACTGTCCCTGTGTGTAGCGCATCAGTTTGAACATTCGGTACGAGTCGTTGGTGGAGTGTGCTACCCAGCCACCCATGCCCTTGCGTTTCATTTCCCGGGATACTTTCATGTAAAGCTTGATTGCAATTCGAGAGACGCGTGCTTTGGGATCCACGATCATCATGTCGAGATAGCCGATGTTCCCAAAGTGATGCGTCGCGAAGAAGCCAAGCAGGTGTTCTGGTGAACGGGCAACGAAGGCGGTTGCGTGGGGTTGAGCATGAGAAACTTCCAAGTCCGCGCGTATGAACGGCCATTGCTCTAGCTCAAACAGGCCGTTAATGCCTTCATAATCCCGTTCCATATCCAGAGGCATTACTTCGAACGAACCGGTGTAGTTTGAGATCGGTAGCATCGGCTTGTTTCTGCTCTATAGGGGTTCCGTGTCGATAATCGAATTCTGCCGAACATAGGGCGTCAAGCTTGCGAATTCCTTAAGGTGTGACTGAAGGAACTGACGCATCTTGGCAACCATCGGCTCGTAATCTGCCGCCGACTGTTCCTGCACCGGAACCTGAACTCCCACGTCATGTTCTGATGCAGACATGATTGCGTGCAGTTCTCGCTGAATGATCTGATACCTCTCGTCCAAAATTCCCCAAACATTGGTATCTGCCATTGAGTAGTCATCGCCTTGATGCTCGACAAAGTGTTTGCGGGCATCAATTTCTTGAAACCGTTGCACCAGTTCAAGCGCTTTCGGATGATTAAATGACATATATACCAGTTGATTATCGCGTTCCAAGGCGTCATGGAGTTGGTGCGTATACTCGTCATAATCAGCGAACGCGGAAACCATTTGATCCGGTTCATCGAGCGTCCGAATGGTGGCGTCAACTGCGCGGAACGCCATGGCACTTCCAGCAGTCAGCCCGGGAGAAATCAGTGGGTCGACAAAAAACGCAGCATCGCCAACGAGCAACCAGCCATCGCCTGCGACCTGCCGGGCATGTCGGCGAAAACCGGCTCGTGACGAGAAGGATGTGTCGGGTTCATAATGTCCGGTGAGTAGTTCGGCGCCCGAGAGTAAATGATCGATGGCAGGATAACGCTGTCGGTAAATTTCGAAAGCTTCCCTCGGATCATTCCTCAGATGATTGTCCCGATCTTGCCGCAGGACCATGCCCACGCTAACAATGTCCGAAGCGGGGCAGCCAAAACGGGACATCAATTGGTGCCTGTCCGGCAGAGTGTTATTGGACTGCAGCACATAACTCAACATCTGCTGCAGGTTGGCGTCTGGCGAATCCTGCCACGAAACAAGTGGGATGTACCACATCCAACCCTCGGGAAAGCAGACGTGCTGTGTGTATTCATCACGGGGGAACTGCGCGACCTTACTCCAGTTATAACTATCCAGACTGCGCACGTTTTTAAAGTACCCCCAGACCGCGCTTGTCTGAAAGTCAACACGTTCTTCGGCATATTGCTGCGCATGCCGACCAACGACGCGTGCTGGCCCACTCGCATCGACGACAATGGTTGAAGCGATCCTGAATTGTTGGGAGCCAACACTGAAAGTCACTTCGCTTCGCGGCGACTGCAGTGACGAATTCCGTATATCAACGGTTGCTCCCTGAATGATAGAAACGCCTTTGCGTTTTCCATTGTCGATCAAGAGTTGATCCATTACTCTGCGTTCGACCTGAAACGTCTCGTCAAATGTCTCGAGAATGTATTCTTCGGCAGACGGCATGTCCCGCGTTCCGGAATTGACATGAAAGAAACCGAGTCCATTCTTTGGATAAAACAGACGTTGCATGACTTCATGAGAGATTCCTACGCTGCGTGCCGCTTTGCAAAATCCCGAAAGTGTGCTTTCTCCAATTTTGTGGACCGCCTGTGCGTTGCGATCAAGAACAAGAATCGAAGTATTCGGTCTCTGCATTTTCAGCCAAGTGGCATACAGCATCCCGATCGGTCCTCCTCCTATCACGACCACATCATAATGTACAAGTGGATCAGATTCAGGCGTCGGCTGTACAACCTCACTTGCATTGTCGGGCGACTCGTGCATCAGGTGCTGTAAAAGATCGATCCATGATTCCGCATCCGGAACCATTTTTAGTAGAGGCAGCAAGGCAGATAAATCAGCAAGTTTGTCGATCAAACTCTGAGTATTCCGGCTTTCTTCAGAGCGATCATGTAGCCAATAGTACATCACCCCAAGGTGGAGGATCCAAACCAGTCGTGACAGTCGATTGCATTCTTCGTCATCCTTAATGCCGCCGGCACGGAGCAAGTCTTGCAACGCAGCCAAATTGGCTTCTCGGAGTTCGCTGGCCTTCTTGCCCAAGGGACTCAAAGAAGAGGCCGGGTCAACGGCCTCGCGAAAAATCGCGGTGATTGCTTCGCGATGGGGTTCCATTACTTCCAGCTTGCATCGTACGAAGCTTCGGAAATTTGGGCCGATCTGATCGTCACCCTTCACGCGTCCTGATTGATACATTTCCAGCGATTGTTGGTTCAACTGCCGGTATAGAAAAAAAACCAGATGTTCTTTGCTTGCGAACCGCTCATACAGAGCGGAGATTCCAATTCCGAGTCGTCGCGATAGTTCACGCATGCTACTGTTGGCATAACCCTTTTCGCTCCAAAGCGTCAGGGCCGCCTCTAGCGTACGCTGCTCCTCTGCTGATCTCGTTGACATCTCAGTAGCCCCGGAACCAGGGTGCGGGAAAATTGGTAATTCGAGTGGGATCCATTTGCCGCGGCGTCATTAATTCCGGTGATCTTAGCAGAATTCATGGCCCCGTGGCACGCTCATTGTTGTCTCAACAGATCAAAAAATGCTCACGCCGCGCGGAGTTGCAAAAGGAGTTTTTGCTTGATGTTTGTTTGTCCGATAGATCGTTTCCGTTTAGGTGAACGTCATGCGACTTTAAATTTGTTGGGTTGTGACGGAATGATGAGCTTGAAGGATCGGGGAATTGCGAAATGCTGCCACACGTCATAACGTCGGCTGGCAGGTTAAGATTGGATCAAGGTGTGTTGGGCGACGTGAAATAGTGTTGTGGACTCAAGTCAGTTGGGGTGTAACTGCGTCGCTATCTGTGGGGGCGAGTGATTGATGCACGTTCGCCACTTTCCGCCGTGCCCCGGTACCGAGCGGTGGACTATCGGTTGACTGCACGAGTCGGGGCAATCCTTGCCCTGCGCGGCTTGGGGGCGTCAAGTAATTAATGTTGCGAGTGGCGGACTCATGGTACGCGCGACATTGTTTTCGATTGGGAAAAAATAGAGTGGGACGCGGGGAACACAACGGTGAGTCCTCGCGGTGCTTGCTTATCGGCATCAATCGGTGGACCGACGAGTCATGATGTCCCCAGTGCGAAGGTATCGTCCTATCGAATGAGGCCACTGGGTTCTCTTTCGGGCCTGTGCACTGACCGTTACCGAGCTTTACCATCCCAGGGCATTGGTATCGTTAACGCGATTGTAGTGATGTGGGTGCTGGATCAGGAAGATGTTTCGCGAGTTGCCAACAGGCGGTTGAGGCATGGTCAGCAGCTTGATTCGATGGTTCCATTCGATCAAGAGGACTCACCACGGTGGATTGGCGATCATTCAGGCAGTGTAAGTAAATCATTGTGGTGCTGACATCGTTGTGTCCCAGTAATTCTTGCACCGTCCTGATATCTTCACCCGCCATTAATAAGTGGGTTGCGAACGAATGACGAAAGACGTGCGAAGTGACGTGTTTTGTGATGCTTGTTCTAGCGAGGGTTCTTTTTAACTGATCAGGAAAGGTATCTTTGTGGAGATGGTGACGATGCAATCGGCAGGTGCGTGGATGTTTCGATAGACGATGTGAAGCGAAGATGTATTGCCAATTGAACTCGCGATGTGCGGCGGGATACTTCCGATTAAGGGCATGAGGCAGGTTGACCGAGGCTGTCCCATCTTCCAAGTCTTGTTGATGTAATGCATGTCGCCAGTTTAGCTTCAGCTGCAAAGCGGATCGTGACATTTCGGGAAGCAGAGTAACGCGGTCTTTCTTTCCTTTGGAGTCTCGGACAATGATCAAGCCTTGGTCGAAGTCGATGTCTTTCGTTCGCAGTTGCAGGCATTCGCTTAGACGCAAGCCTGAACCATACATGAGTTGGCCCATCAGTTGGTAAACGCCCTGCAGTCCATCGAGCAGTTCAGCGACCTCGTTTTGGCTCATCACGGTAGGCACGCGTTTCGGCTTGGTGCTGCGAATCGCATCGATGCATTTGAGCTCACGCTTGAGCACGTGTTTGAAGAGATACGCGATTGCATGGAAAGCTTGATCCTGCGTAGATTCTGCAACGTCAAGGTCAACGGCCAAGGAGGTCAGGTGAGCTTCGACGTCGCGGGGGCCAATGTTAATGACACCCCATCCATTGGACTGGGTTCCTGCTGCAATCTGGTTCCAGAGCTGTCTGGCGGTGAAGAATTCACGGAGTTTGCTGATGTAAGCCTTCTCAGTGTTCCACGCCAGTTTGTTGAGCCGCATGACACAACGCATTTGCTGGATAACGGGTGCCTCGGTTGGGTCGATTGTCCCAACCAATTCGGATGGAGGCGTATCGTCTTCCGCGAGCTTTTCACGATGAACAAGAAGCTTGAGTTGAGTACACACGTCGTTGAGTTGTACGTCACGTGTTCGTAGAACCATATTTTTGTAGAGAGCCAATCCCTCAGCGATTTTCAGTCTCTTCCACGCAGGGACGCCAGCACGCTTTTGGTGTATCAGGAATGCTATCACATCGTCGGATCCAAAGCTCCAGTTCTGCTTGTCATTCACTCGGTGGAATGTGGCGAGTTTTGTGTACCAAATTCGTGCCCAATCAAGAGGTGTTGGTTTTGCAGTATTTTTCACCTTGCATGCTAGCATCGTTGTGCCCCCAACGCACGAGTAAGATTGTCCGTTGGCGGTTGTACACCTGCTTTACCCTAAGTCAACCGATTTGCGATGTTTCAAGATCGATTTGCCCTCGTGTGGCAGATCTGTCATAGTAAAAAACTTCGATAAAGGTCGAACCGGTAATAAACTCGCATCAAGGATGTATTCACTGGGTCGACCGCATATAAATAAGTTATGCCACTACGTGAAACCGAAATGAACT
>Ga0315322_10000809_pt1 | contig 23771 bp, 18 predicted proteins | sample M110021515metaG_FD_203461 | JGI IMG/M metagenome (GOLD analysis project Ga0315322, IMG submission 203461) | Ammonia-oxidizing marine archaeal communities from Monterey Bay, California, United States - M1 100m 21515 | ecosystem: Environmental > Aquatic > Marine > Intertidal zone | place: USA...
TCATTCAGAGCGGGCAGCTCAACGGTGAGCTCCAGAAGCCATGTGCGATCCGGGCCACGCTTTTCCAGCGCACTGCTCGGGTCTGAGGCTCAGAACACCTTCGCCGGCAACACCACCCCAGCTGCTCGTGCGGCCCGAGTGACGGCGTGCACCAGGTTGAAGTCGCTGGCGCGGTCGGCGACCGCTGCGGCCTGTTTGATGGCTTCGTGAGCCTCGGACGGCGAACGCGCGATGGCCAGAAGTGCCAACACCTCGTCGCGGGGGGAGTCGGCTTCGGCCCGCGCTTGTCGGGCGAGGAGCAGCCCGTCGTGTGGGTTGCCGGTGTCGAAGGCTGCGCACGCGCGAGCGATGACAGATCCATCGGGCTCCGGAGCTTTCGGAGGAGCGGCCATCGCGCGGATACCCACTTCGTGGCGAAGCTCCCGGATGGCGTGTAGGCCGGCCTCATCACCGATGGCGGTGGCGACTTCGGAGGCGCGTCGGAGAGCCTGGCGAGCCTCGGACAGCTCGTTGAGCCCGAGGTGTGCTTGACCCAGCCAAGCGAGCCCTCGGGCGCAGTGGTCTGCACGGCCCTTGGTATCGGCCTTGTCGATGAATGGCGTGAGACGCTCAATGGCCGAGCGATTCTGGCCGGTTTGGAGGAGCCGGTAGATGGTGCGGGCGTCGCCGATGAGATCGCTGTCGCTCATCCGTCGTTCTGGCCGAGCGCGCGAAGGGCGAGTCTGGCGGCGTCTTGCTCGACGGCGCGTGGCACGATGTGCTCACCGAGGGGCAGGTCTGCTTGCAGAAGCCAGGCCATTGCGAGACCCATGGCCGTGAAGTGAAGCAGCACGGGCTCAGGAGAGCCTGCATTGGTCACGATGTTGAGGGGGTGTCCACCTGCCAGAACGACTACCCGCGGGCCATCTTCGAGTTCATAGGCCGTAACGAACTCGGCGATCTGGTCGAAGTTCCGTGCGGCCGCCTTGATGCCGTCGAAGTCGAATTCTTGGTGACCATGACCGGCGTTGAGCAACACCAGCCCGCTGCGCGCCTGCCGGATGGCCTCCATAGGCACCACGCCTGCGCTGCCGGTGGCGGTGACTGCGAAGTCCACCTGCTGGAGAACGTCGACGAGATGCGGGGTGGGGTAGCCGTCGTAGTGCGCGACCAAGCGGCGAATAGGCTCGGCCTCGACCACGGAGACCATCGCTCCGGCGGCCCGTGCGTAGGCGGCCACTCCGCGTCCGACTGGACCGTACCCGATGACTCCCACTCGTCGACCTGACAGATGCACCCCGGTTAGGCGCTGAACGGCCTGCCATAGGCCTTCCCCGACGCCGTGTCGGCTCTCGATGGCGGACTTCAGGCGGCCGTCGTTGACGTTGACCACGGGAAATGGAATCGGCACGGTTCGGGCACGCAGCCGGGTGACGCCGCTGCGAGTGAGCTCGACGCTGCCGACGATGTGGTCGTGGAGCTCCGGGCAGCGATTGAGCAAAGTGCCAAGCAGGTTGCCGCCAGCGTCAGCAATGAGGTCGGGCCGATGGTCGAGCACCTGGAGGTGGTGGTCCTCTCGGCTTGCGGCGGTGTAGACGTGAATACCGCGGGCACGAAGGAACTCGACGACCCCCTGGTCTGTCGTGGCATCGCTCGCCGCGCACACCACCCACTCGCCGCCACCGAGAGTGAGCTCCTGGATGAGCGCGGCAGTGAGCGTGGTGAGGTGGGCGGACACTCCGACGGTGCGTCCCTGGAATGGCCGGGTGGCCGCCAGCCGGTTGCCCAGCAGCGACATGATGGGAAAGAAGGCGGCGGTGCGGGTCAGCTCGGCGGCGACGCGGGCGGCGCGGGGGGCGGTCATGGGACTCCCTGTCAGCGGCAGATCACGGAATCTATGCGGCTTTTGGGCCTATCCCACAAGACGGACAACCGGAGCGCATGGACCTGAATGGGGGCTATAAGGTGGCTGTCCAATTGTGGATGATGCGCTTGCCGTGGTCATCTTGGTAAATCACTGCGGGCTGGTTGCGCAGCTCACACAGGTCGTGGAGGGCGGCGGGCGGCAGCTCAGGGTGGAATTGCACTGCCCAGAGTCGGGATCCCACCGAAAAGGCCTGCCACTCGGTGTGGGCCGTCGACGCGAGAAGAGTCGCTCCAGGCGGCGGTTCTACCAGTGCATCGGCGTGGATCGACTGCACCACTACCTCATCGATTCCCGAAAACAGCGGATGGGCTCGTCCCTCGGGGGTGAGGTCGAGCCGAATGGTGCCGTATTCTCGCCCGTTGGGGCTTGCTTTTACGCGACCACCAAGCACCTCACCGACTGCTTGGTGACCGAAGCATACGGCCAGCAAGGGCACGCCACGGTTCGCCTGCATGAGCGCCCAGCGTCCCATCTCAAGCACCCACGGGGCGCCGTCCGCCACGGACAGGGGGGACCCCGTCAGGATGACACCCGCGATGTCGGGGTCGAGGCGGTCAGGCAAGGGCGCACCGGTGTGGGCGTGGATGCGGACAGACGACCAACCTAGCTGTCGGAGGACCTCGGTGAACCAGTCGCCGTAGTCGCCGTGGTCACGGGCGATGGGTGCGTCAGTGACGCCGTTCTGGACAATTAGAACACGTCGGCCATGTGAGCTGGTTGGATCGATTGGCGTGGGCATCTGGACCTTCAAGGGCGCGGGTCATGCCGAGAAGCAGTCGCGCACCAGCTGGCGTACGACGGTGGGCAGCTGAGGGTAGATGATGGCGCAGTATCGTCGGCCCTGTCCGGCGTTGGCCATAGCGGTGCAGGTTCGGGTGCCCTGGCGCTCCATGCTGCCCACCTGAACGACGTGCAGGCGTGGGTACTCGCCGGCAATGTCCACCGGATTGCCGCCCGTGTTGGCGATGCCGTCTGTCATCAGTATGCCCACGCGCTCGCGCAGTCTTCCGCGTGAAAGCTGGGTGAGTCCCACCCGCAGCCCCGCTTCGATGTTCGTGTAGCCTTGGGCGGGCACAGTGACGATGCGGCGTACCAACTCGCGCACGTGGATGGACTCGCCGGCTTGTACCAACGCACGGGCGTCGGTGTCGAACTGGACCACCGCGACATGTTCGAGGCGGAGCTTGAGGATTGCGGCAGCGAGTGCAGTGAGCGCGATCTTCTCGCCCGTCATCGATAGGCTCATGTCGAGAATGAGTACTACATCAGCGTTCTTCGCCTCAGTCCTACGCAGGATGACATCGACAGCGCGCCACGGCCTGGGCTGTTCCAAGGTCGCCTCGAGGTCGAGGTCTCCGTCGCCTGGGAAGGGGACCGTGACCGAGCGGGTCGGGCGGGCGGCATGGCGCAGAAGGTGCTTGGCGCGCCGCACAATGGTGTCCACAGCACGCGCCTCGACCTCCTGTCTTAGATGGCGGGGCAAGGTGCGCTTGAGGCGGTGGTAGCGGGTGGCGGCCTCCCAACCGTCGGGCAGCTCGTCGACCTGCACCGGACGGTCTGCGCTGCTGCTGCTGGACGGTCGGCTGGTGCCCTTCGTGTCGTCGGAAGGCCTCCCGGGACGCACCTGGACGCGGCTCTTGTCAGGTTCTACCGGTTTGCTCGCTCGTTTTTTTTTTCGATGGTGTCGACGAGCTCTTTGAGGATGTCGGACATTGGGGTCCGTCGTGCATCTGCCAGCTCGACCCGGGTGGGCAGGGCCAGCTCGGCGGCAGCACGGAGGTCGCCGTCGAGCACAGTGGCGAGGTCTGCGATGGCGATGGCTGCGCGCACACTGGCGCCGCGGCGGATTCGGGGGTCCTCGCGGGTGGCACGCGCCAGTTCGACTGCGGCTTTGATGAGCGCTGCATTGGGTGACCGGCGCGCCTCCTGCTTCACAATCATGACCTCGGCATCGGCACCTTGGTAGTCGAGCCTCACCAACTCGAAGCGGTCGAGCAAGGCCTCACTGAGGTGACCGGTGGCGACGAACTCCGCGGGGTTCTGGGTGGCCACGAGAGCGAAGCCCGGCGCCGCGGTGATTACGCCGAGGTGGGGCACGAACACGATGCCTTCATCGAGAGCGGGCAGCAGAACGTTCTGCACGCCTTCGGGCATGCGGTTCAGCTCGTTGATGAAGAGCAAGGCTCCGCGCTGCATGGCGGTGATGAGGGGGCCTGGAATGAACAGGTCCGGTTGGTAGCCTCGCTCCAGCACACCCGGTGGGTCGAAGTGTCCGACCAGCTTGGACTCGGTGTACCGACCGTCGCCGTCCACCCGCACAAATCCGCGTCCCATGCCGTCCGCGACGGCTTTCGCAAGTGCTGTCTTGCCGACGCCAACCGGTCCTTCGAGCAGAGGGTGACGCTCCGCGACCAAGCAGGCATGGATCGACCGCAGTTCTTGACGCCGCCCGATGATGCGGTGCTCGCGGGCAATCTGGTCGAGGTTGAATGCCGCACCGATAGGGGCCTCCATGGGGACAATTGCCAGGGAGGGTAGCCCACCAGCCACGTGCGCGGAAGCACTGGGCAGGGCACATTCAGCCCGCTATCTCTCGGCCCCATTGGAGCGACCATGAGCGACGCCAACCCATCGACCACCACCAGCACCAACGTGAAGTGGCACCACGGCGAGCTTGATGAAGCTTCTCGGGAGCGTCTGCTGGGAGGTCCCGGTTGTGTCGTCTGGTTCACGGGACTTTCGGGGAGTGGCAAGTCCACCGTGGCCCGTAGAGTGGAGCATCATCTCCTCGAGGATGGCGTGCGGGCCTATGTTCTTGACGGGGACAACCTGCGCCACGGCCTCAACGGTGATCTGGGTTTTTCTCCGGAGGACCGCGCTGAGAACATCCGGCGTGTGGGCGAGGTGGCCCGGCTGATGGCCGATGCGGGTCTGGTCGTGTTGTCCGCGTTCGTGAGCCCCTACGCGTCCGACCGCGACCGAGTGCGGGGACTGGTGCCCGGCGGGCGATTCATCGAAGTGTATGTGGACACTCCACTGGAGGTCTGCGAGGCCCGCGACCCGAAGGGGCTCTACAAGAAGGCCCGTGCGGGGGTCATCTCGGACTTTACGGGCATCAGCGCACCCTACGAGGCACCCGCATCGCCCGAAGTTCACCTGGAGACGGATGGGCGCAGCATCAATGAGTGTGCGGCCGTGGTCACGGATGGCATTCGCTCGCGGGGCTACGCCAGTCGTGCTTGAAGCCAGCTGGCGAGAGCGGTGATGGCTTCGGCGCGCTGGTCGAACTCCTCGGCTGAGTCCGCGGACACGAGGTACACGCCCGCTGTGGTGCGCCCGATGATGTTTGCGAAGACTAAGTCGCTATCGCTACGAACGAGCTGAGCACGTGCGATGTCAACGAGCTGCGCGTCAGTGGTCTCGGGTGAGGCGGCCTTGAATGAAACCAGGGGACCGGTCAGGCCCCAGCCGCGCAATTGGTCCAGAATCTTTGGCGTTGGACGCAAGGTGAGGGTCAGGTCGGATGCCCCTGACTTGATCTTGGAACCGCTGGCCACTGCCTCGTAGTCGCCGACCGCCGCAGAGTGCACCACCCCTCCGGTGGGATGGAGTCTCACCCAGGCTTCCATGCGTGACATGAGGTCTCGGGTGGACCGGTATTCCTCGGTGGTCGTGCGGTCGTCGTCGTGGACGGCTTGGCGAAGGAGGGCCTCCGCACTTCCGAGCAGATGTGTGGCACAGATCGTGTTGTCGAGCGCGTGGGCAAGGGCCACGCCGGTTCTGCCGCTCGCGTGGGCCGAGAGGTAGCGAATGGCGTCTACGGGGTTGCGGGTGGCCCCAGCCGTGAGGAGGCAGTGAGACATATAGGCTCCGTCTTGCGGTCAGCTTAGGCGACAGACGTTAGTGCCAGCCGAATGTCTGCGCCACGTCAGGCAACAACGGAGGTGACCCATCTTGCAGCGACTTGAACTCGGGGTGGCCGAAGCCTTGGAAGAGCGCTTCGGCCCGGCGCCTGAGCTGGCTGTGGTCCTCGGGAGCGGGCTTTCTCCCGCAGCGGACATCCTCGAAGATGTGGAAGGCACCGCTTCTTTCGATGAGCTTGGCCTCCGACCGGTCTCGGTCAAGGGTCACGGCGGCCGCTTGGTTGTGGGGCGTCTGGGAGCCACCCGTGCGGCGTTCTTCCAGGGGCGCGTGCATGTCTACGAGCTCCTGGGTGCTGATCTGGAGCCTGTGGTGAGAGCGACCCGGGCGCTTGCCGCTTGGGGAGTCAAGGTCCTGGTGCTGACGGCGTCCACCGGGAGCCTCCGGCGCGACCTCGACACTGGCACTCTGGTGCGGCTCACCGACTACATCGACATTGCGGGTATTTCGCCCCTCGGTGGTCCTGCGGTTCCGGAGCGCGGACCCCGGTTCGTCGACATGTCCGAGCCCTATTGTAGAGAACTGGGGGCGCGCCTCGACCAGGCAGCGGCAGAGCTTGGAGTGCCATGGGACCGCGGCGTCTATGCGTTCTCCCGGGGCCCTGCCTTCGAGACGCCCGCCCAGGTACGAATGCTCGGGCAGCTTGGTGGCGACGTGGTCGGCATGTCCACAGTGCCGGAGACCCAGGCCGCGCGGCAGATGGGCATGAGAGTGGCCGGAATTTCGGTAGTGTCCAACCCGGGTGCCGGACTCGTCGCCGGCCCCCTCGACCACGATGCGGTCCTGGCAGAAGCCGGTCCGGTGGCTGAGCGGGTGGGTCGAGTGCTTCGGCAGGCCTTTTCCGGCGGTCTCTGACCCATTCGGGCCGGCGCTTGCATTGAATTGGCGCGCACGCTGGGTTAGCCGGGGCGCCGCCTGAACGTGCGTGTGGCCCCTGTGGAGGGGTCCGCCCAGCCCCAGGCTGCGACGATGCTGCCGGCCAGTAGCATCGACAGACAGACGACCTGTCGGGAGAGAGATGTTCGGCGACACTCCGCTGGTGATGATCGAAGACGATGAATCACTGGCGACCCTCTGTGCGAGCCTGATGACCCAAGAGGTCATTGGAGTCGACACCGAAGCAGACTCCTTCCACCATTACAAGGAACAGCTCTGCCTGATCCAGGTCTCTGACCCCGAGCGCGACTACATCATAGATCCGCTTGTCATCGACAGCTTGGCACCGCTCAAGGATGTGCTTGAGGCGCCTGAAGTGGTCAAGGTGCTCCACGGCGGTGACTACGATGTGGTCAGCCTCAAGCGCGACTATGGCATCCAGATCCGCAACATCTTCGATACGATGATTGCGGCGCAGTTCCTGGCGCTGCCTCGCATCGGGCTCGCTGATCTGATCTACCGCTTCTTCGGCTACACCGTCGACAAGCGCTTTCAGCGCCACGACTGGACCCGGCGTCCGCTCCTCTCCGAACACGTCGACTACGCCCGTGGCGACACTCACTTCCTGCTGGCTTTGCGCGAAGTGCTGTCCCATCGCTTGCGTCGTGCGGGCCATCTCGCAGCCCATTCCGAGGAGTGCGAGCTGCTGGAAGGGCGCGTGTGGAAGCGCAAGCGCGATCCGAAGCGGGACTTCTACCGAGTGAAGGGCTCCAAGGTGCTCAAGCCGGACGGGATGCGCATTCTGCGCGCGCTCTGGAGCTTCCGCGACCAGGAGGCCAAGCGTCTCGACCGGCCGGCCTTCAAGGTTGTCCCCGACCCTGTGCTGGTCAAGATCGCACAGACGGCTCCCACCGACGAAAACGGTCTGCATCAGGTCATTCGAGCCCGAAGCTCCATGACCCGCCGCTATGGCGACAAGCTGCTCGCTGCTGTGGCGCAGGGCCGCGCCGACGATACGCCGCTGCCGCCCAAGAAGGACCCCGCCGCCGAGGAAACGGTGTCTCGTCCGCGTCGGGCCTCGCCCTCGATGGATCGTTTGCTCGGTCCACTCAAGGACTGGCGCAACGCCATGGTCTCGCGTCGCAAGGTCTCGCCGGTCGTAGTGGTCAGCAACCAGCTCCTCAAGGAGATCGCCCGCGCGGCGCCCACCAACGAAGACGAGCTGCGAGAGGTCCCCGGCATTCGTCGCTGGCAGGTACGCGCCTATGGCACCGAGCTGCTCGCCATCGTGGCTGGTGTGCCCGCGCCCCAAAAGAAGCGTCGTCGCCGTCGTCGCAAGCCAACGGCGGCCCCCGCGACCTGACCCTGCTTCAGCGTAGTCCCCACGCAAGCTGCCCCCTCAGACCACGTCGTCTGAGGGGGCAGGCTGGTTTTGCAGTGGGGCTGACGGGAAGCCTCAGGCTGAGCGGAAAGCCTCTGGCTGGGACCGGTCGCCCGCTCAGGGGTGGTAGACCGCGATGTGGGGCAGGTTGCGGTAGTACTCGCCGAGGTCGAGGCCGTAGCCGACCACGAACTCGTCGGGGATCTGGAAACCCACGAAGTCTACTTCGATCTCCACCTCGCGGTGGGCCGGCTTGTCCAGCAGCGAGCAGGTGCGCATCGACGCTGGACCCCGCATCTTGAGCATCCGCATGAGGTAGTCGAGGGTCAGGCCCGTGTCGATGATGTCCTCGACCACGATGCAGTGACGGCCTTCAATGGGTGCGCGGAGATCCTGCGTGATGCGAACGGCCCCGGAGGAGCGGGTGCCGCCGTGGTAGCTCGACACTCCGAGGAACTCACACCTGACCTCGCCACCCAGGGCGCGAACCAAGTCTGCCATGAAGATGAACGAGCCCTTGAGAACACAGATGCAGGTGATGGGCTCGTCGCCCACTGTTGCGCGAATTTCTCGCCCGAGCTCTTGGACTCGCGCTTGGATGCGTTCCTCGGGGATGAGAACATCGAGCCGCTTCCTGGTCATCGGACCTCCCGCAGTAGTGGTCGAATCCTATTCAGAGCGCGCGGGCAGGCATTGACAATCAGGTGAAAGGGCCTTGTGATGACGAGGTCGCGAATGGTGTTTTCGTGGGTGTCACTCAGCGTCGGGTCGAACACCGGTGAGCAGCTCCGCCGCCATCGCGAGCGTGCGCATCAGGTCGTCGAGTGTGCCGTCGACCACCAGCCGCGAAAGGTAGGGCAGGGGACCCCCTTCCGGCGCGTCGGTGGACGCAATGGCATGGAGTACCTCGGGTGTGGCCGCCACGGCGACGAGCGGGAACCATGCATCCTCGTCGGCCAGCAGGGCCTGCGTGTCGTGGATGACGTCGAGTGAAGGGTCGTCCGCGATGGAGTCGGCAAGGGTGGAGGGCACCGCGTGTACCTTGGCATCGGTGGCCAACAGGAGCGGAACGGCGTTGTCTAGGACAGTCCAGGTGTTGTCGTCGCCCACAAGTGCGCCCACGGTCGGACCCAGGCGGCCCATTGCGGTGCCGTCGTACCAGGGGTCGACCAGATCGTCGGCGAGGCCCCACCCCATGGCGAAGGTGAGCGGTTGGGTACCGGGCGGACAGGCTGAGGCGTCGAGTCGGCTTGGCTCCAGCATCCAAGGGATGGCATCGACAAAGGTGTCGACCAGCGCGCTGCCACCCAAGTCGATGAGGACCTCTCCGGTGGGTTCTGCGAGGCCGTTGGCGTACACAATGTCGATGGCGTCGACCAACTGGGGCACCGCGCTGCCGTGGGTGTCTCCACCTTCAAAGGCCGCTAGGACAGCAATCGCGGCGTACAGCAGGTCCTCGGCCTCGCGGTCGGTAAGGCGGTCGACCGCGCCCAGGTCCTCCACGAAGCGATGGTCGAGCACGGGGCAAGCACCGGTGCCCGCAATGAGGTTGAGAATGTCGTCGGTGAGCGGAAAGTCGAGTACTCCGGCGAGCAGGTCAAGGCCCGCGGTCACCAGCTCGGGGTCCTGCTTCGCGATGAACTCCAGCAGCGCGACTGCAACGTTGCCGAGGTTGATGTCGAGCGAGGTGATGCCCAGGTCGACCGAGCAGGTGGCGGACTCGTTGGCGTTGCTCAGGAGGCGCAGGAGGCTGGTCCAGGCGGTGCCATCGGCCCCTCCGCCCGGGCCGACGGGGTTCCCCTCGACATCGACGGTGGCGAGATATCGGAGCTGCTGGGGCAGCTGATCAAGGTGGCCTTCGTCGACGACATCACGAAACGCGGTCTCGACGCGCCCTCCGAGTCCATCGACCCGAAGGACCACGCCGAGCTGAGTGGATAGCCGGTCCCAAGAGAGGCCGTCGGATGTCTCGAGACGTGCGACGAGGTCACGCAGAGAGTCACCGGAGGCGCGCCCCCAGCGGTCGTTGTCCGGACTTAGGCTAGCGACACGGGCATCCCCAATCGCGCCGGGCAAGCCGTCCAACGAAGCGCGAATGTCGGGGTCTTCGCTCCGAGCCACAGCGAGCACGGTGCACGCGAGGTCCGGGACGCGGGGGTGACCGAGGAAGTCGTGGGCAGCACCGGCCAGCACGCCGTTGTCGGTGGTAGCCTGCAGCGCCAGGTCTCCGATGATGGGGAGCCCAGGCACCACGACACCGGCTTCGAGTGCGGCGGGATCGTCGAGCCGAACGCTCTGACCGACCTCTCTGTAGGGGCGGGCATACACGAGCTCGACCAGCACCTGGGTTCCGAGGCGGATGGCGGTGTCGAGCGCGGCCAAGCGGTCGGCGATGTCCTGGACTGCCAACGCGAGGTCGAGTCCACCTGCCAAGAAGTCGTTGATGTAGGACACCACGCCGTAGCCAACGGGATCGCCGGTGGGCCCGGGGGCGTCGAGGGCATCCACCACGGGACGCACAGGGGCCAGCAGGCCACTGTGATCGAAGCAGTCGACCATGAGATCGAGCTCTTCTGTGGTGCCTTCGGTGAGTCCGTCTCTGAGGTCGACTTCCCAGCAGGGGCCCGCCGCTTCGAGCTGGGCGGTCCAGGGCTCAGAAGAGGAAAATTCACAACCAACAGCGCCTCCACACATCAGTACGGAGGCGACGGGGAGAAGGCGATGATGCATTCGGAGCGGCCTTGGAACGCTCAGTCGAACATGTAGCGAGCCGACACCCACACGTCGGCTCCGAAGTCGAAGCGCTTGCGGAAGCGGCTGGTGGCGTCGAGAGAGCCCATGAGTTGGAACCGCTCGTTCATCGTGTAGGTGGCACCTACGCCAGCTTGGAACAGGGCATATTCAAGGTTGTCGAGAGTCCAGAAGCCGGAGCCAATGAGCGAGTTTGCGATCACCTGGAAGCCTGCGGGATCGCCCCAGAGGGACCACTGGATGCCCACAGCCGCCGCCCCGACATTGCGACCGCCCATGGACTCGACATCTGGGTAGATGTAGTCGTAGGACATGTCCTCGCCGAGGGAGGCGGGGTCGGGGTTGGTGAGCGCGCCGTCGTGAGAGACGTAGCCGCGGACAAGACCGATGATGCGGTCGTCGCGGTCGCCCAGAAGAAGCTCCACTCCGATACCGGTGTTGGTCGGGGCCTGCTTGTCGATGCCCTGTGCGCCGTCGTCTCGGTAGTAGTAGGCGCGGTCCTGGTGGAGGCCGGCGCCCATGGTGACCCCGACGCCGCCTGCGAATGCGGCGGTGGGAGTCAGCAGGGCGAAGCCAGAGGCGACTGCGGAGGCGGTGACGAAGTTTCGCATGAAATACCCGGTGGCAAGGCTGTGCTGGTCGGCGACCGCGATGCCTGGAGACGAGGGCCTGGGACATTGTCCCGATTCGCACGGAAGCACAAGTCGGGAGATCGAGGGTAGCGCAGCGTCGCCGCTACAGATCTTGACAGCAGTTCCTACCAGACCCGACAAGCGGTACGCAAGCTACGGATCTGCTCGGGGCCGTCAAGGAGAAGAAGGGGAAGGGATTGGAGCAAGCCCGCCAGTGTCCGGGGGGCCCGTGTCGGCGCCGGTATCCAAAGGACCAGTGTCGTCCTGTCCAGAGTCGTCAACGGGCGAGCTCGCTGGAACGGTCAGCTCGACGATGTGGCTCTGGCCATGTCCATTGAACAGCTGCACTCCGTGCACCCCGCCATCGACCTCGGGGACCGTGAAGGTCACAGTCTCGACGCAGTTGATGGAGCATTCTTGGTCGCAGACATCGCAGTCGCCACATTCAGTGCAGCCGGCCTGAACCCTACAAGCATCGCAGGTGGCGCAATTGTCGCGATCCACACCGGTGACAGTGGCCCGTGAATTGCCCACGTAGACCGCGGAATCGTAGACACTCGTGTAGGGCTTGCCGCTGAGAATGACAGACTCACCGACCTCGGCAGTCTCCGGCGCAATGGACGACACGTAGACGTCGCAACGCAACGCCAACAGCTCGGAGGGGGTGGTGCAGCCCGTGGTCAGGCTCATCGCGAATGCAAGCGCCAGGGGGGCGTGGGAGGGGCTAGAAGTCATCAATCAGGAGGTCCTCGCCGGTCTTCTGGCCGACCGCGCCAACGACGTTTGTGGGCGCGGTGCCCGGCAGCATCGGGATGCCGCGACCGCCGGTGGCGACGCGTCCGGTGCGTTCGTCGATGGGCACCATGGAGACGCCGGGTAGCGCGGCAAAGCGCGGTGCGCCCTTCCGAGGCACAGCCTCCCTCATGAAGTCCATCCAGATCGGAAGGGCCGTCTTGCCACCCGTGAAGGAGACGCCCATCGAGTGGGGCTGGTCGAAGCCGACCCAGGCCGCGGTGATGATCTCGGGATTGTAGCCAACGAACCAAGCGTCGAAAAAGTCGTTGGTGGTGCCGGTCTTGCCCGCCACCTGGATGCCGAGGCGGTTGGTGCGCGCGCCGGTGCCGCCGGTGGCCACTTGATGAAGCAGCCAGTGGGCGATGCTGGCCACGCCGGGCTCCAGCACTCGGGGCCAGCCTCCGTCGGGGGGGCCTTCCCACTGTTCGATGACGGTGCCGTCGCGGTCCACGACTTTCTCGATGAAGTGGGGCTCGACCAGGTGACCGTAGGTGGCGAAAGCACTGTAGGCACGCGCCAGCTCCACCATCGTGAGGCTGGAGGAGCCCAGTCCCATGGACAGGTCGCAGGTGCGACACCAGATGCGGCCATCGTCGTCCTGTCGAGCGTCCACGCAGGGGTCTGTATCGGGGATTCGCTCGATGGGCAGCCAGTCGCAAGCCCGCAAGTTGACGTCGCACGAGTGGCACCAGGGCTCACCATTGATGTCCTTGGCTTCGTCGAGACACGCCTTGGGCTCGCCGACTGGAATGTTCTGCCCGTCGATGCGAATGGACTGCTGACCGGCCTGGACCAACGGGCAGGAGGTGGGGTCGCAGTGCTCGCACCACTCCATGCCGGTGACGGTAGACGACGCGCGGTCGCCTTCACAGGCGCTACCCACGGGGATGTGCTTGCGGCTGCAAGCAGGCTGGTTGTACCCGATCCGCAGTTTTGGACCTGCGAGCTCGAAGACGGGGTCGAGCCCGATCTTGTCGAGTACGCGCACAGTGCAGACGTTCTTCGACATCTGCAACGCCCGCCGGAGCGTGATGTTGCCCTCGTAGTCGTTGCCGTAGTTGCCGGGCTTCCACAGCTTGTCGCCGATGGTTTGGAAGACCAGTGGAGCGTCTTGCACCAGCGTGCCCGCGGTGAACTGGCGGGTGCCGATGGCGGCGGCGTAGACGATGGGCTTGAAGGTGGAACCGACCTGGCGACGTGCCTGAATGGCTCGATTGTACTCGGACTGTTCAAACGAGAAGCCGCCAACCATGGACAACACCGCGCCATCCGACAGCCTGTAGGAGAACATGGCGCCTTCGAGCTCTGGCTTCTGGTAGATGATTGCGGCAGGCTTGCCCTTGGCGGGGTCGTAGCCCTTCATGTTGTCGAAAGACGTTGCCTCGAGGCCCTCTACGCGAATGTCGATGACATCGCCACGCTTGAGCACCGCGGTCATGTCGCGCTGAGATCGACTCCGCCAGCTGCGCTTTGGGTTTGGCGCGTAGGCCCAGCTGGTCCACGACAACGGCACGATGATGTCGTGGGCGCCGACCCCGACGATCGCGTGTTTCTTTTGGACCTGCTTGACGATGGCCTCGTAGACGCGGTTTTCTTCGAGTGTTGAGCGCGCGAGGAGGGGAGCATAGCCACCACCCTTGTTCGCAGCGGCCACCTTGAGGACCTTCTTTGAGGACTCTTCACGGAGAGCGTCTTCCTGCTCGGCGAGCTTTCGGTCGAGCGTGGCGCCGTCGACCTGCGATTTTGGACCGCGCCAGCCGACGCGGTTGTCGGCCGTAAGAACGTTGTCGTAGACAGCCTTCTGGGCGACTTTTTGGAGGGTGAGGTCGGTGGTTGCGTACACCGAGAGGCCGTCGTTGTAGATCTTGTCGAACCCGTAGGTTTCGACCAAATATCGGCGGATGTGCTCGGTGAAGTAGGGCGCCTGCTTGAGGAACTCGTTGTCGGTGGTGTGGATGCTGACCACTTCCGCCAGCGCCGTCTTGTGCTCGGCTTGGTTGAGGTATCCCTTGGCGTGCATCTGCCCGAGCACGTACTCTTGGCGGGCGCGGGCCTTGTCCCAGTTGCGGTGGGGAGAGTAGTCGCTGGGACGCTGGGGCAGGCCGGCCAAGATGGCGGCTTCGGCCACAGTCAGGTCACCCACGTGCTTGTTGAAGTAGGTGCGGGCCGCGGCCTCGACCCCGTATGCACCCGAGCCGAGGTAGATCTCGTTGAGGTAGAGATAGAGGATGTGCTGCTTGGTGAAGGTCTCTTCGACGCGCCAGGACAGCAGGACCTCTCGAATTTTGCGCTCGTAAGTCTTGTCTCGCGTGAGCAGAAAGTTGCGCGCGGTCTGCATCGTGATTGTCGACGCGCCCTGCGCCTTGCGGCCTTTGGAGACGTTGCGTCCGATGGCCCGGAGAATGCCCTCGTAGTCCACCCCCGAGTGCTCCCAAAAATTGGCGTCTTCCGCCGCGATGAAGGCATCCTGGACGTGCTTGGGGATCTCATCGAAGGTGACTACATAGCGGCGCTTCTCGTAGATCTCACCGAGGAGCTCGCCGTTGCGGTCGTAGACCACGGTGACCGTGGGCGGGGTGTATTCGCCGAGTGCTTCTACGGTGGGCAGATCCTGGGAGTACTTCCAGAATGCGCCGGCGGCGACGCCAGCACCGGCAAGGCCACCGATGACACCGAGCAGCATCATCGCTACCAGGGCACGCAGCCACCAACGGCGCTTTTTGGGCGGGGCGGGTGATGACCGGAGCTTGGGGGTTTTTGCGCGGCCTGCGGGCGCTCGGGTCGAGGTGCGATGAGAGGCCGGACGGGCGCGAGGAGAGGCCGGACGAGCGCGAGGAGTCGCCGGCTTGGGCGGTGCGGCGCGGGGGGGAGCTGCCTTGGGTGGCTCCGGACGAGGTCGCGCCCTCGGGGGCGGGGCCGGGGTCGGGGCGGGGGCTGCGGGGGCTGCTGGCGTCTCTGGGGGAGACTGGTGGAGCTCGGCTCGCTGCCTCCGGTCGGCGGAAGGGTCGAGTCGGGACAGGTCCACACCGCTGGATGGTGGGGCGGCCCGCGGGTCCGTGGCGGCCCCTGGGTCGGGGACGGAAGCGGGGGGATCGCCTTGGAAGCGAATGCCCTTTCCGCGCATCCTGTGGACCATCCCCGAGGGGTAGGTGATGGCTAGGGTGCGACCACAGGCGAGGCAGTGCACCTCGGCTCCCGGCGCGGGGTAGGGCTGCGAAAGCCGGCGCGGGGAGTTGCAGTGCGGACACTTGATCTTGAGGGCCATGGGGTCGTACTGCCGGGTCCGGGGCGAAGGGCGCGTCTACGACGCCGAGGTGGCTGCTAAGTGACGTGTTCTGCGACGTCAACAGCCCGATGGCCCTGCGGGAACGGCAAGCTGAAGGCAGGTGGCTGAGCGTTCGATGGGTGGGACGCACGCCGTCGGTCCGCGGGTCGATGGGGTACAGGTGTCTCAAGGTCGTTGCCGACTTCTCTGCTGCTTGAGTACGGAGGTCGCCTGATCTGCCGCCTCTTGCGGCACATTCCAGGCTTGCCTCAGCCGAGGCGGCCCCTTCGCGACCCGCCGACCCCATTCGGAGCCCGGAGAGCTGCATGTCGCGCGCCCTCAGACACATCGCCCTGTTTGGCCTGTCGCTGCCTTCAGCGCTGTTTGGTTACCACGTGCTGGCGGGGGGAGCCGGCGGTCTCGCGTCCATCGAGTCCACTCAGTCCCGCGTTGTAGAGCTGATGTCAGGCACCTCCGGGAGCCCCCACAGCCTTACCGATCTGGCGGTGCTGGAGCGCAATCTCTACTACGTGGAGCAGCGCTACGTCGACCAAGACCGCGTCGACTTCGACGCCCTGTTCGAGGGGGCCCTCGAGCGTGTGGAGCGGTCGGTGGCCGGCGTGATGTTTGTGCGTCAGCCGTCCGGCAAGCGTCTACAAGTGTCTATCGGCACCTACGACACCGTCCTCTTTGTGGGTCCTCTCGAAGAGTTCGACGCCCTGTACCGGGAGCTCCGGCGCGTCGCCGTCCTCCTCGATGAGCATCTTCCCAGCGAGGTCGACCGCGCCGAGGTGGAGTACGACCTCATCAACGGCGCGCTGTCCACATTGGACCCCCACTCTCTGTTGCTGCCCCCCGTCGCTGCGAGGGAGATGGCGGTCGACAACCAGGGTGAGTTCGGCGGCCTGGGCATCGAAATTCACATCCGGGACGGCCTGCTCACGGTCAAGCAGCCGCTGGAGGGCACTCCCGCCGAGCACGCGGGGATGCAGGCCGGCGACCAGATCATCCGCATTGAAGACGAGTCCACGGTCAACATGGATCTGAACGACGCCGTGTCACGGCTTCGAGGTGAGATCGGTTCGCCAGTGCGGATTCTCGTCAAACGCAAGCAGCGTGCCGACCCGCTACCGATGACCATCGTGCGCGACCGCATCAAGCTGAATCCGGTCGAAGGCAGGCTGCTTGATGAAGACGTCGGCTACGTCCGCATCAAGTCGTTTCACGGCAATGTGGCCGAGGACCTCGAAGAGCTGCTTGCGCGCTTGCACCGAGAGGCGTCTGGCGAGCTCAACGGTCTCGTGCTCGACCTTCGCGGCAACCCTGGCGGCTACCTGAACCAGGCTGTGGCGGTGTCGGACCGCTTTGTGTCTGAGGGGGTCATCGTCGCCACGGAAGAAGGAGGCGGCCGTCGCGAGGAACAGCGGGCCACTCGGGCTGGCACCGAGTCGGACTACCCGGTCGCAGTACTCGTCAACGGAAGCAGCGCGAGCGCGTCTGAGATTGTGGCGGGGGCACTTAAGAACCTCGGTCGCGGCGTCATTGTCGGCGAGCGTACCTTTGGCAAGGGCTCGGTGCAGCACCTCTATCCGAACCGCGACGACAGCACCCTTAAGCTCACCGTGGCGCGCTATCTCACCCCGGGCGACCACTCCATTCAGGCCATTGGCATCCCCCCCGATGTGCTGCTTCAGCCCTCTGTCGTGCGGGAAGCGTCCAAGGATGCCGAAGACCGCAACCCCGTGGTGAGCCTTTACTGGCGCGAGTGGATTGAGCGTGAGGCCGACCTGGACCACGCGCTGGGCAACCGTGAAGAGCTGGGTGACGCCCCCGCTTTCTCCATGCGCTTTCTACGTCCGAACCCCCCGGAGACCGGCAAGCGCACCCGTCCCGAAGATGACTGGGAAGTCGAGCTGTCACGAGCACTGTTGGCGGCGTCGCGAGGGCCAAGTCGCATCGACGTGCTGCGGTCCGCGGACTCCGTCATTGCGATGCGTTCCGACATCGAACAGCTGCGCATCTCGGGCGCCTTCTTGGGCGTCGACATCGACTGGACTCCCGGTGAAAACCCGGAGCATGCCGCGGTGGATGCCACACTGAGCTTGGGCGAGGACGGTCTCCTCCGCGCCGGTCGACCCGAAGAGGTAGTCCTGTCGCTGACCAACACCTCCGACGTCGACCTGTGGCAGCTTTCGGCAGTCACGAAGAGCGACAACCCCTGGTTCGACGACCGCGAGTTCTACTTCGGTCACCTAGCCCCTGGCGACACAGGCAAGGCCCGCCTTCGGGTGGTCATGCCAGAAGGTGCATTCGATGAGCACGCAGAGCTGAAGCTTACTCTCCGGGACCCCTCCACTCGTTCACTGGCCACCTGGAGCGAGTCGCTCGAGACCAAGGGCCAGGCTCTTCCATCATTCTCGTACAAGCTGCGACTGGTCGACGACGGCAGCTTGGGCACCAAGGGCGACGGCGATGGGCTGCCGGAAATTGGCGAGCTCGTGGCGCTGGAGGTCGTGGTCAAAAACTCTGGCGATGGCGTCTCCCGGGATGGCTTCGTGCGCCTCCGCAACCGTAGTGGTCGCCCTCTCGACCTCGAAAAGGGCACCTTCCAGCTCGGTTCGCCGGAGCTGAAGGATGGCACTGCCTGCGATCTTGAGGACCCCAAGCTCGCGACGCTGTGCTCGGGCACCTTGGCCCCTGGTGAGACCCACACAGGCAGACTGTTGTTTGAGCTGCGTGCCGCGCCCGAGGAAAAAGAGGGCTGGACCGTGGAGCTGTCGGTCGGCGACAACGAGCGCTACGACTGGGGCACCGTGGCCCGCGGCGGCTTCTATGAGTTCTTCCGGATCAAAGAGGAGCTGGTACTGGTGCCAGGCAAGCCGGTCGACGAGAACTGGCGCCGTCCACCCATCATCGACCTTACCCGCACCCCCGACCTCGTCACTTCTGATGCGGTCATTAGCGGGATGGTGCGCGACGACACTGGGGTACGCGACGTCATCATCTTCCATGGAGATGAAAAGGTGTTTTACCGAGGTGGCGCGGACGAGTCGCTGCTGCCGTTCACCGTCGAACCCAAGCTCGCAGAGGGCGGCAACCTCGTGGTTGTGCTGGCTCGCGATGCGCAAGGTCTCACCGCGACCCGTTCACTGTCCGTCTGGAACCCCGCGGAGGCGCTGTCGACGGCGTCTCGGGCGTCAGCGGTGTCCGTAGACTGAGCCGCACGTGGCTCCCACTGCTAGCTGGGTTAGCGTCGTTCAACGGAGGTGCCCATGGGCATTCGCGATCGAATCAAACGCCGTCTCCCCATCATCGGAACGGGCGGTAATCGTGGCCGGGCTGAGTCCGTGTCTGCACCCGCCCCTGCACCTGCTGCACCTGCTGCACCTGCCGCACCTGCGCCTGACCCCCGCGAGGGTCGCTCGGGCAAGGACTTCATCGCTGAGCTTGTGAAGGGCAACCAGATCGTGTTGTTCATGAAGGGGTCGCCCTCATCTCCAAAGTGTGGCTTTTCGGCCAGCGCCGCCGGCATCCTGGGGTCCTACGGTCAGCCGCTCGCTCACTTTGATGTACTGTCCGACCCCGAGATTCGGCAGGAAATCAAGGACTACAGCCAGTGGCCGACGATTCCGCAGGTCTACGTCGGCGGCGAGTTCCTGGGCGGAAGCGACATCCTTCGCCAGATGCATGAGTCGGGCGAGCTCAAGGAGTGCATCGACCAGGCCTTTACGGGCTGAACGCGATGTCGGCGCTGTGAGTTGGGACCTGCTGAGTCGGGTTCACGACCCGAGCATCACCACACTGTCGGCGGCGTCAAGGACCGCGCGGTGATGGGCGACAGTCACCAGGGTGGCCTGACTGTGGGTGCTCTCGGCGAGCCAGCTGGCCAGTTTGCGGGCGTGGGCGTCGTCGAGGCCCGCATCTGGACGGTCGAGGACCAGCAAAGTGGGGCGAGGGTCTCGCGGTGCCACACCCAGCCTGGCGACGGCGAGCGCGACGCCAAAGCGGCGCCTTTCACCAGTGGAGAGGCTGGCGGTGCGGCGCCCGAGGGGCAGGTGCCCGAGCCCCACCGCAATCAGGGCACGCAGGCGCCGGGTAAGTCGCGGATGAGTGGAGAACGCTCCTCCCACTGTGGCGAGGTCTGCCTTGAGCAAGTCCGAAGCGCTGAAGCCCCGCCAGCGGATGTCGGCCACCTCTGGTCGCAGTCGGCCGCCTTCGCAACTGCCGCACTTTCGCCAAAGTGGTGCGAGCGCACCGAGGCTGACCTCGTGTTCGCCACGGCCCTCGCAGTCCGGGCACCAGCCAGTGGCGCGGTTGAAGGTGAACGCATCGGCCTTCAGTCCTCCCACGCGGGCTTCCCGGGTGCGCGCGAGGAGGTCGCGCACGGTGCCCCAGAGGTCTGCGGAGGTAGCCACACATGCCCGGGCGTTGGCAGAGACTCCGACCTCGGCTCGCTCGATGAGACGTGGTTCGGGTCCAGTGACCGACACGCCCGCGGGTGTGGGGCGACCCGCGAAGTGTGCGGCCAGCGCGTGCACTGCGAGGGCGGTCGTGCCGGACCCGCTCGGTCCAGTGACCACGGTCCACTTGCCTTGGGCGACCGCGAGGGTCTGGGCGGTCCATGGATGGGATGCGGTCCAGGACGGTGGGCAGGGTGGCAGGGTGGGTGGCAGGGTGGGTGGCTTGTCGGGGGCTGGGGGTGGAGCGTCACAGTCCACTCTCCCCCCCTCTGGACCCGAGCCCGGTCCGAAGGTCACGACTTTGTCGGCCACTTCGAGCAGCTCCTGTCGGTGGGACAGGACCACTGACCCCACCCCTGCGTCGGCCCGCTCCCGTAGAACTCGGCACACCAGTCGGGCCTGCTCGGCGGAGCAGGTCGACAGCGGCTCGTCGATTACGAGCAGCCGGGGTGGCTGAGCCAACGGGAGTACTCGAGCGAGTAGAAGACGCGCCCACTCCCCACTTCCGAGGCTGGCGCAGCTGCGGCCCATGGGCAGGTGGTCGAGGCCAAGTGACCGCAAGGCCTCTACCCAGGGCATCACGGCCGCCTGGACCTCTCGTGCAGAATCGAGTCGGCTGGCCAGCTCAGCAGCGGTCCATCCACACAGGTCTGTCCACGTGGCACCTTCGACCTCGACGAGACGTCCGGGCTCGGCGAGACCGCTGTCTCCGCAGACTTCGCAGCCTTTCCCGTTGCACTGCCCGCACCGGCCGATGGGGTGTGTTTGGTGGAAGTGCGCCGGTCTCAACGTTGGCCAGACGCGCCCGCTCGGTGAGGTGGAGATGGCCGAGTAGTGACGGACCGTGTCCTCGCCCTGCACTTCGATCTCGGCGCGCCCGCCGCCGGCCTTCCACGTGGTGTCCAGTCCTTCGTGGAGGCGCTGGTGCTGGCTGTCCTTCCAACGAATCCGATCCACCACCAGGGCCACTTTGACTCCCCTTGGGATGCGCTCGATGTCGTCGAGCCGCACTATTCGGCGACCGAGCCGCACTCGGGCGAAGCCGTTCTTTCGAAGCTCGGTCAGCAGGCGTGTGGGGTCGCGGGGAATGGGAAGGGGAGCGAACAGGGTGAGACGGGTGCCGGAGTTGAGCTGACGGAGGTCCTCGGCGACTGCGGTGCGGGTCCACGTGCGAAGCAATTGACCTGAGTCGGAGCAGCGGATCAGTCCAGACCGGGCGAACCAATCCCTGAGAATACCCCCGAGGTCGCTCAAGTCGATGATAGGTCGGTCTGGAGGCCGACCGCTGTCGGGCACCACTGCGATGGTGGGCGGCAGTCCGGAGATGTGGTCCACGGGGACCCGGGGAAGGACTTCAGATGCCCCTCCCGGCGGTCGCAGTGTCTCCAACAGACGTCGACGCGACTCCGCGTGGACAACATCCAGCGCGAAGCTCGACTTACCGGAGCCAGACGGCCCCCGCAGCAGAGTGATGCAGTCAGGTCGAATCTCTAGACTGACGTGCTGGAGGTTGTTTGCGTGTGCACCGCGCACGGTGATGTGGGTCATCGGAGGTCCAGCTCGAGCTGGAGTCGAACGTAGCCAGTGGCGAGCGCACGGGCGCGGGTCACGACCTCCAATGCCGCGGCGGTGGGAGGCGCTTCAACGGGCGCTGAGGTGGCGAATACCTCCAGTTCCACAGTGTTTTCCATCCGTGATCCCAGCGCAGTCTTCGGGGGACAGGGGCCCGCCCATCCCACCCGTCCGCGATGGTTGATGCCTTGAAGTGGGGGCGCGCTGGCAGCAGCGACGGCTTCGTGGAGCACTCCGGCTGAGGCGGGGGAGTCCCAAGCCGTCCACACGACGCCATCGGGGCTTCGCATCCGCAGTGAGATGTGCGATGTGCGCTCCGGCAGCGACGTGGGGTCCCACGAGATCATCGGGGAGTGGTCGGCGCCGAGACAGGTGTGGTCGGTGTGGAGGCGTCCGTCATTGCCGACCATCACCACAATATCGGAGGGTAGGGCTGGGGCCTGGGGCAGCGTTGCTACGCAGCCAGTGAGACTGAAAATCGCCAGAACAGTCCACCGCTCGGCAACCCCAAGACGTGTGATAGCGAGTGGCGCCCGGCGGTCACCCCTGGGTCTCCGGGCTTCCGGTGACACGCACCGACCGCGGGACTCGTACAGGAGCAGCGACATGGTGGAGTCTCCGAAACCGCAGGGCGCCGAGTCAAGCCCCGGACTGGTGGCAGGGGCGTGGGCCGCGCCAGTGCTGTGGCTTGTGTTGCTGGTGAGCACGGCCGTCGCGGGATGGTTGGCGTGGAGTCACATCCACCTCACCCACGGCGTGGGCGCCTTTGACAGTGGCTGCTCCATCGACGTCACCTTCGACTGCGACACAGTGAACACGAGCGCCTGGAGTGCCCTATGGGGCGTGCCGATCAGCTTGTATGCCCTGCCGGTCTATGCCGCCATGGCGTGGTTTTCGTGGGTTGGACGGCGCCGTGATGACAGCGGCGCGGGCGGTCGCTTCGTCGTTCTTGCCCTGGCTGGGCTCAATGTCGCGGTGTCCCTGTTGCTGCTTGGCGTGATGGCCCTCGACGTCGGCGTCTTCTGTGTGTTCTGCATGACCCTCGATGCACTGCACATTGCGGCCCTGGGACTGGCGTGGGTGCCGCATCACGGACCCCGTCGGCCTCGCATTCCCGATGGGGTAGACATCTTTGCGGCGGCGTTTGTGGCGGTGTTCGTGATGGCGACCACCTTCAAATTCACGGTCATCTACGCCGCGAAGTTGGACCGGGCGGCGCTGGCCGAGGTGATGGGCAACCAGCCCGCAGGACCCGCCACTGCCGAAGTTGCCACCGAGTCCCGCGACGGTGCGGTGGTGAAGCTCCCGAGTGATCGCCATGACGTGCCCATCGACAAGTACGACCCGTCCTGGGGCCCCCGCCGTGCGGAGGTCACGGTGGTCGAGTTCGCGGACTTCGAGTGTGGGTACTGCCGCACCTTGAGCCACACAATGGCTCGGCTGCGGGACCGCTACCAGGACCGGGTGCGCTTCGTCTTCAAGCACTACCCGATGGACCAATCCTGCAATTCCCGTCTCAAGAAGCAGCACCATCCGAAGGCTTGTGCTGCGGCGAAGGCCGCCATTTGTGCGCATGACCAGCGCAGCTTTGTGGAGTACCACGACCTGTTGTTTCAGAACCAAGATCACCTCGAGCGCGACGACCTGCTGGAATATGGACGCCGCTTGAACCTCGACCTCGACCGCTTTTCTGGCTGTCTCGGCGGGGACGGCTCGATGGAGCAGCTCCGCGAGGACATCAGCCACGGGGGCTACCTCAAGATCACCGGCACTCCGCGCACCTACGTCAACGGCCTGTTGTTCAAGGGGGCCGCCAGCGAACAGCTTCTCGACGCCGCCATTCGCGCGGAGCTGGGCGAAGCCGAGCTTCGCGATGGCGGACGCGTGGTCACTGGTCGGCAGGTAGTGACGGACACTCCGCTGCCACCAGGCGAAGTGGCGATGGTGAAGGTGAGTCATGGTGAACGCGCCTTCTTTATCGACGCTGTCGAGGCCACCGTGGACACCGAGGGACGCGCTCGCTCCGTCGCCGGGCGCCCCCCTCACACTCGATCCTGGAACGAGGCTTCGAAGGCCTGTGAAGCGGCGGGTAAGCGAACATGCACTGCGGAGGAGTGGCTGACCGCTTGTCAGGGAGCCGCGGCGGTCGACGATGACAACAGTGGCTCGGTGGTCGACGACTACTTGGAAGGCCGCAGCTACCCCTACGGTG